>Ga0224555_1003455_pt1 | contig 16084 bp, 8 predicted proteins | sample 714S23034metaG_FD_180687 | JGI IMG/M metagenome (GOLD analysis project Ga0224555, IMG submission 180687) | Peat soil microbial communities from Stordalen Mire, Sweden - 717 S2 30-34 | ecosystem: Environmental > Terrestrial > Soil > Wetlands > Peat | place: Sweden: Norrbotten County, Stordalen...
TATCGGGTTCGCGCCGCTCCATGCTCGCCTTCACATCCACGCTGTTGGTTTGAGGATAGAGGGCGTAGGATTCGCGCCCTAAATCGAAACGGGCTTTCGCGCCGTGGAACTGCTGCATTTGGTCGTTGAACATCCGGTAATGCATCGCCTTGTAGCCGATAGTGAACACCAGTAAGTAGTTCTCGGGGAATTCTACGGAGATGCTGCATCTCTCGGGAATCTCTCCGCCGTCGAGGTTCACCTTACCTCCCGAGCAAGTAACGGCGAGCGGGTAGGAGGAATTCATCATCCACTGGACGCCATCAACGATGTGGGCCGCCTGCCCGATGACAATTCCGCCAGAGTAGTCATAAAATTGAAGCCAGTTGAAATAGCGGAAAGCATTCAGCGGCCTTTTCGGCGCTGGACCGAGAAACAGCTCCCAATGCAGCTTCCCCTGGAGTTGGGCCGTGCTGAGCGAGTCCCAGTAATTCGTCCACCAGGCGTTTACTAGCCGGATCTCCCCGGCCGCCCCAGAATCGAGGATGCGCTTGGCTTCCTGATACAGGGGATAACTTCGCCTCTGAGTACCAATCTGGGCCACGCGCTTCGTACGACGCACGGCCCCGATCATACGGAAGCCATCCTCCACCGTGTGAGCCAGTGGTTTCTCGACGTATACGTCTTTGCCTGCGTCCACCGCGTCGATCAGCATTTGGGCATGCTGGTGGTCCGGCGTGGCGATGATCACAGCGTCGATCGACTTGTCCTCAAGCATGAGCCGGTAATCAACAAATAATTTTGCACCCGCCGAGGCGGCCTTCGCTCCTGCCTCCAGACGTGTTTCGTAGACGTCGCAGACGGCCGTGATTTCCGCGCCGTGCGCCCGGAACTGTCCTGTAAGATAGGTTCCGCGGCCACCCATACCGATCATGGCGCAGTTGATACGGTCATTGGCGCCGAGAATGCGCACGCCGCCTAGCGCTGCAGCCCCCCAAAAAGACCTTCGATCGATTTGCATGTCACTCAACCTCCTATCCGCGTGTCTTGCCGACCCAAATCCCAGTCTGGCGAATGATTCTGGCGCCTGTGCAGTAACGCTACTCAATAGCCGTCCATCGTGTATCGAGCTGTTGATTCCAAATTAACTCCCGATTCACGTCCGCTACCACGAAACTTTCTCAATTCGGCGATACACGCCTGGTGTCGCTGAAAGGCTCTTTCTCCGTCTTCCATGTCCATGCGAACAGATGGTGCTTGTGCAATTGGTAAGCCTGGAACAGCGGTTCCTTTCCGTACCGAACGTCCGGCGTGAAATAGAAACTCCAGGACTCGCAGTCGAGAACGACAGGAATCTCCGTCCCCGGAGGTACGTTTCGAGAGAGTTCAATGAGACTCGTGCGGCTTTGAGCGCCAGTCCACTCCCGCTGTTTCTCCTCCTGGATGTCGCCCACCTCAGTGAGCCATGGCGAGTCGAAATACACTTTCGCGCGACACCAATTACTCTTGTCAAACGGGTCGAGACCCTGGGGAAGCTTCACCCAGACTGTCGCATCCTCTCCAGGCTCCAAGATTCCGTTATCGTTCCCCTAGCCTTCAGTAACTGTACGCTGGACGCTCTCTCCACCGCCTTGGTTGCCTCTCTGACGAAACACTGGAAAGGTCTTGGTTTTACCATCAAGCACAGCCACGTCGACAGGTGGAGGCATCTTCTCAGGCGCGACGAGGACATCGATTTGCTGAACAGCTTCGGAGTAACCGTCGAAGATCAACTTCAGCGTTACGCGAGCATGGGCGTAGTCGCCTTCTCCAGAGGTGAACCGTACCTGAAAGCTGGAACTGAGATTGGCGACTTTGCCTGGAGCAATTTCCTTCACTTTGGTGCTTCCGTGGAGGATTTCAACCGTAGGGTAAGTGGAACTCAGTTCTGCGCGCAGATCCGTCATGGCAGTTACACGCGGGTTGAACACGCGTATCGGCAGAGTCACTACCTTGCCTGGCAGCGGCCGCAGGACGTCTCTTGTCGTCACCGGGAGCAGAACGGGCGAATGCTGGCCGGCACCGGGACCGGTGAAGCTCAGTTCGTGGCCGCCGCAATCTACTTGGATTCTCAGGCGGCCTTCGCGATCGGCTTGAATCGAGCGCTCATCCGATTTTCCCTCGGCGGCACTGTAGTCTAAGACCCTGTAATCCGAGCCCGGACGATAAAGCGGCGCAGTTACAAGATTGACGGCGCTACACGTGGCCGCGGGCCCATCCGGAGTCCAGCGTCGCGTTTGCAGTCCTAAACCGCCTTGGGTTACATGCTGCAGGTAAAGCAGCGCGGGCTGAGTACTTTCAGCGCTCAAGCGATAGTCCCAGACGGAGAAATCGCGGAAGGGGCTCGTATAGTTCCACTCTGCCGGCACGGTATCCAGCGCCGGATTCGCGAAAGCACGCATGTGAAAGTCCAGTGTTTCGGCAATCGACGTAGCCCAATGGCGGTGATATTCATCCTGCCGATATTCAAACTCTACGCTGGGTGCCATCGCGTAGGCGTTTCGAGTTTCTTCATGATACTGGCTGATATAATCGCCGCTGGCTCGGATGAGCCGGATCATGGTGTGTTGGTGGCTAAGCACGTGGTCCTTTGGACGCCACAGCGAACGCCTGCCTTTCTCACCGACGTAAAACTCCGGTCCCGGGTTAAACGCGGAAGCGCTGCCAACCAGGTCAGGGAAGCGGGCGCTCAGATATAGGCTCATGAAGCCTCCCATGCTCAGGCCGGATGTCGCACGATAGCGGCGGCTGCTCAGAGTGCGATACGTCGAATCAACGTGCTGAATAAGCTCGAGCAAGTACTGACCATAGTCAAATTCGCCGCCGCTCGGACGCACGTCGTAGGGAGTTCCACCATAGAACCCTGTGTAGTCTCGTGCGACATATCCGTCCGCAGCGACCACGATTACGTCATGCGATGCCACGAAAGCGGAAATTCTAGGCACAGTGTCGAGGCCGCCGTCGTACTTTTCAAGCGTGTACCGGTCGCTGTGGCCGTGGAAATAATATACGACAGGATATCGTTTAGATGATGTCGAGTAGTCGCCTGGCAAAAATAGGCGATATCTGCGCGTCTCTCCAAACACCCTCGAGTCGTGACTCCTATCGCAGTATGGCTGCTCTGCGCTCAATAACCCCGCAAGCACGAGTGCCAACGGCAACAATAGGCTGCGCATAATATAATTGCACCTCCATTCCGCCGTCTCGGCCACAGAAACCGCCGATATTGTCTAAGTCCCCTAGCGGCATGCAAACGACGATCCAGACTTAGACTCATGACACGCCGAGAGATGCGCGACCCGTTCCAAAGGCAACATGGTTGCCCATCCCGCCTATCTTCCTAGTAACTTCCTGCCAGCAGCGCCTTCGCACGGAATCAACTTGGATCAAACGAACTCTCCGACGCATATCCTCGCGCCACTCCTGGGCCGGTGAGCCTGGGCAGTAAGCACCCTTTGCCCCGGCTCTTCTATTACATCGCTCTTGCCTTGAACTATCAACGCTCTAGAATACATTCACCCCAACAGTCTGGGACTGCCCACTCAGAAGGTCATGCACACGAATGGTCCACCTTCCAGGAGTATCGTTGCAGGCAAAAGGAATTGCGTATACACCAGATCCGTTTAGCGCGAGAACATTACTCGAGTAATAATCAACCACTTTCCCAGCGGGGTTTTGGACGTCGAGATGAAACACATGTGTCGCAGCCAGTGACGATCCATCGAAGCCGAGGCCGATCCGCGCGATCTCGCCGCGGGCGATCCGCTGTGGGGCCGAAATCCGGATAGCGGGTAGCGGAGAAGGGCTGAATGCAAAAACAACGGGTTCGTATGGATCAAGTGTGACAGTGATTTCCTTTTGTCGGCCCAAGGCTCTTGCGCTGCGGATGTCATAGGAATACAAATCAGCGGGCAGAAGCAGACGAATGGTCCTGGGTTTCTCAAAGCGCTCGTTGGATTTGAACTCGGGTGGTCCAAGCTCGTCGACTCTCAATTCTGGATTGCTTAGCAGTCCAACTATCATCACGCCACCGTTCCGGAATCTGTGAGTTTCGACACCTACGACGGGTCGGTTGGTCTCATCCACTGCCGCGAATGCCGGGCTCACACCGTTCTCACCTAGGAGCTTCCTCATTGCTTCATGCAATTCGCCCTCTTTATTGATTAGGCGGAGCTGATGATAGTCTAAAGCGCTTAGCTGGACAGCCCTGCCCCGACCCTGGACGCCGTTGAATATGCCGGAAAGCCTCGACTGGAATAGCCTTCGACTGTGCTCGTCGAAAAGTCCCGGATCACCGTCGGCGATGACAAGACCGCCCCATTCCATGAATTCCAGGATGGCCGTTGCTTCGGGTTCAGAAAGCGCACTCGACCTGGGCAGAATCAAGACGCGGTAGCCTCGCCGCACCAACTCACCTTGCTCCACTTGACCGTATGCCACGAAGTTGTATTGCAACCCGAGGTCTTCAAGGAGGCGACAATACGACTCCCTTAAACGCAGGAAGTCGCTGTCCATGCGTTCCGTGGATGATGTGCGGTTGATCCACGCGTCGCCTTTCGGGCGCTGTGCTAACATCCACTCGGTACGCATACTGGCCTGCGAGTAATGAATAGCGATTGGATCTGACTCCCGCACGCTATTAATTAATAAAGCCGCGATGCCGCCTCGCAGTTCCTTGTAGTAGGGCTTGACTTCAAGGCCGCGAGGCCCAACGGAACCGTCGCTAGTCACATACTCGCTCTTTTCATCCCAAATCAGGTTTCCTCTGGCACCATGGAGCAGTTCGTACCAGATGCGGTGTTTCTCCCAAGGTCCGCGTGCAAACGAAGTCGTGACAACCGCGATGCCCGGGTTGAATGATCGAATCATCTCGATGTTGTTGCCAATGTCGTACGGCTCTATCGCGCTCAGCACCTGACTCAACCGGTAGTAGTCGTACCCACCCCATCCCGGCACCTGGGCTCCTGCTATCGCTACGTAGGCATCCGGATCAACAGACCGAATTGCGTCGGCGCCCATCCTTAACGCGCGCGCGTATGAGACATCCATCCATTCCTTGTGGTCCGCCCAGGAAGAGAAGTTGTCGCCGGCGCGCTTCATTGCTTCGCGCGTAGTGTCGGGCGTAACCGCGTCCCACGTGCCAAAACTTGTTCCCCATTGCCGGTTCAACGCAGACAACGTAGCGTATCGTTCCTTCAGCCACAGCCGCATCTCCACGAGAGATTGGTCCGAAAAATCAAAATCCCAGTAGGCTGCCAGATCCGCAATGCCAGACTCATCCGCAAGATCATAAAAAAGAGGGCGGAAGGGGGATTGGGCGCGTGTTGCTTCTACCAGCCGATCATGGATCGCTTTCAGCCACGCAGGGTCGGACAAACTCGGGTGTCTCTTGAACGCCTCTTTGCTCGTAGGGTCTTTCCGGTAGAGATCCTTCGCCTGCAGATAAGACCAGTTTTGGATCCGATCGGACCGGTAGCGATGGTACTCAGAATAAAAGTCGGTGGCGAGATTCTCGGCATACCAACGAAGGTTGTTCTTCAGCAGAAAATCCGGGTTCGTCCTGGCGTTGCCGTTGAACTGGCCGGCGTTGATTCCGAGGGTTTTCAGTGTTGCAAAACTATCGGCACTGTGCGGTTGCCACATCACGATCGCGTAGTCCCACCAGGCGCGATCAGGCGGCTTCGCGACGAAGGATATGCCGGCGTCTTCCTCGCGACGATCCGTTGCTCCTCTTTTGTTCACGCCCTCAAACGAGAAGTGAACGTGCAGTTCGTTTGTTATCGCAACAGCGCGGCGAAGGTCTAGCGTGAATCGCATTTCGGTCTCGTCGGTCAATTCTACGGAGGCTCTTTGCTCCTCGACCGTGCGCCCCAATACATCTGTCCATGTAATCACCAGCTCGCCTTTGCCGGTTGCCTGTCGGTTGGTTCGGTAAGTAGCAATGACCGGACCATCCCGTTCCAACACCTTTGACGGCAACACGATTTCTGCAGCGCTACATACACTCGTCACAGATAAAAGGAGTGGTACCAACAACCCCACTTGCATCATTGCGCTCTCTCCTGAAATCATTTCTCTTTCAGAGACATTAACGGATCCAGCGCATCGCCCCGCAGCTCAAGGCGTGCAGCAAGCAGGTCCGGCTGAGCCTCGACGGCCTGCTGCATCAGCTTGAGAGATTCATTGCGGCGGCCATCATGCTTCTCCATGAGGCCAAGCAGGTAGCACGCTTCCGCACGCCTGCGCGCATCTGTCGAATTCACTTCTGAGCGCGCGAAATTCTCGAAGTGCTTCTGAAGTCGGGCTGCCTCAGAGGACCGCCCGATTCGCTCCAGAGATAGCACCATGAAGTAATTATCGCTGTTCCAACTGTCACGATCTCCGGACAGTTGCTCCACTCCGGAGACGCCCTTTTCGTAAGCCTGCCTTGCGTCGCCGCTCCTTCCGAGAGCTTCGAAGGTCCGTCCCAAGTAGTATTGCATCCTGGGCGATGACTGAGACTGGAAATCGTCGATTCCCAACGATAACGGCGGCTTCATCGCAGATTCGAAGATCCTCAGGGCTGATGATTGATCGCCTCGGTTGAACGCCTCCGCGCCGGTGGCAAACTGCATCAGGCGGAACTTGTCTCGCAAACCGTAAGTCCGATGGCGAGGGGCAAACTGATGAGTTTCGATCAAGTGCTTCGCCTCGTCATATTGGCCTTTCATCAAGCTGGCTGTCAGCACACCCTCCATGAGGTCATCATCCTTGGGTGAACGTTCCAGCGCTTTGTTCAGCAGGGCTAGTTGCTCGTCGAACTTACCTGCTCGCGCATACAGGTTGCTGAGATCGTTGAAAGTACGTATGTGCGCCGGATTTAGTTCAACAGCACGTTCCAATTGCTTGGCCGCCCTATCCACGCCCATGCCCTGCTCGGCGTAAGCCAGCCCCAACGCTCGCCGCGAAGAGAAGTCATCGGGATGCGCACCAATAGCGGCTTCCCATTGCTGAATCGCCTCTTCCGGCCGCTCGCGGTAGTAGAGCAGGCACGCCAGGTTGAAGCGCGCGACGCTGTCCTTCGGATCGATCTGAACGGCCTCCGCAAGTGGCGCTTCGCTCTCTTCGCGATACGGGAAGCGGTCCACCTTTCCGGCGGCCGCGCGCGCTTTCTTCAGAGACTCGGCCGCCAGTTCCGCGTTACCTGCGCGACGGTGGCAGTAAGCGAGCGTATAGTAAAACTCAGGCGTTGTTCCCCAGGGATCGCTGTTGTTTGCCTCAACTTGTCGCAGGATCTGGACCGCCTCGTTCCATCTCCGGAGGTTGCGGTAGAAGACCGACACGCCAATCGCTTCCTGGCTTTGTCCGCCCATTAATCGTAGGAGTTCCGCCTTTGCCACCGGATCCCCAATCAGGAAGTTGCGCTCCGCTTGTGCCAGGCGGCTAGTCGGATCGATCCGTTCCAGTTCAACGAGTTCCTTGAGCGCTCGTGTCTTATCACCCTGCTCTCGGTAGGTTAGAGCCAGTGATGAGCGCGCGATGAGATCGTCCGTGTTGGCGTCGAGCGCCCGTTGAAAATGCCCAACTGCTTCCTCGTAGTCCTTCCTGAGAAGTGCCAACCGGCCAAGATGATACTCTCGCTCGCCGAAATAAGCGCTGGTTGTCCATATGTAATACAGGTTGCGCTCAGCTTTTTTGTCCTCTCCCAAGGCGAACTGGCTAATCGCCAAGTAGTAGTAGCCTTCGTCGGAATACGGATCACGTTCTACTACCTTCTCAAGATGCGTCACGGCGGGAGATGGACGGCCATGATTGAAGTCATTGATGCCGAGCAGCAGATGTGCTCGGGAGTAACCAGGGTCTAGCGTGAGAGCCTTCTTAAGAAGAACGATTGCCCCTGCCTCATCGAGTTCCTTCAGCTTAAACTCGGCCGCCAGCGTCAACTCCTCCACGCTCATTTCCTCCTGCGACCTGTGCGCACTTTCCAGCGGCTTAGTAAAGGGTGTATATTCCTTGCGGCCTGGGTCGACATCGGGGCGCAGGTAGTCCAACAATAAATGGCCACCGGAATCTGTCACCGTCACAGTCAGTTCAGCCAAAGTCTTACTCCCGATTTTGGTCTTATCGAGAGAGAGCCGGAATGGTTTGGCGGGGGTGAGATCAATGGAGGTTCGCAACAACTCTCCGGACCGCGCTTTGACCACTAAGGTGGCACCTTGAATCACGCGCGTTGCCGCAAGCATAATCCTCAGCGGCGCGCTCGTGTCGGCCTTTTCCTCCGGCATTTGAAGGTTTAAGGCGACATCGCGCGTCAGCGTCGTCAGTCCTTCTGTCCCCGCAACCGGCACCCACCATTCGCTCCAGCTTTCGACCTTGTGTGGCGCGACCCATTCGTAATGGCCGTCCCAAACATACCGGCCGCTCTGGAGTTCGACATACGGCCCAGCATTGTCCGTATACCCATGCTCCAGATTCTTGGAACCCTCGCCGTAGCCGAACGTCCACAACTTCATGCCCTGAACGATCCGCCGGTCGGCGTAGCGGAACACGCCGTAATTCCGGTCAAACTGATATGCGCCCTGGAAATTGTCGTATATGTCGATTCCAAACACGCCCAGCATGTGCTTGTTGTTCCTGTCCAGGCTGTAGTCGATCCCGTTGTAGAGCGGCCAGTCCGCGATCTCGGCCGTGGTGTGTCCCACGGTCCTGGACATGGGATAGATGAAGCGGGTCTGTGGTGTCGCAGAAATAGCCGTATTGATCCACAGCATCTGTGGCATTTTGCCACCCTGCGTGTTGTAGCAAAAAACGCTGATCTGCAAAGCTGCAATGCCGGGGTGGAGCGTGGCAGTAAGGTTCACCTTCATTTGGTAAACGGGATCCAGTTCGCCCAGCACCAGCGAAATACTGCCATCTGCATGATGGACGATCTTGTTTGACCAGAACGGCTCGCCGTGAAGCGTGAGCATATGCAGATCGTGAGGACCGGTTAACTCAAGTCCCGACTGCTCCCAACTATCCCGCGGATTGTAGTGCGAGGGTTTGATGACGTCGTTGCGATAGAAGACTTCCCTTCCGCGCACTTTGTCGTAAAGGGAGAAAATCCTGCCGCCCAACTCCGGCAGATACGTTAGCTTCAGATATTCGTTTTCAACGAAGATGGCGCGGTATGTCTGTGGCTTAGGCCCGTTTGCCTTGAACGGCATGATGTATGTGGTGAAAGGATACATGCCGGTAACTGTCGAATCGCGAAAGAGAGGAGGTTCCAATTCTCTGCCGGTGTGCTCGTACGTCGGAATAGTCAGTGTCCCTTCGTAGGTTGTGACGTCTGGAACGGCAACGGCAATCATCGGCACCGCGGCAAGCATGAGCATCCAAAGCGCGCGTCTCATTTCACGTTCTCCCGCAAGTCCCGCTTCGACTGACTGACGATTTCAACCAGAGCCACAATGTCACCCAGGCTGTCGTAGACCGGGGCCAGAACGGAGATCATCCTTGAACCGCGGCGAACCGTGACCCGATCGCCCGTGTCCAGAACGCGCTTCATCTCCGGAGGCATCTCCTGGTGCAGATCCCCCCATTTCCAAAAGCCGCTCATCTCATAAACGTTGCGAATCATAATCTGGATTTGGGGCGGGCTGGACGTGACTGGCATCCAGAGATTCGCATCGCATGCTTCGGTGCACAAGTGCGCCAGGCGCATCAGCGCCTTTTTTGTTTGTATGAATGCCGCGTCGTCAACGTCGTAATTGTCGCTGGCCAGCCAAGGGTCGCGTGGGTCCGTTTTCAGAAGGAATTGCAGGGAGCGCGGGGTCTGGATGCGCAGGCAAACGTCGCCGTCCACCATCGCTGTCGCTACTTGCGCTACGCGGTCGAGTTGCTTGGCCTGGTCCTCGGATTGGGCAAATAGAAGAGGGCCTGCGGCGAGCAGCAAGATAATTCTGAGACTCATTTGACCTCCTGTGCCAGTTCGAAGACATATGCTCGCACCCGCTGCCATGCCGCGGCGTCGAGAGCACTGCCGAATTTGGGGTTTTCGGGAGTTGTCTCGTCGGCGTTGGTCCACTCCAGCGGGTCCTTGTATGCGAAGGCCGGCTTTGGAGTCCACCAGTCGTTCAGCGTCGTTTCGTTGAAGCGCCTCGCCGTCTCCGCCCTCAGCCGCTCGATGGGTTGCGTCTTCCGATACTCGTTCAAGAGCGTAATGTCCTGAACGGCATTGCGCTGAATCTTCAGCCGAATCGAGGGGATCGGAGCGGCAATTCCAAAGCGGTCGCCGGAGTAAACCAGCGCCTCGCTGCCGCCCTCGAATCGAAACCAGGGATCGGCGCCCGGGGCGGTTGTCTGCCAATGAACGAAGCCGTCGATACCCCACAGCCAGGGCCGCAGAACCTGCAGCGTGATATGCGAGGACGGCTCCGTCACGGCTGGTGTTCCTCCGTAGATCCACACGATATCGCCACGCTCCTTCAACATGCGCGGTGCATAGTGGTACCAGCCGAACTCCCCCCCGCCGCAGACCCAGAAATTGACGATGCCGGCAAGCTCTTTGAATTGCCGCTCCATGGTCCAGCTTACGTCGGCGCGCGTAACAAACTTAACCGGCGTATCAGCGGGCACAGCCAGGTTTAGCAATCGCGAGTACTCTCGCACGTAATCATAGTCGCGGACAAACCGGGCCTCGTCGCCGTCCCATGGGAAACCTTTGTAGCGCTTCTTATGATTGAAGAACATCTCGAAGCGGGTCGCGGTCCAACCCTTTTCGCGGAAATGCCGCTCCATCGCCGACACAACGTTGACGAATTCCCTCTCGTATCCGGGCTCGCCCCACCACAGGAAAGAGGCCGGCCATTCCGGGTTGATCGGAAGGTAAACAAAAGGTATCGGCTTGGGACCGCGCCTGGAGGTTGCGAAAACGGAGCCATCAAAAAGAGGGCCGTATTGCCGGTCAAACAACGTCCAATCGGCTATGTGTTTAGTCTTTCCCGAACCTTCCAGGCGCGGAGCAAACTCGGGCCCTACTTTGCCGGCGTGGCCATAGCCTAATTGGTGAAACACTCCGCGGTTTTCGTAAAAAATGCGGTGGTATGAATGGATCAGAGTGAAGAATTCGTCGCTCGCGAAAAAATCCGCTCCGAGACGGTTTTGGAGAGATGGATAGTCGTCCGCGAGCCAGGAAGTGCCATAGCTGTTGTGGTCGATGGCGACGGCATCTTCCGCCGGAACCGTTGCCCCAATGACGCGCAGCGTGATGGGAATCGATGCGGCACCGCGACCCGCCTTGAGCGTCGCCGTCGTTTTGTACGTGCCGGGACGGGTGTTCGCCGGCACCCAGATGTCCATCCAGAAGGACTGTGCGCTCTGATGCGGTATCCGATTGTCGGGGTCCGGCATCGCCGACCGGTAGGGGGATTGAATGGGAATCAACGCGTCGGGATAGTAACGCTTCGACGCCGGGAGGAAGTGGAACCATTCGCGGTACAGGTCGGTCTGCAGGCCGCTCTCCGCCGGGAAGCCTTGCGTTTCGAGGCCGTACGCGCCGCCTTCCGGGAGGATGGCGATCAGGTGGCAGGAGGCGTATGCGGCACGCCCGCTCTCAAGCACGATCTGGTGCGCTGGAGCGGCGCCTGCTACGCGGTCTGCTTCGACGATCCCCCCGAAGGGATCCGGGCGCAGATGCTCCGGCAGACCCAGGAGGTCACCGCCCGCGCAGCGCAGGGCCGCTGCCAATGCGAACGCGATACAGAATTTCATACCACGCCCCTCCTGCAAGTTGCGTCGTCCCATGTGAGAAAACACTATCTTACAGCCGGTGACTAAGTAAATGGGGTTCGCGGACACCGGCGCGTGGAGAACGCGGCCCTAGCAAAGTGGAATCCCGAATTTCTCAGACCATCGCAGAGCCACGGCGATGTGCAGCACCGTCTTCCGGTCGTCGTCCTTCTCAACATCGCCCACCGCCACAGCCGGCGCCGGAACGCTATGCTGGCTTGTGACACGTGCACGGAGGTTCCTTCATGCCATTTCGCAACCTGGTCTTTGCCATCCTCTTAAGTGCGGCGATCCAGGCCGAGACGGTCTCTAAGCTGTGGACGCGCGGCTACACTGTGATTCCGGAGCCGCAGGAAGTTGAGATCAAGGACTCCGATCTGCGGTTCGGTCCCCAATGGGCCATTCGACTCGGCCCCGGGGTCGCGCCAGCCGATGTAGCAGTCGACAGTCTGCGGGAATTGCTGGAGGCGCGTTACGGATTAGCGCGGAACGCGACTGCGGGCGTGGCCTCCACAGTGCAGTTGCGCGTGGCGGCTGGCAGCGTGACGCCGGGCCAGTCCACGGATCCGGATAAGCAGTCCGTCGCGGAGCAAGCCTATCGACTGGACATCGGCCCCGCGGGCATCGTCATCACCGCCAATGCTCCGCTGGGGCTGTTCTACGGCGTTCAGACTCTCGCGCAACTCCTACGACCCCGCGGCGGCGCGTATTACCTGCCTCAAGGCCGCATCGCCGATTGGCCGGACCTTCATCTGCGCCACATTTACTGGGATGACGCGCACCACCTGGAGCGCCTACCAGAACTGAAGCGCATTGTCCGGCAGGCGGCGTTTTTCAAAATCAACGGTTTTACCCTGAAGCTCGAGGGGCACTTCCAGTTCCGCCACGCGCCAGCCGTGGTCGAACCGTATGCGCTCACGCCAGCGGAGTATCAGGAACTGACCGACTACGGCCGCCGCTACCACGTCGAGGTCATCCCTTATCTGGACGGCCCGGGCCACATCGCCTTTATCCTGAAGCACCCCGAGTACGCACAGTTTCGTTCCTTCCCCGACAGCAACTATGAACTATGCGCGACCAATCCTGACGCCGTGAAACTGCTCTCAGGTATGTTCCAGGATCTTGTGGACGCCAATCGCGGCGGCAAGTTCATTTACTTCTCCACGGATGAGCCGTACTATATCGGCCTGGCCGACAACGCGCAGTGCCGGGAGAAGGCAGCCGCCGAGGAAAAAGGAAGCGTGGGCAAACTGCTTGCCGATTTCATTACCAAGGTCGCCAACCCACTGCACGAGCAAGGCCGGACGGTTATCTTCTGGGGTGAGTATCCGCTCAAGCCCGCCGATATCGAGGCCTTGCCGTCGTATCTCGTGAACGGCGAAGTCTACGGCCCGGAATTCGATCCGCTGTTCCACAAACATGGCATCCGCCAAATGATTTATACCTCGACCCAGGGTGAAGCCGGGCGTTTCTTCCCCGACTATTTCAACCTGCCCAATTCCCGGCGCTTGCATCCGGTGGCCTCGCAAGTCGACCGCCTCACCGACGGATTCCGTGAGATTTCCTATGCCCCAACCCGGAATCAGACCGACATCCTCGGGGCCATCGTAGCGGGCTGGGGCGACGTCGGCCTGCACCCGGAGACGTTCTGGCTCGGGTATGCGACCATCACCGCGGCCGCGTGGCATCCGGGCACACCATCCGTGCAGGAGTCGGCGGCTACATTCTACCGGCTCTTCTATGGCGATGGCGTCACGAACATGGACCGTGTGTACCAACTATTGAGCCAGCAGTCGCACTTCTGGTTCGACAGTTGGGAATGGGGCACCTCGCCGCGCAAGCCCATCTTCGGCTACTCGTACGGCGTTTATAACCCCCGGCAGCCTGTGAAGGACCAGACGCTGGTGCTGCCGCCGGCTCCAGACTCAGGTTTGAAATTCGATGCCCGGTGGACCACGGAGAACTCGCGACGCCTTGAACTCGCCGCCGATGCGCTCAATGAAAACGACGAATTGCTCGGCCTTCTGAATGAGAATCTGCCGCGAGCCGAGTTGAACCTCTACAACCTGGAGGTCTATATTTCGATCGCCCAGCTCTGCCGCCAGAATCTGGAGATGCTCATCGATATCGGGAGCATCAGCTCGCTGCTCGAATCCGCCCAGCGCGCAGCTCGGGATCAACAGCCCAAGCAGGCCGTGGAAGCGCTGGACCGGGCGCTGGATCTGGCACGCCACATCCGGCAGCGGCGCAACACCGTCCTGCTGGATGCGTCAGCGGTCTGGTACAAGAGCTGGCTGCCGCGCGTCGCGCAGGCCAACGGCCGCACATTCCTCCACGAACTCGACGATGTGAAGGACCACATGCCGGATCGGACCGTGGATATGAGCTATCTCATCGATCGGGAATTGCAGTTGCCGTTCGGCGCATGGGTGGAAGCCATCCGCGCCGCGCGCAATCAATATGCAGCGGCGAATCACCTGGTCGCGAACGCGCAGAAATTCGATTGGCTGGACATGGGAGATCATCCCGTGGTGGCCGGCATCCCGGAGGAATGATCATTGAGCGCGACTCCCACCGCCGGCGGCACCGCCGGCCCCACTTTGAAACGCGTCCTCACGCGGCGCGATCTGATCCTCTACGGCCTGGTGATTCTCACGCCCACCGCGCCCTACCCGGTTTACGGAATCGTGCAGCAGACCTCGCACGGCCACGCCGCGCTCAGCTATCTCGTAGCAATGGTGGCGATGCTGTTTACGGCCGCGAGCTACGGCAAAATGTCGGGCGCATTCCCCTCTGCCGGATCAACCTATACCTACGCGCAAAAGGCGCTCAATCCGCATGTCGGATTCCTGGCCGGCTGGGCGATGATCCTCGATTATTTCCTCATTCCTTTACTCAGCGTGGTCTACGCCGCGCTCACGGCGAATCGAATGCTGCCGCAAGTGCCCTACGCGGCGTGGGCCGTTTTTTTCACTGTTCTGATTACGCTGATTAACGTCCGTGGCATTCGCGTCACCGCGCAGGCCGGCAACGTGATGATGACGCTCATGACGGCGTGCGCCGCTTTGTTCGTCGTTGTGGCGGCGCGCTATGTGATGATCCGCCATGGCGCCAGTGGGTTGATCGTGCCAGAGGCGATCTATAACCCGCATACGTTCGAGATGCGCCCGCTGATGCTGGGGGCGGCCATTGCCAGCCTCTCCTATATCGGTTTCGATGCCATCTCCACGCTCGCCGAGGACACGATCCACCCGGAGCGCGATATCTCCATCGCGACAGTGCTGGTGTGCTTCATTCAGGCGGTTTTCTGTGTCGTCACGGTCTACCTGGCGGCGCTCGTCTGGCCGGATTTTCACTCCTACCCAGAATCGGAAACCGTCATTCTGGACATCGGCCACAGGGCTGGCGGACCGTGGATGATGGGCTTCATCACATTCATCCTGCTCGTAGCCGGACTCGCCAGCGCGCTCACTGGGCAGGCCGGCGCGTCCCGGTTGTTGCTCGGCATGGGCCGCGACGGCGTCATTTCGCGCCGCGTTTTCGCGCACGTGGATCCGCGCTTCTCAACGCCGGTGCGCGGGATCTACCTGATGGGCGCCCTGGCCCTCGTTGGCTCTCTGACGATGCGCTTTCAACTCGTTGTGGAATTGCTGAACTTCGGTGCATTCGTCGGATTCATCCTCGTCAACCTGAGCGTCATCCGCCACTTCTACCTGCGCTTGCGCCAGAGAAGCGGCCTGCAGATTCTAACCAACCTGGTCTTCCCGCTCCTGGGCGCTGTCGTATGCTCGTATATTTGGTGGAATCTCAGTTTGAAGGCCCGGCTGGCCGGATTCTGCTGGCTCGGCCTCGGCGTCATCTACCTCGCCGTGATTACGGGCGGCTTCCGTGTCGCGCCCAAATCTCTCAGCAGCCTTAGGGAGGCCAGTTGAAATGCATCCCGACTTACAGCAACGCCTGACCGATTACGTCGACTCGAACCGTGAAAGACTCACTGCTCTGATTGCCGATCTCGTGAAACAGCGCTCCGAGAACACGCCTCCGGTTGGCCAGGAAGGTGCCTGTCAACAGTACGTCGCTTCTGTGTTGAGCGCCGCCGGTTGGGCGCCGGACAGCTATGAACTTGACACCGTGCCCGGTCTCCACTCGCACCCCGTTTATGCGCCAGGCCGGGAGTATGCGGGCCGGCCGAACATCGGCGCGCGCCGGGTGGGCGCCGGAAAAGGCCGGTCGCTGATTCTCTCGGGCCACATCGACACGGTGCCGCGGGGCACGCAACCGTGGACGCGCGACGCTTTTGGCGGAGTTGTGGAGGGCA
>Ga0224555_1003456_pt1 | contig 16083 bp, 12 predicted proteins | sample 714S23034metaG_FD_180687 | JGI IMG/M metagenome (GOLD analysis project Ga0224555, IMG submission 180687) | Peat soil microbial communities from Stordalen Mire, Sweden - 717 S2 30-34 | ecosystem: Environmental > Terrestrial > Soil > Wetlands > Peat | place: Sweden: Norrbotten County, Stordalen...
GATACGAGTGGTTACCAGACGATCCTTCGGCTTTCGAACCTATAAAGCCATGCAAATGGCCCTGTTTCACACGCTTGGACGACTCCCCGAACCGGAGTCCGCCCACAAATTCTGCTGAGGAGGCCAACAAACTTGCAAAGCTACTTCAGACAGCGCACCGGATCCATGCGCAACAAAGGCATGACAAGAACAAGATCTACTCGGTTCATGAGCCTGAAGTCGAGTGCATCGCAAAAGGCAACGCGGGCAAGCAGTATGAGTTCGGCAATAAGGTGAGTGTCGCTGTGAGCAGTCGTGGTGGATGGTTCGTCGGCGCGAAGAGTTTTACTGGAAACCCTTATGACGGCCACACGCTGGCCGAGCAGATGAAGCAGGTTGAAAACTTAATCGGAGATAAGGTCAGCGAGATGCACGTGGACATGGGCTATCGCGGCCACGGCTATGATGGCCCGGTTACGGTGCATATCGATAAGCGGCGAAGAGGCAGGACACCACGAGCGCTATGGAGATGGATGAAACGCCGAGCCGCGGTCGAGCCAAGCATCGGACATCTGAAGAGCGAACACCGGTTGGAACGTAATCGGCTGAAGGGTACTGCTGGAAATGCGATCAACGCGATCCTGGCAGCCGCCGCAATGAACTTCCACAAGCTCCTCGGAGCTTTTTGGCGCATTTTTCTGTTCTGCCTGATGAAAATATGGAACGGGCTGCTCACCTTGCAAAGCCCACAAGCCCGCAATACTCAACTTCAATATGCCTGAGAATCACTTTTTCAGGATCGACTCGCATAGTCTCGTTGTCAGGACATTGTCGAAACGGAGAGCGCATTCACATGATGATTGTGAATGGCTTCCCTCCAATGGACCATGGCGCAGTGTCCGCGCACTTCGCAGTCGATTGCGGATGCCCTCAGCTATGAGCTATCTGCCACCACGTTCGTTGCTGGGCATTCTGAAATTGTTGCGCGATGCCAGATATGCAGTCTGCCGGAGTTGAGCAACCCGATCGATGATCTCTTCTCGTTTCTTTTCATGAATCGATATTTTGAAAGACTGTTGTTCCATGGGCAACCTAACAGCGGTGATTGTCAGGTCGCCTCCGACATTCGCCTTCGGTTCTGGTTGTTGCGATGCTTTCAGGATTTCGAGAAGCTGCCGGGACTGGGCGGCAGGTTGGAGACTTGAGAGGAGCAAGTGCGCATCCGTTTCGTCGGTGAAGATCAAGTCCTCGGTTTCCTCAGTTCTCAGCCTGGTTTCGATGGAATGCAGTCGCACAGCTCGGAGTTGGAGAGGATTCGCCAGGAGTTGTTCCTGGTGGAAGGCGCCTTGCATCTCCGGGTCGGTGAATTGGGCGAAGATGCCGTGCTTGATCGCACACATGGTGACCATCCGCTTCCACTCTTCGGTTCCAGTACATGCGATCCGCGATCCGTATTTCTGGACGGCCATCTCCAACCCGAAGACAATTGCCGCTTCATCCTGGTTGAGTACGATCACAAGGCGTCCGCGGTCGATGACGGAAACCCTGCCGTTCAGCATGTACGACACATCGCCCGTCTTGCGGTTGATCGTCCAAATGCGTGTCGCGGCAATCTGTTCGGCAAGGGCCTGTTGCTTCCGTTGAGCCAACGGTCTTTGCTGGACAAAGTCTGCCCAGTAAGACTTCTGGTTGTCCTCCGGCGGCGGACCAATATGCAGTGCATTTGGTTCCAGAGTCGCGTTGAGCCGCCGCTGATTGCGTTGGTCGGCATAACGCCATCCGCGAAGTTGAGCGGCAGCTCGGGCGTCTCCTTCGGCGGCCCTGTCCGCAACCCATGCGCGGAGATTCTTCGGAAATGCCTCGTGCCGCCGCTGTTGAATGGATAGGTTCAGGGAATGCACTTCGAGGACGGAATGGGCCGCAGCCTGGGAGAGCAGAACTTTCTTGTCCGGCCATGACAACGCGGATGCGCGAATCTCTTTCTTCTGTTGCCGCAAAACCTCAAGCAGGTTTTTACTGTCCTTACGCCCATCGGCGGTGATGCCCCTGCACACCTCCCGTTGCCGATTGCGATACTGGTTATATTCGGCCATCAAGGCATCGCGGTCCTGGCGTCGTTGCGCCTTACGTTCCTCTCTCAGGGTGACGTTACGTTCGCTATGTTGTGCCGGATGTGGCGCGGAGGTTTGAATGTATGTTGAGGCCTGTGCCCACGGACCAAGAGCAGATTCCGTGGTTTGACGATTGACCTTTCCTGCGAAGTTGTTGCGGAATACGTCGGATGCTTTCACGCGGATGTTGTGGTCAGTGGCAAGGACTGTGTATCCGCCCGATTCCCCCTTCTCAAGCCGGAGATGAGCCTTCGAGAGAAGGAAATGAAGATCATCCCAGGTCACATTGCGCCGGATTAGAAGTTGCTGTACACGTGGGGCTACTTCGCTTCGCACATAGGTTTGCAGTGAGTCCTCATCGTGATAATGTTCAAACTTTGCCGCTGCCCCTGTCGCCTGTTGTCGCGCAGACCGAAGCGCGTTACTTTGGTAGCGTGATGTGGGTACAGCCTGTTTCGATTCCTCATCCCAACGTGTCGGACCCGGTGTATGTGTCCAGCCGTGTTTAGCTTCGAGGAAGCGCACTGCGGCATCGAGTGTGAACCAGTTGCGATAAGGTGTATGCGCTTTGAAGGTCTCGGGATGGACCTTGTTTACCATGATGTGGATGTGAAAGTGCTTCCTGTCGTCGTGCGCGACAATCATGAATTGATGGTCCCGGTATCCAAGTGCTTTCAACGTGTGCGTCGCGCAGTCGATCCATTGTGGGCGAGTCGGACGTTCTCCTGGAGGCCAGGACAGTTCATAATGACAAAGCGCATCCTTGCAGCGAGGGTTCAGAAAGGCAATCCCCTCCATCTGAACTGCCACAGTGTCCAACCCTGCAAGGTTGTCCGACACTACAACGTCTCCTCGCAAAAGAGGTTTCCCTGTGTCGGCGTCGCGTTCCTCTGTTAGGTACTTGAGTAGTCGCTTGAAGCTGCCGGTGCGTTGCCGAGCGGGTTGAATTTTGGCGATCATGTTCACTCCGCGGTTTTCTTGTTGAATGTGGCTAGCGCCGTGTGCAGTTCCGATAGCACTGAGTTGAGTTCACGGCGCAGTTCTTCCTCGTTGGGAAGGTTCTTTATCTCCATCAGAAGATGCTTTTGTAATCCGAAGAGTTTGCTGAGTTCAGCGGCGACCTCCCGGTTTACTCGGGAACGTATTGGTCTGTTCAGAGCGCATTTACGAATGTATTCGCTGACCGTCAGGCCGGCGAGATGAGCCTGTTGGCGAATGGTTTCCTTCTCTTGGGACAAGAGTTTGATGAGCAACCCTCGGCGATGTTCCGTCTGCTTTGGCGTTGCCATTTCTGTGCTCCTATGGGGTCTCGGGGCGAAGCCCTGAGCAAGGTGCGCAGGCCCAAACCCGAGTAGCGAAGCGGATTGGGTTGGGCCGGTGGATATGCCAAAACGACCGCAGGGAGTTTCCGTATATCCAGCGCCTACCTTGCCTTCACGCTTACCAGCTTTTCATCTCCACCAACATAATAATATATATTTGACATCATAAGCATCACCGTGGTTTAATTTCGTTTTATGGAGAATGAGGCTCGTCGTAGGGCGCAGGTGCTCTCGTCGCACAATATCGAGGAGTTTCGTGCGTTTTTGAAGGAAAAAGCGAATGAACCTGCACCGCAACCTGCTTCGTACAGGATGGGCGGGATTGTACGGGCGGTATTCCCTCAACTGTCAGAGCTTCGGAAACGGGGATACCCGCTCAAGATGCTGGTCGGTCTTTTTGAGGAAAACGGCTTGAGAATCACCGCAACAGCATTGTCTGGCTACATGAAGAAACTGAATCGGGAAGCGGAAGAGGTGTCGGCAATCGAGGTTCGTAAAGGGAGATCACAACCTTCGCCCCCTGGTTCGTAAGCTCGCACACACTTGGAGATGAAACCGGACATACCGCTGCAAGAAAGGGGTGCATTGATGACCATGCCGCGCAACGACCCGCAAACGTTTTTGGCGGGATGTCTGTGAGGTTGGTTCATAAAAAAAACATAACCGTGCAGTGCATCCTGGAGAAAAGTCAGACAAGAGCGCGAGGGAAACGAAGTTGGCTACGGCGGGTTTGCAGACAAATTCGGCAGCTACTTTGCTCCGTGGGCTTGGTAAAACCGCACGTAATTCAAATGCAACTCAACCAATGAGGTAATGGGATGCCGAGAAAGATTCTGAGACTGCCAGTCGTATTGGATCGCACCGGATTGTCACGCAGCACCGTCTATCTGCGCGTTACCGAAGGAAGGTTCCCAAGGCCAGTGTCGCTTGGGGCCAGGGCTGTCGGCTGGATCGAAACAGAGGTAGAGGACTGGATTGCCCGCCAGATAGAGGTCAGCCGGGAAATCAGGGGGCAACGTACTGGCGTGAATCCATTGTCGTCAAGATGAGGCCCGGAGCGGGATTCCGGCTTTGCACCCATCCGGGATCGGATTGCAGGGCATGGCCTGATTCTCTGTTGGCCAAGTTGACAGAATGTCTATGCCGCAGTTCCACGGAAAGGCAGCACCTTGCCTCCGCGTTGTGTGCGCTCCAGAAAGTCCGCCCAGTCCTGCATCATCTTGGCGCGTGGCTCCAAGTAGAGGGCGTGGTTGTAGGCTGCGCTCACCGCATTCCGGGGAGCGTGAGCAAGCTGCAATTCGATATGGTCATGGCTGTACCCTTGCTCGTGCAGGATGGTGGACGCTAGACCACGGAAGCCGTGGCCGGTCATGCGGCCTTTGTACCCCATGCGCTTTAATGCTGCCAGAATGGTGTTGTTGCTCATCGGATGAGCAGGGTTGAGGTCGCCGGGGAAAAGCCATTCGTTGCATCCAGTGAAATCGCGCAACATCTCCAGCACTTCCAGAGCCTGCGTGGCCAGCGGCACAATGTGCGGAGTGCGCATCTTCATCCGCTCGGCGGGTATGTCCCAACGGGCATTCTCCAGGTCAAATTCCCCCCACTTGGCTTCGATCAATTCGGTGGTGCGCACAAAGGTCATGGACATCAGTTTCATTGCCAACCGTGTAACCTGCTTTCCCTGATAGACCTCGATACGTCTGAGCAGGGTTGGCAGCTCTTTGGCATCAATGCGGGCATAGTTAGTTTTCGGCGAGGATTTCAGAATGTCGCTGGGGCGAATCTCAGTGGCCGGATTGCGCTTGGCATAACCGTGGGCGATACCGAAGCGAAAAACCTGCCCCACGGTTTCCAGAGCACGTTTGGCAATATCACGTGCGCCACGATCCTGAATCGCGTTGGCCATCGCGACCAGTTCCGGCGCCTCAATCTCCGCAATGGGCCGCGCACCGAGGCAGGGCAGAATATCGGACTCCATGCGCCGCCGGACCGAGTCCACATGGCGCGGACTCTTCCCCTCCTGCCAATGCTCCATCCACTGTGCGGTTATGCCCTGGAAGGAATTCTCGACCGCGACTTTCTCTGCGGTCTTCTCGGCCTTTCGCTGCGCCATTGGGTCAACGCCAGTCGCCAGCAGCTTCCGCGCCTCGGAGTGGCGTTCCCTGGCCAGCGCCAGCGAAACATCGGGGTATTTCCCAAAGGACATGAGCTTTTCCTTGCCGTCAAACCGATAGGACCAGCGCCAGAGTTTCCCGCCGGTTGGCTTCACCCAGAGGTAAAGTCCGCCTCCATCGCCAAGGCTGTATGCTTTTTCCGCCGCTTTGGTCCTTTTGATCTCCGTATCGGTCAGCCCTGCCATGCCATTCCTCCCCGCTCAAGAAAAGTACACCCACTTCAAAAACAGAATACACCCAAAAGTACACCCGCCAGAATGCGGCTGCAATTGGACGCACCTGGACGCATAAAGACGTAATTCATATCATTTGCTATGCTTTACGTCTTTCTATTGGATGTCTTGGGATGTTCGTGGAAGGGGTCTTGGCGGAGAGAGGGGGATTCGAACCCCCGGTACAGCTTTTGACCGTACAACGGTTTAGCAAACCGCCGCCTTCAGCCACTCGGCCATCTCTCCGGCGCTGAGTGGATTATACCGGAACTCGCGTTCGCCTCGCCTTTCCCGCGCTTTCCCTTTCCTGCGCACCCAATTACATTCATTGGTATGCGCGCCATCTTCAGCCCTTCGCCCAAGAAGCTGCTCCTTCTGCCCCTGATCGCCGCCACCTTCTTTATGGTGTCGGGAGGCCCCTATGGCATGGAGGACATCCTCGGCGGCGCTGGCTTTGGCTGGGCCATCGTGATCCTGCTTGTTCTGCCGTTTGTTTGGAGCCTGCCCACCGCGCTCATGATCGGCGAACTCGCCGCCGCCATCCCTGACGAAGGCGGCTTTTACGTCTGGGTGCGCCGCGGACTCGGCTCGTTCTGGGGCTACCAGGAAGGCTGGCTCTCGCTCTCGGCCAGCATCTTTGACATGGCGCTCTACCCTTCCATCTTCGTCCTCTACCTCGGCAAATTCAGCCCCGCGCTCACCACCGCTCCCCGCGATTACCTCTGGTCGCTGGCTGTCGTCGTCCTTTGCTGCGCGTGGAATCTGCGCGGCGCGCCCAGCGTGGGCACCGACTCCGTTTGGATGTCTGTGCTGCTCCTCGCGCCCTTCGCCGTCTTTATCGTTCTTGGCTTTTGGCGCGGCCTCACCCTCCACCCCGCCATCCATTGGGGCCGTCCCGCCCCTTCACCCGACGTCGATGCCGGTCTTTCCACCGCAATCCTGGTCGGCTTATGGAACTACATGGGTTGGGACAACGCCTCCACCATCGCGCGCGACGTCCATGATCCCCAGCGCAATTACCCGCGCGCCATCGTCGGCGCCATCATCATCACCGTCGTCACTTACGTTCTGCCTCTTGCTGCAATGGCCGTGGGCGGTCTCTCTCCCGATGGCTTCACCACGGGGTCGTGGGCCACCGCTGGTGGCTCGCTCGGCGGTTCTCTCTTGTCGATGGCCGTCGTAGCCGGCGGAGTCATCTGCGGCATCGGCATGTTCAACGCGCTCATGATGAGCTACACGCGCCTGCCCATCGCCATGGCCACCGACGCAATGTTGCCGCGCATCTTCGAGCGCCGTAACCGCCGCGGAGTTCCCTGGGTCAGCGTGCTCTTTTGCGGTCTCGCCTGGGCACTCGCCATCAGTCTTCCCTTCGAGCGCCTTATCTCCATCGACCTCATTCTCTACGGCACCAGCCTCGTCCTCGAATTCCTCGCCCTCATCGCGCTCCGTATCCGCGAGCCGCAACTTCCCCGCCCCTTCCGCGCCGGCAACTTCGCCTTCGCCTGCCTGCTCGCCGTCGGCCCCACTCTCCTCATCGCCTACGCGCTCTACGCCTCGCGCAGCGAAAAGCTCGGCGATCCGGGGACTGCCTTCGCCAACGTCTCATCTCTGCTTTTTGCTTGTGGGATTGCCCTTCTCGGGCCGCCACTCTACTGGTTCACAGCGCTTCCGCTCGCCCGCCGACGGGCTCTAGCCGCCACACCCGCAACCAAGTAGCGCCGTATCTTTATCTATGCTCGCCGCCCACCGCCCGCCGCACCACTGTCCACTGTTCTCTGATCACTGATCACTGACCACTGATCACTTTGCTTTCTTCCCCTCGTGATGCTTCGCCTTGTTCAACTCGAACTGCTTGATCGCGTCCATTACTCGGTCGCGCGCGTAAGACGCATCGCGCCATCCCTTCATCTCCACGCGCTTCCCTTCCAGATCCTTGTAAATCGAAAAGAAATGCGTAATCTCTTTCAGCATGTGCGGGTAGATATCCGTGTAATTCCAGATATTCGCGAATCGCGGATTATTCTTCCCCACCGCCAGCACCTTTTCGTCCAGAACGCCCTGATCCAGCATCTCCAGCAGCCCAATCGGCCGCACCTCCTGCACGCATCCCGGAAAACTCGGTCCCGGCACCAGCACCAGCACGTCCAGCGGATCCCCATCGTCGCTCAGCGTCGACGGAATAAATCCGTAGTCGCCCGGATAGTGCACTGGCGAGTGCAGGTTCCGGTCCAGCTTGAACACATGCAGTTGCTTGTCGTATTCAAATTTCTGCGTTCCATCCAGGGGAATCTCGATTACCACCCGAAAGACCTCCGGCGCCCGCTCGCCCACGGGCAGTTCCAGATAATTCACCATTGCGTCTCATCTCTCCTTGGGGAATTGCGGGAGTTTGGGGAGTTGCGCGCCCTCGGGGAATCGCGCCAGCCCAATCTCTTTTTCTTTTCAGCTCAAATTTTGGGATTCACCGCCTTCGTTTCCTGTCCGCGGTTCTAGTCCCTATGTCCCTATGTCCCTGTTTCCTGGTCCCTGCTTTTATAATCAGGGATCATGAAGGCGCATGTCTATGTCACGCTGAAGACGTCGGTCCTTGATCCGCAGGGACAGACAATCCACAACGCTCTCCGCAAGATCGGTTTTGCCGACGTCACCGCCGTGCGCCAGGGCAAATACTTCGCGCTCTCGCTCGCCGATGGCCTCCACTCCGACGCCGCCCGCGCCGAGGTCGAGCGAATCGCCCGCGAAGTTCTCACCAATCCCGTCATTGAGGAATACACCTACCGCATCGAGGAGTAACCAACCAGCCCCTGCCGGCAAAACCCTGACGGGTTGTCGCATGCCCAGCAAGCGCATGTGCGAATCGCGCTCCGCTCCACTCCGCACCGCAACCGCGATTCCAGCCCGACCCCGCGCGTCCGCCGTACCCCGGCCTTATTTTCAACAAAAATTCGTGAAGACTTTACATTCTCAGTCAGAAATTACACGGTCCCGCTCGCTCCCAACCCGCCGCCGCCATACCAGATCCATGCGTTTTCCACAACTTAACTTCACCCGCATGAGCAGGATAGAGAATTCGCCCGTTTCGCCCCATCTATGGCAAGGCGATTGCTATGTTTTGGGGCAGAAATCCTTATTCAGAGGAAATCGGATAGTCGCTTTTTCGGCGCATCGCAATTCCGCGCCGCTGGAGGGTTCCAAGTGGCAACTTCGCAGTTTGACAGTTGGAAACTCGCAACCAGCTCACCTTCCCTGCTCACGCCCGCCCTCCCCGTGTCTTCCCTCCCTTTGCCCAGCTATGACGCCCCATCCGAGCCGGTCGCCTTCCCCGACGCGCCCCAGGCAGAATGGGCTGCGGAAGCCATCGTGAATCTCAGGCACGTAGTCGCAGGCGTCAGTTTCGCGTTCATCATCGAAGGCGCAGTCGCTCTCTGCATCTACGCCACCTGGAATCTTTGGCACATCCGCTAGCCGATTTACTCCTTCCCCCAAAACTTTTGTTGCATCGCGTGCCGCCACCCGCCTTGTCACCGCGGTGAGTGAACCGTCGTCACCGCCCCATGAGCCTCCCTCCCTTGCTCCCTTGCTCCCCTGCTCCCTTGGTCCCTTGTTCCCTTGGTCCCTGCCTTCCTCCCCCCGTCTCGCCATCCATCCAATCGGTTATGATTCCTGTGGTCCGTATTTGCTCAATCTGGAAGCACTTAGTCCGGCCTGCTTACGCCCTGAAAATCTCGCCCTCACTCCACCCGTATTCTCCAAGGATCCTATGTCGCGTTTGAACCCGTATGTCGCTCTGCTCACCCTCATCGCCACGCTCGGCGGATTGCTCTTCGGCTACGACACCGCCGTCATCAACGGCGCGGTCGACAGCCTCAAGGCTTACTTCATCAATCCCCGATTCGCCGATCTCGCCAACCCCGCCCAAGCCAACGCTGCCAACTCCCTGCTCGGCTTTGTGGTTTCCAGCGCGCTCATCGGCTGCATCATCGGCGGTCTCGTTGGCGGCTGGGTCAGCACTAACGTCGGCCGCAAGCGTGGGCTCATCATCGCCGCTGTGCTCTTCCTCATCTCAGCCCTTGGCGCCGCGGCGCCGGAATTCCCCTTCGCCCCCATCGGCCACGGCGGTCCAGGCTTCATGGCGAATTTCGTCTTCTACCGCATCCTCGGCGGCATCGGCGTCGGCTTGGCTTCCATGTTGTCGCCCATGTACATCGCTGAAATCGCGCCCCCCAAAGTCCGCGGCAATCTCGTCGCCTGGAACCAATTCGCCATCATCTTCGGCATGTTGGTCATTTACTTCGTCAACTTCGGAATCTCCAAAGCCGGCAGCGGCGATACTTGGCTCAACACCATCGGCTGGCGCTACATGTTCCTCTCCGGCACCATTCCCGCCGTCCTTTTTCTTCTCCTCCTCTTTCTTGTGCCGGAAACGCCGCGCTACCTCATGCTCAAGGGAAATGAGCCCGCCGCCCGCGCCGTGCTCGCCAAACTCGTCACGCCCGAAGAAGGCGAACGGGAACTCTCCGAAATCCGCGCCTCGCTCAGCGAGCATCACTCCGGCAAACTGTTTTCCTTCGGCATACTCCTCGTTGTCATCGGCATCACGCTCTCTGTCTTCCAGCAATTCGTCGGCATCAACGTCGTGCTCTACTACGCCACCGACATCTTCAAAGGCATGGGCATGACCACCAACGCCTCGCTTTTACAAACCATCATCGTCGGCTCAGTTAACCTCATCTTTACCGTCGTCGCCATTCTCTCCGTCGATCATTTCGGCCGCAAGCCGCTCCAGATCATTGGCGCCCTCGTCATGGCTGTCGCCATGATCTCGCTGGGCACCGACTTCTGGCTCGGCGGCAAGGGCATGGTCGCGCTCGTAGCGATGCTGGTCTACACCGCCGGTTTCGCCGTCTCCTGGGGTCCGGTCACCTGGGTCCTTCTCAGCGAAATCTTCCCCAACCAGATTCGCGGCAAGGCGATGGCCATCGCCGTTGCAGCCCAGTGGATCGCCAACTATCTCGTCAGTTGGACCTTCCCCATCCTAGACAAGAATCCCTGGCTCGTTGACCACTTCAACCACGGCTTCGCCTATTGGATCTACGGTGTGATGGGAATTCTCGCCGCTGTGTTCATGGGGACAGTCGTTCCGGAAACCAAGGGCCGCTCCCTCGAGCAGATGCAGAACCTGTGGCGTGTCCCGGACAAAGCGTCATCCTAGGCAAAGTGACCGGAGTCATTCGACGCACAAACAATTGCCCCTTGGCCCCTCGTTCCCTTGGTGCCTTGGTCCCCGTTCTTCATTTTCTCGTTCTGTCCGAACTGAAGGCTGAGTGCTTCTAGTCCCTACGTCCCTAGTCCCTGGTCCCAGCCTTGTTCCCTCCGGCCGGGTGCCCCATCCTAGCGGCGTCTTTGTCTTTGCCGCTAGGGCGGGATCGCACGAACCCCAGTCTTCGCGCCGTCTAATCCCTGGTCCCTAATCCCTGGTCCCTGTTTTGTTCCCCGCGGCGAACATCGCGCGCCAGCCGCCACGCAATGCTCTAATCAATGAAGCTGACGCCATGAATTCCCACAGTTTCGATGTCCTCATTCTCGGCGGCGGCGCTGCGGGCCTCATGGCCGCGATCAAAGCCGGCCGCCGCGGACGCCGTGCCGCGGTCCTCGAGCGCGCCGAGCGGCCGGGCAAAAAGATCCTAATCTCCGGCGGAGGCCGCTGCAACTTCACCAACCTGCACACGCAGCCCGGCAATTTCCTCTCCGCCAATCCCCACTTCGCCAAATCGGCGCTGGCCCGCTACACGCCCGCCGATTTCATCCGCCTCGTGGAACGGCACCGCATCGCCTATCACGAAAAGACGCTGGGCCAGCTTTTCTGTGACGGCTCCGCGCAGCAAATTGTCGACCTGCTCATGCGCGAATCTGCGGATGCTGGCGTGCGCGTGTTCCTCTCCACTGCTGTCTCAGAAGTGCGCCGCGACGATTCTTCCGGAGCGTTCTCCATCATTGCCGCCAACGGCGTCTTCACCGCGCCAGCGCTCATTGTCGCCACCGGCGGCCTGTCCATTCCGAAAATGGGCGCGACAGGGTTTGGCTACGACATTGCCCGCCAGTTTTCAATTCCCATTGAGCCTTGCCGACCGGCGCTCGTTCCGCTCACGCTCTCCGGTGCGGAGCATGAGCATTTCGCTCGCCTTACCGGCATCTCCGCGCCAGTGACTGTGGGCTGCGGCAAACGCAGCTTTCAGGAAAAAATGCTCTTCACGCATCGCGGCCTCAGTGGTCCAGCCATCCTGCAAATCTCGTCCTATTGGAACAAGCCCGACCCGATCCTCCCCGAAACAATAAAAATCGACTGGGCGCCCCAGCAGCACCTGCTCGCGCCCCTGCGCGCGGCGAACGCGAGACGCGATCCGGCCGCTGCGAAGGTTGCCCTGCGCGCCCATCTGCCCGCCCGCTTGGCTGACCGTTTAGTCGACCGGCTGCTTGATGGGCCTGCGTCCGTGAGCTGGACCAATCACGCGCTCGACGAGTTGGAGCGCCGTCTGCATTCCTTTGCGTTCACGCCCAGCGGCACTGAAGGTTACGACAAGGCAGAAGTGACGGCGGGAGGCGTGAGCACGAGCGCGCTTTCGGCGCAAACCATGGAGTGCCGCACCGTTCGCGGCCTCTACTTCATCGGCGAAGTCGTCGACGTCACGGGCCACCTGGGCGGATTCAATTTCCAGTGGGCTTGGGCCTCGGGCGCAGCGGCTGGCCGCGCGGTCTAGGAGCAAATTCACCCCCCTCCCCCGTTCGTGTCACAGCCGTTTTTCCGCGATGTCGCATAAAATCAAAGCATGTGCGGGATCGTCGGGTACGTTGGCAAAAAGAAAGTCGTTCCAGTCATCATCGAGGGGCTAAGGCGCCTCGAATACCGCGGTTACGACTCAGCCGGAATCGCTGTGGGCCATCCCGGGAGCGAGAAGCTCGAGCTGCGGCGCGCTGCGGGCAAGCTGTCGAAGCTTGAAGATGTCCTGCGCGACCATCCGCTCGATGGCACTTTCGGCATCGGCCACACGCGCTGGGCCACGCACGGCCGCCCGACAGAAGAGAACGCGCACCCGCACCGCGACTGCACGGGCCGCATCGTCGTGGTCCATAACGGCATCGTCGAGAATTATCTCGAGCTCAAGCGCGAGCTCACCGCGCAGGGCCACAAGTTTGTCACCGAGACCGACACCGAAATCATCGCCCACTTAATCGAACAAGTCCAGAAGGACGCTGAAGCCGCGGGCAAGCCCGTTCCGCTTGAAATCGCCGTGCGCACCGCGGTCAAGCGGCTCACCGGCGCGTTTGCACTGGGCGTGCTGTCATCAGCCGAGCCCGATAAGATCGTCGCCGCGCGCCTCGGCCCGCCGGTGATTATCGGCGTGGGCGAAGGCGAGAGCTTTGTCGCCAGCGACGTTCCCGGAATCCTTCACCACACGCGCAACGTGTACTTCCTCGCCGATGGCGACGTCGCGATTCTCACGCTCGCCGGCGTCAAGCTCACTGACTTTGACGGCAACGCCATCGAGCGCGAGCTCACGCGCATCCAGTGGGATCCGATCCAGGCGGAAAAGGGCGGCTACAAGCACTTCATGCTCAAGGAAATCTGGGAGCAGCCGCGCGCCGTCACTGACACCACTCTCGGCCGCGTCTCGCTCGACTCCGGCAAAGTCTTCCTCGGCGAAATGGATATCCCCGACGAAGAGCTGGCCCGCGCCGCGAGCATCAGCATTGCGGCCTGCGGAACGAGCTGGCATGCCGGGCTCACCGGCAAGTACATGATCGAGCGTCTGGCTCGGCTGCCCGTCGACGTTGACTACGCCAGCGAATACCGCTACCGCGATCCCATCGCCGGGAAGGACACGCTCGGCCTGCTCATCACCCAGTCCGGCGAAACGGCCGATACCCTAGCCGCACAGCGCGAGATGAAGGCGCTGGGCTCGAAGACCGTGGCTATCTGCAACGTGGTTGGCGCCATGGTGGCCCGCGAGGCGCACGGCGCTATCTATACCCACGCCGGCCCGGAGATCGGCGTGGCCTCGACCAAGGCATTTACCTCGCAGTTGGTCGCTCTGTTCTTGCTGGCGATGAAGCTGGGCCAATTGCGCGGTCAGCTCGACAAGGCGCAGTCCATCGCATTGATTGAGGAGCTGAGCCGCCTCCCCGTGAAGATCGAAGAAGCGCTGCGCGGCTGCTCGGCGCAGTGCGAGGACCTCGCGAAGGAGTTCTCCACGGCGCGCGATTTCCTATACCTGGGGCGCGGCATTCACTTCCCCATCGCTCTCGAAGGCGCCTTGAAGCTGAAGGAGATCTCCTACATCCACGCCGAGGGGTACCCGGCCGGCGAGATGAAGCACGGCCCCAACGCTCTCATCGACGAGACGCTCCCCGTTGTCGTGTTGGCCACTCGCGACAAGAGCGATCCTGCGTCGAAGTTACGCTATGAAAAGACGCTCTCGAACATTCAGGAAGTGACGGCGCGCAGCGGGCGCGTGATCGCGATCGCGACCGAGGGGGACACCACTATCGGCGGGCTAGTCGAGCACGTTATCGCTATTCCCCCGGCTCCCGAGCTGCTTGTGCCGCTTATTGAGATTGTCCCGCTGCAATTGCTGGCGTATTACATCGCCGTGCGCCGCGGGTGCGATGTGGATCAGCCGCGCAACCTCGCCAAGAGTGTGACGGTGGAATAGCGATGCGTGGACGGCGTGTTTTTTGTTCTCATTAGAGCGACGACCTGGCCGTATCTTTCTGCTAATGGGATGTTCTTGGTCTGGACCTAGGAGTCACCATTCTTCCAATGAAGAGACTGCGGCATCTGTAACGGCGACGAACTGGAACGTGGACGCTCGCCACTGAGCATCCAGGAATGAGTATCCAGAAATCAATATCCCGGAATGAATATTCAAGACCAATTCGGCCAGATCGATATTTACGTATTCGATCAGATCCTGCGCGGAAATATCGACAAGAGTATGCGCGTGCTCGACGCTGGGTGCGGATATGGCAGAAACCTGGTGCACCTGCTTCGCGAAGGCTGCCAGGTGTTTGCAATGGACGCGGATGCCGAGGGAGTTGACCACGTTCGCCAGCTCGCCGCTTCGCTTGGAGCCGGGCTGCCCGCGGAGAATTTTAGAGTGGGCTCCATTGAAGCAATGCCGTTTCCGCGCGAGTTTGCCGATGTGGTGATTTGCAATTCGGTACTCCATTTCGCGCGGGACGAAAAGCAGTTCCGGGCGATGCTCAGCGGCCTTTGGCAAACGCTGCGGCCGGGCGGAATGCTGTTCTGTCGATTGGGATCGAGAATTGGAATGGATTTTGAGCGGGTGCGGGAGAACATCTTCGTGGTGGGAGATGGCTCGGAGTGGTTTCTTGTGGATGAGGAGATGCTGCTCCAGATAACGGATGAGATGAATGCAGTCCTCGTCGATCCGCTGAAAACCACGATCGTGCAGGATTTTCGTTGCATGACGACATGGGTGCTTAGAAAACGAAGAGGGTAGTTGATTTCCCAGCTTGTGAAGGCGTATTACATCGCCGTGCGCCGCGGTCGCGACGTGGATCAGCCGCGCAACTTGGCAAAGAGCGTAACGGGAATAACTCAATAGCGAATTTTGCGGCAACAAAAAAGCCCCGCCTTTCGGCGGGGCTTTCTGGTTTGAATAATTGCCGGCGATCACCTAATCTCCCACACGGTCGCCCGTGCAGTACCATCGGCCCAGCGAGGCTTAACTTCCGTGTTCGAGATGGGAACGGGTGATCCCTCGCAGTATGGTCACCGGCAAATTGTCAGAGGCTACGAGATCCTTCGTCCGCGACAGCGGACTCAGCATTTCGGCTCAAGGCTCACGCCTTGAAAACGCCTCAACTTGGGTGGCGCTTGGCGGGTGGTTCCCCGCAGTGGGCCGCGACATCTGATTTGTCCCGGATGGTTTCTCCCGGGCCGGTCAGGAACACGGACAACAAACTGGCGCCAACAAGATCAAAACAAAATAGATTGGGTGACAAGGCTTTGATAGAAGAGCATCCGCGATTACTGCGCGGAGTTAATTCTATGGTAAAGCCAAACGGGCGATTAGTACTGGTAAGCTTCACGCATCACTGCGCTTTCACACCCAGCCTATCAACCAGGTCGTCTTCCTGGGCCCTTCAGGGAGATCTCATCTTGGGGCGTGCTTCCCGCTTATATGCATTCAGCGGTTATCACAACCGAACTTCGCTACCCAGCCGTGCCCTTGGCAGGACAACTGGAACACAAGAGGTTCGT
>Ga0224555_1003462_pt1 | contig 16073 bp, 12 predicted proteins | sample 714S23034metaG_FD_180687 | JGI IMG/M metagenome (GOLD analysis project Ga0224555, IMG submission 180687) | Peat soil microbial communities from Stordalen Mire, Sweden - 717 S2 30-34 | ecosystem: Environmental > Terrestrial > Soil > Wetlands > Peat | place: Sweden: Norrbotten County, Stordalen...
GGGCACAATGGCTGAAAAGCCTTTATGAGAAATTTTATGAGAACGAAACATACAAGAGTTGCAGAACAATGCTTGATAATGGCTCTTCGGTCAGCATTAAAGAACTGGAAGGGTTGCCTTCAGAAGACAGTTTTACTGATTACCTGAATTTTTTCGAGTTTATTATGACCCTGATGAAACTAAAACAAATTAAACGAAATGAAGTTAAAATGTTATTTGATTATTACCTAAGGAATATAAGATCTGTAGATGGATAATGGAATATTTGCAAAAAAATGGTTTTGAAAACCTGGCTAACGAATTAGACTCATTTGCGAAAAAATAGTATTCTATGAGAGAAGAAACGAAACAGCGCATATTTGTTTATGGAACCCTTCGAAGTGGCTCACAAAACGAGTTTTTCAATTTATTAAAAAGCAGTTCAAAGAGGATAGGACCGGGAAAACTTAATGCCCGTTTGTATGATTTAGGCCAGTATCCCGGTGCTAAGCCCGGTAACGACAAGAAGCAAGTTACCGTTGGCGAAGTGTACGAAGTGGATCAGAAAAATTGGGGAGAATTAATTAATAAGCTGGATGAATATGAGGGATTTGATGCCAATAACCTGGTGGACTCCGAATATATACGCAAAAAGGAAACAATAAAAATGGGGTCTAAAAACGTGAGCGCATGGATTTATTGGTACAATCTGCCATTGCGCGGAAGACGGCCAATAAAAAAGGGGGATTACGTAATGCATAAATCGAGAAAATAATAATTCAATTTATAGTTGAACAGCCCTGGCAAGTTATTGTTGGGGCTGTTTTTTTGTGCCATTACCTCTGTATGTATGATGGGGTGCATACCAAATTGTCGCAAGGGTAAAAAATCTCTTTTGATTGCACCGGACTCAACCCCTTCCGTCCCCGAAACGGGGAAACCAAGGCAAAACAGCCGAACTCACAACAGCGACTAAGCTTGTATTTGAATTCGGCTTTGGTTTCCCCGTTTCGGGGACGGAAGGGGTCGGCTGTTGCGGATGCGACAATTTGATATGCACCCGTATGATGGCAATAAAAACCAACCAATCCTTTTTCCTTATCTTAGCATAAATATTTGTCTCATGGAATTGACATACCGGCTAAACGCTAATGAACTGAACGAGGACTTTATTAATACAATCAAAAAACTGTATAAAGGGAAAGACCTGGAAGTTACCGTGCAGGTAAAGGAAGACGAAACGGAATATCTGCTTAAAAGCGAAGCTAACCGGGAACAGCTTTTAAAAGCCGTTAAGGATGTAAAAAATAAAAAGAACCTGCGCACTTTAAATATGGACAAACTGAACGACTTAGTTAAATGAGAGATTTCAGTTTATAGTTGAACAGCTCTGACAAGTAATTGTTGGGGCTGTTTTGCTTTATGAGTCTAATCAAGTACCTTTGATGTATGAATCTGAATGAACATATAACATCAGACCCTGAAATATTATTTGGCAAGGCGGTAATAAAAGGAACCCGTATTCCCGTTGATTTAATATTGGAAAAGCTTGCAGCGGGAGAATCTTCGGAGCAATTGCTTAAAGCGTATCCGCGCATAAATGCAGAATCAATTCAGGCTTGCTTGCTTTTTGCTGTTTAGCACAGTTATTCGCCTGGTTCAATATGCTGTGCCGAAAGGTGTTTTCCATAGCCTATCGCACCCAATTTGTCCATCGTTGCTCCTTTAAGATTCTTCACTATCGTTCAGAATGACAAATGGTACTGTGGCAGACAAAACCACACGTTTGTCATTCCGAGGCAACGAGGAATCTTAGGGAAGCAAGGATGGGTTGTATGATAAATGAGGGGGCAAAATACCAGCCATGGTTTAGGAAAGCGAGTTACAAAGTGCAGTAAGAATGATTTTTATAGAATAATTAGTTGGATAAACTAAATTTGAGATTTATTAAGGTCGCCAAATGATATATTTATTCAAAAAACCAATATTGCAATGACCATAAAAGAAGCGATTTTAAAAAGCTTGGACGAGATTAGTGGAGTAACCAATTATATGGACATCTATAATCATATAGCGTCAAAAGCCTATTATGATTTTGGTCCGGCAAAAACTCCGGCCACCACGGTTTCGGCGCAGTTAGGCGATTTTATTAGAAGCGGCGATACCAGAGTGAAAAGAATAAAAGAAGCCGGTGGAAGTTATTCTTACTATTTAACCAAGAATGAGCAAAACATTCCTCTTGATACTATAGCGTTGGCCTCGGAAGGGGAAGCGAAGAAAGCGGACAAAACAAAAACCTATGACGAAAGGGATTTACATAAGCTCTTGGCTAGTTATTTAAAAAACGTAGGTATTTACTCAAAAACAATTTTTCACGAACAATCAATATACGGGAAGGATAACAATCAAATTTGGACACACCCAGATATGGTGGGCATTCGTTTCTTGAATTTGCAAAATAAGACGAGCCAAAACTTTCTTAAATCAATTAATAGCGTCGAGACCTTTAAGTTAAGTTCATATGAGCTGAAGAAAGAAATTAATAGCGATGCTGAATTAAAAAAAGCCTTTTTCCAAGCAGTTTCAAATTCAAGTTGGGCAAATTATGGATACTTGGTTGCACTTGAGTTTAGTGATAGCTTAACTGAAGAAATAGAAAGATTAAATCAATCATTTGGGATTGGAATAATTGAACTTAATGCTAATCCTTATCGGAGTAAAATTTTATTTCAACCGAAATACCGCGATTTAGACTTTAAAACAATTGACAAGTTGTGCAAAATCAACAAAGAATTTGAGCGGTTTATAGAACAAACGGAAAAGCTAATGACTGCTGAAGAACGCTATTATAAATCAACGGAAAAGGAGCTTAATGAGTTCTGTGATAAGTATTTTGCAAACGATACGGAGGTTGAAGAATACTGCAAAAGCAAAAATATACCCCAGGAATAAGAAGGACATTTAAACTTTACAAAGCATTATCTATGCTTATCCTAAATGTCGCACCATGTACCGCCTCCGCTTCATCCTCGTCCTCCTCAAAAGCCTCCTCTCACGCAAAAAAGACCTGCTGGAAGATTTTGAACTTACCTTTTGGGCTATACCTCTAATTGACACCGATTTCTCTCGCTTGTTTACGCAAACCTATGCGCTTTATATGGGCTTAGCCCGATGGAATTTTTTGTTTAATTCAGAATTTAAAAATGCCGCACTTAAAAGGGCCTGGGTACCGGTTACTACCGCCGAAACCATGCGCTATAAAAAATCAATCAAAGCCTTTAGCCGGGTAAGGTTGGTAACCCGCATGGTGCATTGGAACGACCGGCGGTTTTATTTAGAACACATTTTTTATGTAAACAACGAAGTGTATGCACACACTTATATTGAGGGCCTGGTGCGCAGCCCCGCAGGCCATTTAAAACCAAAAGAGGCCTTTGCCGTATTAGGTGTTACCAGGGAATCGCCGCCACTGCCGGAAAAACTACAAGGCTGGGTAGATTTAATTTCGCAGAAGGAGGGACTGTAATATTTAACGTGAGTTATGGATTAAAGGCATAACAATATATTGCTAATCAATATATTGTATTTTATTGCCGTCTGCTTTAGCTGACGGTTAATGATCAACCCCAAAATGGCTTTAGCCAAAGGGCTTTGTGGCTAAAGCCGTAATTCTTTTCCAGCATCATCCGTCAGATGAAGCAGACGGCAATAAAGATCAAAACGACACAATTTCTTTCTTGTGGATTTTTCTTTGCTAATGCTTTTGTAATCCATAACTCACGCTATTTAACACTTGTTGGGGGGCTAAAGCCAGTTCTTTCACGGGGTTATATTTACATTTCGCACATAAATACCACCATCTCCTGACTCAATGATTATCCGGCTTCTTATCTTTTTTACCTGCTTAACGGCAGCACTTCATTGCTTTTCGCAAGTACTACCGGCACCGGGGGCTAAACTCAATTATACCCAGGTGATGTTTGATTATAAGAAAGTAAAGGGAGCCCCGCTGTACCTGGTTAGGGTAGAGGAAATTGAAGATTCGATATCCCCGGCAGATGAAAACTGCTCATTCGAACAAACCGATCCTGCTACCGCTACCCTGATAACCGGGCTGGAATTTGGAAGAAAATACCGGTGGCAATATGCAGGTATTAAACCGGGACAGGAGCCGGAATGGAACGGCCCGTATAATTTTGAGATAACCCAGGATACGCTGATTGATAAAAATATTATGACCCTGGAAGTATCGGTTAACGACAGCACTGCCAATGCCGGTGGCTTAATAGTGAACGACTGCACCCATACCATTGTTGACCGCAACGGTAAAATGGTATGGTACCTTACCAACATAAACTGGAAGTTTAACATACCTAAAGCTACGCTCCAAACCGATATACTGCCCACAAACAGGGTGAGCGTTAACAAGCCCAATGAGGCAGGCCCCAGATTTGAGGTAAAGCCCGCCATTTATGACCTCAGGGTAACTCCTTTTGGTACTATTACCTGTTTAGAAGAAACAAATGCCAACCCACTCGACTCGATGGGCAATATTCGCCCGGTTGAACGGAACTTAAACTGCCGAGTGCTTTGGACACCTCCTAAAGGGGGACGGGTTTCGGGCAATATGTCGGAATATTATAACCACGATTTTAAGCACTTGCCTAATGGCCATTATATGGTGCTTGGCAATGAGAACTGGCGGAAAATACCTGCTTACCATGATACAGCTGCTTTCAAGAAAAAATATCCGCAAACCCAGTATATAAATGGGCGCTTATACGGCCGGGTTGAGTTTGGAACTGTAATTGAATACGATAAAAAAGGAAAAGTGGTTTGGAGCTGGAATGGTGAACATTACTTTGATAGTGACGCCCTATCTCCGGTATTTTATAACCACAAAATGGATGTAAGGCTGATGCCCCATGTTAACGCCTTTGGTACCGACCGCAAAAACGAATTTGTATATGTTGGCTTCAGAGATATAAGCCGCATTATTAAAATTGAAAAAGCAACCGGCAAAGTGGTTGATAGCTGGGGCGGCAAAACCCTTACAGCAGGTAACCCACAGCATGCGGTGCTGTTTCATCAGCAACATGATGCCAATATACTCGACAACGGAAACATTGCCGTTTTTAATAATAACGATTACCCCGGGCACGATAGCGTACCCAGCGCCATAGTTTTTTCGCAACAAGCAACTGATACCGGTTATGTGGTTTGGAAATACAATTTTGACCTTGACAAACGAACCCGCCGTTTAAGCCGGACCGGTGGCAATGTAGATGTGCTTAAAAATGGAAACTATCTGGTGTGCCTGGGCAACCTGGATAAAATGGTTGAGCTAACGCCCGATAAAAAAATTGTTTGGCAGGCCGAAATAAAGCCTAACAGAAAAAGAACCTTCAGTTATTTCCACAGGCTTTACCGGGCCCATTATATTTCATCTTTATATCCTTGCTATTTCTGTTTTCAAACAGATAATGATACTGTAACAAAAAGGTCTCCCAAATTTAATATCAGGCTGTTTAATAAAGGCTCAGAGCCCGATGCCTACAATGTAAAAGTGTCCACCGCAACAGGCCAGCCATTGCTACAGTTTTCCACGGATACGCTGCAGCCAAACCGCTCTGATATGATACCTTTTGTAGCGGTTAAACACCTGCACGGTCACCAGAAGCTGATAGTAACGGTAACTTCGCGAACAAATCCCGATTTTGAACGCCGCAGTTCGGTTTGGGTAGGTAAATAAGGGTGCATATCAATTTGTCGTTACATGGCAGGAGTTCCGGTTGGCGGGGACGCCATAACCGTTCGGAAGAAAATTAATGGCTAAAGCCAGTACTTTCAATTAACTATCCCCGTTCTGAAGAACGGGGCAAAAATATTGCCCCGACTTTTAAGTCGGGGATGATGGCGACTGGGCTTGGCTTTAGCCATTAATGAAATTTCAATCTATCGAACACCTATGCACCCTCGTCAGCAGGGGAGATTCTTCGTTTTTCAAGCGAAGCGCTGAAAAATATCTTCCGAACAGTTAAGGCGGAACGCCAACCACAAATTTGTCACGAATTTGGTATGCACCCGTAAATAATAGCTTGTTGTAATAAGCATAGTGCTACTTTTATTTTACCGTTATTGGGCTACAAAGCAGGCAAGTGTATAGGCGGGCGGTTAAATGCCATCTTTACCGGGCTGCATAAAATCATGCAACAAATGCATTTTGATTTATTACTATTGCTATCATGACATCTGCTGAAACCCACAAGAATTTTCAGAATAAGATAACCGTTGCCGGCATGCTGGTAGCTACCGGTATAGTGTTTGGCGATATCGGTACTTCGCCGCTTTACACCCAGGACTCTATTTTTCACGGACGCATTATTACTGAAACGGTTGCCCTGGGTACCCTATCAGCTATCTTCTGGACCCTGACGCTTCAAACCACTATCAAATATGTGCTGATTACTTTGCAGGCAGATAATAACGGCGAGGGTGGTATCTTTTCACTATACGCCCTTATACGCAGGTACTGGGGCCGCTGGCTTATTGTACCGGCCATAGCCGGCGGCGCGTTTTTAATGGCAGATGGTATAATCACTCCACCCATTTCAGTTACCTCGGCAATGGAAGGCGTTTATGCCATAAAACCCGATTTAAATATCCAGCCCATTGTAATTGGTATCCTCATATTGTTATTTGTGTTTCAGCAATTTGGTACGGAGCGGATTGGTAAGGTTTTCGGGCCGGTTATGCTTGTCTGGTTTACCTTTATGGGGGCGGTAGGTTTTTTAGCCCTCAGCCATAATTTTTCGGTACTAAAAGCGCTGAACCCCTATTACACATACAGGTTTTTTGCCGAGTCGCCGGAGAACTTTTGGCTGCTGGGCAGCATATTTTTATGCAGCACCGGCGCCGAGGCCTTGTATAGCGACATGGGCCACTGCGGCCGGAACAATATCCGCATGAGCTGGATATATATAAAAATAATGTTGATTTTCAGTTATGCCGGCCAAACAGCCTGGTTGTTAGCGCATGTAGGCGAACGGGTAACCAACATTAGCCCCTTTTATGCCATTGTGCCACATGCTATTTATCTGCCGGGACTTATTATTGCCACCATGGCAACTATTATAGCCAGCCAGGCGCTTATAAGCGGGTGCTTTACACTGATTAATGAAGCCATCCGGTTAGAGATATGGCCGCGGCTGATGGTTATTTTTCCGGGCAGGATAAAAGGACAGATATATATACCCGCCATTAACTGGATGCTGATGTGCGGCTGCCTGGGCATGGTGTTGTATTTTAAAGAGTCTACAAAAATGGAAGCCGCATTTGGTTTAAGTGTCACACTTACGATGTTAACCACCACCTTTCTGATTAACTTTTATTTATACTCACGCAGGGTACCGTTAATAGTAATTGCGCTTGTTACCGGGGTGTTTTTAACCGTTGAAATAACCTTTTTAGTGGCCAACCTGCAAAAGCTGCGCGAAGGAGGCTGGATTACCATACTTATAGGCAGCTGTCTTTCATCGCTGATGGTGGTTTGGTGGACGGGCAAAAACATAAAGCGGAAAATAACCGAAAGGGTGGACCTGAAGGATTTTGTGCCCCAGTTGGTGCACCTGAGCCAGGATACGCTTATTCCAAAATACTGTACTAACCTGGTTTATCTTACTACTTCAGGTTCGCCGCGGCAGGTTGAAAAAACCGTCATTAAATCAATTTTGTCGGGCATACCTAAGCGGGCAGATGTATATTGGTTTCTGAACGTTAATATTACTGACGACCCCTTTACGCTTGAATATGCCGTTGATACCCTGGCCCACAATGATGTGTACTTTGTAAAATTCAATATGGGGTTCAGAATTGCCCCCCGGATGGATTATTATTTCAGAAAAGTGCTGGCCGACCTCCTGGCCCAGAAAGATCTGGAACCAACACCCCGCCCGGAAATGAATTACCAGGATAGTGCTTTAGGTGAAATACGCTTTGTGCTGATGAACAGTTTCCTCTCGTACGATAATGCACTTCCGTTTTTCAGCAATATGATAATGAAGCTCTACTTTATAATTAAACACCTTAGCGTAAGCGAAGAGCTTAACTTCGGGCTTGACCGCAGCGATGTAATAACAGAAAACTATCCGCTGATAATTCAGCCGGTTGAAAGCCCCGATTTAATAAGGTTGAACAGCGATGTAAAATAATAGCCACGCACTTTTAATAAAATAAGTTTATAAACCCTCCGTTATAAGGTTCGTTCCTGCTGTTATCTTAAAAATTTTTGTTTCAATAAATTTAACGGATGGTATTGCTTTACAACGTTTGCCTTAACTCAAAGCTATGAGAACAAAAATACTTTTCATGGCACTTATTCTGCTTGGCAGGCAGCACTTGTTTGCCCAGAATAATAATAAAATTACCGGCCCTTTGGGGGAGTACCATATTGCCGGCGGTTATAGCTTTACTGATACCTTAGGCATTGATTCAACCATTATGCAATACGAATTCAGGTTTGGCGAAATGGCCATGCCTGACCAGGCCATTGATAACGGCATGGATTTTATACCTGAGTTAGATTCATGTATTGCCTGGAATGCTAACCGCGTGGTGGCCATTCTTCAACCGCCTACCGAGCAGGGCACTTATAACCAACCTGCCGATACAGCTCTTTATGCGCCTTATCCCCAGTCTAATGGCCCGGGAATGATACAGGGCGGGCAGCGCTTTTCGCGGTTATCGCAACTCTACGGTGGCTTCTGTGGTGTTATCCTGGACGATTGGGCGGGAGACACGTCCATTACGCGCCAGGTAAGGGATGCGGTGCAGGGCAAATATGTAGATGACGAAGGCGTTGTTCATAGCGAAAGCTATGCCACTACGCCCAATAATAAACTTTATTGTGTGGTGTATAGTACCGATTCTGTTCCGGGCTCTTCACAGGTACTGGATGGTGTGCAGTATTACAATGTACCTACCCAAATGTGCTGCCTGGATAAGTTGGATAGTGATATTACCAATTTAAGGGCTAATTACCCGGGCAAGGAAGTTCAGATTGGTATTTATCTTAAAAACAGTGGGGTGGGCTGGCTGCCGGCTGCCAGTGTTCAATACTGGCTGGCACATGCGCTCGACAGGTATGATGCCGGAGATATTAATGGCGTTACGCTGTTTGCCGGCGTTTTTTTAATAAAAGAAAACATACCATTAAGTATCTGGAATGGATTTGCTTTACCGCATTGGTTAGATTCACTTTACTATCCTTACCTGGGCGCAGGCCAGGGTAATCTGTACGATTGTACTACCGGCGTGGCCCTTACAGATGGGTTTGTGCGTGTATACTGCAAGGGCAGGGTATCAGGCGATACTTTGTTTCGAAGCCGGCAAAAAACCGATGCAAACGGGCAATATCATTTTGGCGTTTGGGCCGGAAACAGGAATACGGATTCTACCTTTTACTGGCTGATAGCCGAAAAGACGGGATACGTAAACGATACCGTTGGCTTCTGGGTTAAGCGGGGAGATACAACCAGTATTCCTTTTCTTTCTTTGTGCCCCTCAACATATACCGATACCGTTGGCGCAGAGAACATATTGCTATATCCTAACCCTACCCGTGGCGCTTTCACGCTCCTTACTCAAAACTACGAACCAGTGGGTGGGGAGGTGGAAATATATAACATGCTGGGGCAAAAAGTTTATTCGGCCCTTCGCAGCCGCGACTGGTTACCCATTGATCTTTCCCGCCAGGCCAGCGGGGTTTACCTGGTGGTTGTAAGGGCCAGCCCTCATGGGTTTAATACGAAACAATTATTGGTAGTGCAGCACTAAACCGGCAAATAAAATCGGGTGTACGACAAATTTCCCTTTTCATCCTTCAAACTTTGCCAATACAAACTCACCCTGTCCCACGGACATCCCTCTCTTTGAAAAAAAGAGAGGGAAAATACAAAATACAGCAATGCAAAAGCATCAAGAGGGAAATTTGTCGTACACCCGTAAAATCCCTGTTGTTATTCATCTTTGAATAATAATTATATTGCCACAGTATGAGCAATGCTGTTAAATACTATCTGGGCGCCTATAATCTTGTGGCCTTCCTTTTTTGGGCGGTATACCTGGTAAGCTTTATTGCCGGCGGGCTTGTCCTCAATGCACAATCATTATTGCTGCTCAATATCGCGCAGGGCTTAGCAGTTTTAGAGATAGTGCATGCGTTGCTGAAGTGGGTAAAATCGCCGGTGGGGTCTACCATTGCGCAGGTAGCCTCCCGCCTGTTGGTGCTGGTATTAATCAATCTGTTCACAAATGGCATAATGACTGATAAGGCCGTGTTGATTGGTGTTATTGTTGTTTCCTTTGCCTGGAGCATTACTGAACTTGTGCGCTACTCGCTTTACTTTCTTTCCTTGTTTAATTTGCAACCGGGGTGGTTGTTGTGGATGCGCTATTCTTTTTTTATTGTTCTGTATCCAACCGGTGTAACCGGTGAGTGGTTAATTATTTTAGCGCCTGTTATTGCTGCCGGGTTTTTTACCTCCCAATTCGGTACTTCCTGGCACTTTTACGGGTATAGGATATTGGTAGTCCTTCTTTTTATCAGTTATGCTTACTACTTCCCGGTGCTTTACCGGTACATGTGGAAGCAACGTAAATCAAAACTTAATTAAAACCGTGCGGCATGGAAAAACTTAAATCGCCTCTGGCAAAGTTTTACGAATGGGAGCAAACCTGCCCCGATAAAGTATTTATGGTTCAACCCCTGAAAGGGCAATGGCACAAATTTACCTGGAAACAAACGGCTGATGAAGTACGCAAACTGGCTGCAGTTTTGCAATCGTATAACCTGCCGCCTAAAACGCGCATTGGTTTGGTTTCAAAAAACTGTGCACATTGGATAATTGCTGATTTGGCAATTATGATGGCTGGTTACGAATCGGTACCGGTTTACCCCAACGTAGGAGCCGACACTTTAAATTATGTGATGACTCACGGCGAGACAAAAATTTTGCTGGTAGGTAAACTCGACGACTGGAATTTTATGAAGGCAGGTGTGCCGGAAGGCGTGCAGTGCATCAGCTTTCCGTGGTACGGCCCTAAACAGGAAGGCTTTGCTTATTGGGAAGACCTGACAAAAAACATAAAACCCCTGCAAGGCAACCCCGACCGGGATATGGATGATATTATGACCATTATTTACACCTCGGGCACCACCGGCGCACCAAAGGGCGTGGTGCATACCTTCGGCAACTTTGCCTGGGCGGTGGCAACCGGTGTAGGGCACTTTCATTTGCCAACGGGTACTATGAGGTTGTTTTCATATTTGCCCATGTCGCACATTGCAGAGCGCATGCTTACTGAAATTGCAGGTGTTTATACCAACAGCGAAATATGGTTTGCCGAAAATCTTGAACTGTTTGTAAAAAACCTGGCCGAAGCACAACCCACGGTCTTTTTTGCAGTGCCACGTATCTGGACAAAATTTCAAATGGGTGTTTTATCAAAAATGTCACAACGTACTCTCAACATTCTGCTCTCAATTCCCATCATTAATAACATTATCCGCAATAAAATAAAAACCGGTCTCGGGTTACAGCATTGTAGTAATTACATAAGCGGGGCAGCACCCATTTCGCCATCACTTGTGGCCTGGTGGGCCAGGTTAGGTGTGCAGATAGAAGAAGTATATGCTATGACCGAAAACTGCGCTATTTCGCATACCAATAAAAAAGGAGATTTTAAACCAGGCATGCAGGGGAAACCCTTTCCTGGTGTTGAGTGCAAACTAAGCAATGCGGGCGAGGTATTGGTTAAGGTGCCCTGTAATATGACAGGCTACTACAACGAACCCGAAATGACAGCCGCAGCATTAAAAGACGGCTGGCTATACACCGGCGACCGGGGCGTAATAGATGCCGACGGATTTTTGAAAATTACAGGCCGTGTAAAAGAGTTATTTAAAACCGATAAAGGCAAATACGTGGCACCTGCTCCGATTGAAATGAAAATTACCCGGAACCATTATATTGAGCAGGTTTGTGTAGTGGGCAGCTCGTTACCCCAACCCATTGGCCTTGTGGTACTTTCGGCGGAAGCGCGGGGAAAAGAACGCGACTACCTGAAGCACAGCCTCACCAAAACCTTAGAGTTGGTGAACCCTGAACTGGAAAAGCACGAACGCCTGCATAAACTGGTTATTGTAAAAGAAGACTGGACCATCGAAAACGGCCTTTTAACCCCCACCATGAAAATTAAACGTAATCCTATAGAGGATAAATACCAGGACAAATACAATACCTGGTACCATGAGACAGAGATGGTGGTGTTTGAAAATTAAGTAAGAAAATACGTCCTGATTAATTCCTTTCAGACTATTTGCTTCCTGTAAAGTAGTATAGCTTTACGTCATTGCTATTGGTAGTATTAACCGCCTGTCCGGAAATCGTCAACGCATTACCGGACAGTATACCCGAACCACTAAAGTTATAAAGCCCCGTATCTCCATAAATATTTCCGGTTTCATTAATATTTATAGAGGTAGCACTGGTAAGTTTTGCGTTCTGAATCGTGGCAAGCGTGTAAAACGCATTATTATATTTACCCAACAACTGTAATTGAAGAGTGGAACTGTTTACTTCAGCAATTGTAACCTTCTGAATAACGCTGTCGGTCTGGCTGCTTGTGCTTGTATAGGTACCAACCCATGCGGCAGCGTTATCCGTGCTTTTTGAACAGCCGGCGATTAAAATAATCATTGCAAAAACAAGTATATGTGAGAAGGTCTTTTTCATATAGATTACGTTTGCCGGCAAAATTATAATAATGAGCGGAATAGGCAACGGAAAGGCCAGGGCAATTTGTAAAGGCTCGTTTTGGCAAAACAAACAAAAGCGTTGTCGCTTATCTTAAATCCGCCCGGATACCTGATACAACCTTGCCGGAGAAAAACAGGCCAGCACTGGTATAACTAAAATGGTTCCGATGGTTACCATCTTCATAAACTGAAAATATTTTCCAATACTCATGCCCCAAAAAATATCGGCGGTAAGAACAAGTGGAATTAAAATCACCGCCATAGAAATCAATAGCATGGTTTTGTCCCTCTTTCCCTCTTTCGTAGAAAGATTGTAAACGCTGACAATATAATAAGCGATATACCCAATAGCCGGAAGCAGGTTGATGTAGCTGTATTTTGCCTGGTGCGGAAAAATAAGGGGGATAAGCAAAAAAATATACGACAACTCCCAAAAAAGAAATATGGGCTGACGGTTTTTGCCAGCCGGCCCTTTCCATAAAAAATAAAACACAAAGCTAATCAGGGCCAGTCGTATAATATTGATTAACACAAATAGCTGGCTGGAATTAAGGTGCATGAAATTAACCGAGAAGCCCTTATAATCGCTATCAGAAAAGTAGACGGGCACCAGCGCAGAAATGCAATGGAACTGAACACCCACATTCTGCGCGGCGTTATATTTATCTATTGTCGGGTTAATAGCGGTCCACCAGCCTTGTAACAGGTGCATATCAAAGTTAAATCCAAACCAGGCAGCGGGCAAAAGCAAAAGCAACGCGCAAAACAAAACAATGGCCAATGTGGCGCCAATTTTACCCCGATAAACAAGGTAAGGCAGAAAAACGACAGGAAGCACTTTAAGACAAATACCAATAGCTATTAAAAGGCCTCCCATTGTTTTTCCCCGCAAAAATATCTGGTATAGCCCCTCTAACGAAAGGTACAACACAACAATGTTTTGTTGCGAATTTTCGAAAACATGCAAGATGAACCGGACCATAATGGCGATGGTAATTATATACCACCATCTTTTTTGTATAGCAGAAAGGCTATCTGTTTTGAGCCAGGTACTGATAATAAACCAGAGGCGGAACAGCAGAAAAAAATTGATCAGGCAAAAAATAAAGGTGGGCACAATTTCAGGCAGATAAGTAAAGGGCATCAGCACAAAAGCCACAAAAGGACTGTATAAAAGCACATCTGTAATACCCGGTTCAATCGGCATTACTATGCCGTAAGGCGAAACACCCCTGGCCAGGTATCCTGCCCCGGTAAGCAAAATCCTGAAATCGCCGCCATGGAGGTTCTGGGCAATTAAATAGGGAAAAGCAATCAGAAAAATAATCAGTTCTGTGCGATGTAATAGCAGGAAGTGTTTGGTACTTTTCAGCATGCTTTATCTAATCGGATTAATATAATTTTCAGCGCAAAACCGCGCAGCTTATTTTAATACCTTCCGGTAAACCTGCATCGTCTTTTCTGCAAAAACCTTATCGGTCATTGTTTGGGCGTGCAGATATCCTGCTTCGCTCATTTGCTTTTTCAGCCCATCGGTGCTTAATACTTTCAACATTGCACCGGCCAGTTCATTAATATCAGCGGGGTCAACAAATAATGAACCAGCACCGCCAGCTTCCTCAATGGCCCCGCCTTTAGAGGCAATAACCGGCACTCTGCTAAACAGCGCTTCCAATACCGGCGCCCCGAACCCTTCATATAAACTGGGGAATACAAACAAGCTGGCTTTGCTGTAAACTGCCGGCATATCCTCATTTGCTACACCGGATATAATTTTAACCCTGGCGCCCAGATTTTTTGAAGCTATCAACGCCTCCACTTCTTTCTTTATTGAACCATCAGAACCTACCAACACCAAATCTTCTTCAATTTTATCTTTAATCAGGTCAAATGCTTCTATAAGTGTTTTTTGATTTTTGCGCGGGAAGAAAGAGCCCACATTAAGTATGTATTTAGCGGGTAAATGGTATTTCTCCAATCCCGAAAAATCAGGATGCGCACCGGTTTGGAAGTTGGCATCTACACTCGGATAAATAACTGTTATTTTTTCAGCAGGCACCCGATAAAAATGCATCAGGTCGGCTTTGGTTTCCCCGCTTACCGCAATAATCTTATCAGCATGTTTTGCGGCATAACGTGTTTTCAGCTTGTAGAACTGCCGGTCTATAAAAGGGTATTGTTCGGTATGCTTCAAAAAAATAAGGTCGTGTATGGTAACCACGGTTTTTATACCGCTGCGGTGAATATTAAAGGGCAATTCGTTACTAAGGCCATGGTATAGATTTACATGCTCTTTCAATAAATCAGTTGTAATACCCCACGAGCGCCAAAGCCCCACTTTCTTCAAAAAAATAAAAGGCTGTGCTAAGGCAGAATAAAACCCAAACGACTGTCCTGGGTGAAAAATACGCTGATGCCTGCTTTCGGGCAGAAAGATTTTAAAATCGCCATGAAGTTCGTTAAACAGCTGCGTTTTAACTTTGGGCGAATACAAAAAGTAATCGTTCTCCGGAAAATCGCGCATCATGGCATTGAGCAAAATACGGGCATGATTACCGAGGCCGGTAAAATTGTTCAAAGCCCGTTTTGCATCAAATCCTAATCGCATATTTTAATACTTTTTTATTACAATATCGTTGTTATAATAACTTCAAAATAATGACCTTCCAAGCCGAGTCTCCCCTTTCCTGCTTTGAGGAATGGGGGACTCGGCGCGTATGCGGCCTATCCTAGCGCCGAGTCCCCAACCTGCGGAAGGGAGACACGGCTGAGAAGGTCTTTTCCAGGTCGCTACGATTTTTTCCCTTGCCCCAAGGGTGCTTACTTGCAATGACATCAGTTGTATTTTAATTTTAGCGCCCTCCAGTACTTTAAAAACACTTCGCGGCTTTGATGATAACAAATACTTAAACCGGTAATCCCTTCAGTAAACCCCAGCCCGAAAAAATAAATCCGTATAAACTTAAACGGCGGGCTGAATATCATTTTAAACAGTAAATAAACCAGGCCTTTATTTTTTAAATGAAGTGCACTGATGGTAGCAAATTTATCTACCTGGTTTAAAAATGCCTGATGCGTGGGCCAGGTATTGTGCAAAATATCGCCTTTCATAAAATCAGCTACTTCACCATCGTTCAAAACAAATTTATCATGCGGGTTGGTGCCCTGCCATTGACCTGCATCTCCGTGCCACAAACGCAATTTCCGGTCGGGATACATGCCGCAGGTTTTAATGGGCCTGCCACAGTAATAGTTTAACCGGTTCATGTAATAGCCC
>Ga0224555_1003464_pt1 | contig 16054 bp, 11 predicted proteins | sample 714S23034metaG_FD_180687 | JGI IMG/M metagenome (GOLD analysis project Ga0224555, IMG submission 180687) | Peat soil microbial communities from Stordalen Mire, Sweden - 717 S2 30-34 | ecosystem: Environmental > Terrestrial > Soil > Wetlands > Peat | place: Sweden: Norrbotten County, Stordalen...
AGGTACAAGTTACAATTGTGTGACAACCGTCACTGTTCTGTCACCAACCGCAAAAAAGCTGGCTTAGCCCCTAAACCAATCGCCGCACTCGGCTCATCCAGATTCTATGCCGAACACTATTGGCCACCGGCCTGTCTCGTCCGGCCACTGGCCGGACGAAACGGAGAGAGGCGCTCGGCTCTCAACGATGGCAGACGTTTTCCCGCGCCCTCCCTTCCGAGCGGCGAGTCGCCGCTCGGAACAGGCGGGTCGCCTGTGCTACCCATTCGACGGTGAAATGTCCGGGTTAGTTGCCGCCGCCTGAAATAAAACGGGCTGGAACACTCCACTTGAAGAATTTTGTCTCACACCCAACTCTCGCCGCGGGGGGAGGCTAAAGCCCGAAGAAAATCCGGCCGGACTGGTTTGTGCCGAGGAAAAAGCCGGCGCCGAAATTCTGCTTCTCCAACACCACGCCGCCAATGGAGATGGGCTTGCCTGCGGGTGGAGTCGCGCTGCCGGTGAACAGGCCCGACCCGGTCAAAAGGGTCAGGCTCAGTTTATTGGTGCCCGTGACGCTCACCTTGTTGTTGGTGCTCAGCAAGACCTGGTTGGTGAAACTCGCAGCCAGATTGCCGTTGGCGAGCCAGACCTGCCCTGTGCTGAAGCTCAACACCGGAACCTTGTTCGTGAAGACATACTTCGAGGCGATCACTCCGGTCTGATTTGTAAATCCCGCCGGATAGAATTTGGCGGAGGACTGCGGCAGTTTGATCCAGCTCACCAACCCGTCGATATCATTGGTGGCAAGGTTGGTGAAGGTGAGCCAGCCAAAGAGCGAGCCCTTGACCGAAGACGGCGGGGAATACAGGGGCCACTGCCCTTGCGCGGACACAAAAGTCGATTGCGACACCTTCGTCCCGTCTGGAAGCGACGCGCCGAAGGTGATGCCGCCCGCAGGCCCCACCGTCACGGTGCCAAAACCATCGCCGCCCGGTTGTTCTTCGGACTCCTCCGCGCCTGGAATCAGAAGCGTGTATTTTCCGGCCTGGGGCGCGTGATGTGCCTGGGAATACACCGCGCGATTGGCCAGCAATTGTGCCGTCCAGACGCCGTTGCTGATCTGCCCGGACAGGGTCGCGTTTGTCAGATCGAGCTGAAGTTGCACGCTGAGCGGAGCCAGGCCCCGCGACGCGAGGGTATTGGACCATGCGCCGTATGGGTTAAGCTGAGCGGAGAATGAATAGCGGTTCGTCCCGGGCCTGAGTTTGCCGGTCAACAAGCCGCCCCTTGTCAGTGAGCTGGAAAAGAAGCCCGAACTCTGCTGGGCCACGTTCGTGTCCGAAAACAATCCCTGGTAAACGCCCACGATGGGAATGAACGGGTTCGGGATGAACTTGGCCGTCAACATCATATTGGTCTGCATGAGAAAGGTCAGCTTCGGCTTGTCCGAATTCATGTCCCGGGTCCAATCGACGAAAATCCAACCCGGAGCCGGCATTGCGGTCACGGTGTAGGTCACGCCGACGTCGAGCAATTTGTTGTTGAGGTTGGGGGAAAAGGTGCCGTTCCCGTTGGTCGCCAGGGTCAACGGGCTGACGATGGCATAAGTGAACGTGCGCGCGACCGCGGCGGAAACATTGGTGCTGGTGTCATAAGCGCGGACCCTGACGGTGTTCAGCCCGGGAACCAGGTTGGTCACAATGGCGGACCAATTGTTTGTGCCCGTGGCGGTTTCGTAGGCATTCGTTCCAACCGCATTCTCCAGCCGGTATTGCACGAGCGCCACATGGATGTTGTCGCTTGCCGTTCCGCGTACGACCACGGTGGAATTCGTCAACTTCGCGCCAGCCAACGGAGAGGTGATGGACACGGTCGGCCGCTGGGAATCGACTTGGAAAGTCAAGCTGAGCGCGATGCTGCCCTGTTGCGCACCCAGGCCCGCATTGTAACCATCCACGGCGATTTGATATTGCGTTCCCGGCGTGACTTTCACTTTGACCTTGGCGGGACCGCCGAGGTTGTTGCCATTGCTCGAGGCGACCTGCGTGAGATGGCCCAGCGATGAGCCGGTATAGACGCCCAGCAACGTCGTGAAGGAACTGCCGGTGGTATCTAGTGTGAGTGTCCCGATCGACGGCGCCGTCCAGCTCCACCAAACCGATTTGCCGCCCACATTGCCGCCGTGATTGGGTTCGCCCGGCTCTTTGCTGGCAAATGTATTGATGGCGGCGCCCGTCGCGGAAACCGTATTCGTCGCAAAGAAAATGCGATTCGTGAAATCATCGTTCGACGGAATCTCATCGGCGGTCCCGACCAGAAGGCTCACATCATCGATGTTCAGAAATGTCGCCTCACCCAAAGCATCCGTCTGAGCCAGGAAATAAATCCTCACCGTCTGTCCGGCATACGGCGCCAGGGCCGCCTGGCCCGTGTAGGTGGCCAGTTTGGTGGACGACAACTGATAATACGGATTCCCCTGCCCGCCAGAGGAGTTCAAAAGACTTCCAGAGACGATGTTCGTGAGGAAAGTGTTGTTCGTATCGTAGATTCGCGCCTCGAACTGCAGAGTGCTGGAGCCGCTCACGCTGGAGAAAAAATTGTAGTAGAAACTGAAGGTTTCGTCGATGGCATTGGTTGGGAAGGTGACGGTCTGATAGAGGTACTGGGAAGCACTGGCAAACCCTCCCATTTCGAGATAACCCGAGCCGGTATGGGCGATGGCAGCGTTATTGAGAAGCTGCGAGGACGCCGGTGATCCCCCTCCTGTCCACGGCGCTTCCACCAACTCAAATCCCCCGTTGCTGATCAACTGGGTTTGCCCAAATACCACGCTCGAAAGACAAGCCAACAGCCCGGCCAACACAATTCTGCGCTTCATGCCAAAACTTTCATTTTGTCCGCAGCGTGATCATCCTCCATCCCGGCTGAGTTTGGCAAGCTCAACCGAGCGGAGGCTCTTCTCATTCCTCGGCCTGGCCCAGCTTCGTGAGCACGCCCAGGTCCTCGAGCGTGGTGGTGTCGCCTTTGATCTCCCCGCCTGCGGCCACCTGCTTGAGCAGCCGCCGCATGATTTTGCCCGAACGCGTCTTCGGCAGCGCTTCCGCAAAACGAATGTCGTCGGGCTTCGCGAGCGGTCCAATTTCCTTCGCGACGTGCTGCCGCAATTCCTCGCGCAGATTCGGCCCCACTTTTACGCCGCTTTTCAACGTCACAAAGGCCACCAATGCCTGCCCTTTGAGCGCGTCCGGCCTGCCCACCACCGCCGCTTCAGCCACTTTCGGATTGCTGACAATCGCGCTTTCCACCTCCGCCGTCCCGATCCGGTGCCCCGCCACGTTCAGGACGTCGTCGATGCGGCCGACGATCCAGAAGTACCCGTCCTCGTCCTGACGGCAGCCGTCGCCTGTAAAATAGCTATGTTTCACCTCGCTCCAATACACCTGCTTGTAACGTTCGGGATCACCCCACAATCCCCGCAACATGCCCGGCCAGGGCTTGCGGATCACCAGCTTTCCGCCGACGTTCCTGGGAACGGCCTCTCCGCTGTCGTCCACCACCTCGGGAAGAATGCCGAAAAATGGCAGCGTCGCCGAACCTGGTTTGGTCGGCGTGGCACCGGGCAACGGCGTGATGAGAATGCCGCCCGTTTCGGTTTGCCACCAGGTGTCCACGATCGGGCAGCGCCCGCCGCCGATGTTCTCGTGATACCAAATCCAGGCTTCGGGGTTGATCGGTTCGCCGACCGTTCCCAACAGGCGCAGCGAAGCCAGATCATGTTTCTTCGGCCATTCAACGCCCCATTTCATGAATGCCCGGATCGCCGTCGGAGCCGTGTAAAGAATCGTCACGCCGTAATTCTCCACGATGCGCCAGAACCGGTCCGGCTCGGGAAAGTTCGGGGCGCCCTCATACATCAGGCTCGTGGCGCCGTTCGCCAGCGGACCATAGACGACGTAGCTGTGGCCGGTCACCCAACCAATGTCCGCCGTGCACCAATAAACATCCTCGTCGCGGAGGTCGAACACGTATCGGGTGGTCATTTTGACGTACAGCAAATAACCGGCTGTCGTGTGAAGAATCCCCTTCGGCTTCCCGGTCGAACCGCTGGTGTACAGAATGAACAGCGGCGCTTCGCTGTCCATGGGCTCCGCCGGGCATTCCGCATTCACCTGCGCGATTTCCTCATGCCACCAGGCGTCGCGCCCCGGTTGAAAAGTGATTTCATTCCCGGCGCGTCGCAGCACCACCACTTTTTCAATGGTTTTCCCCAGCAAATTGCCCCGCGCATCCCTGAGCGCAAGCGCCTCGTCCACATTCTTCTTCAACGGCACCACGGCGCCGCGGCGGAATCCTCCGTCGGCCGTGACGACCACGCGCGCCTGCGAGTCAATTATCCGATCGGCCACGGATTGCGCGCTGAACCCGCCGAACACGACCGAGTGGACCGCGCCGATCCGCGCACAGGCGAGCATCGCGACCGCCGCTTCGGGAACCATCGGCAGGTAAATCAAGACGCGGTCGCCCTTTTTGATCCCGTTCCGCTTCAGCACATTCGCGAAGAGGCAGACTTCGCGGTGCAGTTGCTTGTAGGTGAGCGTGCGGGATTCGGCAGGGCCGCCCGACCGCGCCGGCTCACCCTCCCAGATCAACGCGGCCTTGTTGGCGTGCGCTGTGCCGAGCCATTTGTCGAGGCAGTTGTGGCTGACGTTGATCCGTCCTCCGATAAACCATTTTGCGAACGGCTCCTTCCATTCCAGCACCTTCTTCCATGGCTTGAACCACACCAGCTCCTTCTTCGATTGCGCCCCCCAGAATTTTTCGGGGACGCGGATGGACTCCAGGTAAAGCTTGTGATAATGGGCGAGCGATGGGACGAGGGCGTCCTTCGAAAACTGTTTCGACGGTCTGAAGACGCGATCTTCGTGGAGCACGGAGGTGATGGAAGTGGCGTTTGCAGGCATAAAAGTTGCGCGTTCGAATCGGGTTTCTGTGCTGATTCTAAGAAGACGCCGCCCGCCGTCAATGGGGGAAAGGGCGATTCAGCGATTGAATCTGAGGCTCCGGAGCGCGGCTGCATGCGGAGCAGCCGCAGCGGATCAGCGACTTGACGCCATCACCGGATGTGAAATGGATTGGCCCGCAGCCTTACGGACCGCGACTGTGTGCGAAGCACCAGTCGCTGCGGGGCAGCCGTTGTCACCACGCCGTGAGACCCTCCCCCGCCCTCTCCGTATCTCACCATGCTGCGGCTGGTCCTCGGCGGACACAGCCGCGCTCCACAGCCTTACGGACCGCGACTGTGTGCGAAGCACCAGTCGCTGCGGGGCAGCCGTTGTCGCCACGCCGTGAGACCCTCCCCCGCCCTCTCCGTATCTCACCGTGCTGCGGCTGGTCCTCGGCGGACACAGCCGCGCTCCGCAGCCTTACGGACCGCGACTGTGTGCGAAGCACCAGTCGCTGCGGGGCAGCCGTTGTCACCACGCCGTGAGACCCTCCCCCGCCCTCTCCGTATCTCACCGTGCTGCGGCTGGTCCTCGGCGGACACAGCCGCGCTCCACAGCCTTACGGACCGCGACTGTGTGCGAAGCACCAGTCGCTGCGGGGCAGCCGTTGTCACCACGCCGCGAGACCATCCCCCGCCCTCTCCGTATCTCACCGTGCTGCGGCTGGTCCCCGGCGGACACAGCCGCGCTCCACAGCCTTACGGACCCCGACTGTGTATGTGTCGGCCCCCGCTTCCAGTCGTACCCAAGGGCGATTGGAACTACTTCCCGATAGTGAGAACCACCCGGAACCGGGCCTTGCCGCTCATCATGCGATCGTAAGCCTCGGGGACACGTTCCAGAAGAAAGACTTCATTCGTGGACCGCACGCCGCTGAGCACGCTGAATGCGAGCGTTTCCTGGGAATCGATCGACGTCCCGGAATACCAGCCCTGGATCGACCGCCGTCCGGTGATGTCCCGGGAAAATTGTAATTGCTTCCCCGCGCGCTTTCGCCTAGCTGTTAAACAACCAAAAGAAAGGTTCATTATGATGGGACTCGGACTTGGACTGGTGGTGTTGCTGATCGTTTTGATCATTCTGTTTTTCGTCCTGATCTTCATTGTCAGCGCGTACAACCGGCTGGTCTCCTTGCGCAACCGCTTCAAGAATGCGTATTCACAGATCGACGTCCAGCTCAAGCGGCGCTACGACCTGATCCCGAACCTCGTTGAAACAGCCAGAGGCTACATCAAACACGAACGTGAGACGCTGGAAGCCGTCACCCAGGCGCGCAATGTCGCCTATGCCGCCTCCCAAACCGCCGCCGCCAATCCGGGCGACCCCAATGCCGTCAAGAGCCTGGTCTCCGCCGAAGGCGGCCTCGCCGGCGCGCTGAGCCGCCTCATGGTCGTCTCCGAACGGTACCCCGATCTGAAGGCCAACCAGAACATGATGCAGCTTTCGGAGGAACTGACCTCGACGGAAAACAAAATCTCATTCTCGCGCCAGGCTTACAACGATTCGGTGATGGTCTATAACACCCAACGGGAAGTGTTCCCGTCCAACCTGATCGCCGGCGCCTTCAACTTCGGCGCGGCCGAATTGTTCATCATCGACAAGCCCGAGCAAAAAGACGCGCCGAAGGTGTCGTTCTCTTGAACGACGCGTTGCATTGTGAATCGTTGAAACGATGAAGCGTTGAACCGTTAAATCGGGGCGGTTTTATCGGTTCACGGCTCAACGATTTGACGGTTTTGCACCATGGACTTTTTTGAACGCCAGGAAAAGGCACATCACAACACCAAACTGCTCGTCGCCTACTTCGTCACCGGCGTCGCGCTGCTCACGGTCGCCGTTTACCTCGCGTCCCTCTTGATCTTCGCCGGCGTCGCTTCCCGGCATCATCGTTACCAGGACCATGACGAGCAGTCCCAGGTCGGTCTTTGGAATCCGCAGCTCTTCTTCGGCGTCCTCGTCGGGACACTCGCCGTCATCACCATCGGAAGCGTCTCCAAAACGGCGGAACTCGCCCGCGGCGGCAGCGCGGTCGCCGAGATGCTCGGCGGACGCCTGGTGAACTCCAACACAACCGACCCGGACGAACGCAAGCTGATGGATGTCATCGAGGAAATGGCCCTCGCGTCCGGCGTGCCGGTTCCGCACGTCTATGTGCTCGACAATGAAAATGGCATCAACGCATTCGCCGCCGGCCACTCGACCAGCGATGCCGTCGTCACCGTCACGCAGGGCTGCATGAAGCTGCTGACGCGCGACGAGCTGCAGGGCGTCATCGGACACGAGTTCAGCCACATTCTCAACGGCGACATGCGGCTCAACCTGCGGCTCATGGGCGTCATTTTCGGCATTCTCTGCCTCGCGGTTGTTGGCCGGATCCTGCTGCAAATGCGCGGCGGCAGCAGCCGCGACCGCAATGCGCTGCCCCTGCTCGGGCTGGTGTTGCTCGCGTTGGGCTGGATCGGCGTCGTCTTTGGACGGCTCATCCAGGCTGCCGTCAGCCGCCAGCGGGAGTTCCTTGCCGACGCCTCGTCCGTGCAATTCACGCGCAACCCCGCCGGACTGAGCGGCGCGCTTCAAAAAATCGGAGGCCTGAGCTATGGCTCGAAACTCGCCGCCGCGCACGCCGACGAAGCTTCGCACATGTTCTTCAGCAACGGCGTCGGCAGCTCTCTGTTCGGTCTCATGGACACCCATCCGCCACTCGAGGAACGCATCCGCGCCATCGATCCGACCTTCGACGGCAAATTCCCGCGTGTCTCGATCGCCGATGGTGGGGCCGGTCTGCCGGCCGGCCAAGAGGCGCCGCAGCGCAGTCCTGCCGGATCGGGGGGCGCATCCCTCGCCGGCCTCGCCCCGCCGGTCATCGCATCGCAATCGGTGCTGCCGAACCTCGGCACGGCCACCACCGCCCACCTCCGTCACGCCGTCGCACTGCGGGCTTCCTTTCCGCCCTCCATACAAAACGCCGCGCGCGATCCCCTCGGCGCTTCCGCCCTGATCTATGGCATGCTGCTGAGTTCCGAACCGGAACAGCGCAACAAACAGCTTCAACTTCTTTCGCAGGCCACTTCGGACGACATCCGCCGGGAAACGGAGCGGCTCCTGCCGGACCTGGAGTGCGTCGCCGCGAACGCGAAGCTGCCGCTCGTGGACCTCACGCTGCCGGCGCTGCGGCATTTCTCTCCCGCGCAATACCAGCAATTCAGCCAGGCCATTCAGACGCTGATTGAGAACGACGGGAAAATCGACCTCCATGAGTATGTGCTGCAGAAGATCGTCCTGAGACACCTCGATCCGCAGTTCAACGGCGCCCGCAAACCGGTCATCCAGTATTACGCAATCCGGCCGCTCGTGCCCGACTGCGCCGTGCTTCTTTCCGCCCTCGCGTACGCAGGAGCGGACGACGACGCCCGGGCGGAAGCCGCCTTCCGGCAGGGCGCACGGCAGTTGGGTTGCAATGCCGGCGCAGAACCCGGCTTCATGCACTCAAACCAATGTGACCTTCCGCAAGTGGATGCCGCCTTGAACCGGCTTTGCCAGGCGGCCCCGCAGATCAAAAAGAGCCTGCTCGGCGCCTGCGCGCTCACGGTCGCCGCCGACGGCGTGATCCAGGAAACGGAAGCCGAACTTCTCCGCGCGATCGCGGACACGCTCGACTGCCCGATGCCGCCGTTCCTGCAGTCCGAGGGTTGAGGATGTTTTTCTGGCTTCACGCCCGGACATTGGATAGGAGGATTCATCGTGCGCATCACCCGCAGACAGTTCATCCGGGCCACCGGCACCGCAGGACTGACGCTCGCGGCTTCGCCCGCCCTGTCCCTCGAATCCGCCGCCTCCCCCATCGACCGCCAAGAACGGGTCCGCCGCTTCAATCCGATCGTGACCGATTTCAACCCGCTTTCTCCGCTGACCGTCGGCAACGGCGAACTGGCATTCACCGCCGACACGACCGGCCTGCAGACATTCGCTTCGCATTTCGAAAAGGAGTTCCCGCTGTGCACGGCGTCGCATTGGGGTTGGCACACGACACCGTTGCCTGACGGACTCCGCCGCGAGGATTTTCGATACAAGAACTACGACACTTATGGCCGCGCCGTGGGCTACGCAACCGAGGCCAAAGGCCAGGAAACGCTTTTCAACTGGCTCCGCCAGAACCCCCATCGCCTGCATCTCGGCCGGATCGGATTCCAGTTGCGCCTTTCGGACGGCACGGTCGCGCAACTCGAGGATGTGGAGCATCCCCGACAAACGCTGGACTTGTGGAGCGGAATGCTCGACAGCCGCTTCGCGCTGGAAGGCAAGCCGGTCCACGTGCAAACCTGTTGCCATCCGGAAGTGGACTTGGTGGCGGTTCGTGTTGAATCACCCCTCGTCGCCACCGGCCAACTGCGGGTCCTGCTCGCTTTTCCCTCTCCTTCTTCCGAAATGACCATGGCGGATTGGAGCCATCCGGATCGGCATGCAACCGAATGCGCGCGACAGGGCGGGAACCGCGCCCGGTTTGACCGGCGACTCGACGCGGATCGATACTCCGTAACGCTTGAATGGTCCGGCAGTGCGGAACTCAACCAAAAATCAAAGCACGAGTTCGTGCTGGCTGCGTCCTCCGGTGGTGTCCTGGAACTGACCTGCCTTTTCTCGCCGCTGCCCGTTTCCACCGAGTTGCCCGGGGTGAGCCGGACCCAATCCGCAGCCGCGACCCACTGGACGCACTTTTGGGAAAAGGGCGGCGCCATTGACTTGAGCGCCAGCACGGACCCGCGCGCCGGCGAGCTCGAACGGCGGATCATCCTTTCGCTGTACAACACAGCCATTCACTGCGCCGGGTCGCTGCCTGCGGCGGAGACCGGGCTGCTGTTCAACAGTTGGCATGGAAAATTTCACCTCGAAATGCACTGGTGGCACAGCGTGCATTTTGTCGCATGGCAGCGCTTTCCACTGTTCGAGAAAAGCCTGGGCCTCTATCGCCGCATCCTCCCGCTCGCGCAGGATACCGCCCGGCGTCAGGGGTATCGCGGCGCGCGCTGGCCCAAGATGATCGGCCCGGACGGTCACGATTCACCCTCGCCGGTCGGGCCGCTGCTCATCTGGCAGCAGCCCCATCCGATTTATTACGCCGAATTGTGCTACCGGGAACAGCCGGACATCCGCACGCTTCGGCAGTGGAGCGAAATCGTCTTCCAAAGCGCCGAGTTCCTCGCCTCTTATGCCGCGTTCGACCGTGATCAAAACCGGTTCGTCCTCGGGCCGCCGTTGAAGACCGTTTCCGAAAACACCAATCCGCTCACGTCCATGAATCCGGCCTTTGAACTGGCCTACTGGCGCTTCGGCCTGCGAGTCGCGCAAACCTGGCGCGAACGACTGGGGCTGGGACGCGAGCCCCGATGGAACGAGGTTTTGCAGCGCCTGTCTCCCCTGCCGGTGGAGAACGGACTTTACCTGATGCAGGAGGGAATGAGTGACACATATACAAAATGGAATTGGGAGCACCCGGCCCTGCTCGGCCCGTTCGGCATGCAACCCGGCGATGGCGCGGATGCGGCGACCCTGCGGCGAACGGCCCGGCGCGTCTTGGAAACCTGGCGATGGGACCGGTCGTGGGGATGGGATTTTCCGATGGCAGCGATGGCCGCCGCGCGCTCGGGCGATCCGGGCCTGGCGGTTGAATTTCTGCTGATGGATGCTCCGAAAAACCGCTATCTCCCGAACGGTCACAATTATCAGCGCCCCGGTCTGCCGGCCTATTTGCCTGGCAACGGCGGCTTGCTCGCAGCCGTGGCGATGATGGCCGCCGGTTGGACCAAGGGTCCGAAAACCCAAACGCCCGGTTTTCCGGCCGACGGCAAGTGGGCCGTCCGCGCTGAAGGACTGAGACCGTGCCTGTGAAAGGGGCGTGTTCCCGGAAGGCTGGGAGCGCCAACCGCTGAGTCAGTGCTGTCCTTTTCGCGCAGGAATTTCAACCGTTTGCCGGGGCTTTGCTTCGCGCGGACATGGCTGTCCGCGCTTCCTTTCGCTTTGGGCAACACGCCCAAAGGAGGCCGCCATCATGGCGCGCTGCCCGGCCTCTCGTCGTAAGCGCAGTCGCACGAAACCACCTGCCTGCCACAGTACGGGCATTGCTCCACATCGCAGCCCAGCAGATGCAAGGAACCTTTCGAGACCCCGCAATCGTTGCACGGCCGGATGTCGGCGCCCCAATCCTCCTTCTCCTTGCCATAGGGAATCCGGTGGTGCTCCCGTGCATCAATGCGGTATGATTTCACGGTTTGCGCGTGCCGAAAATCCCGCTGCCAGGCTGCGTTCTTCATATTCAGTTCTATTTCACCGCCACCAGCACAACCGACTTCGGCGGCAGTGTGGCGGAAAATCCGTCGGCGGTGGATTTGAAAGCCAGGAATTCGACAGGGGCCACCGCGTTCGGGTTATCGAAAGTATTATGCGCGTTCATTTCCGGGGCCGTCAAGACGCGTCCGGAAAGTTGATTCGCTTTCGCGCCCTGCAACTCGCAAGCGACCTCGGCGGACCGGTTCAGATCGAGATTGCAAAACGTGACATGGATCGTGCCTGCCGGGTCGCGGGACACGGAGGCGCTCACGGCCGGGATCTTCTCCCCGCCGACCACGTAATCGGCCGCATGCAATTCGCTGGGGAGGAGCGTGGCGTCGTGATGGACCGTGTACAATTCAAACACGTAATAGGTCGGCGTCACAATCATCTTCTCCTTGTCGGTCAGGATCATCGACTGCAGCACATTGATCATCTGGGCGATGTTGGCCATTTTCACCCGGTCGCAGTGCCGGTTGAATATGTTGAGCGAAACTCCCGCCACGAGCGCGTCCCGCAGCGAGTTCTGCTGGCGGAGAAAGCCCGGGTTGCTCCCCGGATCAACATCATGCCACACGCCCCACTCGTCCACGATCAACCCGACGCGCTTCTTCGGATCGTATTTGTCCATGATGGCGGCGTGTTTCGTGACCAGTTCATCGATCTTCAGCGCGCGGCGAAGCGTCTCGTGCCATTCGGCCTCGGTGAATTCGGTGGCGGAACCCTTGTGCGACCAGTCGCCCGTCGGCACCGTGTAGTAATGGAGCGAAAGGCCGTCGATCTGTTTCGCCGCTCTTTGCATCAGAACGTCCGTCCAGTGATAATCATAATCACTCGCGCCACACGCGACGCGGTAAACCTTGTTGCCGGGATAATCTTTGACGAAGGTGTTGTAACGCAGAAAATTATCGGCGTAGAACTCGGGCGTCATGTTCCCGCCGCACCCCCAATTCTCGTTGCCGATCGCGAAGAACGGCAGCGGCCAGGGATCCGCGCGGCCGTTTTGCCGCCGAAGATTGGCCAGCGGCGAATCGGCATCGGAACTGATATATTCCACCCATCCCATCATCTCCTGAACCGTGCCGCTGCCGACATTTCCACAAACGCAGGGCGCGGCCCCGATCTGCCCGCAAAAATCCATGAACTCGTGGGTGCCGAAATGGTTGTTCTCCACCACGCCGCCCCAGGTGGTGTTGATGATCGCAGGCCGCTTCTCCGCCGGGCCGATACCGTCCTTCCAATGATACTCGTCCGCGAAGCAGCCGCCCGGCCAGCGCAACACCGGAACCTCGATCTTCTTGAGCGCGGCAACGACGTCGTTGCGGATGCCGCGGGTGTTGGGGATCGGGCTGTCCTCGCCCACCCAAATACCGTCGTAAATGCCCTGGCCCAGGTGCTCGGAGAATTGTCCGTAGATATTGCGGCTGATCGTGTCCCTGCCGCGATCGGCATGAATCACGAGCGTGTTGACGGTCGCCGCCATTGGGGCGGCATCGGCCGCCTCCGCCCGGGGAATGATTGCAAAGCAGGAGATGCCGACGCGGAGGAAGAGGGTTCTCACGTTCATGGGCATACTTCAAAAGAAGATCGGGCCGTGCGCAAGCTCTCTTTTGACTCAGGCAGGCGGGCGCAGCCGCACACAGCCTCCGGCGCGCGACCTTTCCGGAACGATGCAGTTGGAATTGGGGGGCACACGCGCCCTCGCGTGTTCCGACCGGCGCCTCGCCGGTCGGAGGAGAGCGCAACGCAATCGCTAAACGGTGACTGGACGCACGGCTCAAAAGTGGTTGGCGAGGCGCCAACCACTGCACGCGAGGACGCGTGCGCTCCCCTGCGACTGAATAAACGGCTGAAGGCAGCTTCAGGGCCCGAACGGGCAGAGACGATATGATCGACCTGCGGGCTTTCAAACGATGAAGCGACGTGAACGCCGCGCTCCGGGTGCAAAATCGGTCCGGCAGACCCGACTCCCCGTTGACGCCACAACCGGGAAAGCGGGACTCAGCCCTTTTGCTCGATCAACTCGCGACGGGCGCCGCTGAGCAGTTGTTCGACAAAACTGGTCGAATAAACACCCCGCCGGAAATTCGGGTCCTGCAGGATGGCTTGCTGGAAGGAAATCGTCGTCTTCACACCGGTGATCATGTACTCGCCCAGTGCGCGACTCATTTTATCCATCGCCTCGCGGCGGTCCTTGCCGAACGTCACGAGCTTGCCAATCATGGAATCATACGCGGACGGAATCGTATAGCCGGCATAGGCATGGCTGTCCACCCGCACGCCGCGACCGCCGGGCTGGTAATACATCTCGATCCGTCCCGGACTGGGCCGGAAATCGTCAAATGGATCCTCGGCGTTTATCCGGCATTCGATCGCGTGCCCCTTGATCTGCACGTCGCCCTGCGAGATCCGGAGCGGTTCGCCCATGGCAATCATGATCTGACACCGCACCAGGTCGATGCCGGTCACCTCCTCGGTGATCGCGTGCTCGACCTGGATCCGCTTGTTCATCTCAAGGAAATAATAATTGCCCGTGTTGTCCACGATGAACTCGACCGTGCCGGCGTTGGTGTAATTGGCCAATTCGGCGATTTTGATCGCAGCCTTGCCCATTTTGTCGCGTAGCCTTCTGAATTTGTGGTCGATGAGCGGCGACGGCGTTTCCTCCACCACTTTCTGGTTCCGCCGCTGGATCGAGCAGTCGCGTTCGCCCAGGTGAATGATCCGGCCCTTGTGATCGCCCAGGATTTGAAACTCGATGTGGTGCGGATTCTCGATGAATTTTTCGATGTAAACGCCCGAATTGCCGAACGCCTTCTCGGCTTCGCCGCGGGCGGTGTGGTAACCCTTGACGAGCGAAATGTCGTTATGCGCGACCCGCATCCCCCGGCCACCGCCCCCGGCCACGGCCTTGATCATGACCGGATACCCGATGCGCTTGGCCACGGCGAGCGCGTCCTGCTCGTTCTCCACGATGCCATCCGAACCGGGCGGCGTCGGCACACCGGCTTTTCGGGCCAGCATTCGGCTCACCGCCTTGTCCTCGAGGGCGTTCATGGCACGCGAATCCGGCCCTATAAAGCGGATGTTGCAACTGTCGCACACATCGGCGAAATGCGCGTTCTCGGAAAGGAATCCATACCCGGGATGAATGGCATCCACATCGGTGATTTCCGCCGCGCTGATGATGCGGTCGATGCGAAGATAGCTTTCGCTGGCCGCCGCTTTCCCAATGCAGATGGCCTCGTCCGCGAGCTGGACGTGCATGGAGTTGGCGTCCGCCTCCGAGTAAACCGCCACTGTCCGGATGTTCAATTCCTTGCACGCGCGGATGATGCGTACGGCAATTTCCCCGCGATTCGCTACCAGAATTTTCTCAAACATGCCGTTTCAAAAGCGGTTCAATTGCCGCCGAAGCCTTCCTGGATCCCTACACCTTCATGCCGGCCGCAGCTTGAACAGCGGCTGGCCGAACTCGACGGGCTTTGCATTCTCAACCAGAACCTGCGTGATCACCCCCTTGGCCTCGGCTTTGATCTCGTTCATCACCTTCATCGCCTCGATGATACACACCACCGTCTCGGCGTTGACCTCGACGCCCACCTCAATATAGGGGGCCGATTCCGGCGAGGGCGCACGATAGAAGGTTCCAATCATCGGGGATTTGATCTCCAACTCCGGAATGGTGGGTGCCTGAAGAACCGCTGCTGCCGACGAAAGAACCGCAACGGCGGGTTGCGGTGGAACATAAGCCACTGCCAGAGCCTCTTCATTACCAGCCGCCATAGCCCCCCCGTTAGGGCTCCGCTTTAACCTGATTTTGAAATCCTGCTTCTCCAATTCAAACTCCGAAACGGAGTTCTTCTTCATCAAGTCAATGATGGCTTTAATGTCTTTGAGGTCCACAGCCTTCGTTACCCGTCCGGTTTAGCTCAATTCTGGTTTCTTGAATAAAACAAAAAAGCAGCAGCCGAACTTCGACTCTGCTTGTTCCGTTCTATTCAGTTGACGATGAAAGTAGAGACAACCGAAATATAGGTCAAGGACGAAAAAAAGTCTTTTGTGACGCGCCTGAAAACACCAAAAAAATATCAAATTAATACCACTTTAACGGGATTTTTTCGCTTCGATAACGTTAACCGACGCTTCTACTGCCAAAAGGTATGTATCCGGTCCAAAACCGGCAATCTGACCGCAACAGACGGCGGCTATCAGTGACTTTTGACGGAATTCTTCCCTGGCATGGACGTTCGAGAGGTGGATCTCTATCGTCGGCACCCCCACTGCCACGATGGCGTCCCTGAGCGCTATGCTGGTATGCGTGTAGGCCGCTGCGTTGAGCACCACAACATCCGCCTTCCCTTTTGCCTGCTGAATCCATGCCACCAATTCGCCTTCGAGGTTCGACTGACGGAAATCAACTTCAGCCCCCAGCTTGGCCGCCCTCTCGCGGACTTTGGCTTCGATGTCAGCCAGGGTCATCCTTCCGTAAACCTCCGGTTCGCGCTGGCCTAACAGGTTCAGGTTCGGCCCGTTTAGAAAGAGGATTTTCATGCGCGCAGACATATTATCCATACTGCCGTCTTTTGTCGATTTGATTTCCCCCCGTCCCTCCGTTCGGTGGTGTAAGAGTTGTTGTGTAAAAGTGTAGGGAGCGGGTGTATCTGGGTTTTATGCAAATAACGAACCCTAAACCTGGAAAGGAAGATACACCCATGAGAGCAAGCGAAGCCCTCACCTTTGAG
>Ga0224555_1003469_pt1 | contig 16045 bp, 15 predicted proteins | sample 714S23034metaG_FD_180687 | JGI IMG/M metagenome (GOLD analysis project Ga0224555, IMG submission 180687) | Peat soil microbial communities from Stordalen Mire, Sweden - 717 S2 30-34 | ecosystem: Environmental > Terrestrial > Soil > Wetlands > Peat | place: Sweden: Norrbotten County, Stordalen...
TTCTCTTTGTCCCCGATTCAGCGGCCAAGACAATCTTGAACAAGACCATGGAGTCGGCTATTCAGTCGGCGATTGGGATCTCGATTTACTCCGGGCTGGTTTATTCGCAGAGGTATTAGGGGATGAGAAAAGCTTCCTGGGTACTGCTTCTGCTTTTCGTCTTTGCGATTCCGTGGGAGTATTCGCTGGACCTGGGCGAACCGCTGGGCAATGTTGCCCGCATGGCGGGGCTGCTGCTGCTGCTGGTGGCGATTCCGGCGGTTCTTCAGGCAGGACGCGTGCGCGTGCCAGGCGCGCTGCAGTGGGTCACGATGGCGTTTTATCTGTGGTTGTGCTGCTCCTATTTCTGGACCATTGAGCCGCTGGCGACGCTGGATAAAATGCGCGCCTACTTCCAGGAGACGATGATTGTGTGGCTGGTGTGGGAGTTTGCGGAGAGCCCGCGGGATTTGCGCTGGCTGCTGCGCGCTTATGTCGCCGGTTCGTGGGTGCTTGCGGCGCTGACGCTGGCAAATTTCGGTTCGATGGCGGCGATTGCCGCGGGACAAATCCGCTTTGTTGCTTATGGGCAGGATCCCAACGACGTGGCGCGGTATCTGGATCTTGGTTTTCCGCCGGCGGCGCTGCTGCTGAGCAGCGAGCCCCACTGGCCTGCACGGCTGCTGGCGATCGGCTACTTGCCGCTGGGCCTGGTTGCGGTGATGCTTACGGCTTCGCGGGGAGGATTTCTGGCTGCGCTGGTGGCGCTGGCGGGTTGCGGAATTCTGTTATTTCGCGGCCACGCGAAGGCCGTGCTTGCCGGGGCATTTGCATTGCCGGCGCTTGCGGCCAGCCTCTGGTTCATCGCGCCGCATGGGACGCTTGCGCGCCTGGCGACGATCCCGGAGCAAATCCGGAGCGGCGATTTGAACCGGCGGCTTGACATCTGGTCCGCCGGATGGGATGCGTTTACCAGGGCGCCGCTGCTGGGAACGGGAGCAGGCTCGTTTGTGAGCGCGGCGGGATTGTCTTCTGTCGACACGGCACACAATGCAGTTCTTTCCATCCTGGTTGGCGGAGGGTTGTTCGCGCTGTTTCTGGCGGTTGGCATTGTGGCGCTGGCGGCGCGGTCGGCCTTCAAAACCCAAGGCCCGCTGAAGCTGGCGTTGGTGACCACTTTGCTTGTTTGGGTGTTGGCCGCGATGGTCTCCACAGTGGAGGAAAGCCGGACGACGTGGCTGCTGATCGCGCTGATTGCCGTGGCGGGGCGGCTTGCCGTGGAAGAGCCGGCTGGGCTTGCGGCTTGTTTTCCTATTTCCGTCAGGAAAGGCAGGCTGGGGGTGATTCCGGAGCGGGGTGTCTGAGAACCTGTTGAAAAACTGCTCCGAAGGCAGTGGGAGATCTCAAAAATCCATCCCCCAGGGGCTAAACAGGCTGCGGGAAAAGGTCCGAATTTGATTTTGGCGCGAATTGCAGTTTTGCAGGGGCTAAAGCCCACGTTCATTTTGCGACATTTGCGGCCCGACTGAAGTCGTGCCCTGTTACAAAGCCATGAAGATTGGTGTCAATGCCGAGTTTTTCCGCAGCCAGTAAAGCCCGTACCCTTCACCAAGAGCCAAATTTTTGACAGATTCTGAGAGGAGCGGCTCTATTGCGTCCGGATTCATCTCGTCCGTTCGATCCCATGGCTACCATCACTCAAATCGCAGGGCTGTTTAGAGGCAGCAGTGTCAATCGCCGCATCTTCCGCGCGGCGACGTCGGTGGCGGCAGTGGGGATTGTGGTCAAGATCATGGCCACAGGCAAGGAGATCGCGGTAGCCGGCGTCTACGGGCGTTCCGACGCGATGGATGCATTTCTGGCCGCGGCGCTGATTCCCAGCCTGCTGATCAACCTGATCTCCGAGTCGATGAACCAGGCGCTGGTGCCGACGCTGATCCGGGTGAGGGAACAGGAAGGACAGGAACGGGCACAGGAGCTCTTGTCGAGTTCAATGTTGTGGATGTGCGTGCTGCTGGCGGCAGCCTCGGCGGCGATGGCTTTGGCGGCGCGCGGGTTCTTTCCGCTGATTGCTTCACACTTTCCCGCGAACAAGCTGGAGTTGGCGATCCGGATCTTTTATGCGCTGCTGCCGGTGGTTTTGATTACGGGAATCGCGACCAATTGCACGGCTGTTCTGAATACGTTCGAGCGCTTCGCGCTGCCGGCGCTGGCTCCGGTGGTGATTTCGGTCGCGATCATTCTCGGCGCGTTGCTGCTTGGCGGCCGGCTGGGCATCTGGGCGATGGTCTATTCGATGCTGGCCGGTTCGGCGCTTCATGCAGCGATCGTGGCGTGGATGATGGACGCGCATGGATACCGCTTCCGCCTGCGCTGGCACGGGATGACCGACGCGGCAAGCGAGGTGGTGCACCAGTACGGGCCGATGCTGCTGAGCGCGGTTGTGGCTTCAGGAGGGTTGCTGGTGGACCAGGCGATGGCGGCCATGCTGCCGGCCGGGAGCGTCTCGGCACTGGTGTACGCGAATCGCTTTGTGAGCGTGGTGCTTACGTTGCTGGCGGGAGCGTTTTCAACGGCGGTGGTGCCGTACTTGTCTCGCATGATCGCGCATCGGGACTGGGCCCGCTGCCGGCATACGCTGCGCACATGGGCGCGGCTGACTGCGCTGGTCTCAGCGCCGATCGCGGTGCTGCTGATCGCGGGCGCGCACCTGTTGATCCAAGTGACATTGCAGCACGGGGCGTTTGGACAGGCGGATACGGCTGTGGTGACAAAAGTGCTGGCGATGTACGCGATTCAGATTCCGTTCTTTGCCTGCAGCCGGGTCTTCTACCGGTTTATTGTGGCCATGCGGCGCACGGATCTTATCTTTTACTGCGGTACGATCAATCTGGGCCTGGATGTGGTTCTGAATCTGGTTCTGATGCGCTGGTTCGGCGTGGCCGGCATTGCGCTGGCCACTTCGTTGTGGACGGTGAGCACATTTATCTTTCTGTGGTACTGGAGCAGCAGGCTGCTCGCTGAAGCCACGCGCTCCGAGGCGGCCGCGTGATTCCCAAACCGGCTCAATACCTTCTTCGCTGCGACGATCTTTGCCCTACCGCTTCGCGGCCGCGGTGGCAGCGATTTCTGAGCCTGATCGAGGAGTTCAAAATTCAGCCTATTCTCGCGGTGGTTCCTGACAATCGCGACCCGGATTTGCGGCTTTCGCCGCCGGATCCGGAGTTCTGGGAGCGGACGCGCGAGATGGAGTCCGCGGGGGCGACGATTGCATTGCATGGCTACCGGCATCTTGCGCAGAGCCGTGGAAGCAGCCTGGTGCCGCTGCATGGAATGACGGAGTTCGCGGGCGTCGCCGGGGAGACGCAGCGGCTATGGATTCATGCCGGGCTGGCGATTCTTCGCGGGCACGGTCTTAATCCGCGCATCTGGGTTGCGCCTCGCCATGGATTCGATTTGCATACATTGCGCGCACTCCGAGAGGAGGGAATCGATGTGCTGTCCGACGGCTTTGCGCGCGTCCCGTTTCATCGCGGAGGCCTGACATGGATTCCGCAGCAACTTTGGGAGCCGGTGGAAAAGCCGCATGGTCTTTGGACAATCTGCGTGCATCCAAACACCGCTAAAGATTCATCTGTCGATCGGTTGCGCGAGTTTTTGCGCGATCATGCCGCGCAGTTTACGTCCGTGGAGCGAGCGCTGACGGAGATACGGGCCACAAGACTGAGCCCGGCTGAACGGGTGTATGAAGCGTTGACGCTGGGCCGCGTTCAAGCCAGGGCGATGAGGAAGCGGCTTTTGGGAAGGCTGCGCAAGACGAGAGCCGCGTGAATTTCATTGCGTTCTTGGATGCGCTCGGCGCCCAATCGCATTGTTTTGCATCCATATTGGGCGCTGCGCGGGAACTGGATCCCTGACCCCATGATTGGTCAGATAGCTGTACGCGAGAAGGCTTCGATAGAGGTTCTCCCAGCGGTCCAGCATGGCGTCCAGGCTGAAGCGCTCGGTAATATGCAGGCGCGCCAGGTTGCCCATGGCGCGGCGCTCCTGCGGCGAAGACTGGGCCATGGCGATCATCTCCCCGGCGAGGGCGTTCGGCGCGCCGCAGGGGGTGAGACGCCCGGTGCGGCCGTTCACGATGACTTCGCGGGAGCCGGGGACATCGGTGGCAATGGAGGGCAGGGCGCAGGCCCCGGCCTCGAGCAGGCCCACTGGAAGCCCTTCCCATCGAGAGGTGAGAACGAAGCCATCCGCGGCCTGCATCCACGGCTTCACATCGGATTGGAAGCCGAGAAAGCGAACCCTGCGTTCCAGGCCGAGACGCGCGGAGAGCCGGCACAACTCGCTCTGTAGAGTTCCATCGCCGGCGATGAGCAGGCGGGCCGGCTCAGGGACACGCGCGAAGGCGTGCAGGAGGGTCGGATAATCCTTCACGGTTTCAAGGCGGCCGGCGGCCAGCCACAGAAAATCGCCGTTGAGACCTAGCTCGCGGCGCACGGTTTCGCGGGCCTGTGCATCGGGGCGAAACTCTTCGACGTCAACCCCGTTCCAAAACACGGTGAGCTTGTTCCGGTCCACCATTCCGGCGGCGATATGGGCGTCGGCGACGGACTGACTTACGGCGGTGACGCCATCCGCAAGCCAATCGCTGAAGCGATAGCCGATACGCCGTAAGAGCTTGCCGGTGGATGAACTGTGCAGCGTGTCAATCACGGCATAGAAGGAAGACGCCAGGCCGGGCCAGGCCAGACCGGACCAGCCGTGGCCAGGAGTGGCGAGCCGCGACCAGCGGGCCAGCCAAGCCGCGTGAGGCAGGTGAGCGTGCACCACCTGCGGCCTCTCCCTTTCGATCCAGCGGCTGAAACGAATCCATCCGCGGGGATCGGCCAGACCTTTGCGCATTTCCAGGCTCAGGAACTCAACGCCCGCGGCCTTTAGTTCGGCGGCTGCGTTGCCGCCTGCGCCGGAGAGCGCCACGACGCTGACCCGCCAGCCGCGGCAGCGCATGCCTTTGGCCAGCGACATAACCTGGCGCTCCGCGCCGGCGATTTTATCGAGGCCGGGAATCACAAGGGCGATGTGGCTCATTGCGGTCTCTGGGCAAAAGTGGAGTCAATCAAATCTTCGTAAGCGCCGATGGCGCGCTCAAAGCTGAACTCCCCGGCAATTTGCCGCTTGAGGAGGCTGATTTTGAAGAGTTGGAATCGGCTGTGGTGGGGTCGCCGCGAGCTCACTGTGGCAACGATGGCGTACCAGACGAGCAAAGGAAGAAAAAATGCAAGCAATAAGGTAGCTAGCAGAAAATCCACATAACGGTCGAGCACGGGTCCCTCCAGCGAAAGCTGTCGCGTTCCGGGCCGAATCCGGCATCGGTAACGCATGGAGAGAACGCGCTCGAGATTATTGGAAGTGCCATGCAGACTGAAGAATATGCCTTAGGAGTTTCTAATTAGGCAAGTCTGTCGAAATTTCGCCTGAGCCGCGTCTTCTCGCAACAACACAGGAAGAGCCCCGGATTTGAGGTCTATAGCTGGAGATAAATAAGAGAAACAGTACTTTCAGGAAACGACAATTCGAAATCAATGTCAATGGGTAAAAAATAATGTGAAAAAAGCATAATGTGGATAACTTCGGATAAGAGCCAGAAAGCAGAAGCGTTGAGAGTTGTTCTTCACTTTGCACGAGGGGCGAATATTCATCTATTGGCGCGGGTTGACGCGCTCAAGACGCAGGTATGGACCTGGGGCGTGGGGCCTTGTAGCATTGTCCGCATGAGAAAAAAGGAATCCGGCGAGTCGTCCCCTGAGAAGCGCATGAACATCGCTCCGAAGACTGTCGATGAGTATCTTTCCAGCGTCGCGGAACCTGCGCGCGGCGTGCTGGCAAAGATGCGAACGTTGATCCGGGCCGCTCTGCCTCGGGAGGCGACGGAGATTATCAGCTACCGAATGCCGGCGTTCAAACACAAAAGAGTTCTGGTGTGGTTCGCCGCCTTCAAGAATCACTGCAGTTTATTTCCTACCGCCGCGGTGATTGAGCAGTTCAAGAATGAACTCAAGGAATTCACAACGACCAAAGGGGCCGTTCACATCCCAATCGACAAGCCGTTGCCTGCGGCGCTGATCAAGAAACTGGTGAAGGCGAGCCTGGAAGAGAGCGAAGGCAAGCGACACCGGAGAGCGTAGTTGTTGCGCAGCAAAGGTGGAAAGGATTGGGCGGTCGATTTTTCGTGTGGGTTTTGGAACAAGGGCGGCGAGTTGGCCCCCGCTTACGCGGGGTTGGCGAGAGGCAGGCGACAGCAGGGTTCATGCTTCGCGGGCTGGTAACTGAGTTGACCGAGAGTACGGAGATGCAGAGACCGGGGGCTTTCGCTGTCCAGGGTGCAGAACATGGAGAGCTGCGATCAGCGCATCGGCAAGAGCGGCAGCGGAGATATCGCTTGCGAGCCAGGCGCCGGGGCGGCCGGTGAGCATATCGACGACACCTCCCGAGGACGGCACTGCGACGATGGGTAATCCCGCGGCAGCGGCCTCGAGAAGGGCATTGGGCATACCCTCGTGGCGGGATGAAAGCACAAAGAGCGTTGCGCCAGGAAAGCAGGCATAGGGATTGCGGAGATACCCGGCAAAGCACACCGCGTGCGCGAGTCCGAGCGAGCTGGCCTGGGCCTTGAGCTCGGATTCTTCAGCGCCGACGCCGGCGATGAGCAGATCGGCATTCGGGAACTGGTTGCGCACGCCGGCCAGCGCTTGAAGCAGCAGGTCGAATCCCTTTTCGTGCGAGAGTCTTCCCACGGCGAGAAGATGGGGGCCGGGTCCGGTCCATGGATCGGGTTCGGATTTAGCGGCCCGGATTCCGTCGAGAATTCCATCCAGGTCGACGGGATTGGCCAGAACCGCAATTCGTTCCATGTCGAACTCAAGCTCGGCGGCCAGATCGGCGGCCATGGCACGCGATTGGCAGATCACGCGGTCGGCGTGGCGATAGAGCAGCTTGTAGAGCAGGCGCGTAGCGGGGGACACTCCTCCATTGGCCAGTGCAGAGGAGACGGTGCCGTTTTGCCGAACCAGCACGCAGGTCGCCGGCGGGAAGAATGGGCGCAGGAGAAGAACGAGGAAATTGAGATGCGCCATGCCCGACAAGATCACGTCGGGCTTGAGGCTGCGCACCAAGCGAAGCAGGCGCGGGGCTCCGGCGAGGACTCTGGCAGCGCCCAGGGCATGGACGGTGACCCAGGGAGGCAGAGCAACCCCAGCGGCGCTGGAGCGGGTAATCAATCCCAGGTGCAGGTCGTACTTTTCGCGAGACAATCCGCGGGCCAGAAGCGCGGTTACCTGCTCTGCTCCTCCTCCGCCGAGGTGGGGAATCAGCAAGAGCACCAGGAGACGTTTTTCCATAAGGATTTTCTCAAGGACGGATAATTCTAAGCCTTATAAGGATCGAATAGCGGTGTCATGAGTCACTCTGCTTTCGATGAGCCTGGCAGTACCTTGGCTGAGCCTCCTTGAAATGTTTGGAGAATTCTAAGAGAGCACGGTGTTGCCTATGTCGGCTTCAGCGGTACGTGAACCTGTCAGGGATCTGCCCGCTTGTGCAGCGGAGCGGGCTTCCATAGTGGTGGGAGTTACCAGCCACGAAACCTGTCACGCGCTCAAAGGGCGGTTGAAGGCTCTTCGGGAGGCTGGCTTCCGGGTCACTTTGGTTTGCCGTCACGGCCCGCTGTTTGACCGCATAGCCGCGGACGAGAAGGTGGAGTCGATCGCGATTCCGATGAAGCGGGAGATTGCGCCGCTCTCCGACCTGATTTCGCTGTTTCGAATTTGGCGAGTTCTGCGCAGGCTGCGGCCGGACCTGGCGGAGTTCGGCACCCCCAAGGCGGGGTTGCTGGGCACGATCGCCGCCCGGCTTTGCGGTGTGCCGCGGCGCATCTACATGTTGCGCGGGCTCAGGCTTGAGACCGCGACTGGGTTTAAGCGCCGCGTTTTGTGGGCTGCTGAGAAGATGGCCGCGGGGTGTGCGCACGTGGTGTTGTGCAATAGCGAAAGCCTGCGCGCCCAGGCGCTGGCGCTGGGTGTGGCGCCCGCGGATAAGTTGCATCTGCTCGGAGAGGGCAGCAGTCACGGAGTGGATACAGAACGATATTCGCCTGGCGAAAGCGATGTGCGCGTGCGTTACGGCTTGCCACCGGATGCAAAGGTGGTTGGTTTCGTGGGCCGATTGACGCGCGACAAGGGTGTGCCGGAACTTGTGGAAGCCTTCGATGCAATTGTGCAGGCGGAGCCGAAGGCTCATTTACTGCTAGTGGGCTGGTTCGACGCCTCGGACGACTTGCTGGGCAAGGATGTACGCGTCAAGATTGAGAGTCATCCGCACATTCATCTCACTGGTTATCAAGAAAGCGCGGGGCCTTTTTACCGGGCCATGGATTTGATGGTTCTGCCTACGTGGCGGGAGGGGTTTCCAAATGTGGTATTGGAAGCCGCAGCGACCGGAATTCCGGTGGTCACTACCATATCGACAGGCTCGCGCGACTCGGTGGTGCCGGAGGTGACCGGATTGCTGATTCCGCCAGGCTACCCGGAGGCCATCAGCGAGGCGGTCGTCAAGCTGCTGCGCGATCCGGAGCAAAGACTGCGCATGGGGCAGGCGGCGCGCGCCTGGGTGATGGAACACTTTAACGATGAACATGTGCTGGGATTGACCGCGGCCTATTACAAAGGCATGATGACGCCGCTGGCCCAGGGTGCGGGCTATTAGGGTTTCTGGATCTCGACCGGGACCGGCGCCGGGGCAGGTTCCGGTTCTTGGGGAAAGAGCTCCTGCTCTTTTTCGCGGCTTGCGACATCGGCGCGACGGCGGGCGGCGGCGCCAATCAGGCTAACGACTTGCAACGATTGAATGGCCTGTCTGGGCACATAGATGCGCTGCGTGTTGGAGCGCGTGTCGGGCGGGGTGAGCAGCAGGCCGGCACCCTCTACCAGCGACCGGTCATTGGCTGCCAGGCCCTCCAGTTCTTCGCCATCGGTCAGCGTCATGCGCAGCCAAAGTCCGGCGGTCCGTGGGCGGATGGAGAAACGCTTGTGGAGGAGCCGCTCCGGATTAGCTTGGTCGCTGCCTTGTGAAGACGCAGGGAAATCGCGGACATAGCAGACCCACTTTACCTGCTCCCAGCCGATGCGCAGCACCTTGCCGTTTAGGTCGAGGATCTCCAGTTCCGCAGTATCCTGGCCGAAGGTGGCGCCGGCGTAACCGGCACACCAGTCCCTGGAGAACTTGCGCACGATCACCGGCTTGCGAACGGAGGCCATTGCTCTGGATTGTCGCATGCGGCGGGGCGAGGCTGCGAATGGGAATGGCTGCGAAAGGTGTGCAACAAAGTATAGCCAAGCAGACAGAGTTGTGTTAATGTACTGGTTTGCCATCTCTTCCAGCATTATCCTTAACAGTAACAACATCAGGCACTTGGAAGCGACTTGAGACGGCGGAAGCAGGAAACCCGGATGCCCGACTACATTTACCTTTTGGAAAACCGGCTGTCGTCCGATCAGCGGCACGCTCTGACCCAGTTGCGGGAGGTAGCCCGCGATGCCGGCACCATCCTGTTTCTAACCGGCGATGCGGTGCGCGACTTGACCAGTGGCCACGCCGTCCGCGACCTTGAGATTTCAGTCCATGGCAACGCGCTTAAGTTAAAGAAAGCAATAGAGAAGCTCGGCGGCAAAATCTGGGGAGAACACGAGCCTTCGCAGAGCCTTTACCTATGCTTTCCGGGCACCGTGCGCGTCGACCTGATCAGCACTCACAGTGTCAGCTATCCCAAGCCTGGAAAACCGGTCTATCATCCCGCCTCAATTCAAGAGGACCTGCGGCGGCGCGATTTTACCGTAAACGCCATGGCTATCTCATTGAATGAAGGCTCGTTCGGGTTGCTGATGGACCCCCTGAACGGGGCTGCGGATATCGAGGCCCGTACCCTCCGGCTGGTGTCGAATTACGGCTTTATCGAAGACCCGTCCCTGATGATTCGGGCCACACGCTATCGCGCGCGGCTGGGATGGGAGCTGGACATGAAGACCCGGAGCCGCTACGAAAACGCCAAGAGCGAGGGCGTGATCGAGTTTCTCTCCTCCCACGCGCGCAGTAAGGAACTGGAACAGATTGGCCACGAGGAAGACGGCTTGAACGTTTTGCGCGCACTGGAGGCCGAGGACTGGATGAAGGTCCTGTTTCCGGCCTGGACATCCGCCAAAGCGGACGAGGAAAAGCTGAAGGCGTTGCATGAACTTGCCGTGGGACTGTTGCTCCAGGGCGTCCACGCCGATATGTCGGCGGCGCAGATGCAATTGCTTACGGCAAAGCTGTCCTCAAAGGATCTGCTGGAGCTGAAACGAACATTGTTGCGAGAGGGTTTTGTTGAGGAATGGAATAGTCTGGACGCGCTCGCCGCGGACTTCCAGAAGGTATTGCTATCCAAGGACAATGCCACCCCTTCCGCAGGTTACAAGTTGTTTACCAGCTACGACCCTGAAGCGGTGCTCTGGCTGGGCTTCACGAGCAAGAACGCGGCCGTGCAGCAACGCTACAACCAGTTCCTGGAAGTGTGGCCGGAGGCGCGGCAGGGAATTCCCCATGCGCTGATGCAGGAGATGCGCATTACGTCGGAACTGGCAACCTACAACGAAGTTGTTCATGCGCTGTTTCTGGAATTGATTGACGGACGGTTGACGACACCGGAGGAGCTGCGCGCGTACCTTGAGCCGCATTCTCCGCCGGCTCCGCCGCCGCAAGTGAGCATCAAGCGGCCACGGGTGAAACGCGGGGCCGAAAAGATCAAGGAACCGTCATTCGATGACGACGAGGAGGCCGAGGAGGGCCTGGCTGGGGACGACGATCTGGACGATATCGGCGGCGATGATGATGAGATCGACCTGGGAATGAACCTTCCGAAAGTGGATCTGGGCGCGGATGACCTTGACGAAGAAGAATCCGGCGACGAAGACCTGGATGAAGAGGAAGGCGAAGCGCTTTCCGCTCCAGCTAGATCTTCAGGAAAGAAATCCGCGAAGGCCGAGTTGGCAAAGAAGTCCGCGAAATCTGCCCCGGCTGCCGCTCCTCTAAAGGACGAAAAGCCGGCTACCAAGCCGATTGCGGAAGAGGCGGCAAAGGCAGTGAAGACGCCTCCCCAGCATGAAGCGAAGGTAAAGTCCGCGCCTGCGCCCAAGGCAAAGCCTGCCCCGCCGGTCACAAAGGCGAAGGTTGCGCCGGTCGAGAAAAAGCCCGCGCCAGCCGTCACGGCCAAGGCCGGCAAGACAGCCAAGCCAGTTGCCAGGAACACTGCGGCGAGGGCTCCGGCAAAGACTCGAGTGAAGAGTGCAGCCAAGGCTCCGGCAAGGGTGCAACCTAAAGCTTTGGCAAAGGCTCCGGCAAAAGACAAGTTATCGCACGGGGCGAAGCCATCCAAGCCGGTTGCGAAAAAGGCTGCCTCCAAACCGGCAAAGAAGCGCTAGCCGTTTGCGCCGAGTCAAAGCTCTTGAAATTCGTAGTCTCTTTGTGATTGGCGGGCTTGCAATGCGCTTTGTGGAAAGCCTGCTGGGGCTCGTGCGCATTTCGATGGAGCACGAGGCGTTGCGGGCGTTAGCAAAAATTTGACGTATCGCCCCAGCGGCATTAGGCGAGCAAATCGGCGATGTCGCCGCCATCTGTGTAGCTGCGGGGCTCTGAAGAATCAATCGGCGCACCGAAGTAAATTGCCGAGCCCGGCCGAGTCTTTCAATAGAATGAAAATGGGAGCATGGGAATCGAGAAGCAAGGATAGCGCCCGGCCCGGATGGCGAAATTGGCAGACGCAGCGGACTTAAAATCCGCAGGCCGCAAGGCCGTGGGGGTTCAAGTCCCCCTCTGGGCACCAAACTAAATCAAATAGAATCAAATGGTTAGAAGCAATAAGATTAACTAAAAGAAGTCTTAAAAAATGTAGCACAGTCTGTAGCGCACTTTGGGCTAAACCGGATGGCATGAAAGACACCAACGAAACACGCCAGAAGCAACCATCTCGTGCACTTTTTCAAGGTCACAATACGGCCAATAATTCACATTTCAGAGCATCAACAGTTAGTATCTTCGTTTAGGAGGGCGTTGCGAATACTACCTATGCTTGGTCTTGTTAACTACGCAAAGGAGCCCTACTCCGTAGAGCTTCGTGAACTTCCCGTCCCGGAGATTGGCGAGGAGGACGCACTGCTGAGCGTACAGGCAGCAGCCGTCTGCGGTAGCGATCTCCATCAGTTCAGCGGCAAGCAAAGTTGGCAGGTGAATTATCCAGTAATCCTCGGTCATGAGTTTGCCGGCCTCGTTGCCAAACTTGGTAACCGTGTAACAGCCTTCAAGGAAGGTGACCGCGTCGCAAGCGAAACAACTGCTCTGCTACCTTCGGATTCCGCGCTCATTCGTCAGGGCCTTTACAATCTAGAACCGAGCAGACTCGGCTTTATCCAGCGGCAAAATCGATCTCAATCCAATACTCAACCGGATTTCGCCCCTCTCCGAATGGCGTGAGGTCTTTGAGGAGATGAGCGCAGGCACAGTCGTCAAAGGAGTCCTCAAGCCATGAATCAATCCGCATGTCCCTCCGGTGGGCGCTTGAAAGACAAAGTCATCCTGGTGACCGGGTCAACCACCGGAATTGGGGAAGCTATGGTTCGGCTCTTTGCTCGCGAAGGCGCTCGAGTGATGATCCATGGAAGGCGAAAGGATGAAGCGCTGAGACTGGCTGCCGTGATCGGGGAAAACGCGTCATTCACGATCGGCGCGCTTGAAGATCCTGAGACTCCTGCGAATCTCGTCAGAGAGACAGTTGCTCAGTTCGGGAGAATTGATGGACTTGTAAACAATGCAGCAGTAATCACCCATGGAAACATCGAAGAGACCGATCGAGAAGCATTCGACCGAACGATAGCGATCAACTTGCGGGCGCCACTCTTTCTGATTCAGGCAGCCCTGCCCTATTTTCGAAAACAGCGTGGCGGTCGAGTGTTGAATATAGGGTCGATCAACGGCTACTGTGGGGAGAGGATTCTCTTGGCTTATTCCATCGCCAAGGGCGGCTTGATGACTCTGACTCGTAACCTCGCAGATGCGCACGGGGCCGAGGGCATCCAGGTCAACCAATTAAACGTCGGTTGGACCCTCACGCCAAACGAATTTGCATTGAAACTTAAGGATGGCTTTCCGCCGGACTGGCCGACAAAACTGCCCAAGAGCGTTGTCCCTTCGGGTCGGATTCACTCGCCGGAAGAGGTTGCCATGGCCGCGATTTACTTCCTTTCCGACGAAGCAGCCCTCATTAATGGTTCGATACTCGATGTGGAGCAATTTCCTGTCATTGGACGAAATCCAACAAAGGAGGTTTCGTGAGGACTTCGAGGAAGCCTAGACTGGCCGCTTTTCCAAAATGTTTTATGGACCAGCTATGCGTTGATCGAACCATGACGCTCTTCGACTGGATCGAACTTGGCGCCACACTCGGTGTCGATGGGCTTGAGTTTTATTCGGGCTTTCTAGAAGATGACGAGTCATTCCTAACAAGTGTCAAGGCTGCTTTAGAACGGCATAATCTTGCTATGCCGATGCTTTGCTGCTCACCGGACTTCACGAAATCCGATCCCCTTTCTCTTGATGAAGAGATTCAGTTCGAAAAACGAATGATTGAGATTACCGCATTCTTGGGTGGACGTTTCTGCCGTGTGCTTTCTGGTCAGCGGCGGCCGGGACTCACTCGAGAAGAAGGTGTCGCACAGGTCGTTCGAGTCATCAAGGGGCTGTTACCGTTCGCCGAAGAGAAGGGTGTCGTCTTGAACATGGAGAACCACTACAAAGACAACTATTGGAAGTACCCGGAATTCGCGCAGAAGATAGATGTCTTTGTAGAAATAGTTGAGCAAATCGACTCGCCATGGTTTGGGGTCAACTTTGATCCTTCAAACGCAATCCTGGCCGGTGAAGACCCGCTGCTGCTGCTTGAGGGAGTAAAGCATCGTGTTGTTTCGATGCATGCGAGCGACCGCTATCTGAAATGCGGGACGATTGAGGACCTGCGCAAAGAGGAAGATACTGTTGGCTACGCCAGCCGCCTGTCTCACGGCGTGATCGGAAAGGGGCTCAATGACTACGACAAGATATTCTCGATGCTCCACTCTGTTGGATTTAGCTCGTGGATCTCGATCGAAGATGGGATGGACGGAATGGATGAATTGAGAGAATCAGTCAGCTTTCTCAGAAAGAAAATAGACCGATACTTTGAGAATTAGGGATAGGATCTATTTGTCTTAAGTACTTTGCGCGAGAGATGGTCGAGATCATCCGGACACAACCATTGTCTCAATGCCAGTTTTCCGCAACCGTGAAGGATCGCTTCTACTTGAATCAAATCTCAAGAAAGGAATGCTCATGCGGCTACACCTTCCAGTACGGAGTTAGCCTTCGGGCAAACTTATTATGAAAGCCATTGTGCAAGTTTCTCTCGACATCATTTCAATTCCGGAAGCTCTCGAAACCGCACGTCTGGCAATGCGTTCCGGCGTTGACTGGTTAGAGGCGGGTACGCCACTGATTATCGCCGAAGGCATGAACGGTGTTCGCGCTCTCCGCAGTGAATTCCCTGACAAACCCATCGTAGCCGATCTGAAGATCATGGATGGGGGTTGGCTTGAGGCTGAAATTATGGCGAAGGCCGGGGCAACTCACGTTGTTGTGATGGAACGCGCACATCCGGAGACGATCAAAATGGTAGTGCAGGCAGGCAGAGATCTCGGCGTGAAGGTCATGGGAGATAATCTTGGGGCAAAAGATAAGATCGCAGCCGCAAAACGAATAGAGGATTTCGGTTGCGATTTTGTGATCCATCATATTGGCTACGATGAGCGCCGCGGCCTCGCAGCTGCGGGAAAGCCGTGTCCAACCCCACTTGATCAGTTGCGGGAGATCGTTGGGGCTGTTCAGATTCCCGTCCAAGCTGTCGGCGGCCTGTCAACCGAACAAGCTATTCGGACGCCGGAATATGGGGCATCTCTAGTTGTTCTAGGCGCTCCTCTGGCGATTGACGCCGATTCCTTTAAGACTGCCGGCGGTGACCTTGAGTCAAAGCTCCGTTTGATCTGCGAGAAAGTCCACGCTTATAGCTCTTAATCTAAAGTATTAGGGCTCTGGCGCGGGATATGCCCCAAAACAGTCTAAGCGTCGATCTTGCGTGCGCTACGATCTCAGGAAAGTTTCTGAGCTTAGAGCATGCGGACCCAAGGGTTCATGAATGCCTCGCAATATCAGCCGGCGTCAAACTTCATTTGGTCCGCGAGTATCTTGCATGGTGCGCAACTCATCGGTGTTCCATATTCGGAAGCAGTCCTCGACACGAACAGAGCACAGTCCGCGCTGATTCATCGGCTGGCTGCGGCGCTATTGCTTGGCCGATTCGGAGGAAAGGCTACCTCTTTGCTTTTACCCAGATACTTGACCACCGCATCCGCGCTCGAAGAAATGGATTCTCCCGATCCGTGCTCTGGACCTACCAAGACAACGCGAAATGTCCTTTCATTTGCCATCCCAGCGAAAGCTCCTACACGATCGCCAAAGGTTAAAGTGTCTTTTGAGTCATTCCAATGTATCGGAATCAAAGCATAGTCGCCGTGTTCATATTGATACCCGTCACCTTGATCCTCATAGAGGTTGAACGATCCGTCCGCGCCACGATAAATCCGGATCTCAATCGGAGCATCCGGCATCTGACCCGCGTACTCAATCTCCGGCCCCAATGGGACGATCGATCCGGCGCGTATGAATAGCGAGAGCTTTTGGACTGGAGCATCCACTTCGAGTTCCTCCCCGCCTCGAACGCTTCTTCCAGTCCAGAAATCGTACCAAGCAGTTGCTTCAGGCAAATACACATGAACGAAGCCGCTGCGGCGGCGGACGCTTTCGCGTGCGGCTGAACCAGCGTTTGCGGCTGCCGGGGTAGTTTTGTTCGCAGAGAAGGAGGATTCTCTGTGAACCAACTACGTCAGCTTATGCTTGA
>Ga0224555_1003470_pt1 | contig 16044 bp, 14 predicted proteins | sample 714S23034metaG_FD_180687 | JGI IMG/M metagenome (GOLD analysis project Ga0224555, IMG submission 180687) | Peat soil microbial communities from Stordalen Mire, Sweden - 717 S2 30-34 | ecosystem: Environmental > Terrestrial > Soil > Wetlands > Peat | place: Sweden: Norrbotten County, Stordalen...
CCGCTCCGCGCCAAACAACCGACGAAACTCCTGCACCGTCATCATCTTGCCTCTTCGATTTTTCATGCGTCTAGACTATCGCTTTATCTTCGCCTGAGCAAGCTTGATAATCATCTCTCCGTATTTCGCCTTTGCCCCTTACCCCCGCACCCCAATCGCCTTCGGCAGCTTCTCATAAATCCCGCCGAACCCCCCATTCGACAGAATCGCCACCACATCCCCCGCCCTTAGCTCCGGCGCAATCGCCGCCACAATCGCGTCCGCGTCCGCATACACTCCCGACTCCAGCCCGCGCGCCCGCAGCGCCGCCACCACATTCTCCGGATGCAGCCTCTCCGCCACCGGAATCGCCTCCGACTTGAACACCCCCGCCAGCACACTCCGGTCCGCCAGCGCCAGGCTCTCCACCAGCGCCTCCTCGAACACATTCCTCCGCAGCGTATTCGATCGTGGTTCCAGCACCGCCCACAGCCTGCGCCCCGCGTATGCCGTCCGCAGCGCCCGCAGCGTCTCCCGAATCGCCGTCGGATGGTGCGCAAAGTCGTCGATGATGGTCACCCCACCCACCTCCGCCCGCACCTCCAGCCGCCGCTTCACCGACCGGAACGTCGCCAGCGCCTCCACAATCGCCCCCACCGGAACGCCTTGCCCCGCCGCCAGCGCCGCCGCTGCCGTCGCATTCAGCGCATTGTGTTCCCCGGCCATCGGCAGCCGCAGCTGGGCAAACGCCTCGCCCCCGCGCAACAGCGTCCACCGCGACTCGCCGGCCTCATGCCGCATCTCTGCGATCCGCCAGTCTGAATCCAGCCCAAACCCATACCGCTCCACCGCGCAGAACGCCTTCGCCACGCACTCGCTCACATTCTCGCTGCCGTCGAACGCCACCACCCGCCCGCGCCGCGGCACCAGGTTCACCAGCCGCTTGAACGCCGTCTTCACCGCCGCCAGGTCCGGATAAATGTCCGCGTGGTCGAACTCCACATGCGTCAATATCGCCGCGTCCGGAAAGTAGTGCAGGAACTTCGGCCCCTTGTCGAAGAACGCCGTGTCGTACTCATCGCCCTCCAGAATGAACGGCTGCTTCACTCCCTCCATCGCCGGCCGCACCATAAAGCTCGTCCCAAAATTCTCCGCCACGCCCCCAATCAAAAACGACGGCGCCAGCTCCGTCCGCGTTCGCGACGCCACTTCATAGATCCACGCCAGCATGCTGGTCGTGGTCGTCTTGCCATGCGTCCCCGCCACCACCAGCGATTCGCGCCCCGGCAGAAACTCGTCATGCAGCACCGCTGCCATCGACGTAAACGGAATCCGCGTGTCCAGCACATGCTCCAACTCCACATTCCCCCGCGAGATCGCATTGCCCACAATCGCCAGCTCCGGCCGCGGCGTCAGGTTCGCCTCCGCATACGGCTGCAGCAGCGCAATCCCCAGCCCCGCCAGCACATCGCTCATCGGCGGATACGCCGCCGCATCCGACCCCGTAATCCGGTGCCCGCGCGCCTGCAGCATCCCCGCCAGCGACGCCATCGCCGTCCCGCAAATCCCAATCAGATGTATATGCTTCGCCAAACCTGCTCCTGCAACGTTATTACTTTCCTGCTGAAATAAAATCCGTCATCCTGAGCGGAGCGCAGAGCGCGCAGTCGAAGGACCTGCCATGCTGCTTGTCGGGCATAGACTCTTGACCCTTTCGGGCGACGGTCTTGCCCAACCTATAAGTCGATACTTCCTATCCCTCCACCGCCGCCTCCAAAAACTCCAGCCTCGGCCCCTCCCTCAAATCCAGCCGCACCCTTACCCCCAGCGGCACCGTCACGTTCGGCGTATCCACATGCCCCGACCGCAGCCCAATCGCAATCGGCCCCGCAAAGTCCCTAAGCGCATGCAGAATCGCCGCCTCCAGCAGCGCATCCTCCTCCGCCGCGACGCACTGCCGCATGTCGCCGAACACGATCCCGCTCACCTGCTCCAGCATCCCCGCGTAGCGCAGATGCAGCAGCATCCGGTCCCACTGGTACGGCTTGGTCCCAATGTCCTCGAGAAACAGCACGCGCGGCGCATCCGGGATCCCCGGCGAGCTTGCTCGCTGGGGTGAAGCATCCGGGGTCCCCGGCGAGCTTGCTCGCTGGGGTGAAGCATCCACCGTCGCCGGCAGCATCGCGTACGGAGTGCCCAGACCCTCCGCAAGGATCGCGATACATCCGCCCGCAAGCGTCCCTTCCGCCACGCCCGCACGCAGCACCCGCAGCCCATCGCTCGCCGTCAGCGCCCACTCCGAGTCGCCGCCCACCGCATGCCCCCAGCTCGCCCGATCGAATCCATCCGCACGCCCAAAGTCCGCCGCCACCATCGGCCCATAAAACGTCACCAGCCCCGCCTCGCGCGCCAGCCACGTATGCAGCGAAGTGTGATCGCTGTATCCCACAAACACCTTCGGGTTCGCCCGCACCACCGCCGCATCCAGCAGCGGCAGCAGCTCCGCCGAGCCCCACCCGCCCCGCGTGCACACAATCCCGTCAATCGCCTTGTCGGCAAACGCCGCCATCAGGTCCCCCGCCCGCGCCTCCGCCGTCCCCGCGTAGTACAGCGGCCCCCGATCGAGCGCATGCGGCATCAGCTTCGTCCGATACCCCAGCCCCTCCAGGCAATCGATCCCCGCCCGCACCAGTTCCGCCTTCGCCGCACTCGCCGGCGTCACCACCGCCAGCGTCGACCCTCGCCGCAGCGCCCCAGGCTTCACCGCTCCGCTCAAATCCCCACCGCCTCGCTCTCCACCTGCGCAGCTTCAACCTGGTACGCCTCGCCCCGGCACACAATCTCCGCCGGCCCCGTCAGCAGCATCGCCGCGTCATTCGCCGGCCACACCGTCCGCTGCGGACCGCCCTCCGCAATTGCCGTCAGCTCCCGCGCAACTCCGGCGCCGGCCCCGCGCAACGCCATCGCTGCAGCCGACGACGCGCACGTCCCCGTCCCGCTCGAAGTCGTCGGCCCGCATCCTCGCTCATAAATCCGAAACGCAATCTCATCCCGCTTCAGCACTCGCACAAATTCCACATTCGTACCGAACTTGAACAGCGGATCGACCGCAATCTTCGCCCCCAACTCCTGCCAGCTCATCCCATAAGCGCTGAAATCCTCGCTCTCCACAAAAATCACGTAGTGCGGATTGCCCACATTCACCATCGCCCCCTCAATCGCCCCCGCCACCCCGGAAATCTCTATCGTCCGCGGCATCACCCGCGGCACGCCCATCTCGCTCTCAATCAAGTACTGCGCGCCTTCCGCCTCGATTACCCGGCACGCCCGCACGCCCCCATGCGTCCCCAGCGCAACCTCGCGCAGCCCTTCGCTGTGCGCCAGCCACGCCGCCACGCAGCGCGTCCCATTGCCCGAAAGCTCCGCCTCGCTGCCATCCGCGTTGAACAGCCGCAGAAAATAGTCGCCCCCCGCCCGCCGCGCAGGATCGCGATCCAGGAACTCAATCCCGTCCGCGCCAATGCTGGTATTGCGCGCGCACAGCCTCCGCGCCAGCGCAGCATGCGCCCGCCCCGCAACCGCCTCGTCCAAAATAAGAAAATCGTTCCCGCACGCGTGCGCCTTGATGAAGGGAATGCTGAAGGGAATCATTGCCCGTCAGTCCTCCTCTTCGTCGCGGAACGCCGTCACGTGGTCGGTGGCATCGCACTCCGCCAACTCCGCCAGCAACTGTTTATGCCGCGCGCGGCTCGCGGATACGGCGAACGTCACTCGCTCCAACTCGCCTAGCTTGTCCCGGTCCATAATACTCAGCCGCAGATGTTCGCGGTCCAGCACCGCAAAGATGTCCGCGAACATCGTCTTCTCGTCGCTGCCGCGCACCTCATACAGCATCGGGTACCGCTTCCACTCCGAGCGCGACTCATACAACCCGATAAAGCGCAACGCAAAGTAGACAATCGCCGTGGCGATCGCGGCCTCCACATACAACCCCGCCCCGCATGCCATTCCGATCGCCGCCACCACCCACGCCGTGGCCGCGCTGGTCAGCCCCTGCACCCGGTTGCGTCCATGCAGAATCAGTCCCGCGCCCAGAAACCCGATGCCCTGCACAATGTTCGACGCAATCTGACCCTTGTTTGAGCTGTTTTCCCCAGCCACCACCGCCGAAAGCACAGTGAACAGCGCCGCTCCCATGCAGATCAATATGTTCGTCCGCAGTCCCGACGCCTTGTGCCGCACCTCGCGCTCCAGCCCGATGACGCCGCCCATCGCGCACGCCATCAGCAGGCGCGTGGTCGTGCCTTGCGAGAACGCCATCTGTTCGATCGTGCTGAAGTGCGTCGGTAGAGTCGCTAGCATGTTTTTGCTGCTCCCACAAAACTGTCATCCTGAGCGAAGGTCGCATACGCGACCGCAGTCGAAGGACCTGCATCTCGCTCAGTTCACCACAACTGCGCGCATCTTTCTGCCCAAACCCGCCTGCGCCTGTCGCTTCTAGGTACGCCAAGCCTTTAGGCTTGGCCCTCTCAGCCCCACAAAACGTATTGGGGCTTTAGCCCCTGGGGTATGTCTTCTTCCCCGCAACTTGGTCCCTTTCCCACAAACAAAACCTCTCGCCCGCACAGCCCTTCCCCACTAGAATCAATCAGGCCGACACCATCATCGCTTTGGCCTCGCAGCGATGGTAGCACTCCTGTTATGGAAGTTCACTTCTCCACCGGAACTCCCTCTGTCCTATACCGCTCCGACTGGTAAATCCGCGCGCAAGGCTGGCCCGTCGTGCATAGAATCGACAGCTCCTCGAGACCGTCGGGATGCTCCGCTACCGCCTTCGCCACCGCATCGCCCTCGAACGCAATCACGAACGCCGCACGCCCCGCCGGGTCCGCGAGCGCCGCGTGCCAGCTATCGTGGCCGGTCTCATTGATCGTCTGCTTCAGCGGAATCCCCGCGTCTTCGAGCGCCCCAATGTGGTCCGACTCCGCCATCAGTATCGGCGCGCCCGGCGGCAGGTCCTCCAGCACCAGCGCCAGGTTCCGCTCGAACGGCACCCGCGTCGTCGCATTCTTGAGCGCCTCCTTCAGCACCAGCGGCGGACTGTAAATCTCCAGCGCCGTCGACGGCCGATGCCGCAAATGCGAAACGCACCACTCCACCACCCCCGCGCCATAAATCATTGCCACCGGATTCACCAGCACCAGCGCCAACACCACCAAATAAATCGGTCGCACCAAGATAGGCCGGGACTTTAGTCCCGGCGTCTCGGCAGCCAAATCAACCTGGGGCTTTAGCCCCTGAGACATGCCTTCGCCTTCGCCCGCACTCTGCTCGGCTGTTCCCTTCGCGCCCTTCCAACGCCGCTCCAACTCCGCCGCCGCCACGCACGCAAACAGCGCCAGCGCCGGCAGCAGTTCCATCCCATATCTCGAGTTGTAGTACGAGTGCGGATAAAGCTGCGGAATAAAGATCGGCACCGAACCGTACGCCACCGAGTACACATAGAACGCCAGCGGCACCCACAGCAGTACCGACGCCCGCTCCATTCGCCGCCGCACCGCCATCCACAGCCCGGCCAGCGCCGCCGCCATCACCGCAAAGCCCGTCTCCCACGCCGCCGCGTCCACCTGCGCCGCGCGCGTGTAGAGCAGCAGCGCCCACCCCACGCTATGCCACCCCCGATAGTGGGTCGCCCCCGGCGGCGAGGTCCGCCGATCGATCGCCGGCGCCGAATACGGCCCCCGCATAAAGTCCAGCGCATCGTGGAAGAAGTGCTGGTTGTACCAAAGCCACAGTATCGGCCCGCTCACCGCCAGCACCGTAAACACCGCGAACGCCGGCCCCACGCGCCGCCGCAGCTCGCCCGCCTGCCAAAGCTGCCACGCCACCACGCACCACACCGCCGCGCCCAGCGCCCATCCGTCGTAGCGCGTGAACACCGCCGCGAAGATCGACACCCCCAGCCACCTCAGCCGCCGCACCACCTCCGCCTGCTCCGCCGCGCGAATCGCATCCACGCACTCCACCGTCAGCACTGTCATCCAGATCGTCAGCACCAGGAACAGCGGCTCGGTCATCGCCGTCGTCGACAGATACAGCAGGTTCGGGTTCAGCCCAAGAAATGCCGTCGCCGCCAGCGCCCATCGCGGCGCCAGCATCCGCCGGCACAGACGGTAGAATCCCGTGACCCCGAATATGTAACAGATTAAGGACGGCCACGCCCCCGCCAGCCCGCTCTGCCACCAGTCCATCTTCCATACAAACGGAAGCATCAGCAGGTGGGGCAGCGGCAGCCACACGCCGCCCAACTGCCCCAGTCCCGGGTTCCGCGAGTCCAGGATCCGCCGCGCGATGCCCAGGTGCGCCACCGCGTCGCCATACAGCAGCACATACCCGCGCGTGAAGCACACGGCCAGCGCAACGAAGCTCAGCACCACCGCCGCCATCAGCACCGGCGCGCTCTCTTCGCGCGTCGCCGGCCGCACCACGTCCGGATCGGGCGGCGGACCGGCAGCGGCAGCATCGTATCGCCCTCGCCTCAGAGTCTGCGATCCGCGCGGAGCAATCACCGTGCGGCCCGGTTTAGACGGCCGCGAAGTCAAGATGCGAAATCTCCCGGAACAGTTCAAACCGCGCGTCAATCTCCTCGCGCGTCACCGCCTGCAGGCGCTCGGTGCCGAAGCGCTCGCACGCAAACGATCCCATTACGCCGCCATAAAACATCGCCCTGCGAAACACCGCCGGCGTCAACTCCGGCTGCGCTGCGAGATACCCGTAGAACCCTCCTGCAAACGAATCGCCCGCGCCCGTCGGGTCCACCACCTCGGCCAGCGGCAGCGCCGGCGCCCGGAACGGCCTCGGGGTCGTTGCGCTTCCTGGGAACGCACGCTCTCCAAAAAACGCCGTCGCGCCGAACTCCCCGTGCTTCACCACCAGCGACTTCGGCCCCATCGCCAGCACCTTCTCCGCCGCCCTCACCGCGTTCGTCTCGCCCGACAGCATCCGCGCCTCGCCATCGTTGATCAGCAGCACATCCAGCTCGCGCAGCACCTTCTTCAGGTTCGCCGCGTGGTCCTTGATCCAGTAGTTCATCGTGTCGCCGCACACCATGCGCACCTTCTTCATCTGGCTGCGCACCCGCGCCTGCAGCACCGGATCGATGTTCGCCAGAAACAGGTACTCGCTGTCCTCGTACGCCTCCGGGATCTTTGGCTCGAACCGCTCGAACACATTCAGGTCCGTCCCCAGCGTCTGCGCCTCGCTCAGGTTTCCCGCGTACGCGCCCGTCCAGTGAAAGGTAAGCCCCGGCGCGCGCTCAATGCCTCTCGTATCGATGCCGCGCTTCGTGAACACCGCCTCATGCTCCGGCAGGAAATCCTCGCCCACCACCGCAATCACGCGCACCTCGGTAAAGTAGCTCGCCGCCAGCGCAAAGTGAGTCGCCGCGCCGCCCAGAATCTTCGTCCGCTTGCCATGCGGCGTCTCAATGCTGTCGAATGCCACCGATCCAACCACCAGAATTGCCATGTTCCCGCTTTCTCAAAACAATATGTAGCTCGTTTACGCACATTTTTCTTGCGGCCGAACAAACTTGGTTACAAATACTTCCCAATCAGCAGCCCCAACCGCTCCTTCGCCGCCTCCGGGATCGCCGCTCGATCGGTCAAAATCGCATACTTCAGCGCGCTCGCACACGCGCACCCACGCTCCTTCGGCATCGCCGCCACCGCCGCCTTCACCACCTTGGCCGCGTTGTCCGCATTCTTGTTGAGCACCGCGACAATCTGATCGATGGTCACATCGTCGTGCCCCGCACGCCAGCAGTCGTAATCCGTCACCATCGCCATCGTGGCGTAGCAGATCTCCGCCTCGCGCGCCAGCTTCGCCTCCTGCAGGTTGGTCATTCCGATTACGTCCGCGCCCCAGCTCCGGTACAAATTCGACTCCGCGCGCGTCGAAAACTGCGGCCCTTCCATGCACACATACGTCCCCCCGCGCTTGCCCACCACGCCCACCTCCGCGCAGGCCTTCTCCAGCGTCGCCGTCACCGTCGCGCACACCGGATCGCCAAACCCCACATGCGCCACAATCCCCTCGCCGAAGAATGTCCCCACCCGCGCAAACGTCCGGTCGATGAACTGGTCCGGAATCACAAAATCCGTCGGCTTGTGCTCTTCCTTCAGCGAACCCACTGCCGACACCGAGAGAATTCGCTCCACCCCCAGCGCCTTCATCGCGTAGATATTCGCGCGAAAGTTCAGCTCGCTCGGCAGCAGCCGGTGCCCGCGCCCATGCCGCGCCAGAAATGCCACCTTGCGCCCCTCCAGCTCTCCCACGATGAACGCATCCGAAGGCTCTCCGAACGGCGTCTCCACCCGATGCTCGCGCACGCCCGTCAGTCCAGGCATGGCATACAGGCCGCTGCCCCCGATGATCCCAATCTCTGCTGTCTGCAAGTCTCTTGCTCCTCTTCCAATGGATTAGCGTGGGGTTTCAACCCCACGAACAACCGGCCCTAATCGACGCGGGCTTTAGCCCCGGGCTCTCTTCTCGTCACCATTATCGTCCGCCCTCGCCCTCCATCGCCGCCTTCATCACCCCAGCCAACGAAAACATCCGCACCAGCGACAGCCCCGGATCGAACCCCACAGCCCCCGGCTGCCCCTTGCCCGCCGCATCCGCCACCTGCAGCGGCGCGTCCGACTGCACGCTCGCAATGCTGTCCCGCAGCTTGCGCGCAAGCTCCAGCGGAAACCCCTCGCTCACAAACACCCCCGCATCCGCCATCGACAGCAGCACATCGCCTTCCTTGGTCGTGTACACTTGCTCGCTTTCGTCCGCCTCATCCTGGCTGCGCCGCACCAGCCCCGAGTACTTCCGCGGCAATTGCCCCGCGTACACCCGCACAAAGGTCCGCGCCGAATCCGCATTCTTCCACTTCGAGTAATACAGCAGCCCAATCGACGCGGTCGACGCCTTCGCCGCCTCCGTCACCGCCGACTTCCGCTGCGCCGCATAATAGATCCCGCCCTTCCACTCCTGGCTCAGCGCATCCGCAATCTGTTCCCCGCCGAACAGCTCAGTCAGAATCCGCACATCGAACTCGCCCATCACGCCCACGTCGTACGGCGTGTACTCCGCGTCGAGCAGCGGGTGAATGTCCGGCAGCCGCAGCACCGGAACCGGAACGTGCGCCATATATGCCGAGGGATGCATGATCTCAAACGTCGAAGCCGGCGGGTTCGCCAGCACATTCCCGAACGCTGCGTCCTTCCCCGCCTTCACCAGGATCGCGTCTTCGAAGTCCAGCCCTTCGCTGTAGGGGAACAGCAGCGATCGCTGCAGCAGCAGCGGCGCCCGCGCCAGCATCGGCGACCCGCTCGTGTCCGTCACCGAATCCTTCAACCGCGCCAGCATCTCCGGCGACTTCTCCAGCGTCTTGCCCGTGGGCTGTAACCCGTAGTCCATGAACACCACCATCGCCTGGCCCTCCGCCACCGCGTCGCGCGCCGTGTCGGCTTCATCGGTCTGGATGTGCTGGTTGTCCTCCTCCGCGTTCTTCGCAATGTCCTCCGGGCCCACCTCCGACCACTTCGTCAGGTCCACCCGCTGGTCCTGCAGCGCATGGGTCAGCTCATGCGCCAGCACCGGCTTCTGATCGTCCGGATCGATCCAGTCCAGCAGGTTCACCGTCTTGGTCTTGTTGTCGTAGAACCCCGCCACCTGCTCCGTCAGCAGCGAGATCATAAAGTCCCGCAGGCGGAAGTCGCGGTCCAGCAGCCCGAACTTCTTCAGCACAATCTCCGACCGCGCCAGCCGCTTCGCTCCCTCGTCCTCGTCGAACTTCCCCACCAGGTACTTGTTCACCTCATCGCGCGTAATCAGCTTGCGCTTCACCGTGTGCACAATCGGCAGCTTCGTGTCCGTGCTCACGAACGCGAGAATCTCGTCCACCGACCGAAACAGCTCCTTCGCCTGCGCCTTGGTCAGTGGAGCATGGGTCTCCTCGCTCTGCGCAGCGCTCGACGGCGCACCCGGCACCACCGGCGGTGCGCTCACCACAATAGCCGGAGCACTTGCAGCCGCCGGCGGAGCAGCCTGCGTCCGCGCTTGGCATCCCACGGTCGCGGCCAGCAAACCTCCAGCCAGCGCCGCGCAGCCCACCGGCAGCAACCGTCCCCACCAGGCTTTCAAAAAAGTGCTGAAAGGACCCGCCTTGCTTAAGGGCACGGGTTTACCCGTGCCCTTGGCGCCGCGACTGAGGCGCGGCTTTAGCCGCTGAGGTCGGCTTTCGCACCGCCGGCCAACTTTTTCAGCATCCTCTTTCAACCCGGCCTGAAGCCGCATCGAGCCCAACCAGTGACCTCCGCGCAACCCTCTTATCCGGTCGCTATAATCAACAGTGTACGCAGTTTCGCGTCTCCTCCGATATGCACCCCGCACTCCAATCCGAGATTTCCGGAACCACATCGATCTCCGCCCAGACGCAACTCGACGCCCTGCTCCATGTTGCGGGCATCGCGCCTCTAGACGGAACGGGCTGGATTCGCGTCACCGGCTCCGATCGCGTCCGCTGGCTCAACGGAATGGTCACCAACGCCATCCAGACCCTCGCCCCCGGCGAAGGCTGCTACAACTTCGTGCTCAACGCCCAGGGCCGCATCCAGGGCGATCTCACTGCTTGGACGCTCGAAGATTCCATCCTGCTCGAAACCAGCCGCGACCAACTGCCCGCACTCATCGCCCACTTCGACCACTTCATCATCATGGATGATGTCGAACTCACCGACATCACCAGCCAACGCAGCGGCCTCCTCATCGCCGGCCCGCAGGCTCCGACACATCTCAAAAACAACGGAGTCGAGGTCGAACCGATGTATCTCACGCGCGTCCGCTGGCGCAGCGCATGGGTGGACGCCATCCACGCCTATTCGCCGCTCATCCCTCGTTACGAACTCTGGTCCGACCCCGCAACCATCGCCGCACTCGCCGCAGCCCTCACCGCCGCCGGCGCGACCTCCGTCTCCTCCGAAGCCCTCGAAGCACTCCGCATCCTCTCCGGCACCCCCCGCTACGGCACCGACATCCGCAACACCGCCACCGCCCACGAACTCCCGCAGGAGACCGCCCCCATTGGCGTCCAGTCCCGCGCCCTGCACTTCACCAAAGGCTGCTACCTCGGCCAGGAGATCGTCGAACGCATCCACTCCCGCGGCAACGTCCACCGCACCTTCGCCGGCTTCCAGCTCACCGGCGCGCTCCCAACTCCCGGCACCGTGCTCACAGCCGATTCCGATTCCGATTCCGATTCCGATTCCCATTCCGACGCCAAGCCCGTCGGCGAGTTCACCTCCGTCGCCGCCATCCCACTCCCCACAGGCCCCGTCCAACTCGCCCTTGGTTACATCCGCCGCGAAGCCCTGCCGGTCGCCGCGCTCGACCGAAATCTCCCCTTGCAGTACCCCGGAGGCACGGCCACGCCCATCGCGTTGCCCTATCGAATCTCCTGAATCCAGCCTCCCAAACTCGAATCTGACATCTGAAACTATGAGAGAGTGTGACCATGTCTGAACCGAACAAGCCCTTCGTCATCACCGACCGCCGCAAGTTCACCCTCGACGGCACTCCCCGCCCCGACGCCGACCCATCCCCCGAGCGCGAATCGCGCGAAGCCACCCCCGCGCCCACCCCTGCGCCCGCCCCCCCCATCGAATTCAAATCCCCCAACGCCGGCGCCAAGCCCGAAGCCGTCGCCCCGCCCGCAGCCGCCGAGCCCCAAGAGCCCGCCGCCCCGGATCCCCCGCCGCCGCCCACCGCAATCGAGATGGAGCAGGCCAACGCCGCCTACCAGCAAACCTCCGAGCGCCTCGACACCGCCGTCCGCGCCGCCAACCCCGGCATGGACCAACCCCCCGTCATGAGCTTCGAGCAGATCGTCCAATCCATCTACATGGCCACCATGATGCAACTCGGCGGCGCCACCCAGCCCGGCGAACAGCCCAAGGTCGACCTCATGGGCGCCCGCCAGAGCATCGACATGCTCGCCATCCTCGAAGAAAAAACCAAGGGCAACCTCACCCCCGCCGAGTCCGGGCTCATGGACAACGCCCTCTTCGAGGTCCGCATGGGCTTCCTCGAAGTCACCCAGGCCCTCGCCCGCTCCGCCATCAACCGCCAGCCGCCCCCGCCCGGCTCCCCCGGCCGCCCCAGCATCGTCCGCTGATGCGCGCTTCCTGGCAACTGCAAGAGGCCCCATGAAATCCATCCGTTCGTTCCATGAACTCACTGTCTGGCAGCGCGCCATTGACCTGTCAGTTCAGATCTACACCCTCACCCGCTCATTCCCGAAAGATGAACTCTTCGGTCTAACCAATCAGGTGCGTCGCGCTTCAGTCTCCGTTTCGAGCAGCATCGCCGAAGGTCAAAGCCGTCTCGGCAAGCCCGAGTTCATCCACTTCCTCTCCATCGCGAGAGGCTCCAACGCCGAGGTCCGAAGCCAACTCGCACTTGCACGCCGACTTAACTTCGGAAACATCGACAGCATTGTCGAATGTGAGGGCCTAGCCATTGAAATCAGCAAAATGTTCAATGCCCTCATCACCTCTCTCAAATCACCGCAACCCACACATCCCGACTGACTTCTACCTCTTACCACTCACTTACCACTGACCACTGACCACTTACCACTCAAATGCAGGCAACCCTCACTTTCCTCGGCAGCGGCACCTCGATGGGCATCCCCACCTTGGGATGCACCTGCGCGGTCTGTACGTCCGCAGTCTCTTCAGCGCCCGGACTGCCCGCATCCAAACCGCAAAATCGTCGCACGCGGCCATCGGTGCTGATTAGCTACAACAACCACAACGTCGTCATCGACACCGGCCCCGACTTCCACGCCCAGGCCATCCGCGCCGGCATCCGCCGCCTCGACGCCGTCTTCTACACCCACGGCCACGCCGACCACATCCTCGGCATGGACGACCTCCGCCCCCTCACCTTCCACTCGCCCCGCCCCCTGCCCCTCTACGCCGACGCCCCCACCGCCGCCACCATCGAACGCATCTTCGATTACACCTTCCCCTCCGACTCCGACCCCGACGCCCGCTACCCCACCAGCGCCCGCGTCGCCCTCCATCGCCTCTCGCCCACGCCCGGCGCCGCGGTCCAGCTCTTCGGCGCCAGCTTCCAGCGCATCCCCGTCGCCCACGGCCGCCAGACCATCACCGGCTACCGCTTCGGCTCCGCCGCCTACCTCACCGACCTCAGCGGCATCCCCGCCGAATCCCTCCCCCTGCTCAGCGGCCTCGACATCCTCATCCTCGACGCCCTCCGCCGCCAGCCCCACCCCACCCACTCCAGCCTCGAGAACTCCATCCAATTAGTCGACCAGCTCAAGCCTCGCCGCGCCTTCTTCACCCACATGTCCCACGACCTCGACCACGAAGCCACCAACGCCGCTCTCCCACCCCACATCCGTCTCGCCTACGACGGCCTCCAACTCCACTTCAACATCGCCCCCGAGGGTGCCCCATGATCACCGAGCCCTCAGGCGAGGTTATCGTGGGAAAACTCACTTCTCGCGCCTCGGCCCACCCATGCAGTAGCCCTACGCTTCTAAGTACGCCAAGCCTTCAGGCTTGGCCCTCCCAGACATCTAGAGGAGAGATGGGCTTTAGCCCCTGGGGTCTGCATTTATTTCCGCGGCTTACCGCCTTAGCGATCGCACTCGCGCTCGCCGCCCCGACGGCATTTGCCGAACGCGCAACGATCTCCGTCCCCAACATCGGCCGCGTTTCGCTGGATTTCAAGCCTGCACCAGAGGGCGCGCGCGGCTTTGCATCCATAGAGATTTCGTCGACCGGTCATAAGGTCCGCTTTACTCCGAGGACTCCGACAGCTCTTATACCTTCAAATCGCGAAGAGATCCTATCGAGTGGCCTTCCCTCAAGTGTTCCTGGTTTAAGTGTCGATCCATCCCGGCTGTTCTTCCGTGGCCAGTTTATGTCCGACTCGGAGCCTCATACGTTGTTGTTCTTCGTCAGCGAGGGCTATGCAAGCAACGCATCGCCGCTCTTCGTGGTGGGATTCACCTACACGGGCGAGCCTTTCAAAGTCCTCGAACTCGACAGATTCGACATAATCGCCCTTCAACAAGCAAGCGATAACACAGCTCTCATCATTGGCAAACAGTCCTTGTCCGAAGTCATGGGCGGCGACGGCGGCAACGGTTCGAAAGCGCCATACGCGACGACTTACGATCCCTTCTCCGTGTATATCGCTCGCGTCGAAGGCACCGCAAATTACTCCCTCGCAGCCAGTCGCAGCTATAACCAGCAACACTACGTCTGGGCCGGACCGCACTCGCGCGAAGACTATGCAGTTCTCTACAACCTGCCGGGACATCCAAAGCCCATGGGCGCATCCGCCTCCCGCATAGATGCCCTTCTTGGTAGCGCGGAGGCTCCCAAGACCCGATGAATATCTATCACTCCATCGCCGACTTCCCCACCCCCGCCACCCCCGTGGTCGCCACCATCGGCAACTTCGACGGCGTGCACCTCGGCCACCAGGGCGTCATTGCCGAGGTGATCGAACGCGCCCGCTTTCTCGGCGGCCTTTCCCTCGCCATCACCTTCAATCCTCACCCCGCCCGCGTCCTCCGCCCCGAAACACCCTTTCCTCTCCTCACCCCACTCCCCCGCAAGCTGGAACTGCTCGCCGACACCGGCATCGACGCCACCCTCGTCCTTCCCTTCACCGACGAGCTCCGCCACCTGCATCCCCGCGACTTCGTCACCAGCATCCTCGTCAACGCCCTCCACGTCACCGAGGTCCACGAAGGCGAAAACTTCCGCTTCGGCTACCACGCCGAGGCCGGCGTCACCGGTCCCACCGGCCTCGAAGCCCTCGGCAGCGAACTCGGCTTCGGCGTCACCGTCTACGCCCCACGCACCCTCCGCGGCGCCCCGGTCTCCTCCAGCCGCATCCGCAAGCTCATCGCCACCTCTGGCGACTTGGGCCACGCCCGCGCCCTCCTCGGCCGGCCCTTCGCCATCGAAAGCACCCCCGCCCCCGGCCGCGGCTACGGCAAAACCTACGCCGCCCCCACCATCAACCTCGCGCCCTATCCCGAGCTCCTTCCCGCCCACGGCGTCTACATCACCACTCTCACCATCGGCGGGTACCCCGAGGCTGGTAGCCCCATGCTTCAGCATGGGGTCTCCTCGGGTCTCTCAGGCCCAGAGGGAATGAAGGGGCTTCAGCCCCTGGGGCAAACCTTCCCGGCCGTCACCAACATCGGCAACCGCCCCACCTTCGGCGGCGACTCCTTCGCCGTCGAATCCCACCTGCTCGACTTCCACCCCCTTGCAGGCGATCGGGCCCTCACCCAGCAGACGCCCCTCCGCCTCACCTTCCTCCGCCGCCTCCGCGCCGAACGCCACTTCCCCACCACCCAGGCCCTCCGCGACCAGATCGCCCGCGACGTCGCCCACGCCCGCCGCTACTTTTCCCTCTGCCGCCTCCTCAGCAACCCGGATTAGTCTCAGCAATCCCCCGTCTCCGTATTTGCCTTTGCCGTTGCCTTTACTTACCACTGACCACTGACCACTCGCTTCCCCCCCACCCCCAAAAACCTTGTCAACCCCCCGCCCTCTGGAAAACCCGCCAACCCACGCCAATCCAACCACATCCATTTTCCCCAAACATGCAGATGAGTTATGGTCCATCTGCTATACTTAACAAGTAAGTAGAAAACAGAAAGGCCCAGCCCCCGCGGCTGGGCCTTCCCATTTAACCCACTGCCCTTTTGTTTGTCATTCCCGTAGGGAATCCGCTTCTGCCTCTTTGTTTGTCGTACCTCTTTGTTTGTCATTCCCGAAGGGAATCCGCTTCTGCCTCTTTGTTTGTCATTCCCGTAGGGAATCCGCTTCTGCCTCTTTCTTTGCTCGAACCTCGAAAAGTCTATACTTCCCCGTCTATACGCACCCGCAACCCCAACCCCATCAACCAATCACCTGTATATACAAAGGACCCCACCATGTCCGACACCTACGACGACTTCCG
>Ga0224555_1003472_pt1 | contig 16042 bp, 14 predicted proteins | sample 714S23034metaG_FD_180687 | JGI IMG/M metagenome (GOLD analysis project Ga0224555, IMG submission 180687) | Peat soil microbial communities from Stordalen Mire, Sweden - 717 S2 30-34 | ecosystem: Environmental > Terrestrial > Soil > Wetlands > Peat | place: Sweden: Norrbotten County, Stordalen...
CGGAAAGCCGTACTGCGCCAGCCGCCGCGCGTCGTTGTCGGTCTGGATGTCGCCGGTGAGCACGCACACCCGTGTCGCCCGATCGAAGCTGGCGAGCGTGCGCTCCAGCAGCGCCGTCTTGCCGGAACCCGGGCCGCTGATCAGGTTCAGGCAGAGCACGCCGTGCTCGCGGTATCGTTCCCGCAGTGATTCCGCGATGATCTGATTTTCATTCAGCACTTTTGACTTCAGCGGCAAGCGTTCCATCGGTCTCCACCTCCAGGTAATCGAAATCCAATTCGTCCCCGCTGCTTGGCGTGGAATTGCTGCCGGCACACGCCGGACAGATGATGTTGTATTCCACGACGGCGAACTCGTTCCCGCACGCGTTACAGATGCGCCGCTGCGGGCAGACGCGAATATCGAGCTGCAGGCTCTCCCATTCGGTATCCTTCAGCACCGCCTCAAAACAAAAGCTGAGCGAATCCGCATCGACCGCGGCCATCTCTCCAATGCGCAGTCCCACTCGCGTTGGCCGCGCGCCGGGATGGCTCAACAACTCCTTGCGCACGGCTTCCAGAATCGATTCCGCGATGGAAAGCTCATGCACGATGCACGACCCGTTCACTCGCCCGGATTGCGCTGCATGCGTGCACGTTTGCGCTCCCACCATTGATGTTAGAGGATGCCGCAGATCTTTGCTGTGACGTTGGTTGCGGCGACGTTTTTCTGTGATAGCCATCACCGACTATCGCATGCTCTGCGACCTATAAAGGATGTGTCCGGTGAATGAGTTGCACGCCGGCAACATGCGGTCGCCGAGGTTGCGACTCCGGCGCCGCCCCACGGAGCAGCACAACGCAGGAGGAACCTTGCCAGCCTACCCCATGCCTCCACTTCCATCCGAAGACAAGCGATGGAAGATTGTAAACGGCACCATGCGGCGCCACGGCTTTGCCCGCAATGCCTTGATCGAAACCCTGCACACGGCTCAATCCTCGTTTGGCTATCTCGACGATGTGGCTATCCGCTTCGTTGCCAGATCGCTGCATGTCCCGCTGAGCCAGGCCTACGGCGTGGTGACGTTCTATCACCACTTCAGCTTGAAGCCCGCCGGCAAGCACACCTGCACCGTCTGCATCGGCACCGCCTGCTACATCAAGGGCGCGGACAAGCTGGTCGCGGAGGCGCAGAAGTACCTCAAGATCAAGCCGGGCCAAACCACTCCCGACGGCAACATCTCGTTGATGACCGCCCGTTGCGTGGGCGCATGCGGACGCGCGCCGGTTTCTCTGGAAGACGGCGAACTGGTGGGCTTGATGGAGCCCGCCCAATTGTTGAAGAAGTTGGAAGGTTGGGCCGCCAATGACTAGCGAAGAGCTTCTCCAGATTGCGGAGGCGAGCACCGCCGAACACGAACAATTCGACTTCCAGTTGAACGTGTGCATGGGTACCGGTTGCATGTCCCAGCACAGCGATAAGGTGAAGGCAGCCCTTACCGAGGAGGTTGCCAAGTCCGGCAAGCACTGCCATGTGCGCCAGACCGGCTGCATGGGTTTGTGCGCCGCAGGCCCGCTGGTCCTGGTCGAGCCTACTGAAACCCGTTACGGCAATGTGCATGAGGCCGATGCCAAGGAACTTGTGGACTCGCTCGGCGGAAAGCCTCTGGAGCGACTTGAGACGCACCTGGACAAGTACTTCCAAGGCCAGCAGCACATCGTGCTCGAAAACTCCGGCCACATCGATCCGGAGAAGATCGACGAATACATCGGACGCGACGGCTACCAGGCTTTGATGACTGCCCTGACCCAGATGGATCCGCAGACAGTGATCGAGCAGATATCCAAGAGCGGTCTGCGCGGTCGCGGCGGCGGGGGCTATCCCACCGGGCTGAAGTGGGGCATGGTGGCCAAAGCCGGCAAGGGACAGAAGTATGTCATCTGCAATGGAGACGAGGGCGACCCCGGAGCCTTCATGGACCGCAGCGTGCTGGAGAGCGATCCGCAGCGTGTGATTGAAGGCATGGCCGTCGCCGCTTACGCCGTGGGCGCCAGCAAGGGGTACGTCTACGTGCGCGCCGAATATCCGCTGGCCATCAGCCGCCTGACCGCATCCTTGCGCGAGGCGCGCCGCCGCGGATTCCTGGGAAGCAACATCTGCGGCACCACCTTCGCCTTCGACATCGAGATCCGTCTCGGCGCCGGCGCATTCGTCTGCGGTGAGGAAACCGCGCTCATCGCATCCATCGAGGGGCTGCGCGGTCAACCGCGGCCGCGGCCACCATACCCGGCGGTCTCCGGTCTGTGGGGCTGCCCCACCCTCATCAACAACGTCGAAACCTTCGCCAATATCGCTCCCATTCTCCGCAACGGGCCGCAGTGGTACTCCAGCATCGGCACGGAGCGGAGCAAGGGCACCAAGGTCTTCGCCCTGACCGGAAAGATCGCCAACACCGGCCTGGTTGAGATTCCCATGGGCATGACGCTGCGCGAGATCATCTTCGAGATCGGCGGCGGGATTCCCAACGGCCACACGTTCAAGGCGGTGCAGACCGGCGGGCCGTCGGGAGGCTGCCTTCCAGAGGAGCACCTCGACCTCTCCGTCAGCTACGACGCGCTGATCAGCGCAGGTTCGATGATGGGCTCCGGCGGCATGATCGTAATGGACGACACCTCGTGCATGGTCAATGTGGCTCGCTTCTTCATGGAGTTCTGCATGACCGAGTCGTGCGGGAAGTGCGTTCCTTGCCGTGCGGGCACGGCCCAGATGTTCGACCTGCTAACCAAGATCTGCGACGGCGAAGCGACTCATGCGGACCTGGATCTGCTGATCGATCTCTGCGACGTTGTCAAGAACACCAGCCTCTGCGGTCTGGGCATGACCGCTCCCAATCCGGTCCTGAGCACGCTGCGCTACTTCAAGCACGAATACCTGGAGCATATTGACAACAAGTATTGCCGCGCAGGTGTCTGCGCCTGCGCCGGCAAGGCCCCGGCCAAGGAAGAGGTGACCGCATGAGCCCCGCCGTAGATGTAAAAACACTCGTCATCGACGGCATCGATGTCAGCGCTCGCGCCGACCAGACGGTTCTCGAAGTGGCGCGCGAGAACAACATCTTTATCCCGACCCTGTGCCACCTGGATGGACTGTCGGATGTCGGCGCCTGCCGTCTCTGCCTGGTGGAAGTCAAGAACTCTCCCAAGCTTTTTCCCGCCTGCGTTCTGAAGGTCGAGGAAGGCATGGAGGTTACCACCAAGTCCGACCGCCTGCTGCACTACCGCCAGACCATCCTGGAGCTGCTGTTCGCGGAACGCAACCATGTCTGCTCGGTATGCGTCACCAACAACCACTGCGAACTGCAGGCGACGGCGCAATCGCAGGGACTCACCCACGTTCGCCTTCCCTATCGCAGCCCCAGGTTGGGCGTGGATGCATCCAATGAGCGCTTTGTCGCCGACCAGAACCGCTGCATCCTGTGCACGCGATGCGTGCGCGTCTGCGACGAGATCGAAGGCGCCCACGTGTGGGATGTGATGGGCCGCGGCATCGACTCGATGGTCATTACCGATCTTATGCAGCCCTGGGGTGAATCGTCCTGCACGCGTTGCGGCAAGTGCGTCAACGTTTGCCCGACCGGCGCGCTCTTCGACAAAACCAAGGTCGGCTCGGACCATCCCAAGTATCCGGACTTTGTGCCTTATCTCAACATGATGCGAGAAGGACGATGAACAAAATCAAATTGGCAACGGTATGGTTGGATGGCTGCTCGGGATGCCACATGTCCTTCCTCGACATGGACGAGCGCCTGCTCGAATTGAGCAGCCAGTTCAACCTGGTCTACAGCCCGCTGGTCGATTTCAAGGACTATCCGGAGATGGTGGACGTGGCCCTGGTTGAGGGCGCAATCTCGAGCGTTGAGGATGAGCACAAGATTCAGCACATCCGCAAGCACACCACCCTGCTGGTCGCCATGGGCGACTGCGCGGTCACCGGCAATGTTCCGGCCATGCGCAATCCTTTCGGGCCGCTGCCCATCCTTGAGCGTGCGTATCACGAAAACGTCTCCGCCCAGCCGCAGACGCCATCCGTGATTGTGCCTGCGCTGCTGGAGAAGGTGCGTCCGGTGCACGAATTTGTCAGCGTGGACCTGTATCTGCCCGGGTGTCCCCCGGCGGCAGACACCTTCTTCACGGTGATCACTGAATTGCTTGCCGGCAGAATACCGGACGTCGCAAGCCTAACCCGCTTTGGCGCGTAGGAGAGAGAGCAGAATGGCGCAAACGATTACCATCGATCCGGTGACCCGGCTTGAAGGCCACGGCAGGATCACGCTCAAGACCAACGACCAGGGCGAGGTCAGCGAGGCCTATTTCAGCGTGACCCAGGTGCGCGGCTTCGAGAAATTCTGCGAAGGCCGCCCCTACTACGAAATGCCCGCGCTGATGGCGCGCATCTGCGGCATCTGTCCGGTCAGCCACCTGATCGCGTCCGCCAAGGCCTGCGAGGCCATCATGTCGGTGGAGGTCCCTCCGACCGCAGCCAAGCTCCGCCGCGCCCTGAACCTGGCGCAGACGATTCAATCGCACGCATTGAGCTTCTTCTACCTGGCCTCGCCCGACTTGCTGCTGGGCATGGACGCCGACCCCGCGGAGCGCAACATCTTCGGCGTCGCCAAAGCGCATCCGGAACTGGGACGCGCCGGCGTCGGGCTGCGCCGCTTTGGCCAGCACATGATCGAGCTGCTGGGACGAAAGCGCATCCATCCCGGTTGGGTTGTTCCCGGCGGCGTCACCCAACCGCTGGAGCAGGCCAAGCGCGAAGAGATCCTGGCGCTGCTTCCTGAGGCCTACGCGAATATAAAGATGGCGCTGACGGCCTACAAGCGGATCGCCGGCCGCTTTCAGGATGAAGTGGACAGTTTTGCCAACTTCCCCGGTCCCTTCATGGGCATGGTCAGTGAATCGGGCGGTCTCGCATTCACGGATGCCGGGCTGCGCATGATCGACGCCGAAGGCCTGGTCCTGGTGGACAACCTGGAAGCCGCGGGCTTTGACGACTGCATCGGCGAAGCGGTCGAGCCCTACTCCTACATGAAGTTCCCCTACCTGAAATCGCTCGGCTATCCGCGCGGAGCCTATCGCGTTGGACCGCTGGCGCGGCTGAATATCGCCAGTCATGCGGGCTCTCCGCTGGCCGACATCGAAATGAATGAGTTCAAGAAGCTGGCCAATGGCCCGGTCCTGGGCTCATTCCACTACCACCACGCGCGCTTGATTGAGATTCTGCACGGCATCGAGGCGATCGAGCAGTTGTTCAGCGACAACAGCATCCTCGACAAGCACGTCCGCGCCAGGGCAGGCGTGAATCGGCAGGAAGGCGCGGGCATTGCCGAAGCGCCGCGCGGCACCTTGATGCACCATTACAAGGTGAATGACAACGGCCAGATTACCTGGGCCAACCTGGTCATCGCCACTGGCCAGAACAATAACGCCATGAACAAAGGCGTCCTGCAGACGGCGCAGCGCTTCGTCAAGGGCGACAAGCTCAGCGCCGGCATGCTGAACCGGGTCGAGGCCGTGATCCGAACCTTCGATCCGTGCCTCAGCTGTTCCACCCACGCCTATGGCGAGATGCCGCTGGCGATCGAATTGCTGGCGCCCGACGGCACCAGGCTGGACCTGGTCCAAAGACCCTGATGGCAACCCAGCCCATACCGCCGCTGTCGTCTCACCTGCCGCACCTGCCCGGACACGCCCTGGTGCTGGCCTGCGGCAATACCCTCCGTGGCGACGACGGAGTCGGCTGGCGCATCGGCTGCGCGGTGGAGCAACGCCCGCCGTGCGACGGCCTTACCGTGGTGTTGACCCAGCAATTGCTCCCTGAACATGCCGAAGCTATCAGTACCGCGGATATCGTCGTCTTCGTGGATTGCTCCGCGGTCACTGCGGCAGGTACCGTCTCGACCATCGACCTCCGGCCAGCGGTGAGTCTTCCGCGCATCCTCACCCATCATCTGGACCCGGCCGCGCTGCTCCGGCTGGCGCTTGACCTCTATTCCCGAACACCGGCTCGGGCCGTCGCCGTCACCGTGGGTGGCGAGTCGTTTGCCTTGACGGATCAGCTCAGCAAAGCGGTACGCTCCGCCGTGCCCAAGGCGCTGGAAGCGGTGCGCGCTGCGCTGGCAGCCGAAACGCTTGCGCCTGTCACTCACGCGAGCACTCACGCGAGCTGAATTCCCCGGCTTCTTCTTCTGCTGCTGCTCTGCGCAAATTCGACGATGGCGTGTGCCGTATTCGACTAAGATTAGCTTTCGATGTCTTCCGCTCAGCGACACGCGCCGCGCAAGCCTCTCTCGCCAAACCGAAGCGCTCCTCCGGAGACCGTCGATCCGGTGTGGCTGATCAAGGCCCTTGCGCTCAGTCTGGTTGCCGCCCTCATCTGTGGCTACGCGACGATCTGCCTCCTCTACTACCAGGGCGAGTGGCAGCTCATCCTGCATCCCAGCCGCAGCGTCGATCGAACCCCAGCCTCCACGGGCCTGCTTTATACGAATGTTCAATTCGACGCAGCTGAGACCGGCCAACCGCGCCTGACCGCCTGGTGGATTCCCGCACAATCCGCAAAGCAACCCGGCGCCGGCTACGCTGCCTTTACCGTCCTCTATCTCCACGACGGTTCAGGCTCGCTCGCGGACACCGTTCCCATGCTGGCCAACCTGCACCGCGCCGGCTTCAATGTCTTTGCCATCGACTACCGCGGCTTCGGAGCGAGCGACAACTCCGTCCACCCCAGCGCAGCCCGCATGGCCCAGGACGCCGCCGCCGCACTCGACTACCTGACCTCCATGCGCCACATCCCTGCCCGAAGCATCGTTCCCTATGGGGTAGGACTCGGCGCGTTTCTCGCCGCTGACCTCGCCCGCAACCACCCCGACCTTCCCGCCGTCGTGCTCGACAATCCTGACCCCGATCCGCTCTCGTCCGCTGCCGCGCCGCAGCCCCGCTTCATTCCGGTTCGGCTGCTTTCCGGCCATCCCTTCGACATTGCGAAGCTCATCTCAATTGTCGCCACGCCCAAGCTCCTTATCGCCGGCGGCCCCAACTCAGCCGGCGCGACCCGCGACCCAGGTCGTCTGCAAGCCCTCTTTCAGCACGCCGCCGGCCCCAGCCTGGCCGTCAACCTTCCATCCGCCGGCGGCGAAGACGACTACCAAGCCGCCCTCAAGCGATTCCTGGGCGAATACCTTCCCGCACAACCCTAGTTTCCCGCCTTGCGCTTAAGGAGTGAAGGCCCCCGATATTCTGGGGGCCTTACGTGTAGGTGGGGAGGGGTCGTGCGGATAGGGGAAGCCAGGCCCGAGGGAATTACTGGCCCGACATATTGCTGGTACATCCAATAAGACGCGAAACCGAAACAAAAGTTGCCTAATTATTCCACAAAATCGTATTTAAGAAAAATCAGAATCCTGAAAACTGAATAAATTGGCGCGCTAGCACCCTCCCTCGGATACGCACGCATTGATTCTATTGGTTTTAGGTTTCTTAGCGCAGGCTCCCCCCTTTTCCATATCCCGCTTCTGAGATTTAGGTGAGAAGCTGCTCGGGGGCCTTCGGGTTGCATGCCTTGCAACAAAACAGACCGTTCCATCGTCATCCCGGATGTCACCGTTCCATCGTAATCTCAGGTATCGTGGATTCGCCCTGCGGTTCCCTGCGCTCAAGTCTCTAACCTTTCCCAACCTGAAAGCCCCAGGCACACATGTCCATACAAAGAGTTACGCGACGCCAGTTTGTTGAGAATTCAGCCTTCCTCGCATTAGGACTTCCGGTTGTCCTGGGGCGTGGCTACCCGGCATTGGCCGCCGGTCAACCGGCAGCGGCACCCTATGCCGCGCCGAAGTCCCCGCGCGCCACCCTGAACTTCAACTACGACTGGAAGTTCGTGCGTGAGGATGTGGCGGGCGCCGAAGCTCCGGCCTTCGACGATTCCCAGTGGACCACGGTCGCCACGCCGCACAGTTTCAACGACGTGGACTCCTTCCGCAAGCTGATCTCGCATAGCGGCGGGGACACTGGCACCTACAAAGGCCTCGCGTGGTATCGCAAGCACTTCAAGCTGCCCGCGGGCCTCTCCGGCAACAAGGTCTTCCTCGAGTTCGAGGGCATGCGACAGGCGGGCGACATATTCCTCAACGGCAAGCAGGTTGGCCTGTACGAGAATGGCGTGACCGCGTACGGAATCGACATCACCGATGCATTGCGGTTTGACGGAAAGGAGAATGTGCTCGCGGTGAAGGTGGACAACACGACGAGCTACAAGGAGCGGGCCTTCTGCGTGGCCAACCCCAAGAACCCTGACGGCTCCCCCTGCGATCCGGTCGGATACGAGTGGAATGCGAGCGACTTCAACCCCGACCACGGCGGCATCAACCGGCGCGTGTGGCTGCACGTGACCGGCAAGATCTACCAGACGCTGCCGCTCTATTACGGCCTTGAAAGTCAGGGCGTCTACGTGCATGCCGCGAACTTCGACATCTCGAAGAATACGGCGGATGTGACCGTGGACGCCGAGGTGCACAACGCATCCGGCGACCGCGCGACGGTGGGACTGTCTGTTGCGATCGTGGATCATGAAGGCCACGTGCGCGCCCAGTTCGACGGCGATCCTGTGGATATGGTGGACGGGGAGAAGAGCGTTCAGTCGGCGACGGGCAGCCTGAAGGAGGCGCGCTTCTGGAGCCCCGAGGACCCGTACCTGTACGACGTCTACACCATCCTGAAAGTGGATGGGAAGGTGGTCGACGTGAACCGCCTCGAGACGGGATTTCGCAAGGCCGAATTCAAAGGCGGCGCGGGCACCGGCGGTGTGTATATCAACGACAAGTTCGTTTACCTCAAGGGATTCTCCGAACGCTCGGCCGACGAATGGGCAGCGGTGGGCGCGGGCTATCCGGACTGGATGCACGACTACACGGCGAAGCTGATTCGCGAGTGCCATGGCAATTACATGCGCTGGATGCATATCTCGCCGCAGAAGGTCGACGCGGATTCCTTCGCGCGCTACGGCATCGTCCAGGTGTGTCCTGCGGGCGACAAAGAGCGCGAGGTCACGGGGCGCCAGTGGGATCAGAGAGTCGAGGTGATGCGCGACTCGATGATCTACTTCCGCAACAACCCGAGCATCCTGTTCTGGGAGGCCGGCAATACCATCGTCACTCCCGAAGAGATGCAGCAGATGGTCGACCTGCGCAAGCAATGGGACCCCGACGGCGGACGATTGATGGGCTACCGCGACAACGACACCGTGGCGGCAAACGAGGCATTGACGCCCATCGCCGAGTTCTATGAAGTCATGATCGGCCAGGCCCCGCAGGCCGACCTGGTCACCAAGCCGGGACAGTACTTCCGCGGCTACAGCGTGGAGCGGCGCGATCGCGCGCCGATTGTGGAGGCGGAGGACTTGCGCGATGAAGGCGCACGCCGCTACTGGGACGACTACTCGCCGCCGTATTACGGCTTCAAGAAAGGGCCGAACGACACGTATCAGCACACGTCGGAGAGCTTTGCGCTGCAGGCCGTCAAGCGCTATTGGGAGTACTGGGAGAACCGTATTTCCAACACCGATCCGGAGCACGCGCGATGGTCGGGCTATTGCTCGATTTACTTCACCGATGAAGATGCGGACGGGCGGCAGGACTCGAGCGAAGTTTCGCGGGTCAGCGGCAAGGTGGATGCGATGCGGCTGCCCAAGCAGATTTATTTCGCCCATCGCGTGATCCAGAACGATCAGCCCGACCTGCATATCATCGGTCACTGGAGCTATCCGTTGGCGCCGACCCAGGGTCCGGATGCGGGGACGGGAAAGACGGTGAAGACCGTCTATGTGATCGCGAATACGGAGTCGGTGGAACTCTTCGTCAACGGCAAGTCGCTCGGTGTGAGCTCGAAGCCGGACAACGGATGGATCTTCTCCTTCCCGCAGGTCGAGTTCGTTCCGGGCAGCCTGAAAGCCGTGGGCAGGAACGGGGCGAAGATCGCAGCGCAGCAGGAGTTGACCACCGCAGGCCCACCGGCGGCGATCAAGCTGACTCCAATCGTTGGCCCCAAGGGCCTGCAGGCCGACGGCGAAGATGTTGCGCTCATCGATGTTGAGGTGGTCGACGCCAAGGGACAGCGCTGTCCCACCGACGACGCGCGGGTCGACTTTACCTGCACCGGCGCGGGCATCTGGCGCGGCGGATACAACAGCGGCAAGATTGACTCGACCAACAATCTGTATCTGAACACCGAATGCGGGATCAATCGGGTCGCGGTGCGGTCCACGCGGACGGCGGGAACGATTACGGTCACGGCCACGCGGGACGGCCTGAAGCTGGCCCAGCTTCAGCTTGGCACCAAGCCGGTGGTTGTGACCGACGGCATCGCGACCTTCCGGCCGCAGCAACTGCCGGGGCCCGCGGAGAAGTAGCTCCCGCTCGCACGACGCATTCAGATGCGCTGCGGGCCGGACCGATCCAACCGGAGGCGCATGATGAATGCATCCTCGTCCGGATCGCGGTAGTATCGCGGCCGGCGGCCGGCCTGCGTGAATCCAAGCCCCGCGTAGAGGGCGATCGCGCCCACGCCGCCGGCGCGCACTTCCAGCACAACCTCGGTCGCACGGTTGGACCGGCACCAGTCGAGCACCGCGCAGCAGAGAGCGCGGCCTATGCCGGCGCGTCGGGCGGAAGGCGCCACCACCACGCTCTCCAACTCGGCGACGCGATCGTCTCGATCATCGCGATCAGTCGTTGGGATTCGATGGATCAAGCCGACCGCGAAGCCGGCCAGCGCAGCGTCCGTCTCCGCCACGATGAGGCAGCGTTGGCCGGCAGCGAGCTGTTCGCCGAGAATCGCCACGTAGGTCGCCTGCGGCCAATGCGTCGCGCCTTCCGTGGCGCGCTCCAAGGCTATGATCGCGGCCAGGTCCGACGCTGCCGCGGGACGCAGTTCGATTCGTGAAGCGCTCATCGGAATCGGAATCGAACCGGCGTCCGGGCCGGTTGCCGCAGGGTTGGCGAAGGACCAGCGGCGCTGGACTGGGGCTTCGCGAATATCTCCGCATCGGTGCGGCGCAGGTAATTCGCGTCCAGGGTCGCGGAATCATCGAATGCCCGCTGCTCGATGCGGCGCAGGGCGAGCGGAAACGCATCCTCCGCGCGGAGCTGGGCGACCAGCCGGGGAGCGAGCGCGGCCACCGACTCAGCAACTGCAGGTTCGCAGGCCACGGCGATCTGCGCTGGTTGCGAAGCCTGAGCTGCCGCAGCCGCGGCGAGGACCTGGTCGCGAGTCAGCATTGCTTCGCGCAGGCAGACTCCGTCGAGATAATCCCCCGAATAGAACTCGCCCCGCCCGGCATCGAGCAGTGCGTTGACGCGCGTGGAAGGCGGACACTCGACCCGATCCGCGAGTACGGCAAGACGGGAAATCGCAATCAGGGGCAGGTTCAGGGCCTCGCACAATCCCTTTGCCGCGCTCAGTCCAACGCGCACGCCGGTGAATGAGCCCGGACCGTGGATCACGGCCACCGCGCCCAGCGACTGCAGCGGGCTACAGCGCGTCGCGACGAGTTCCTGAATGGCAGGAAGCAGCCGTTCGGATGCAGAGCGGCCGGCAAGTGTGGCTGCCGTCAGCGCGGCAGCTCCTGCGTCAGTGTCGGCCAGTGCGACGCTGCCGATCTCGCCGCAGGTATCGATCAGCAGTATCTTCATGCGGGACCGGCCGTCGGCGGGGCGTCCGGCTCCGCCGAATCTCCGACGATCTCGAGCAGCACTCCGCCGGTGCTTGCCGGATGAATGAAGAAGTAGCGGTGGCCGCCCGCGCCGGTGCGGATGCGGTCGCTGGCCAGGCGAACGCCCTCGGCGCGAAGCCGGTCGAAGAGGGCGTCAATTCCGCCGAGGCGGATCGCCAGGTGATGCGGTCCCGGGCCGCGCTTGGCCAGGAAGCGGCCGATGGTGGAATCCTCGGCGGTAGGTTCGAGCAGTTCGATGCGCGTGCCGCCCAGCGGGAGCATCGCGGTCTTTACCTGCTCGTGCTCGACCGTCTCTTCGTGCACGGTGGGGATGCCGAGCGATGCGTAAAATCCACGCGCCTCAGCGATGCTGCACACCGCGATTCCGATGTGATCGAGCTGGGGATGATCCATCAGGGACTGCACGCTTCCGGCTACGGGCTTCGCGACTGCACTGCGCCGGCTGGGCGGGCCGGCCGCGACGAATCGTTCGATCTGGGCGATCAATTTGTCTACTCCTTCGCCAGTGGTTGCCACGGTACGGACAACCGGCGGCAGCCAGACCTCAATCCCCTGCCGCGGCCGCTGCTTCCCGAGCGCCTGCATGGCGACGATCTCCCTTTCGGCGCGGTCCGCGCCGTCCTGATCGGCCTTGTTGACGACGAAAATGTCGGCGATCTCCATGATGCCTGCCTTCAGGCTTTGCACCTCGTCGCCCATGCCCGGTACGAGCACCAGCATGGTGACGTCGGCGAGCGAGGCAATCTCGATTTCGGCCTGTCCGGCGCCGACGGTCTCGATCAGCACGATCTGCCGTCCGGACGCCTCCATCACTTCGCAGACAGCGGCGGCGGCAGCGGTAAGGCCGCCCGTGGCTCCTCGCGTGGCCATGCTGCGGAAGTAGACGCCCTGGTCGCCGGCGTACCCCTGCATGCGGATGCGGTCGCCCAGCAACGCGCCTCCGGTGTACGGGCTGGAGGGATCGACGGCGAGAACGCCAACCGTCTTGCCTTGTTCGCGGAAGCTCCGCACCAGGCAGTCTACCAAGGTGCTCTTGCCCGCGCCGGGCGGCCCGGTAACGCCGATGCGCAACGCGCGGGACGGGAAGGAGCGGCAGGCGACCAGCAGTTCGGCCGCTCCCGCGGCGCCGTCCTCCACGATGGAGATGGCTCGGGAGAGCGCGCGGAGGTCGCCGGAGCGTAGGCGGGCGACTAGCTCGTCCGAGCGGGCGAACGATGGGGAGTTGGTCACGCTAGCGATGATACCGCCCTCGGCACCGGCGGGCCGGATTTTGTGCTGTGGCAAGCCATCTTCCGTGAGGTCCCCCCCCATCAAATATCTACGATATTGAAACTAAATTAGATACCGGCGCATATATGCCAGCTTGTATGTACTTCCTGAGCTGCGCAGCGCACTGCCTCTGACGAACCGGGATTATGTATCCCTGCGGAGACTGTGTAACCTTCCGTGGACAAACGCGCATCCTATCTCCTGCTTCCATTGTAGCCCTTTCGAAAGAACTCACTGCATGATCTATCCTATTCATTTTCAGAGATTTAGGCTATGGAAGGCTGGACAAGCTTTTTCCCCAGAGGCGGAACGGCCAAGGCGATGACGGCCAACTGGAAAAGAGTGGCAAATTAATCCCCATCACTTTGCAGGTTCTTGCATTCGTTAGCACAAAAGAGCTATTGTGTCCGAACGAGACCGCCTATAGTCTTCGGCCAGAACCGGGTCTCCGGATGGCCCTGAATTTGCAGGGGAGACGCTTGGGTATGTGTCTCGAAGGCTCTCATGCGAAGAGTCTGACCGGGAGCTGGGCGCAAACGTTCCAACTACAGGGCCTAACAACTCAAGGCTCAACGACTTTTGTGGATTTCAATCCGTTCCGAGTGGAGGATGGAAATGAGCGGAAGGACGCAGAGTACAAGCTGCGAGCGCATGGAGGCGCCGGCCTCCTCGCCTGAAGAAGATCGCGCAGGAACGCCATGGGGAGCGCGGGGCAGGAAGCGTTCTATCGTGGCGCGAATACGCGCGCTTGCAGGCTCGGACACGCGCGGGTCAGCGCTGGTTGAAATGGCCGTTGCGCTGCCTCCGGTGTTGCTGGTGATCACGGGCGTGGCCGCATTTTCGATCGCCCTGGCGCAAAAACTGGAGCTGGCCGAAGCGGTCAACAACGGCGGGCGCGTGCTGGCGGTAGCCCGCCAAAAGCCCGATCCTTGCACGCTTGCGTATCAAGCGGTCGACGCGGCGGCGCCAACCCTCAACCCGTCAAGCATCAGTCTGACCATCACGCTGAACGGGGTTCAGACAGGCCCATCGGCCAGTCCATCGTGTCCGGGCACCGGGGGGGGAGCTAACCTCAACTTAGTGCAGGGAGGAAACGCCACAATATTGGCGACTTACACTTGCAGTATCCACGCCTACGGGTTCACGTATCCGGGCTGCAACCTGGCCACTTCGCTGACCGAGGTGGTGCAATGAACAACAACCTCAAGTCTTTTGCGGTGCGAGCATTCCGGGACCAGCGGGGGCAGGTGCTGCCCTGGATGGCGCTGTTGATGATCCTTTTTCTGGGATTCGCCGGCTTGTCGATGGACCTGGGCCAAGCCTACGTCGCCAATCGTGAACTACAGGCCTCTTCGGACGCGGCGGCGCTGGCGGGCGGGTATGCCATGTCCATTGCCAACGAGACCACGGCCCAGGTGCAGAGCTATGCGGCCAACTATGGCTCGGCCAGCACTTGCAGCTACTCCGGCGGCTGTCCCGGAGCCAACGTCAATTCCGGCCTGCCGAGCGCCACGATCTCGGTCACATTGTCCTGCAACTCCTTCGTGACGACTACGATGGGGATCCCCTGTTCCACGGGTCCCGGCAGCAACAACGCCATCCAGGTGGTGCAAACGACGAAGCTGCAAACGCCTTTCATCCACGTGCTTAACATGTTTGGCGTCCACAGTCCCAGCTCGCTGACGATCAGCGCCACTTCCACCGCAGCCATGAAGGGTTCCGCAGTAGCGTACAACGTGGCGGTGGTGCTGGATTCGACGGGGTCAATGAGTTCGAATGACAGCGGCAACTGCGCCAGTGGTACAACGAAGGAGGAGTGCGCGCTGAGCGGCATTAAGACTATGCTGGCCGGCCTGACTCCGTGCGGCCCTGGGAGCTCATCTGGCACCTGCAAATCCGCGTACGATACCGTGGGCCTATTCACCTTTCCCAACGTGCAGGCGAACACAGCCTCGAACGCGACGACATGCTCGGGAAGCAAACCGCAGGGTGTTCCCTATATGGCGCCCGTAGTGGGGGCGGCCTGGCCGACGTTCACGGGCAGCGCGCCGAATTACGAGATCACCTCGGGCTTCCTGGACAACTACAGCGCCACCAATGGGTCTGGCGGCTCAGTCGTCACCACGCCGGCCAACCCGCTTGAGATCGCAACCGGGTCGGACACGGGTAGTAAGTGTACTGGATTGTCGACCCCTATCAGCGGACAGGGGACCTATCTTGCAGGAGCGCTTTATGCGGCGCAGTCTGCGCTGGTCGCCGCGCAAACGAACAATCCTGGATCCCTGAACGCGATTGTTCTGCTGACCGACGGCGATGCGAACGCAGAAAATACCTTCACCAACGCAGCCGGCCAAACATTGACGTCGACGACCAACCCGGCCTTGAACACGAATGGCATCTACCCATCCATGATCGATCAATGCCAGCAGGCGATCACCGCGTCGCAATACGCTGCCAGCAACGGCACTTCGGTTATCGTCATCGCCTACCAGGCGGGGACATCGGGATGCGATACCGATGCCAAGGCGTTCCAGGATCCATGCGCTAATCTGAAGCAAATGGCTCTGAATGCTGGGTCGACTACTCCTTATCCGGCGGATTTCTACTCGGACGGCAGTGGCGCGTGCCCGTCGACCGGCCTTGGCCTGGGCGGGGCGTTCGCAGCGGTTTCGACTAAGTTTGGGTATTCGCGGCTGATTCCGAACAACTGACCTTCTTCCGGCAGCCCTGGCCGAAGTGTGTCTGCGGGACGACGTGTGTCCGCGGGGAACTTGATGGGCGGGCGTTCCCTCGGGGGCGATGGGCTTTGCAGCATCCTGCGGGAGGGGAAAGGCGAGTGGTAAGTGGTCAGTGGTAAGTGGGGCAGGCGACGGCCTGGACGGTGGGGAGGGTTCGGGAGTTCGATACCCCCGGGGCTAGGTAGTGTCTGACGAATCGATTTTTCTGAGATAGAGCCTGATGAAGGCGAGCTTGATCATGGCGAGGAAGCATTTTGGGAGCTTGT
>Ga0224555_1003478_pt1 | contig 16019 bp, 12 predicted proteins | sample 714S23034metaG_FD_180687 | JGI IMG/M metagenome (GOLD analysis project Ga0224555, IMG submission 180687) | Peat soil microbial communities from Stordalen Mire, Sweden - 717 S2 30-34 | ecosystem: Environmental > Terrestrial > Soil > Wetlands > Peat | place: Sweden: Norrbotten County, Stordalen...
TACTCGACGAAATGATATCCAAGTTCCGCGAACTCGTCTCGGATCCACCGCAACAGGAGCCCGGCCCCAATCGTCGCCAACGCGGCGGTCGCTGACTACGGGCGGCGACGCCGCGCGCCGACCGGTAGGAGGAAGGGTTCCGCCGACTTCTGGACTACGTCGAACGGCATGGTGACGCTCGAGTCCCGGTCTCCTACGTGGCCGAAGAATACAGACCCGGCGTGTGGGCCAAAGAAGAGCGCCGCAACTATGCCAGAGTAACCAGAAACGCCGAACGGCAGCGTCGGCTCCAGGACGTGCCTGGCTGGACATGGAAGGCATCGCCGGCGCGAGCTTCGTCTCGGATCTAGACAACCGGGAGTGATCAGATCCTGTCTCAGACGATTCGCTGCACCACGTGCTGCGCAACTTCAAGATGCCCGGTTACACCGTTCCGGACTTGGAATCGGCTTAGTAACTGAACGAATCGGTGACGACCTGTTCGGCCGCAACATCGCGATAGCCGCCCGCGTGCCGGCCGAGGCCGCTCGCGGCGACATCCTGGTGAGCGAGTCGGTGCACGACGCCGTCGGTGACGACTTCGCGTTCGGAGCGATCCGGAAGTCGAGATGAAAGGATCCAGCGGCACCCACCGCGTCTACCCCGTCGAGGTGGCGGGCCACAGGCGGAGACGCGCCTCATCACTTTCAAGTGCGACTTCTGCTCCGGAAGCGGTCAGGGGAAGCGAATCGTGTTTCCGGGCTCCAGCCGTTCCACGCGGCCATGGCATTCGATTTCGATCGGCGGCACGTCGCGTGGGTCCGCGCTGACCTCCGCGCCCTTCCCAGACACCCTCACGTACAGGCGGTGGCCGCGATAGTGCATCGGGAAGCCCAGCGCTGGAGCGCTTTCCGGCCAGTGTGGGGACAGAATGATGCGATCTTGACGGGTTTCCAGGCCGGTGAAGCACCGCTGGACGAGGTCGACGCTGCCGGCCATCGCCGCGAGGTGAATGCCTTCGGAGGTCGTGCCGCCCTGGATGTCGGCGATGTCCGAGTTGAGCACCTGCTGAAAAAACTCGATCGCGTGCTCGCGGTTGGCCCGGGCCAGCACCCACGCATGCACGACACCACTCAGCGTCGACCCGTGCGAGGTTCGGTCGATGTAGTAATCGACCATCTTCGGGATCTGTCTGTGGCTGAACTGGTAGTCGAGCCGGTCGAGCAGCTCGCGCAGTTCATCCGATGACAGCAGGTAGAGCAGCATCAGCGCGTCGGCCTGTTTGGAGGCCTTGTAACGGTTGACGTCGTCCTCCTCGGCCTCGAGGATGCGGTCGAGGCGCTGGATGTTGCCGTACCGCTCGCGGTAGGCGTCCCAATCCAGTTCGGCCAGTTGCTCATAGCCTTCGAACTGGCTGATCACACCGTCGTGGAACGGAACGAACATCCGCCGGCTGACGTGCTCCCACTGGGACAGTTCTTTGTCCGTCAGGTCGAGCTTCTCACTCAGGTCCAGCCGATTCGGCAGCGGCATCAACCTGAGCGCGTCCATGGCACGCAGGATCACCCAGACCGCCATCACGTTGGTGTATGCATTGTTGTCCACGCCCTCGTACGGCCGATCCGGGTAGCCGCAATGGAATTCGTCGGGCCCGATGACACCGTTGATGCTGTAGCGATCCCGTTCGGGATCGTATGTCGTTCTGCTGACCCAGAATCGCGCTATTTCCGCGAGCATTTCGGCCCCGTAGTCGATCAAGTACGCCAAATCCCCGGTGACCTGGTAGAACTGCCACGCGTTGTACGCGACGGCGATGCCGATGTGATGGGCAAGATGGCTGGGATCCGTTCGCCACCGCCCGGATCGCGGATTCAGGTGCAGCTCTGGGCTTTCCTCGCGGCCGTCGGTGCCGGACTGCCATGGGTACATCGCGCCGCGATACCCGGCCAGCCTGGCGGCTCGGCGCGCCTCCAGAAGGCGCCGGTAACGGTACCGAAGCAGCGACCGGGTGACCGTCGGAAGCCGCAGGTTGAGCACCGGGAAGATGAACAGCTCGTCCCAGAAGACGTGGCCGCGATACGCCTCACCGTGCAACCCCCGGGCCGGCACCCCGACATCGAGATCCTCGGAGTTGTAGGACACCGTCTGCAACAGGTGCAGCAAATGCAGCCGCAGGATGCGCATCTCGTGGGCATGGCTATCGGCATCGATGGCCAGCCGCTGCCACAGATGGGCCCAGCTGAGCATGTGCGCGTGACGCATCTCTTCGAATCGCCCCTGGCGCGCGAGCCGGCGCTCGGCCCCCTCGGCAGCTTTGGACGTGGCGACATCACGGCCGGTGACCAGTGTGATGACCTTCTCGACGCTCAGCGACCGACCCGCGCGGAGCTCGGTGAAAATGTCGTGACCGATCTCGAATTCGTTGTCGACCAGTCGGTACATCGCCGGTGCAGGGGTGTCGCCGTGCCACAGGCTGGTTCGCGCGGCCATTGCGACCGGGATCTGCGACTGCGTCGTCTCAACGGTCATGATCACCGAATTCTCGGACAACGCACGCTTTTCCAGTCCCTGCAGGTGATTGCTGGCCAAATCGCGGTACCGCTCCACCAAGCTGTTGCGGACGTTGCCGTCGAGCATTGAGCGAATCTCAATCGGTCCCGACCAGTCCTCAGCGACGATCGTCGTCTCAAGGGCGGCCACGTGGGCCTGGTTCATCGCCACAAACCGGTGCTGCGTCACCGACGTCGTACGGTCGGCATTGTCACGGAAGCGCAACTCGCGGGTCAGCACCGCGCCGCGAAGATCGAAAGTCTGGCGATAGGACAACAACGTGACCTCGTCGACGTCGAACCAGTCGCCGCCGTCGATGCGGAATGTCAGCGGAAGCCAGTTGGGCAGGTTCACCAGACTCTCGTGCTGCGTCCGGGTGCCGCCGACAAGGTCATCGAGACGGTTGTATACGCCCGGGGCATAGGTGCCGGGATAGTGGACCTGGTCCGCCTTCGATTCCGGTGCGGCGCCCCGAGTGGCGAAGTAGCCGTTGCCGACCGTGCACAATGCCTCGCGCAGTTTCTCGTCGTGCGGGTCATAGCCCTCGAACGTGAACGTCCATGTTCCGTCGAAACTCTGCTTCTCGTATGCCAGCCAGTTCCCGCCGCGGCGGAGGAAGGCGGCTACTTCCCGGGGGCCTCGCAGGGTGAACTGAGCGGCCGTGGGGCGCCCGCCGTCCTCGTCGTACCGCACGACGATCCCCATACCGGTGTATCGGATGGCATCGAAGGCGTCTTCGTCGGTGAGGTCATCGCCAATGTAGATGGGCATCATACGACCCGATTGATGGATGCGATCGCTGATCCAATGCAGCGCGTCGCCCTTGTCCCAGTCGACGTTCGGCCGCAACTCGACGACCTTGCGGCCGTTGGTCACTCGAAGCCCATGCTGTCGTCCACGTCGGTGTGCGGCCGCCACCACCTCGGCAACGTGCTCGACCGCGACGTTGCGGTAGTGGATGGCGATCGCAAACCGCTTGTGCTCCACACGCGCTCCGGCGATCGGCTCGAGGTCGTTGCGCAGTTCCGCAGCTGCAGTCTCCAAGGCGGGTATCGCGGCGGCTGCCGCATCGTTGTGGTGGCAAGTGCCGTCGGGTCCGATGAGCTCGAAGCCGTGGCTGCCGGCATACCAGATCCCCGGTAGGCCGACCCGGTCGCGGATGTCCGCCAGATCCCGGCCGCTCAATATCGCGACCGGGCACAGCGTCGCCAAGTGCTCCAAAGCTTCGGCCACGCCGTCGACCAACGTGGCGGCGTCGGGGTCCGAGACGATCTCCGAGAGCGTCCCGTCGTAGTCGAGACAGACGAACAGCTCCCGGCCGGCGACTACACCTACCAGCTGGCCGTAGGAGTTGAGGGCGTCCGGAAGCTGTGACAAGTGTTTGTCGCCCTTGCGGATCTTGACGCGGGAAAGATCATCGACCACGACGTCGGCACCGCATGCCAGCAGCTCATCGGCACCACCGGTGCGGTCCACAGCGATGACGACCGCGAAGCCGCCTTCGTGGCTCGCCTCCACCCCGTCCTCGACGTCCACGACGAGGACGGACCGGCTCGGATTCGCGGCGAGTCTGCGCATTATTTCGAAGAAGATGGGGGGTTCGGGCTTGCCTGCAAGCCCGACCCCCCCGGCGATCAGACCGTCGACATGAACGGCGAACAGATTCTCGATATCCGCGGCGCGCAGCACACGCTGGCAGTCGGGACTCAGCGAGTAGATGCCCGTCGCAATTCCGGCCTCGTCGAGTTCCCGCAGCAGATCGACCGTCGACTCCAACGCGGGCACCGCCTCGTCCAGCAGGCCGAGGAACAGGTTCTGCATGCGGTTGCCGAGCCCGTATATCGTCTCCTCGAAGGTGTCCGCCTGCTCGCCGCGAGGCAACGAGATGCGCCGCGAGGCGAGGAAGTCGGCGACTCCGTGGAGGCGCGGCTTGCTATGGACATGCCTGCGGTAGTCGTCATCGGCGAATGGAGAGTGGTCCTCGTTCTCGTTCGCCGGCCTTCGGGCCAGATAGTCGTCGAACGTTGTCTTCCAGGCCGCGGCGTCGATCGCCGCGGTGTCGGCGACGAAACCGTCGAGGTGGAAGATCACCGCGTCGTGGTAGCGCGGGTCAATCGTCACGGGCTTCATACCCACGTTCCTCGCTCAAACGGGCTGATGAACCGCACCTGCGCTCGTATTCTGCTCGCAGTTTCACCGCGCGCACACCCGAATGCCGCAATGACGGTCCTTTGGCCGCTCGGGAAGCGACGAACGCCCAATGTAGAACTGCCTGCCAGGGGCTAACGTCATCGAGACGGCGGCACGACTACCACTGCAGGGAAACCATGAACGAGAAAGAAATTGATGATCAGGAACTCGCGAAGTGGGATCCGGAGTTCACCAAGCAGCTGACTAATTTGTTCGCGCCCGTTGTGAAGCGATGGTTCCGGGCAGAGGTAAGGGGGTTGGAGAACGTTCCGCCCGTCGGCGGCGCGTTGATGGTTTCGAATCACTCCGGCGGCGTGCTGACACCTGATGTACTCGTCTTGGGCCCGGCCTTCTACGACAAGTTCGGATACGACCGCCCCCTCTACACACTGGCCCACTACTTCATATTCTTCACCCCGTTCCGCGGATACTTGGGCCGGCTCGGCGTTGTCCACGCCAGCCGGGAAAAGGCCGCGGAGGCGTTGCACTCGGGTGCACTCGTGCTGGCGTTTCCCGGCGGGGACTACGACGCGTTCCGGCCGACGCTGACCCAGAACGTCATCGACTTCGACGGGCGCACTGGATATGTCAGAACCGCGATCGAAGCCGGCGTGCCCATCGTGCCTGCGGTGTCGATCGGAGGCCAGGAGACCCAGCTATTCGTGACCCGCGGCACCTGGCTGGCCAAGCGGTTGGGTCTGCCCCGACTGCGGGCGGAGATCATGCCGCTCACGATCGGTTTCCCGTTCGGCATGAGTGTGTTCTTCCCGGCCAATTTTCCGTTGCCAACCAAGATCATTTATCAGGTGCTGGAGCCGATCGACATCGTCGCCCAGTTCGGCGAGGATCCCGACGTCGACGATGTCGACGCCCACGTCCGCTCGGTGATGCAGACCGCCCTCGACCGGCTGGGCCGCCAGCGCCGGTTCCCGGTGCTGGGCTGATCGAGCGATTCCCGGCATCGCTGAAGCCGGCGGCTCGGGTCATGACCTAGCCGAGGGACTGGACGGCGCGAGCGGTGGCCTGGCTGAGGCGAAGGATCCGCAGATCGCCGATCGGTGTGCCGCGCCCACGGTTGCACACCATCGCCAAGGCCAGGTCGTGCCCGGGATCGGCAAAAGCGCCGGAGCCCCCGAACCCGAAATGGCCATAGCCGCGGGGGAACTGTTTGTGAAGAATCGGCAGCCGATGGTAGCCAAGCCGCCACTGCATGGTCATCACGATGACCCGGTCACGTTGGTCGTTCTGTATCTCGGAGGCCTTGCGCACCGTCTCCTCGGAAAGGATGCGCACACCGCCCAGCTGGCCACCACCGGCGAGCATCGCATACATGGCGCCGAGCGACACCGCATCGAAATGCCCATTCATCGCGGGGACGGCGGCATCGAGCAGTCGAGGGTCCACGATGACGTCCTCCATACCGCTGGAGAGGGCTGCGTTGAGCAGCCGATGCGGATTGACCGGCGACCCCAGGGCACGCAGACCCAGCGACACCTGGTTCAACGCGAACCTGCCGACGGGGCCAAGGGGGCCAATCCAACCCGTGAAAGCGGGCGGCAGCATCGGTGCCAGTGGCGCCATCCGGTGCCGCTGCTCGGGCGGGCAGCCGATATACAGGCCGTCGAGCCCGAGCGGTTCGGCGATTTCCTTCCGGAGAAACTCGTCGATCGATATGCCGGAGATCCGCCGCACCAGCTCGCCGACGAGCCAACCGAACGTCAGCGCGTGGTAGCCCACCGAGGTTCCCGGCTCATAAGCCGGCGTCGCCCGAGCCAGCGCATCGGTCATGTGCTCCCAGTCGAGGATCTTCGATCCGTGGTCGATGATCGTGCCGAGGCGGTGTAGGCCCGCGGAGTGACTCAACACCTGCCGAACGGTGATGTCAGCCTTACCGTTCTGGGCGAATTCCGGCCAGTACGTGGCGACCCGTTCGTCGTAGTCGAGGTCCCCGCGGTCGGCGAGCACATGGGCGCAGGTGGCGGTGACGCCCTTGGTCGTACTCCAGCACATGGCAAGCGTGTCGCGCCCCCACGGATCCCCATGCGGAGTGCGGAGTCCACCCCACATGTCCACGACAAGCCTGCCGCGGTGATAAACGGCCACGGAGGCGCCGCCGTCGGTGCCGGCGATCTGCTTCCTGAAGACGTCCGCCACCTCGCGGAATTCTTCGTCGTAACGACCAGCGATCAGATCTGTTCCTGATGTCGGAGTGCTCAGTTTCGGAGCTCCTTTTTCTTCGGGGGCTGGGCCGCTTTGTTGGAAGCCTTTTTCGGCAAGTTGTCGAATAAGAGCGATTGCCTGATCATCAGGGGCTCCTTGGCGGCCGTCACTCCTCCTTGACCGAGCCGCCCGGCTTAGGGCTCTGAACCCTACACATCAGATTTCGCCTCCCCTCATCCCCCCGATAGGGTCTTTTGACCCAGGTGCGCGCGCCTCAGTGCACACATTCGAGGCACCGGAATGGGAAGCGGCCCGCCCAGCCGACAGGACAAGTACCGGGTCAGCGCCCGTCAGCCGGAGTCGAGCATGTGGGCCAGCATCCCGAGCGTGTGAGCGGTGTCCCGACCGTCTGGCACCCCGGCGAACGTCTCGGCCACATTCCGCAGAGCTGCGGCCACCTCACACCGCTGCTGCGGGGGAGGCCAGTTCGTCGAGCAGGGTCGCGTGGGACTTGTCGGTGCCGGACATGACTCCTCACTGCTGTCGATGCGGGGTCCGACCACTCACCGTGCCAGCATGACCCACGCAGACGCTGACAGCACCGGGGCCATGTGCGTTTGTCCCCATCCGCTAAGAGGACCGCCAGCAGTCGAAACTCGTCATGCCAACGGCGTGTCACTCTCGGCACCGCACCCGGGGCAGACGTGCCGCTCGCGCCCTTTTAGAGCTTGTAACCGACGGCGCGCAGCAGGTCGTGCCGGTCGGCCACGTCGCGATCGGTCTCCACCCCAAGGGGCACCTGTCCGTCGACGACGCCCACAATGCCACGGCCACGCGGGGTCACCGCGACCAAGATGTCAACCGGATTGGCTGTGGCGCAGTGGATCGTACAGACCTCGGGCACCGCCTTGACCGGGTTGAGGATGTTGACCGGGAACCCGTCACGCAAGAAGATCACGAAGCAGTGCCCGGCGGCGATGGCCAGCGCATTGCGGGTCGCGAGCTCGACCAATTCAGGATCATTGCCGGTGCGGCGAACCAACCGTGGCCCGGAGGCCTCGCAGAAGGCCAGCCCGAACCGTAGCGACGAGCTCACCCCCACCATCGCCTCATGCAGGTCCTCGACCGTCTTAATGAAGTGCGCCTGCCCGATCACGACATTGACATCGTCCGGCTTGTCGACGGGCACCACATCCCAGGAAAACGTCGTCGTGTTCACATGCACATGCTGCCACCGGCACGCGACAGCCACGTCCGATACTCGGAATGCGAACAGTCCTGTTTGCGGGCGCCGCTTTCGCCCTTAGGGTTCCGCGTACGGCCCCGCACCCATCGGAGGTACCTCTGGGCGATGCGGACCTTGGGCCGCCTCGTCGATGGCAGACGCCACGTATTCGCGGAGAACGTCCTCCCAGATGCTGCGTCCGATCGACGAAGCCAACGAAAGGCTCCACGTCGGCGGATCCGTCGATCCATCGAGCCTTTCTATAGGCGCGTCGCGACCGAGCACCATGATGTCGGCTGGGCGGTGCCCGTGTCTCCATGCCCGGAATCTGCTCCCACTTGCCGTCCCAGAGAGCACCCGCGCGGTTGCAGGGAGTCAGACCTGCTTGGCAATCGTGTGGACCTCCACGTCGACCCCGCCGTCCACCGTCCGGTCCGGGGTGCCGTCCCAATAGCTCAGTATGACGGTCGAGCGCTGAGCCGGAACGTCGGTGTGTATCGAGACATCTTTCACGGGATGCGCTACACGCCAGCCCCGATGATCGACTTCATCGACGGCGACGAACAGAGCGACTTCTTGCGGCAGGAAGAGGTCTGCGGCCTTGACATTGCGCGACAGGATCAACGTTCCTGGAACTAGTGGGAGGGTCACCAGCGCATCATGACATGGGCCAAGAATAGGCCCTCTGGCGTGTGCCCGGACAGCCGTAGCACCACCTCCACTCGGGCCGGATCGTGGTTCCAGCGCACCAGGGACGAACCGTCCCACTCAATGCGGACCTGCCTGCGCGAGCCCACACACGGTCGAACAATGCGTCGCGTCCCATCCCGACCTGTTCTTCAGCTGAATTCGCGTGCCAGGCCAGCTACTCCTCGTCGTCGATGATGTGAACCGCGGCCTCCTCGGCGGAGGCTGCGCCTCCGTCGATACTGACGTCATCAGCCAACAGGTCCGCGTCTACGTCTTCGCCAAACCCCTGGTCCGGTGCGACAAGTCGACCTGCCCGCGCGCGTCCCACCTCATTTCGCTGCGGAAATTCGGTCTCCCGCTCGGCTTCGTCGGAGCGTTGCTGCTCGCCCTTGTCGAACGGGTCATATATCCGCATGGCCGGATCCGGCTCTTCCTCGGCAAGCAGCTGGTCCAAGCTTTCCGGCGTCGAGCCCAAGGAGCCACGACCATACGGCCGCTCGGGCGGCGAATATCCCTCGTCGAGTACGTCGTCGACGCCGCGGTCGATGAGGGTGTCCTCTGGCTGCAGTTGGTCGTCCTCATCCACGCTGTATTCGCCAGCCGACGCTTCCCTAGCGCCATCCGGAGTACTCATGACTCAACAATGTCACTACACCCGGGAGCGCCGTAGTGGAAGTGAGAGATCGCACCCTTAGCGAAGCAAGCGCGGGCCGCGATCGCGGTCGAGCCCAGTTCGTGGGAACTGACTAACCCGGCGCAAGCGCCAAAAAGCCTGCTGTTTGACAGCAGATGTCCCCTAACGTCGTGGAACTCAACAATTCCGTCCGCCCACGACGAGCACCGGTGATGCGCGACGACCATTGACGTTAACCTCAGCAAGGATGGCACCCTCGCCTACGTCACCAACGAAAGCGGCAACTCGGTGTCGGTGATCGACACCGACCCCACCAGCGCCACCTAACGCGGAGAAGCCGACGTCAACCGAGCTACCCGGTGACCTATTGCCCTTATCGTTCGGTCAACCCTGTTGGACCATTGCGCGTAGCGGGCCGGAACCGATCGTCATGCCAACTTCACCCCACGGCCCACAGAGAAACGAGGACGCGGTGGACGCCGGAACAGACGTCAGCACGATTGGGCCGATGCAGTTGATCGCGGTCGGGTTCGCACCTGGAGTGGGTTTCGTCGGCACCATCATCCAGGAGATCGACAGGCTGCAAGGACATGGCGTGCTTCGCCTGGTCGATTTGGTTGTGCTGACCATGGACGCTGATGGATCACTCACGCGCGTGGAGATCGCGGACGAGGACTTCGGCGACCTGCTGATCGCCGACGCCCAACTCGACCCCGCCGATGTGTTCGCCATGTTCGAGGGCCGTGGTGTCCATCTCCAGAGCGAACGAGCCCAGGCTCTGGCGCAGTCGCTCGTCCCAGGTTCGGGCCTCGCCCTGGTCCTTGTGGAGCATCGGTGGGCCAGGTCGCTTTTCGATTCGATCGCGGATCTGGGCGGCGTCGTGTTCAGCGAGGGCTTTATCGGAGAACGGGCCGAGGAGCTTGTCAGCGTGCAACTCGCTGCCTTGGAGGACACCGCCCGGGTGATCGACGCAGCGTACGCCGCGCAAACCGAGGCGGAGCGGGCGTCAGCCGCGGCGATCGATGCCACTCACCAGAAAGCAGACGAGGCGGTGCGGGCGTCAGCCGCGGCGACCGATGCCGCCCACCAGAAAGCAGACGAGGCCGCGGTGGCCGCCTCCGTCACGGCGGTCGAGCTGGAAGTCCTGCGCTACTTGCCGACCAAGATGACCTTCGCGTTGGTGGCCGACAAGCTGGGCATCTCTCGCTCCGCCGCCAAAGAACGCGCCGAGCGTGCATACAAGAAGCTGGGTGTGCACAATCGCGCCGATGCGGTCGCCCGTGCCCGCGAACTCGGATTGATCAGACACCTGGCCTGAAGGCCGCATCGTTCTCAATCTTGTATTGGCGGGACGGACTCTCCCCCGCCGTCCGCCAGCCGTCTCTCGAACTCGGTCCCCACCTGGGCGAAAGGGCCGCACCGCCGGCTTCGATTACGCGGCCAGCGACTGGCGCCGTCATGCGCGACGTGCGGTTGCCCAATCCGCGGCCACAGCGTGGGAGCCCGTGACACGATGGGCTGTTGCGCGCGCTGCGCGTGACAAGCCGCCAACGCCGACATCGATGATCCACACCCCGCTCCGGCCAGCGCACAACCATGAACAGCCCCACCACGTCGTCCGGCTCTGATAGCCCGCAGGCAAGGCGCACGTTCGCCGACGCCGTCCGATTCGACGCGGTGGTAATCGTCGTCGCCCTGCTGGTGCTAGGCCTCGCGCTGTGGTGGGTCAGCGGCTGCAAGTCCGGCAGCGGTGCCGACCCGCTGGCCCATTGCACTCGCCTGCAACGAAATACGTTGGCGATCGGTGCGCCGCTGATTCTGTTCCTCGGTGGTGTCGGCGCATTCGTCTGCACATTTCGGGTGTGGCGGGCCCGGGGTCGCTGGTGGATCTGGCAGGGCGCGGGCTGGTTCCTGCTGATGCTGATGCTGGTCGTGCTGGGCATGACCGCGCCGGTCGCGCTGCTGTAGCCGGTGGTTGGCACGAAAGCGTGACCACTTCGTCGGATTGCACCGCCGGCCATGAGAAGCCGTGATCACCGGTGTACCAGCGAAGACGCGGCGGCGCTGCGGATGCTGTACCCGGAAAACGAACGGATCTCCCATTTCAGCGACGGCGCCCGCGCCGTGGTATCCGAGCCGCTGATCGATCTGCCCGGCATGTGGCGGGAAGTGCCCGCCGGGACCGCGGTCATCATCCGCGAGGACATCCAGGAACACAACTTCCGGCCGATCAACCCAGCCGCCGCCTGACGGGCTCGAGCCAGCAATCCAGGCGACGCGGTAACGCGGTTATATCGCTGGCGTAAGGGCACCTATGTTGGATCCCCGCATCGTGATCCGACGCCCGGCCGGGCGGGAACGCAAGTAACCGTGTCGAGCGGGGCGTGCGAGGTGGTTGGTGTCGTCGCCGCGACCACCCGTGCGTGGCGGGTGCTGGAGACGAGCCACCGTGTTCGGTGCCGGCGACGAGGATGCCCTTGACGGTGCGGGAGCGCGGATCACCGACTGCCAGTGAGCGGGCGCACGCCGCCACTACGACGCCCGCCGCGCCGCTGGAGATTGGAACCACCAAGCCCAACGGCACCTGTTCAACAAGTTCCTCGGCCAACTCCACCACTGCCTGCACACCGGCCAGCTCTACGACGAACACCTGGCGTTTCCACCTCCTCTCCAACTCGCGGCTTGACACTTAACTTCGTGAGATGTCTTTCTGTTGGCGCTGAGGGGATCTCATGGCCGGGCCTCCGTCGACGCGGGGGCCTTGCTTTTTACCCTAATCCATCGCGAGTCGTCGAATCGTCCTGGAACACTTAAGTTTTCGCTATAGCTTTTCTATAGGTTCTGCTGCCGTTGAAGAACAGCGACAGGAACCAGTTGCCCTTGCGATGCGTCAGTGCGCGAAGGAGACCTGCGCCGGCGGTCAGCGGGAATCGCGCGCACCGCGTGCATCGTGGCCACGTCGTCTGCGAGTCTCAGGCTGAACCCCCGACTCCTCACCACCCCGACATCCGACTAGTATTGCGACGAATGCCACGCCCAGCATGGCCAACCTCCGACAATTGCGAAGAGTGTTTGGGATGACGGTACGGCGACTCCGCCCAATACAACTGCCGGATAAACGGTATCTTTGCGGCCCGCACTGCGCAGCCCCTCACGTAAAGGTGACTTTCGCGCGGATCTAGGGGCCCGTGGGCTGCAAAGCGCAGCCACCCGCACCAGGGCCATTGGACTCTGCTCCTATTTAACCAGCCTCTATTAGCCTGGACGCTGAACGTTTGGGTTGCGGGTTGGCGGCGCACGTCGGCCGGTGATCTTTGCGCTGGGACTGTCCAAAACATCTCCCGCGTAACGGTTTTCAGCCTAAGGTCCCCGTGAGGAGGAGTGCGGTGCCGCAGTGGCAAAATATTCTGGACCGCTTCCGTCCGGCCGGCACACCGGGTGCCGCGGGCCGTCCCGGCATCCCCGCGGACCGCAGCGCCGAGGCGGCGGCCGAGCTCACCGAAGTGCTGGCACTGCTGGACGATGCGCAAGAGGAGGCAGCGCGGACCCGTCAGGGCGCCACCGACCGGGCGCAGGAGATCCGTCGCGCCGCCCACCGGCAGGCGGCCGAACTCGTCGCGAAAGCCCGTGATGACGCCGAGAGTGTGCGAGCCCAATCGGAAGCGGACGCGTTGCGCGAAGCCGACGCCGATGAGGACGAGATGCGAAGCCAGACGGAGGCCGAGGTCGCGCGGCTGCGCCTGCGGGCCGGCGAGCGGTTAGCGCACGACGTCGATATTGTGGCCGCTCAGGCGCGGGGGTGGCTCGATGCCCTCGTCCGCTCCGCGACGGCGGAGAGCGATCGGTGAGCGCTCAGTGGGTGGCGGGCAACGTGCGCGCAAGGGCCCTGCTCAACCGGCGGTTGGGCGCGGGGCGCGCCCGGGCTCTCGCGGCGATGAACTCGCTGACCGAAGCGCAGCACGCGCTGGCCGGTACCGCGTACGGCCGCGACATCACCGTGGGACAGCCCGCGCGCGACACCGATCATGCGGTGTGCGCCGCGCTGTTGTGGCATCTGCGTGTGCTGGCCGGATGGCAACCGGCGCCGGGCGCGCAGGCCATCCGCGCGCTGGCCGCTGGCTTCGAAGCCAACAACATCGCCGCGCACGCCCGGCGGTTGGCGGGCGCGCCGGCCCGCCCGCCCTACACGCTGGGCGCACTGTCCACCGCGTGGCCGCGGCTGAGCGAGACCTCCTCGCTGGCGCACCTGCGCGACATCCTGGCCCAGACGATGTGGGGCGACCCGGGATCGGAATCACCGTCGGACGTCGCGTTGGCGGTGCAGATCGGCTGGGCGGTGCGGGTGGCCAACGCGGTTCCCGAGGCGCGGGCGTGGGCGTATGCGTGGTTGGCTTTGACTGTGGCGCGCCGGCGGCTGGTGGAACAGCGTGAGTTGCCGGAGCCGGTTTTGATGCGCGCCCGCCTGATGTTGGGGGCGGCAGCAGCGGCCAGCGACCTGGCTTCGTTCACCGATGCGTTGGCCATGCGGCTTGGGTGGTTGTTCGACGGCATCACCGAGGCCGATGGCTTGTGGACCGCGGAGGCGCGCTGGTGGGCGCGGGTGGAAGCCGACGGGCTGACCATGCTCGGCCGCAGCCAGTTCACCCGGGCCCGAACGATCGGGGCGGTCGCGGTGTTGGCCGCCGACGCCTGGCGGTGCAGCGCGGCACTGGCGCTGGCGTCGCGTGGCGGCGGCCCGATGGACGTTTACGATGTCGTCGCCTGAACGGCTGCGTGCCTTCGCGCGGCGTTTTACCCCGGCTCGCATGCAGCGCATCGCGGTGGTCACGGGGGCCGACACGCTGCGCGACGCGCTGGTGGTGGTGGCCGGATCCGGCAGCGTCGAGCTCGACGAACCCGCCGACAGCAGCGGCGCACCGAGTCAGGCAGCACGGGCGCTGCAGCGGATGGGCGCGCACCCCGAGTCGGCGCGCGGCAGCGCGGCGGTGATGTTGTCCGCCGCCGCGCCAGACGTCGACGACCTGGAGCGGGCTGGGCGGGCGGATCTGCTGGCCGGTGAGGCGCAGCTGCAGCGGTACGCCGCGGCCGCTGTGCGCCGCGGTGACGTGACAGCGGTCCCGGGCTGGTGCCCGGCCGACGAGCTATCCACGCTGGGCGCTCGCCTGGACTCGGCCGGGGCGGCCGCAGTGCCGCTGCCTACCCCGCGGGGGGTGGATCCGCCGACGCTGCTCAACACCAGGCGCGGGCTTTCAGGCAGCTTCTCGGCGCTGGTGCGCACCTACGGCACCGTCCCGTACCACGACATCGACCCCACCGTGTGGGCCGGGCTGGCCTATGTGGTGATGTTCGGGATGATGTTCGGTGACGTCGGCCACGGACTGCTGCTGGTCGTCGCCGCGGTCATGATCAAGCTGGGCTGGATCCGCCGGTTCCCGTCGCTGCGGCCGATGTGGAGTTTCATCGGTGCCGCCGGGATTGCGGCGAGCGTCTTCGGGGTCCTGTACGGGGAATGCTTCGGTCCGACCGGGCTGGTGCCGGTGGTGTGGCTGGCCCCGCTGGATAATCCGCTGCGGCTACTACTGGTCGCGTTGGCCGTCGGGGCGGTGTTGCTCGGGGTCGCCTACACCGTGGGAGCAATCAACCGCTGGCGTGAGGGCGGGTTTCGGCTGGCCGTGTACGCGCCGTCGGGGATTGCGGGGGCGACCGTGTTCGCCGGCGCCGGTGCTGTGCTGCTCGGCTACATGATCGGTCCCCGGGTGCTGGTGGCGGTTGGGCTGCTGGTGTGCGCGGCCGGTCTGCTGCTGGCGCTGATCGGCCTGTATGGCGAGTCCGGTGGCGGCGCCGCCGGGCTGCTGCAGGCCGCGATCGGCGGGCTGGATTTGGTGGTGCGTCTTGGGTCCAATCTCGTGTCGTTCGCCCGCCTGGCAGCGTTCGGCATGACTCACGCCGCGCTTGGGTGGGTGGTGTGGCGCGGGACGACGGCACTGTGGGCGCACAGCTGGATCGGCGCAGCGGGGGCGGTGGTGCTGTTCGCTGTGGGCAACGCGGTGGCGTTCGCGCTGGAGGCGTTGGTGGCAGGCGTGCAGGCGCTGCGGCTGGAATTCTATGAATTGTTTTCGCGTGTATTCATCGGTGAGGGTCGGCCGTTCCGGCCCTGGATTGTCCCGGTGATCGAAATGGAGGCAGCATGTTGACCTGGGTTATCGCTTCACCGGCGCTGATTACTGGATTCGCGGTCAGCTTGATGCTTTTGCGTCGCCGGGGCCGGCTGGCGGTGCAGCTGTTCTGGGCGGTCAATGCGGTGGTGGTGGTTGCGGCGCTGGTGGTGCTGGTGCAGGCGTTGACCGCTGGGTCGGCGGCGGCGGAAACGGCCGCGGCGGCCGGACCGGGCAGCGCGAGCAGCAACTGGGCGGCGCTACTGGGCGCGGCGATCGCAGTCGCGGGATCGTCGATCGGCGCGGCGATCGCCGTAGCGTATACGGGCGCGGCGGCGCTGGCGGCGCTGAGCGAGCGGCCAGAGTTGTTCGGCCGGGCGATGGTGATCGTCGGGTTGGCCGAGGGCATCGCGATCTACGGGCTCGTTGTGGCGGT
>Ga0224555_1003490_pt1 | contig 15990 bp, 7 predicted proteins | sample 714S23034metaG_FD_180687 | JGI IMG/M metagenome (GOLD analysis project Ga0224555, IMG submission 180687) | Peat soil microbial communities from Stordalen Mire, Sweden - 717 S2 30-34 | ecosystem: Environmental > Terrestrial > Soil > Wetlands > Peat | place: Sweden: Norrbotten County, Stordalen...
GACTCGTGCGCGACTACGAACGGCTCGACACTACGCTCAAAGGATTTCATTACGTCGCCTTCGCCTGCCTCATGATCGCCAACATGTTCAAACAACTCGCATGAACTTCATAACAGGCTCTAGTTGGGTTTCCTGTGTTTTTGAAGTGCGCAGCGCCTGTCCCGGCTCAATAGCTCTGATGGACTATTCTCACGGCGCGCGGAATCAGAGGATTAGAAAGAGCAGGTTGGCACGCTTCCGGCGGTGGAGAAGGCGGAGGTCGAAATGCCGGTCCCCGAAGGCGTCATGTTCGAGTTGTCGAGCGCGATCGTTGCATACTGATTGCTGCTGTTCTGCGACGTGTTATCGAGGTTGATATTGGCGAAGTAAGCGTTGACCGGATAGCTTGCGCTGTACCCTTCGAAGAGTTCGTAGGCGCCCGAAACCGATGCGGTCGAGTAGACGCCGTTGACCACAATGTTCTGAAATTGCGGCGTACCTGCGGTTCCGGAACAGCTTCCGTAGTATGCGTTGATGACCATCAGGTGCTTGGCTGCCGTGATGCATGTGTTCTGGTAGGTGACCTGCTGGACCAGGCCGCCGCACACCTGGTCAGTCTTGATGTTGATGGCGTTTGCGTCGGTGGAGGCGATGCCATCAAGGCCGTTCCCGTAGACATAGTTGTTGGAGAACAGGATGTTGGTGACGCCATCAAAGGTCTGGCTGCCGATGGAGAGGCCGTGGGTACCGTAGAGCCGGTTGTTGCTGACGGTGATATTCGACGCCGCGGACTCATTCGTCTTAATGGCGACGCCGTCGTCGCCGGCCTCGATCGTCGAGTTGGTGACGGTGACGTTGGTGATGCTGTCGACGTCGATGCCGTCGGCGTTGGCCTTGTTCGGCGGCGTCAGGATGGTGACTCCCCAGACAGTGACTCCGTTGCCGCCCTGGACGTAGAGGTTCGGATGCGCAGCCTGCTGCAGCGTGACGTTATAGGCGATGAAGTTGTTTGCCGTTTCGGTTTGGACCAGACGAGGTGAGCCAGTGATGATGTCCCCTCGCCCGTCTATGATGCCCGGACCCATCAGGGAAGAGTTGGTGCCCTCGATCTTGAGAAGCTCCGACTGACTAGAGTAGCTGTTGTTCCCTTCGAGGGTCACTCCCTCGTCGATAACCAGGCCTTCTCCGTCGACGGTGAGTTCGCCTGAGTAGAATGCGTTGTTGGTGCCCGAGGGCGTGAGCTCAACGCTCTCGCCTGTGTTCTTGCAGGCTGTCAATGCAGCCTGCAAACGGCTGGTATCGTCGGAAGCTGGCGGCGACGAGCGCTGCGAAGTATTGAACTGGGCCTGTATTACCTGGCAGACCGCGGGGTACGTGGGCTGGGTTATGCTTCGCGAGTCGCCCGTAGCATAGGTGACCGCAGTCGCTGAGACGGTGACGCCCACCGACCCGGTGGTTACAGGAGGTCCGGCGCTTTGCGCGCTGATCGTGACCGGGGTTGGCGGAGCACTTGCCGGGGCAGTATAGAGGCCAGTCGTCGAGATAGTGCCCTGTGCCGTGTTGCCGCCCGTTACGCCGTTTACCATCCACGTGACGGCCTGACTGGTCGTGCCCGTCACCACCGCGGAGCATTGGCCCGTCTGCCCGAAAATGACGTTGGCAGGCCCGCTGACCGCGACCGAAATCGGCACCACCGTAACACTGACGGAACCGGTTGCAGTGCTCGACAAAACGCTGGCTGCCGCAATTGTGACTGCACCGGGAGCACTGGATGGAGGGGTATAGAGGCCGGTGGACGAGATGGTGCCAACCGTCGAGTTGCCCCCGCTGACGCCATTCACCATCCAGGTGACGGATTGGTTCGTCGACCCGCGCGCGGGTCCGCTGACTGCGGCCGTATACTGCGCCGTCTGCCCGATGGTGACCATCGAAGCCCCCGACACCGTGACGGCCAGAGAAGAGATCGGCAGAGTCCAGCTTGAGGGGCAACTGCTGAGCGTAGGTTCGAAGGGTGGCGAGCCGGGGACGAGGCTATAGATTGCGCAGGTATTCAGCGCCGGGTTGTTGACGATGTTCAGCGCGGCTCCGATGGTGTTGGTGGGCGCCGGTCCGCCGGAGGGCGTGGTGTCGGTAAAGAGCGTGCCGCAACTGCTGCCGTCTCCGGCGACTCCGCCCGGGGAGTTGATGCATGCGGAGAGCGCGTCGCCCAGCGTCTGAATTTCGAGGCTCGATGCATAGGAACCTGCCGGAAGGCCCGGCCCGGGCACTATGCCCTGTGAGGTGTCGGTGTATTCGTTGACCATGCTGAATGCAGCCTGCAGGTTTGAGGCATCCGCTGTCCCCGAACCAATGGCGGAGTACGAAGTCATGTAGTTTGCCAGCGCCGCGACGGAGCCCGCGGTCGTTAGCTCATTGACGGAAACGAAGGTGGAAGACGAGAGATTGCTGCAAGGGCCGAGCGCAGCCATCAGAGAAAGCGCCGTGTTGTTGGTGCTGGCGGAAAGGCCCGGATTGCCTCCCGTGCTGACCAGATAGACGTCTGTGCTGCCGGTACAGGAGTAATCGCCGGTGATGGTGAAGGAGCCGGCGGGAAGCGAGTTGAAGCCATTGCCCGCGTTCGCATTGCTGTTGGTCGCGTTGCCCGAGCCGTCGCTGGTGGTCACCGTCGTGGTCAGCAGCAGAGTAGCCGCGGAGCCGTCGCCGGTTGTGCCCACCGCGTAGAGCTGGATCGTTGCATCCGTAACCGGCGGCTGCCCGCCGTGGACAGAGCCCGCAATGCTCAGCACATGTCCGGGAGTAACCGTGCGGGGGCCAGCGCACCCTGCCGCGAACAATAGCATCGCCACAAGCGAGAGCGAACGAGTCGTGGCGCGTCTGATGGGATAAGCAGAGAGAGAAAGAGGTTCGCGGCTGTGACCGTATAAGTGCAAGCTGTATGTCCTGGAGGGTGTAATCTGACAAACTACGATGCGCAAAAAGTACCGTGAGTCTACGAATTCTGCTTCAGTATTTGTCCGCGATGTTGGCGGACCGGAGGGAGACTGCGCTAGTAATACAGCGTAAGCGAGAGCTGCATAACGCGGCCCCCCGTCAGATATGAACTGTTGGTGCTAACGTCTGAGATGATCTGATCGAAGTTCGTGGAGATAGTGGTGCAGGAAGTAATGGCCTGCCCTGGCAAGTTCGCAGCCTGGCTGGCGCAGCTGAATTTAGACTGAGGAGGCCCCAGGTTGAGAGTGTTGAACACGTTGAATGCCTCTGCACGGAAGAGGATGTGCGAGCCCTCGCGCACAGCCGGTGTTGAAAACTCGCGCCCCACCCCGAAAGTGGTCAGGATGAATGCGGGGCCGGGGAATGAGTTGCGGCCCACATTGCTGTAAGTGCCGTTGGTGGGGTAGGCGAAGGCGTTGATGTTGTAGTACTCGTGCATCTTATCGATGCGATGGCGCGCACTGCTGAGAAGCGGGTTCTGGCCCGCGACGATGACCGGGCGCTGGTTCGGCTCGTCCGTCAGGGCAGCATCGGTGTTGATGGTCAGGTTGACCGGATTCCCGGTACGCGCCTGATAGATGCCGGAGAAGATCCAACCATTTAGGACGTCGCGCACAGCGGCATCGCCGTGATTGAACTTGGGAAGGTTCCACGCCCAGCCCATGCTGAGAATGTGCGCCGCGTTGGTGTCCGCGACCCCCCATTCCGTATTGACCTTGAACACATCCGGGATCGCGGGGGTGGTGGTCTGTCCGTTGGTGTCGATATCCAGCGAACGCGAGTAGGTGTATGTGCCGAGTACAGAAAGGCCATGGTTGATGCGCTTGCGATACTGGACTTGCAAGCCGTTGTAGCTGGACTCCCCAATGCTCATGAAATCTTCCAGGCCCTGGCCGCCGTAGTTGAATGTCCCGTAGCGGACGCGGTAGGCGTAAGAGCTGCCCTTGTTCGTGGCGGTGTTGCAGTAGATCGCAGGATTGGCCTGGAAGTACGCGCCGCTGCAGTCGTAGATGGCGGGGTTGAGGTCCACTGGAACCGTCTGCTTGCGCCCAAGCTTGCCGACATAGTTGACGTCCAGCACGCCGCCCTTACCCACCTGAAACTCGAATCCAAGGTTCATCGCCATTACATACGGAGTGCGGAAGTTGGCATCCGGGAAAAAGACCGAATATGGCGGTGCAAACAGCGGATTCGACTGGCTGTATCCATTGGGAATCGTGGGAACGTTGCCAGCGGAGCCGGGGCCGGCGCAGGGAGAGACTGTGCACAGAGGAACCGAGAAACCTCCGGCCGGAGTGTTCTGGGTGTTCTGGTAGAGGAAAGGTTCGCCCTCGCCTACAACATCGGCGTTGATGGAGTCGGAGAACAGGCCGAAGCCGCCACGGAAGATGAGTTTGCCGGTGCCGTAAATGTCGTACGCGAACCCGACACGGGGTTCGAGGCCGTTGAAGTCGGTGGGCACCAGCGATCGGAGCACGCCATGATCACCGACAAACGCAAGGCCGCCCGGCGCTCCCGGAAACACGGTGGATTGGAAGCCGGGTCGGAAGGTTTCCGAGTAGCCCTTGGGCTGGAACCACTGGAACGGCAGCTCGTAGCGCAGGCCGAGGTTCAGCGTCATCCTGGGCGTGACGCGCCAGTTGTCCTGCACGTACGAGAAGATGTCGTGCTGGATGCCGCCCTGGATGGTCTCGCTCTGGGCGGTCATGGAATTCACCAGGCCGAACAGCGCGTCGGCCAGCGGCTGTGAGGTGAACGTGCTGCTGAAGCCGATGCTGCCGGGATACATGTTCGTGTTCAGATACTGCAGGCGCAGCCAATCCAGGCCGACCGAGACATTGTGGTTGCCACGCGTCCAGGAGAGATCGTCCTTGATCTCGATGTTTTCGTTGATGACGTCGGCGTAGCCCTGGCTGGTGGACCCCAGCGTGAAGGTGTTGAAGTTGATCGCCGGCATTGCGGAGATCGGATCGTTCATGTTGAAGTTGCCGCCAAAGTCTGCCAGCGTGTGGTGGTCCTGCGGCGTGCGCACGTTCTGGTAGCGTTTGTAGCCGGCGCGCGCGACATTCAGCAGATTTGGGGTGACGACCCAGGTGTCGCCGATGGCGCCGTACTTGCTGAAGGCCTGGTTGTAGAGAATCTCGTAGGTTGGCACACCCACCGCGGCGCTATTGACGCCTGGCGAGGTATGGTCGTTGGCGCTGATCATGTCGTAGCGGGCGTCCAGAGTGTGCTTGCTGTTCAGGTTGTAGTCCACGCGCGCCAGCAGGTTCAGGTCCTGCTGCGGCAGCGGCGCAAGGCGAGTGGCGCTGTAGTTGATCCCGCCTGAGGAGGTCGTCCCATTCGGAATTCCGGGAGGAACGTATTGATTGATCAGCCGGATTACCACCGGGTTGAAGCACTCGACCGGAATTTGACTGTAGGGCATGGCCGTCCCGGATGGAAAGTTTGCCAGGGCATTGCTGCCTGCCGGCGGGCTGGACTGGTAATTGAGCGATTCGTAGGAAAAGGCATTCGCAAGGTCCTGGATGCAAGGTGATGGGCCCGTATTTCCCGCCTGCCACCAGCCATTGTTGATCATTTCGTCGGCCCCGCCGGTGCTGCTCTGGTCGGGAATGGTCATCTTGATCACACTCTCTTTCAAGACTCCCAGAGCGGGGTTTCCGGCAGTGTTCATGTACTGGTTGAAGTCGGCACACTGCTTGCCGGCAAAGGGCCCCGCGCTGTTGCACGGGTACGGAGTAACGCCGTCGTTCTCAAATCCCAGCATGTTCTCGCTGAATGGGTTGACGCTGCCGATGGCCTGCTTGTGTGCGAAGAGGTCCTGCACCGCGACGAAGAAGTAGGCCTTCTCCCGCTTGATTGGCCCGCCGAAGGTGAAGCCGACCTGGTTCTGGCGGTCCTCCAGCGGGTGCGGATAGAACGGCTTTACAAAGTAATCGGTGGCATCGAGATTGGTGTTGTGGAAGTAGTCCCACGCAGTCCCGTGAAAGGTGTTGGTGCCCTCACGCGTCAGCACATTGAAGATGCTGCCTGAGTTGCGGCCGTACTGCGCGGTGTAGTTGTTCAGCAGTACGCTGATCTCCTGCAGCGCCTCGTGCGGCGGATACGAGATGCCGGTGTTGTAAAACAGGTTGTTCCACATCAGGCCATCGAACAACATCAGGTTTTGCGTATTGCGCGACCCTGAGACCGAGTAGGTTGGTCCCCCGCGTTCGTTGGTCTCCGTGGTGGGTGCGTTTACGGCGGTGACGCCCGGGAGCAGGGCCGCAAGGGCAACGACGTTTTCGCCGTTGATGGGCAGTTCCTCGACGAGCTTGTTGTCGATCATCGTGCCCAGCGTGGCCGAGCGCGCGTCTATGGTCGATCCCTCCGCGGTGACGGTTACCTCCGAGTTCGCCGCGCCGAGGGACAGCTTAACGTCCATCTTCACGTTCTGATTGGCGTCGACGATGATGCCCTGGTCTACCGAGGTCTGGAACTTGGGCGCTACCACCGTGAGCGTGTAGGTGCCGATGGGGATGTCGGGGAAGAGATATGCACCGCTGGAGTTCGCGGTAACCGCGCGGGTGAAGCCATGGTCCGGGTCGGTCAACGTCGCTGTCGCCCTGGGCAGCACCGCGCCGCTGGAGTCAGCGATGGTGCCGAAGACGCTGCCGCTGTTTTGCGCGTGGGCGGTGCCGGCGGCCAGACAAAAGGCGAGCAGCAGGTAGAGCCAAAGGCGCGGTCCGCAGATGCGGCGCGGGGCCGGAGACGGCGCGCCGGTTCTTTCCTCAAGCAAAGTCTTGCACATGCAGGTCCCCAAACGGTCTCAGAAAGGCATTGGTCTGACCAGGAAGGTCGTTCGACAGTATCTGGATTTGCAGACAGGACTGTCAAGTGGAATCCGGCTGCGCAGTGATTTCATGAATACCTATTGACAGCCGTCTCAGTTGGATAGTTAAATTTCCAGCGGCCCCGCTTTCCTAGTCCAGCTGCACTCTCGGCGCGAGATTGGTCAGACCACGATAGTGGCTGGTTGCGCGGCCAGGATTCTACTGCGCCGCAGGATATCTGTTTTCGAACCGGAGGGCGTGGTTTGAGGCGCCGGCAAGAACCAGCGATAAGAAGAGAATCAGCAGTGGGATGGGGATGGATTTGCGGGGTCGAATGATGCGTCTGGGTTCCCGAAAAATCGGGTTGAGCGAATGGAAAGTCATCGTTGTCCTGGTGGCCTTAGCGGGACTGGGTGCGCCCCGGCTGCTAGCGCAGGCGGCGCCGCTGGTGCTGCCATACACCATTACCACGGTCGGCGGCGGGACGGCGACGGTTTGCACGGCGACGGGCGCGGACAAGATCGGCAACGGGTGTCCTGCAACCCAGGCCAGCTTCGGTGCAACCAGCCCTATCGCCAGCGGTGGAGATACGCGCGGGATCGGCGTGGACTCGCAGGGCAACATCATTATCGCCGACACCGGCGCCAGCATGGTCCGCAAGATCAACCGGAAGACCGGCGTGGTCACGGTGGTTGCCGGCAGCCTCAACGCTGCGGCGGCCTGCACGCTGGCGGTGGACAAGTACGGAGACGGCTGCGTGGCCAGCGACGGCACCGCCAACGCCAGCGGCGGCTTCACCGGCAACTTCAATAAACCGCGCGGCGTGTTCGTCGCGCCGAATGGGGACATCTACATCGCCGGTTATGGCGACTACATGATCCACAAAGTCAGCGCGGCGACGGGCGTGATGTCGGTGGTCGCGGGGTACATTACCTGCACCGGATCGAAGTACACCAGTTGCTCCGGCACGGAAGGGTACACCGGCGACGGCGGCACCGCGACCAACTACGAGGTCGTCAACGGCACGCCCCAGCGCAGCCCGACCGGAGGCGCGGAGCTGTACCAGCCGCGCGGCGTCGTCGCGGACTCGTTCGGCAATGTATACATCGCCGACACTGGTGACAACGCAATCCGCGTGGTGTACCAGGGAGGAGCCACGCTCGCGAATCTGATTGCCACTGAGACTCCCGGAACAGTGGCGCAAGCGGGCTACATCTACACGCTTGCCGGCAACCCGTTGAAGACAGCAGGCGCCGGCTCGGGGACGGCTAATGCGAACGGTACCGGCGTTCTTGCTTCGGCTGCATTCCTGAATACTCCTGAGGACGTGATTGTTGACAGCAATGGCAACATCTTCATTGCCGATGAAGGCAATCACGTGGTGCGTGTGATCTACGTCGGAGGAGCGAAGGTAGCGAGTCTGATCGGGCTGGAAAACTCGGGGGTTACGCCGCAGGTCGGGTACATCTACACCGTGATGGGCGGCGGGGCGACTTCGACGTACACCGCAGGCACGTCCGTGGCGGCCAGCAGCATGTCGCTGGGCGGTTTGCGCAAGATCGCCATGGATTCTCGCGGAGACCTGTTTGTCATCGATAACTCGTCTGACGTGGTCTGGTTTGAAGATGCTTCCACCGGATACATCCGCGACATCGCCGGCCTGTACGGCGTCACCTACACAGCCAACCCCTCGTCTCCCGTCAGCGGCATCTGCCCTGGCGCAACCGACAATATAGGCGATGGCTGCCCGGCGACCCTGTCCGTCTTCTCCTCAGGCGGTAATGGAATGGGGATGGCCATCGATGGCCAGAACAACATCTACCTCACCGATCCGGCCGATGCGCGCATTCGCAAGGTCTCCATCAACACGCTGTTTGCAGCTACCACCCCGGCGGCGCCGGAGAGCCAGACGATTGCCGTTCACCTGGGTACGGGCGAAACCACAACGCCCGCGATCACCTTCCCCAACGGCAATCCGGACTTCTCGCAACTCGGCGCGCTCAGTTGCAACTCCAATGCCGACACCACGGTGGATTGCCAGATCGGTGTCAGCTTCCAGCCCGGCCATCCCGGAGCAGATGCATCCTCTCTGCTGGTCACCGGAACCGAAACCGGAGCGGGCGTGGGCCTGAACGGCACCGGAACCGCGGCGTCGGTCAGTATCGATCCCGGCTCGACATCGACCCTCGCGAGTACGCTGAGTACCAGCGCGCAGCAGGTCGCGGTGGATGGCGGCGGAAACACCTACGTCGCGGACACCGGCAAGAACCAGATTCTTTACTATCCCGCAAACGGTTCGGCCGGCAGTGTCGTCGCGGGCGGAAATGGCGCCGGCTACAGCGGAGACAATGGCGGTGCGCTTGCAGCCAAGCTGAATGCGCCCAAAGGCGTCGCGGTTGACGCTGCCGGCAACCTCTACATCGCGGACACGGGCAACAACGTCGTCCGGCGCGTCGACCGCTTCTCGCAAATCATCACTACGCTCGCCGGCGGCGCTACCAGCGTCTGCCCGCTCGCATCCGACGCCTACGGCGACTCCTGCCCAGCGGCGCAGACTATCCTCTCCGCGCCTGCCGGGGTTGCGGCGGACGCCAACGGAAACATCTACATCTCCGACAGCGGACACAACCTCATCCGCCAGATCGCGCCGAATGGCTACAGCTATCTCTATGCCGGCGGCACCGTCTGCTCCGGCGCGACGGACACCTACGGAGACGGCTGCGCTGCGACCCAGGCGGCGCTGTCTTCGCCCGCCGGTCTGACGGTGGATACTTCTTCTAACCTGTACATCGCGGATCCAGGCGACAACCTGGTACGTGAGGTCGCCTACATTGCGGGCACGATTACAGCGGTTGCGGGCAATGGTCAGGCCGGCTTCGGCGGCGATGGCGGGCTTGCCACGCGGGCTCAACTCAGTGGACCGCAAGGTGTAGCGGTGGATGCCGCGGGCGACGTCTTCATCGCGGACACCGGCAACGACGGCCTGCGGATCGTCAATCAGGCCTCCGGCAACATCAGCACGCTGGCTGGAGTGCTGGGTAGCTCAGGCACCGGCACCGTACCCGGCTCCGCCAACGGCGTGCTGCTCAGCGCGCCTCGCGGCGTTGCGGTCAACAGCCAGGGGACTCTCACGCTCGCCGATTCCGCTAATGGCCGTCTCCTGCAGATTCAGCGGTCTAAGGTCAGCTATAACTTCGGCATCGTGGGCATCACCACTACCAGCGACACGCAGTTGTTCAACATTACAAGTTCGGGCACTGTGGGCGCGACCTTCTCCTCGCCGGCGTTCCCAGGTTCGGGCAGCACTGTCGATCTGCCCCTGACCCCGACGACCACACAGGGATGCAGCAGCGGCACCCTTGGGGTGGGATCCACCTGCTCAATGATCGGCCAATTCACCCCCAGCGCAGCGGCAACGGAGTCGGCAACGTATCTGCTGCAAAGCAACGCAAGCAACGCGACATCGCCCGGCATTGTGCTCTCCGGGACAGGCGAGGTGCTTGTGAACTCCATGGTCACGGTGGTTCAGTCGCCAAGCGGCAATCCCCAGTACGGCCAGACAGTGACCATAACTGCCACCGTTACATCGGCTTCGACGCCGGCCCCCATGACCGGAACCATCAGCTTCAAGGTGGACGGCGTGGCTAGCTTGCCGATTGCAATCACGTATGCCAACGGCGTGGCCACTGCATCCACCACGATTGGCAGACCAACTGTTGGAGTACATGTGGTCACAGCCATCTACAGCGGAGATCTGCCGTACTATGCCGCGGCCAACAACAACGCCGCACCGCTGAACATCAACATCGTCAAGGCCAATACCACGACTGGCGCAACCTCCGCGCCTGCGAGCCTGTTGCAGTTCTCCAGCGAGACGCTGACAGCCACCGTCGCCTCCACCACAACCGGAACGCCCACCGGCGCGGTGTCGTTCTATAACGGTTCCACGCTGCTCGGCACCAGCTCGCTGAATTCGAGCGGTGTCGCGACGTTCACCAGCGCAACCCTTGCTGTTGGCAGCTACAGCGTGACCGGCGTCTACAACGGAGACAGTAATTACAGCACTTCCACCTCGGCGTCGAGCAGCTTCACCGTCAACGCCGACCCCGCCGACTTTCAGTTGACCCTCAGCACCACCTCGGTGGCCGTGGCAAGCGGGTCCACGGTCCAGACTTACCTCTACGTCTCGCCGACCAACACGCTGGCGGGCACGCTGACGTTCTCCTGCACCGGGCTGCCTCAGTACGCAACGTGCACCTTCGGCCCGCCCAGCACACTCGCTGTCACGGCGACCACCAACACGCAGACCTACTGGCAGCAGCCCATCCAGGTGACGGTAACCTTCTGGTCCGACGTGGCGCCGGTTTCATCGGCATCGCCCGCCGAACGGCCAGGCGGCAAGGGAACCCATCCCATGCTCGCGTTCGGTTGGCCGGTCATGCCGGTTGGGCTCGGCGGACTAGCTCGCAGACGGCTACGGCGTAGCGGCACCGCGCTGTTTGCTGCGTTGTTCTGCCTACTGGCCGGCGCGTCAATGACACTCTTGGGCTGCAGTTCCGCCATCAATGGCGTGAAGTACACCACCCCGGCCGGGACGTCGAACGTCACCATCACCGTGACGGGACCCGGCAGCGCCTCACACACCATCCCGGTGCAGTACACCATCACTGGCCCGGGTTTCTAGAGCGGAACCGGAGTTTGTATATATGCTGTGACGGGAACACGGGCCGGTTTTCTGGCTCGGACTATTTCGCGCGAAACGCCGCAGGACTGAGATCTGTCGTGGCACATGATGGTCGAGTTCGAACCGCCGCTGGTTGCCTGCGTCGTCAGCAACGGCGATTACTCGTTTGCAGCGCTGCGGGCAACGAAGGAGTGCGTGATCGCCATTCCGGCGCTGAAGCTTGCGTCCAAGGTTGTGGAGGTGGGCAACTGCTCGGGGCGCGATGTAGACAAGTTCGAGAGATTCGGCCTGACGCCGGTGCCAGCCGAGCTCGTGACACCGCCTCTCGTGGCCGAGTGTTTCGCCAATCTCGAATGCAAGGTGGCCGATACTTGTCTGGTCAACAAGTTCAACCTTTATTCTTGAAGTGGTCAAGACATGGATCGATCCAGCGCAGAAGAATCCGAAGGCCATCCACCATCGCGGCTATGGCAAATTCGTTCGAGGATTTCTACGTCAATGGCGGAACCCAGATCCTGATGGATACAGTCAGCGACGTCACGGACGATATGTACTTCTTCTCCACCAGCAGCGAAACCCAGGGTCCTATCGTTCTGCGCAACGGCGCATTCAGCGGCAGCACCAGCATCGAGCCGCATCAGCGGTGGGCGACCGGAGTGCTGGTGGAGAACATCACCGTCTCGCCGCCGGTCTCCTCCACCGACACCGCGGGGCAGATCAACCTCTGGGACCGCGGTGACTACGGCACCGGACAGGGCTGGGCAGTCGGCTGGGGTGTGGTTTGGAACTCGACCGCCAGCGCATTCACCATGCAGCAGCCGCCGGGCTCACAGAATTGGTGCATCGGGGCGGCGGCACGCAGTTGATCACCAGCGCTCCGGGCGGTTCAACCAACCTCACCCAGGGCGCCATCGATTCCTCCGGAACCTACGTGCTTCCTGTGAGCCTCTATCGAGCACAGCTCACGCAACGGCTTGGAGCAGGTGTCATTGCTCAGTAGCCCCGCGCTTCCGGTAATCTTGTCTCCGAACGAGAGCCTCATGTCCAAATCATCTCGCCGCCGCTTCGTTCCAATCACTGCCGTCGCCGCGGCGGCTGTGATGCTTTTACTCGGATACGCCGCATCGGCACAGAGCCGCTGGGTCGGAATCGGCCCGGACGGCAAACTGGTCTACGCGCACCTCACCACGGGCGACCACATTCCCGATTACTCCTTCGCCGGCTACCGGGGCGGCGGTGTCGCCATCCCCAACGTACCTTTCCGCACCAAAGTTTCTCCCACCGGCGCGGACGACACGGCAGCCATCCAGCGCGCGATTGACTTGGTCTCGAAGTTGCCGCTGGTTGACGGCATACGCGGCGCAGTCGAACTCGCTCCTGGCGTATTTCAATGCTCAGGAACCATTCACATCAACGCCTCCGGCGTGGTGCTGCGCGGAGCCGGCCGCGATAGCCAGGGCACCACGCTGAACGAGACCGGCGGGCCGCACCTCGGTATCGCCATCACCGGAAATCTGAAAGTGGCGGACGCTGGAGCCTCCACCTACGTGACAGACGACTATGTTCCCTTCGGAGCCATGTCGATTCACGTGAAGAGCGCCTCGGCGTTTCACGCGGGCGACCTCGTTTGCATCACTAAACCGGCGGCTCCAGCCTGGATTCATGCGATGGGCATGGACGAGCTCGAGCGGCCAGGTCGCAACGAACACTGGGTCAATACCGATCTCTCCGTGCGCCGCCGCATCGCCTCCGTCGCCGGGAACACGATCGCCTTCGAAATCGCGCTGATGGATTCGTACGAGACCAGGTACCTCGGCAGCGGAACGGTCAAGGTGGACAAGGTCACCGTCTCCGGGCAGATCACCAGTATTGGCGTCGAGGATCTCCGCATGCAGGCGCCGGCGTTGTCCGTCGACTTCAGCGATCCGCACTCGGAAGGCCTCACCATGGAGGACGCCGCCGACTCCTGGGTCCGCTCCGTCAATTTCATCGATACCACCCAGGGGATAACTCTGAATGGCGGTACCGAGCGCGTCACCCTCGTCCAGGTGGATGTCTCGCAGTCTAAGTCCGTCACCAGTTCCGCCAAGCCCTTCGACTTCTCCATTAACGGCTCGCAAGTCCTCATCGACCGTTGCAGCGGCACAGGCAATTCCGTCTTCTATGTGGCCACCCAAGCCCGCCAGCAGGGGCCCGTGGTCGTTCTCCACAGTCTTTTCCATGGCAATGGCCGCATCGAACCGCACCAGCGCTGGTCGACCGGCTTGCTCATCGACAGCAACACCGTGCCGGAAGGCAGCATCGACCTGATGAACCGCGGCACCATGGGCTCGGGTCACGGATGGGCCATGGGCTGGGGCGTCTCCTGGAACAACACGGCCGGCGAGTTCACCATGCAGCAGGCTCCAGGCACCCTCACCTGGTCCATTGGCGATATCGGCCCGCAACACCGGGAGCCGATGCCAACCAGCGGCGGCCCGAAGGGGCCCGATTTACCCACCGGGCAGATCGACTCTCCGGGCAGGCACGTGCCCCCTGGAAGCCTCTACCTGCAGCAACTCTACGAGCGCCTGGGCCCCGAAGCTCTCAGGAACATAGGCTACGATCCATCCAGGCGTTAGCCGGTCGCATCCGGTACGCACCGTCGCTTTGCCGGCCGGATCGATCCAAATCTGCAGCGCCCACCCGGTCGAGTGGCAGGATGGATTCTTCCGATCGCAATAGAATTAGAATCAGGCGGCGCGGGATGCAAGCAAAGCCTCAGCCTTCCGCACAGTGGAGTATTTATGTCCCTTGGTTTTCGACGCCGCGTGGTCCGCAAACTCAGCGCGGGCACTGCGTTCCTGACGGCGATTATCCTTTCCGCGGCCTCGGCGAGGGCGCAGCAGGCGCCTGTGCCCAGCATCAAGGTCAACGTCCGCCTGGTCACTCTCGATGTGGTCGTGACGGACAAGAAGGGCAATCTGGTCACGAATCTGACCAGGGATGACTTTCACGTTTACGAGGATGCGCAGCCGCAGACCATTCGCACCTTCGAGCCGCCGAGCGCGCACCTGATGCCGCAGCCATCCGATGGCAAGCCGCGGGTGGTGGTCACCTCTGCCGCCGATCTGCCCAAGATTGGCAACGCGCCCGTGACCATCCTGGTCCTGGACGAACTGAACACGGCCTTCGCGGACATGTCGTTCGCCCGCCAGTCGCTGGAGAAATATCTGCTGGCGCAGCCTGAGGTCCTCAATCAGCCGACGGCGCTGCTGGTTGCGAGCAACACCAAGTTCCAGTTGCTGCAGGATTACACGCAGAAGCGCGCGGATGTCCTGGCCGCCTTGAAGGCCCACTTTCCGGAGTATCCCTGGAAGATGGCGAATGGCGGCAAGGGCGGCCCCAACGCAGTCGAGCGGATCGTGCAGTCGCTCTCCTCGCTCCTGCAGATTGCAGAGGCGACGCGCGGAACCCCCGGTCGCAAGAACGTCATCTGGGTCGGCGTCAACGCTCCCAGCGTCGATCTCACCTATGCCGACCCGGTCACCACCCAGGAGATGACGGACCTGGTCAAGCGCGTCACGCAAACGCTACTGGCCACCCGCGTCGCCATCTACTATATCGATCCCACCGCCAACAACTCCGCCACGGTCGGTATCATGGTTCCCGGCGATAGCGCCGATGAAGACACCTTTGTCGATGTCGACCCCTTCAACGCCGACATCAACTTCGATGAGTTTGCTCCGGCCACCGGCGGCAAGATCTTCCTGTCGCGCAACGACGTCAACAACGAGATTGCGAGCTCCATCGACAATGGCAACACCTACTACTCCATCACCTACACGCCCACCAGCCTGAACGAAGATGCTGCCAAGTTCCGCAACATCAAGATCAAACTCACGAATCCCAATCTGATTGCCACCACGCGCGAGGGATACTATCCCGAGGGCGAGAACACGAACAACATTCAGGCTGATGCGTCACTCGGCGCCGCCCAGCGCGCGCACCTGCTGCAAATGGAGATGTCCCAGGCGGCGCTGAGTGCAATGTCCTACAACGGCCTTTCGCTCGCCGCTCAGAAAAGTGCCGACAGCAAGCAGTGGCAGATTAACGTTGACGCAAAAGACCTCTCCTGGACGCCGGCGCCCGATGGCACGCAGGTTGCCGAAGTCACCGCGATGGCGGTTGCATTCGACGACCGCGGGAACGGCGGCGGAGCCAAATCCCATGCCGGCGCCAAAAGCAAGATGCTCGGTCATGTCTCACGGGAGCTGCAGAGTGAACGGAAGGCCGATTCCGTTGCGGGCGCGACCACATTTCAGCTTCCCGTGGACATTCCCGCCGGCACTACGCGCATGCGCTTCATCCTTCGCGACGCCGTCTCAGGCAAAATCGGCACGCTCGATGCCAACCCCTAGCAGCCCGTGGCGCAAGTGGCTGAATTCCAGATTCGCCGACATTGTGGTCTTGAGGGAGCGGCGGGGAGAAAAGAGAACCGGAGTGGTGCGGGAGTCTACTGCGCCATTGGGCGATAGCGGC
>Ga0224555_1003492_pt1 | contig 15987 bp, 16 predicted proteins | sample 714S23034metaG_FD_180687 | JGI IMG/M metagenome (GOLD analysis project Ga0224555, IMG submission 180687) | Peat soil microbial communities from Stordalen Mire, Sweden - 717 S2 30-34 | ecosystem: Environmental > Terrestrial > Soil > Wetlands > Peat | place: Sweden: Norrbotten County, Stordalen...
AGTCCGACCCGACCCCAGGGACCTGGCCCTGGCGACAGGTCTTCGTCGCCTGGGTGGAAGAAGGGGGCGACCCGGCGCAAGAGCTGAAAGGACACACCTGTCCCGGAACCGCTCTAACTCGCTGACCAGCTGACCCGCTGACTCGTTGACTCGTTGACTCGCCAGGACCGTTAAGCCTGCGCCAGCTTCACCCGTCGCCAAACATAAGCAACCACCACCAGCCCAGCCGCAGCCGCCAAATACGGCCCCGGCGTGCTCGACATCGGCGTCGTCCCCATAAAGTCGGCCTGCGGTGTATGGTGCAGCGGCCCCACGTACCACCACGCCGTATACAGTGCCTCAAAGAACTTGCGGCTCCCCGTCGTCACACCCAGCGCCAGGGCCAACGCCGGAATGAACAGCGCGCCCGCGGCCCACGCTCCCAGTCCCGCAAAGTCGCGCGCCACCAGCAGATGAATGCCAAGCCCGCCGCCAGTAATCGCGGCCACCAGCACCCCCGCCGCATACGTCGCCAGCAGTTGTCGCGGAACCGCATGCGGCGCCGAGAAGATGAGCGACCCGGTCGAGAAGAGCTCCTCCCTCGTGCCCAGTTGCGACCAGATCAGCATCGGCCACAGCCACGCAAACACAATCACTCCCGAACGAGCCGACTCCAGCGGCGAAAACAGGCACCCCAGGAACGCTCCCGCCGCGCCCGCATACCACCACCACGCATGTCCTCGCAGCAGCAGCTTCAACTCCGCCGCCACCAGCGCAAAGAATCGCGTTCGCACTTCGGTTCGCACCAGCGGCGCAAGATGCGCAGCCGACGCCTGCGGCCGCGCTCCATTCACCAGGCTCCCTACAGCAAACTTCTCTTGAAGCAGCGCCTGCGCCTCGCTCCCGTGCGCCGCCTTCGGTTTCTTCTGCGCGAACCACCCCGCCCGCGCCGGATCGAAGCGGTCAAAGAACAGCGCGGCCAGCAGCGCAAGCGCCGCGGCCAGCGCCAGCACCATCCCCCGGCTCAGCAGCAGCGCAGGCGTCCATACGAGCCCCATCCACAAAAATGTCTTCGTCGCCGGGTGCAAATTCCCGAAGCTGAATTCCGCGCCGCCGTTGTAGTTTGGATCGAGCGCGTTCACCTGGTTCTGCATCTGGCTCATCACCGAGAGCAGCCCCGTGTAATCGTTGTACGGCGATATCACGTGGTGCGCTGTTTTCTGGTCTATAGTGCTCGCGCCAAACGCAATAAGTGCTATCCAGAGAAAGAAGTAGAGAATGTTCCCCACCCCTCCGCGCAGCACCGGCAGGCTCTCAAACAAAACGGCCAGCGCCGCCGTCACCGCCAACGCGCTCAGCCCGAACACCAGCACCGGAGCCTCCAGCGCAAGCAGATCGATCTGCGCATCGCCGCGATGAAAAATCTGAATTACCAGCGCCGCAAGCCCCAGCACCAGCACCATTGCTCCGAGCACCGCAAAATTGCTGAGCGTCTTGCTGATTGTGTAGAAGCTCTTGCTGATCGGCGTGGTCGCCAGAATCTGCCCCACTCGCGTCTGCCGGTCGCGCTGAATCGCATTCTTGACGATGTAAAACCCCACCAGCGAGAGATAAAACGAACCCACCAGCCCGATCACCGCCCCCAGCCACGCCGAGTTGTCCACGCCGCGATACTTGTCCAGTTGCAGCGTCATCTGCCCTGAATAAACCGCATAGCCCAGGTAGATTGAAAACGCCATCGTCACCAGGAAGCTGTAACGCCGCACGCGCTCCAGAAAGTCTGCCCGCACCATGTGGTAAAGCGCGCGTCCGCTGCTCATGGGCGCTCTCCCCGATGCTGCGACAAGCAGTAGAGATAGGCGTCCTCAAGATTCGGCGCAACCGCCTTCGCTCCCACCGGCGGCGCGTCTCCCAGCACCCGCACATGCACGCCGTCGCTGCGCCGCGTTGTGCTGCTGATCAGAAACTTCTGCTTCGCCGCATTCAGTTCCGCGCTCGAAACCACCCACTCCCACACCTTGCCTTCCACTTGCTGCAGCAGCGCCTCCGGCGTTGCGTGCGCCACCAGTGTGCCCTTCGCAATCAGCGCAATGTCGGTCGCCGTTGCCTCCACGTCCGAAACAATATGCGTTGAAAGAATCACGATGCGCTCGCCGGAAAGATCCGAAAGCAAATTACGAAACCGCACCCGCTCTTCCGGATCGAGCCCCGCCGTTGGCTCATCCACAATCAGCAGTTGCGGATCGTTCAACAGCGCCTGCGCAATCCCCACCCTCTGCTTCATTCCGCCAGAGAAGCCTCCCAGCGGCCGCTTGCGCACTTCGCTCAGATTCACCAGCTCCAGCAGCTCGTCGATGCGCCGCGCCCCCGTTGCCGCATCCAGACCCTTCACCGCCGCAAGATATTGCAGAAACTCAGCCGCGCTCAAATTCGGATACACGCCAAAATCCTGCGGCAGATACCCCAGCACCGACCGCAGCACATTCGGATCTCGCCCCACATCGGCACCATTCCACAGTACGTGCCCCTCGCTGGTTTTGGTAATCGTTGCCAAAATGCTCATCAGCGTGGTCTTGCCCGCGCCATTCGGACCCAGCAGGCCCAGCACTCCAGGCTTCAATTCGAGACTGAATCTGTCCAGCGCAAGGACGCCCCGGCGATATCGCTTCGAGACCTCCTGAATCTCAAGTTTCACGCATCCTCCACGTTCATCGCGTCCAGATGCACTTTACGCATTCCCCGCGCATAAGTTCCCCTGCACCTCGCAGACCAACCCGCGCCGGTTCCGATTTGAATAGCAGCCGCGCTATCTCGAAGCTCATATCGACAACAAAGGCGGGTGCCACATGAACACACGCGGGTGCCCCATCCTTGCGATTTTTCCTTTCGCTCGGGTGGGAAGCCACAATGTTCGATCATTCCACCTCCAACCCACCAACAGAAACCCCGTGCCCCATCCATGGGACGTCTTTTTCTGTCCGATGGGTGGGAGCCCGTAGAACTCCATGACGAAGTTGTTTTTGTTGAACGTACAACCTTGTTTCTAGGAGGAAAATCGTGAAACCCGCGCCAGTCGCAGTTCTTCTATCGGTCATCATGGCACTCAGCGCGTCCGCCACTCAAGCCGCTGCCCAATCGTCCAGCAAATTCACGCCCATCGCCGGCTTCAACCTGGTTGCTCCCGGCACAGGCTGGGCGGCCTCATCCACTCATCTCTATTGGACCGCCATCAATGGCCGCCGCTGGTGCGATATCACGCCTCCGCGAGCATCCGAGGACGAGCCCATTCAACTCGCACACTTCACTAATCGGCTCCATGGATGGGCTCCGCTCATCAATGCGGTAGAGAATCAGCCTGCCTCTCTCGAAATCGAAACCACCAACAACCGCGGTGTATCGTCGAAACTCGTTACAGTCGACCTATCGCGCACTCCGATCGATCCTGCCGTGCCGCCGTCGATTGATTCCATGAGTTTCAGCGACAATACGCATGGATGGATTCTCATCAGTACCTCATCCGCCGGCGTTCGCAACGGCGTCCTTGTCGTCACCGCCGACGCGGGCAGGCACTGGCGCGTCCTCCGCTCTTTGCCCATGGATGGAAACATCAGTCTCAGCTCCGCGTCCAGCGGTGTGCTCACGGTTTCGAGCCCGAATGGCAACGCGCACAATCGAGCAGCGTCGAACGATATAATTCGCGCAAACGCGGCGTTGAAATTGAGATGAAGCGAATGAAGCGGTTCTGGCTGGCTGGGGCGATTTTGATTGGACTGATCCGGATGACGGCAACTGCCGCACCCACGCCCGGCCCGTGGGATCAGCCCGCGGCGAGCCTTGCCGAGCAAATCGCGGAGATTCTCGGCCCGGGCCAGGCACGGCTTACGATTCGCAACCTCTCCACGGTCCCCACTGAACAGATCCCTGCGATTCGGCGACAGCTTGAGCAGAATTTGAAGGCCCATGGAGTGCTCGCCTCCGGCGCAGAGAGCGCCAATACCATCCGTATAACTCTCAGCGAAAATGTACGTGAGCGTTTGTGGGTAGCTGAAGTGGTAGAAGGCACCGAAACACATGTGGCGATGGTGCATGTGGAACCGGGTACCGCCCAGCAACCACTGACCGGAAGTGGGCTCACGCTGCGGAAACAGGCTGTCCTCACCTCCAGCAATGAAGTGCTGGCCGCTCTCGAGACTGCAAGCGGCTTGGTCGTGATTGAGCCGGAGCGAGTCGTGATCTATGGTCATGCTGAGGACGGGTGGCAGGTGCGGAAGAAAATCGGAATCGGCCAGACAAAGCCCCTGGCGCGGGACCCTCGCGGCGGAATTCTCCCCAGCGCGGATGGTATGGGCTTCGAGGCATGGGTTGCGGGGATGGTGTGTAGCGGCAGCTCTCAGCCTCCGGGTGAGTGGACGGTACGCTGCCATGAGAGCGACGATCCCTGGCCGATCATGCTGGGAATGATCGTTCAGCCGTCTGCCGCGTCGAATCCAGCGTCTCTCAAGGCCTTCTACAATTCCGCGCGAAACTATTTCACCGGCGTAGTCACGCCAAGTCTCGGTGTCGATTTTCCGCCGTTCTACTCCGCCGCATTCGTCCCCCGCGCCGATGGAGTCGCATTGCTGATCGACGGCATCGATCGCAAAGTGCTGTTCTTCACCAATGGTGCTCTGAAATCCGTCTCTGGCACGCGCGACTGGGGCAGCGACTTTGCCACTCTCAACACTGGCTGCGGAGCGGGGACGCAGATCGTAGCCTCTGGCTCGGGAGAAGCAGCGACTGACAGCCTCCGCGCCTACGAGTTGCCCGGGCAGGAAGCCATTCCGGCCTCTGCGCCGTTAGCCATGGACGGAACGGTCACGGCGCTGTGGACTGCGCCGGATGAAAAAAGCATTTTCGCGGTGGTGCGAAGCGCAGCGAACAAATATGAGGTGGACCGTGTTACGGCAAGCTGCAATTAGTTGCGTTCTTCTGTCCCTGGCGCTGCCTGCGCTCGCGCGCAACCGCCCGCATTACGGCGGCACGATCCGCGTTGAAATCGAGGGCAATCCATCGCCGCCGAATGCAGCGAAGGGCAGCAGCCTGGCACGACGGCTTATCTTTGACGGATTGACGCGCATGGGTGCCGACGGAATGGTTCAGCCTGGGTTAGCGGTGCGCTGGACATCGGAGAATAACGACCATCGCTGGCAGTTCTGGCTACGTCCCGGAGTTCGCTTTCAAGACGGAGCCGCGCTGACCTCGACATCGGTCGAGTCCTCATTGACAGGATCGTGCGGCGCCGCCTGCCCCTGGACCGCGGTTCATGCCGTAGGCTCATCGGTCGTCTTTATCACGGATTCTCCCATGCCCAACTTGCCCGCTCTCCTTGCCGATGACGACTTTCTCATCGTCCGTGCCGAATCCATCAATGATCCCGGCGGCTCAATTCCTGGCCCGTTCGTCGGAACTGGTGCCTTTCAGAGCGAGGGATTCTCCAATGGCATCTTGACCCTCGCCGCAAACGACTCGTGCTGGGAGGGCCGTCCCTTCCTCGACAAGATCGAAATTGAGGGCCACAGATCCATTCGCGATCAATGGCTCGACCTAAGTGTGGGACGCGCCGACGTCGTCGAGGTACCCGCGGAAGAGTTGCGCCACGCGCAACAGGAGCATCTTACCGTCATTCAGTCTCCGCCCATCGAACTGCTGGCGCTCGCGGTTGCCGACGCCGGCGCGCTTTCAAATCCCAACCTCCGCGCCGCCATCGCGCTTGCAGTCGATCGCAACTCGCTGTCCAATGTCATCTTTCAAAAGCAGGGAGAAATCACCGCCAGCCTCTTGCCTTCCGCGCTCACCGGCTATTCCTTTCTATTCCCCACCGAGCGCGATCTGAACAAAGCTCGCGAGTTGCGCGGCGGCCTCACCCCGCCCGCGCTCACGCTCGGCGCTGAGAACAGTGCTGCGATGCAGTTGGTGGCCCAGCGCATCGCGCTCAATCTCCGCGAAACCGGATTCAACGTGCAAGTAGCCGGAAATGGCGGACAGCAACATACCGATCTCTTCCTGTTGCGGCTGCCTCTGGCATCCGATGAACCGCAGGCGGCATTGGAGTCGCTGCTCCGCGAAGTCGGCGTTGCAACTCCAGTGCTCGAACAAACACCGGCGGCCCTATTCAAAACCGAGCACGAGTTCCTTGAAATGCACACGCTGATTCCATTGCTCTATCTTCCCCGCGCCTATGCCGTCGGTAGCCGCGTTCGCGATCTGCGTCTCAGCGCAGACGGCGTACCGCTGCTCGCCGCAGCATCACTGGAGGACGCGCAATGAGTCTCCGCCAGAAGCTGCTTCTGATGCTCTCGCTCACCGTAGCTGCCGCCGTTGCAGCAGTGACGTGGACGGTGCTTGTCCGCGTCCGCCTCGTCTTCGAGAAGCGCGATCAGGAAGAGACAGCGCTCTTCGTTAGCCAATTTCAGCGTGAGTTTCAGGAGCGTTCGACGGAGGTAGCCGCGACCGTGGACCGCATCGCAGCGAGCGAGCGGGTTCGGGCCATGGCCTTCGAACTGGTGCAATCAGGCGACGCATCTCCTTATTTGAACGAGGCCCAAACTCTCGCGCAGGATGCACAACTCGATTTCCTTGAGGTCGTCGGACCCGACGGCAACGTGGTCAGCTCCGCACAGTGGCCTGCGAGATTCGGCTATTCTGAGCCGGCAGCCGCGGCAACTGCGACAACTTTTCTCAAGCGCGAAGACCTGCCCGATGGAAGCACGGCGCTAGGCATCTTCGCGGTGCGCGCGATACGCGGCGCAGAGCCGGCAGTGAAGCTGATTGGCGGAAAGCGTCTCGATCAGACCTTTCTCGCCGATCTTCCCGTTGCGCCAGGAATGCAGGTAGGCCTTTACAGCGACACCGGATCAACCGCAAGTTCAGATCAAATCCAGGCCGTTGTGCCGCCCGTCGCTGGCCTTTCCACGTTCGATCCCAAGCGATTGGTGAGCGCCGGCGGTCCTGTGGCCGGCGCCTCGCGGTATCAATCTCTCATTGAATCCGCGCGCCAGAGTGGCCAGCCGGCCAGTGGAATCCTCTATTTGACCGTGCGGCGTGAGGACAGCGTGAGCGCAACCGCCATTCCGCTGAAGAACGATGCAGGAAATGTGCTGGCGGTGCTCACCGTCTCCATCGCGCGCAGCAGCATGGTGGAGGCGCAACAGCATATTCGCGCAATCGCGTACGGCGTTGCGGCCGGAGGCATTCTGCTAGCCATCCTGTGCAGCCTCTGGATCGCGGCGCAGGTCTCGCGCCCCATCGAACAATTGGCCCACGCAGCAGAGGAAGTGGCCGCCGGAAACTGGGAGACACGCGTGCCGGAACGCGGTCGTTCTACCAGTAAGGACGAGGTCGGTGTGCTCGCCGCCAGCTTCAACCACATGACAAGTCAATTAGTCGGTCAGCGTGAGCGGCTGGTGCAGACAGAGCGTGTTGCCGCGTGGCGCGAACTGGCCCGCCGCCTCGCGCACGAGCTCAAGAATCCTCTCTTTCCTTTGCAACTCACAGTCGAAAACCTTGTGCGCGCACGCGAGCTTTCCCCAGCCGAGTTCGATGAGGTCTTTCGCGAGAGCACACAGACTCTCGGCATGGAGATCGCCAACCTCAAGACCATCATTGGCCGCTTCAGCGACTTCAGCAAGATGCCGCGTCCACAGTTGGAGCGCATCGACGCGAACGATGCAGTGCTGCGCGTGACGCTGCTCTACTTCCCGAGCTTGATTCGCACTCCGACGTCCAATGAACGCGAATCCACGGAAGAGTCCAAAGCCGGATCGAAAGTCAATTGCACGCTCGAGCTCGGACTCGACGAATTGTGGATTGATGCCGACCCGGAGCTTTTGCATCGGGCGCTTTCGAATCTCGTATTGAATGCAATAGACGCCATGCCTGACGGCGGCAAGTTGACCATCTCCGCAAAACCCAACGGAAATAACGCCGAACTCCGCGTCGCCGATACCGGAGCAGGCATGACCCCCGAAGAGTGCGAGCGCCTCTTCACCCCGTACTACACAACCAAACAGCACGGCACCGGACTGGGCCTGGCGATTGTGCAATCGGTTATCGCCGACCACGCCGGCACCATCGCGGTAGAAAGCGGGACAGGAAGCGGGGCCACATTTGTGATCACGCTGCCCATCGTGAGTGAGACAAAACCATGACCACCAAGGCAAACATTCTTATTGTTGACGACGAGGCCAATACGCTGGCTTCGCTATCTCGTGCCTTTCGGCTTGCGGGACACGAAGCAGTCGTGTGCGACAACGCTTCACGCGCCCTTGAACTGGCCCGTACGCAGCCATTCGACCTGATCCTCAGTGACGTAGTGATGCCCCACCGCGACGGCCTGGCCCTGCTTGAAGACTTGAAGACCGCGGGCGTGGCTGCGCCGGTGGTGATGATGAGCGGCCAGGCGCACATCGAGATGGCTGTTCGCGCCACGAGGCTGGGAGCCCTGGACTTTCTTGAGAAGCCGGTTTCCACTGAGAAGCTACTGGTCACCGTAGAAAACGCCCTCAGAATTACACGCCTGGAAACAGAAAACCACGACCTCCGCACCCGCGTCGGCAAACACACTTTGGTGTTCACCGGCACCACAATGAAGCGCGTAATGGCTCAGATTGAGCGCGTGGCTGCAAGCGAGGCGCGCGTCTGCATTTATGGCGAAACTGGCACTGGCAAGGAATTGGTAGCCCGCACACTGCATGAAAAGAGCCATCGCGCCGGCGGTCCCTTCGTGACGATCAATTGCGCGGCCGTTCCAGCGGAACTTATCGAGAGCGAACTGTTCGGCCACGAAAAAGGTTCGTTCACAGGCGCCGCGCAGCGCCACACCGGCAAATTCGAGCAGGCGCATCGCGGAACCCTTTTTCTGGACGAAATCGGCGACATGCCTGCTTCGATGCAGGCCAAGCTGCTGCGCGTGCTTGAAGAAGGCGAGGTTGAGCGCATCGGCGCCGACAAGCCCACCACCGTCGACGTGCGGGTTGTCGTGGCTACGCACCGCAATCTCGAGCAACTGGTCGAGTCCGGTGGGTTCCGGCGCGATCTCTACCATCGCGTTGTCGTATTTCCCGTGGAGCTGCCCCCGCTGCGCCACCGTCCTGAAGACCTGCCCGCGCTCGCAGAGCATTTTGCAAGGCAGGTAAGCGCGCAAAACGGCTGGAAGCCCGTTCCCATTGCCGCTGACGCCATCGATGAGCTCAAGCAGTACGCCTGGCCGGGCAATATTCGCGAACTGCGCAATGTCGTTGAACGCCTTTTGCTTCTTGCTGGAGATGTAGTAGATGCCGAAGCCGTCCGGCTCGCCCTGCCTGCTTCTCACTCGTCCCAAACGCCCACGTCGCCAAGTAACTCGATCCTAGATTCCGACAGTGCGCTCTCAGAGCGAGTGTTGGTATTCGAACGCGCCGAGGTCCTGAAGGAATTGGAGCGTCACAAACGGCACATCACCCAGACCGCCAAAGCACTCGGTCTCGAACGAAGCCATCTCTATAAAAAATGCCAGCAGCTCGGCATCGATCTCAAGAATCTTTGAGCCCTGGCTTGAGCGGTCCGTACACACGTTTCAACTCGCGGCTCCAGAAGTGCGTTGCCTCGTGCGATGCAAACGAGTAGTAGCGACACCGGCAAAATATGCAGCGCACCGGTCGCGAAGCGCGCCGCTCAAATGCGGCCGATGAGCACCAGCACAACAACAATCATCAGGATCAGCCCCACTCCTCCGGTCGGATAATAGCCCCAGTTCTTGCTATGCGGCCAATGGGGCAATGCGCCAAAGAGCGCAAGGACAAGAATCAAGATCAATACAGCTCCGATCATGATCCATTCCTCATTTCCCGACCTGGAACTGGGTAACGTAGTGCAGCAAGTCGAAAACCCTCAGCAGCCATATAACGACAAAAATAACCACGACGGCATTCAGAATGCCCTTAATCGATCCCTGCATAGGGATAAAGCGGTTGATCAGCCATAACAGAACGCCTACAACGAGAAGTGTGAGGACAACAGTGACAAGAGGCATATCGTCTTCTCCGGTTCATTGAGTGTGACGGGTGAAACTTTCCCGTTGTGCAACGTGTCGCGGAATACCGCCAACAGTGGAGCTGACTCTAACTCATGAGCCATCGGGTTGACTGCGGTGCCCGCTCTTCTTCATGGCTATTGTTTCAACCCGGTCCTGTAATATCTGTCCTGATTTGAACATCGCGGTGACCCTTCAATCGGCGCCCGATCAACCCAGCGTATAGTCAGGCCAGCTCAGTTCCGGCGATACAAGCTTCCTCATCAATCCGCGACACATTACGGATTCTGAGTGGTTGCTGGAAGTCCCTGAACAGGCTTGGTCGCATCTGTCGTGGAGAGACTCCCAGCCGGTGCCTGTTTACCCGGCGGTATTTCGGTACCCGCCGGGAAGATCAGAATTTGAATTGAGCCCCAACCGGCATCCATGTTCGCGCCCGTTTGCTTGCCCATTCCAAGTGTCTTAAGCTGGCTATCGTCGAAGCCGAAGTTCTCAACCAGGTACTCGCGAATCACCATGGCTCTTGCTTGAGTCAGGACCAAATCCTTCTGTGTGTCTCCCTCCATGCCGGTCGATGCTACGACCACCGCGAATCCGTACTGGTTTTTCGCCAGGAAATCACCGGCTTCTTTGAGAGCTTTCTGGTCTTTCAATTTCGCTGAATCGCGGCCGTCAAACATCTGTTTCGCGGAAAAGGTAAAGGTCTTTGAAGGCGTCGATTGCGGCAGCCCGTCGATGCTGTTTGCCGCCAGGGCGGACGAGTCTTCGTATCCCCGCTTCTTGAAGTAGCCGCTCAGGAAAAAGTTGTGCTTCAGGGCTTCCATGTCTTCCTGGAAGTCGGTAACGCCGGCCTCCGCATGGGTCACTGTGTCATTCAGGGTGCTTGTAGTTTGCTCCAGGTTGTTATACAACGCCTTGTCGTTAATCAGTTCTCCCACGGTCCCCTGGCCGTCATCGATTTTTCCGCTCACCGAATTCAAATGCGCCGTCGCTTCGGTAGCGTTCAACACCGCTTGCTGGCTGGTGTTGAGAATCTCGCTGGCCTTCTTTAGCATGTCTGACATGATCAGAGGCGGAATGCTCCTGATCGTGTCCCCGTTCTTTACGTCCGCTTGACCTGCTGACCCAAATGAAATGGCCATGTATTGATTGCCCAGCAGCCCTTCGGTTTCGATTGAAGCCAATGAGTCTTGCTTGATAATCTCGTGTGTCGACTTATCGAGGTCCATGATTACCGTGACCTTTTCGCCCGGCCCGTGCGGCAAATCAATGCTGCGCACGGTTCCGCTGTGAACGCCGCCCACCTGCACATCGGCGCCGGCCGACAGGCCTGCCACGTTGTCAAATTGCGCCTTGAGCCGATAGGTCGAGCTGAACAGATACTCCTTGTTCCCAATCAGGAAGACGCCGGCGACGAGAATTGCCAGTGCACCTACGATGAATATTCCCAGTCGCGCCACTCTCGACATATGCCCTCCTATGACTGCTTCAGGAATTCCTGAACGAACTCGATGTGACTTTGTTGAAGATCTTCAAAATTACCCTCAATCACCACATTGCCCTTATCCAGAAGGGCCAGGCGGGTGGCAATCGTCTTGGCGCTGTGCAAGTCATGAGTTACTACGATGGACGCCATCTGATGTTCTTGCTGCAGCTTGAGGACTAACTCATTGATCTCTCCCGAACTGATCGGATCGAGGCCGGCGGTCGGCTCGTCAAGCAGCAGAATGTCCGGCTCCAGCGCAAGTGCGCGCGCAAGGCCCACGCGCTTCTGCATTCCGCCTGAAATATCTGATGGCATTTTCTCGAGATGACCATCCATGCCCACCTCGGACAGCAACTGCTTTACCCGCTCGTTCTTTTGCGACTGCGACATCTCCCTCCGATGATGCTCAAGGGGAAATGCGACATTCTCAGCCACAGTCAATGAGTCGTATAGCGCCGCGTGCTGAAAGAGAAATCCCATCTTCTTTCTGGTATCGCCAAGCTGATCAAGCGCCAGGCCGGCAATGTCCGTGCCGTGAATGCAGACCGACCCAGCGTCGGGCTTTTCGAGGCCAATGACGATTCTCAACAAGACGCTCTTTCCCGTGCCGCTGCGCCCCAGCACGGCTAAAGTCTCTCCACGTCCTACGCTCAAGCTGATCCCGTTCAGAACCTTCTGGCTGCCAAAAGATTTGAACAGCTTCTCGACAACGATCGCGGGCATGCTGCCGGCCTCTTCGAGTTGGCCGTGTCGAGTCGTTATTTCAGAAGCTGTTGCCATGTTTTTCTCGCCAATCGCTCAATCGCCAATTAAGGGAAAAATACCAGGATGAATTTCACCAGCACCACATCGGCCAAAATAACAAAAAGAGAAGACAGGACGACTGAATTTGTTGCTGCGCGGCCCACGCCCTCTGCGCCGCCGCGCGTCCGCATTCCCTGAAAACAAGCAATCAGCCCGACAATGAGGCCGAACACGGCGGTCTTGAATGTCGGCGGAACAAAGTTGTTGAACGTAGCGCCGCTGAAGCCGCTGTTGATAAACTGGCGCAGCGAAACCGGGGCAACCAGAGTCTGCGTCACCCAGCCCATGAACACGCCGCAAGCATCCGCCGCCAGTGTCAGAAGAGGCAGCATCAGGATGCATGCCATGATGCGAGTCGCCGCCAATAATCTGTAAGGGTTGATCGCCGACGCTTCGATCGCATCGATCTGTTCCGTCACCTTCATCGATGCAAGCTCCGCACCGATGCCAGCCCCTACTCGCCCGCTGACGACGAGGGCCGTAATAATCGGGCCCATCTCCAGCACAACCGTGTAAACAATCACGGATGGCTGCATCGACTTGGCCCCAAATCGACTTAGACTTGAACGCGCTTCCATCGACAGCACTGCGCCAATCGCGCCACCTGCCATTGCCACCAGGGGGAGTGACTTCGAGCCAACCTCATCCATTTGGCGAATCAGCTCGCGCCATTCAAACGGCGGTGTAACCGCAGCCCGCATCACTTGCCAGGAGAAGATACCAAGGCTTCCAAACCACTCGAAGAATCCGACTACCAGCTTTGCAACAGGCTCAAATACCGATGACACGAGACTCGGCTGCCGTCCTGAATGCGGCGCGCTTGTCCCTGCAACCGAACTGAATCCGTCACTGCTCACTTATTTGGCCCCTCGTCCGGAGATCCGTGTGCGTTATTCAAGTGCATCCGATTGAGCAGAGAGTGTGGTCCGCTGTAGAAAAACTCAAGCGAAATGTTTCCGCCCATATATCCCAGCAAACTGTAGTTGCCCATCCTGAAGGCGTCGCGAGCCCCGTAGCGCCTGGGATACCAGCCATAGACGGCGGTCATCGTCCCCGCATAGGGTGCGATCAACGACGGAATGGAAAACACACGGTGGCCGTCCTTGCCACGGCGCCCTGTTAAAGTGGAAACCGCGGCATGAGTCAAGCGCGGAAGAAAGCCCCTGCACTCACAGCGGTAGTACATCGTGTCTTCTTTGAAAGCTTCCGCCAGCCCATACCGCGCCGTCGTCCCGACCGCTATGATGCCAAAGTCTGAACCGAAGCGCTTGCTGTACCCCTCAACGCCTTGTCTCCATTCGGGCGGCGAATTCGTGAACTGATTCAAGCCGGCCGTGAGAGCCGCGGCTGAGACTGGATACGGCCCGAACGCATCGAACACGTAGTTGTGAAACATGGTCGACTGCGTCGGAGGAATGTACGTCAGGTCAGTTTGCAAGCGTATTGGAATGCCAGGAACGACCGATGGATCTGTCGAATCGGACAGTGCCTGCGCTGCAACCAGCCCCGGCAGAGCTGCGATGAAAATGAGCGACAACATCAATGCACTGACCTTCACGGTGCAGCTCCTTCTGGGCGATATGGATGCGGATCTTCGAGGAAAAGATCGTTTGCATCATGAAAGGCAGCCTCTTTGCTGTCTCTGCGAATGGCCGCAGGGAACTTCTGTTCAGTGCAGTTTGCCCGCATTCACAATCCGGAAATGACCCTTCTCAACTCTTCCAGAATGCGATGGTTAAAGCTGATCATTATTGCTCGCAGCCGGCGGGCAGCCATGCACGCATCTGATTGAGAACAGTCGCATCTCTCTTTAATCTCGTGCGCCGCGGACGCGCACTTCCGAGATTCGCCGACTTAAGAGTCAATCCCGCGATAGCGACACTGGCTTCAACCATCAATGCTTGAGCGGCTCTATAAATAAACCGTGAACGTTGTCAGCATGTCTAAAAGAGCACAGCCTCCATTCGCGTGACGGAGGAAAATAAGTCTCCTGCCACCTTTTCGGCGTGGCAAGGAGACAGTTATGCCTGCAATTCCTTTTTGTCCCACGAAAATCCTGTTGCCAATTGACTTTAGCCTCTCCTCACAAGTGGCGCTTGAGACGGCCGCCGACCTTGCTCAGCACTTTCATGCCGAACTCTATCTGGTCAATGTCATCCCATTTTTTCCAACATCGACTCTTCCCGATTTCGTTCCGGAAGAGAGTTTCCTTAAGGAAGCGCGGGCACACGCGGAGCGCCATTTGGCCAAGTGCAACGCAACTCTTCATGCCAGGGGCATCAAGTCCACATCCAGTGTTGAAGTAGGCAACGACGTGTCGGGAAACATCATGGAAGTGGTCGACCGCGAGCATATCGACATGGTCGTGATCTCAACACACGGCATTTCCGGCTGGCATCCGCTGGTGTTTGGATCGGTGGCGGAGAAGATTTTGAAGCTCGTGCAGTGCCCAATCCTGCTTCTTCGTTCAGTCAACACCGATAAAGGCGTAAAGACGGGCTCGGCCCGCTCGATGGAATGGTGGTAGCGAAGGCTATCTTGCCGGCCGTCGCCGCAACTACATGGTCGCGGCGCTCACCGAACTGGCTTGGTGGCATGCAGCCGGGGGCGTCGCATTCTTTCCGGCCAACGTCGGCTCTTCGCCTGTGTTGGCGGCGCTCGGAGCGGCTTTCAATTCCCCAAGCAGATTCACCAGGCGGGCCAATCCCTGTTCCCGGGCAGTCTTGTTGGCGGGCACTGTGTTGCCGGGATCTTCTCCTGTACGCATGAAGCCGTGTCCCGCGCCATCGTACGTTACAGGTTCATACTGCTTGCCCGCGGCCTTCATGGCTGCAACGGTAGCTGGAATCGTGGCACCGATGCGCGCATCGTTACCGGCATAGAATCCATACACTGGAGCAGTAATCGTGGACACATCCGCAGGTCCAGGACCGTAAAACACGAACGCCGCAGAAAGGTCTTTGCGATGAGTAGCGAATGCAAACGATTTCCCGCCGCCCCAGCAGAAGCCGACGGATGCAATCTTGCCGTTGCCCGCCGGAATGTGCTTTGCATAATCGGCGGCTGCATCCAGATCCGCGTTCACGCCATTTGGATCAAGTGCGGAGACAGCCTTGATGGCGGCATCCTGGCCTTCAAACTCGCTGCTTCCGCCGCCTTTGGGGCCGAAGCCGGAGAGCAGGTCGGGCGCGACCACGATGAAGCCCTCCCCAGCAAGCTCATCGGCCATCTCTTTAGCCCAGTCCGTCAAGCCAAAAATCTCGTGAATGAGGATCACCACAGGCGCTTTGCCCTTGATTTCCGGATAGACGACAAAAGCCTGTACGGTGCGGCTGCCATGGCTGAGGGCGACGTATTCGTGGTGGCGAGGCGAAGCTTCGAGGCGCGCCTTGGCCCAGTCTTGCGCCTGGACGGATAAAGCTGTGAAGCAAAGCAGCGGAACGGCGGCAAAAACTCTGAGAACACGGGGAATGGTGATCGTCATGCAAAGGATTCTAGTGCCATGGAACCGTTCGTCACAAGGGTTTGGCAACGATTTTTTTAGAGCATCCGCGATCCAGTGATCAGGCCGCGTCTTTTGGCCGGGTGGCCTTCACAGCCGATAGGATTCCGATCCCAATGAGTACAACCGCGCCCGCAAAAATCCATTGCGAGGGCATGCGCATTAAAT
>Ga0224555_1003496_pt1 | contig 15969 bp, 12 predicted proteins | sample 714S23034metaG_FD_180687 | JGI IMG/M metagenome (GOLD analysis project Ga0224555, IMG submission 180687) | Peat soil microbial communities from Stordalen Mire, Sweden - 717 S2 30-34 | ecosystem: Environmental > Terrestrial > Soil > Wetlands > Peat | place: Sweden: Norrbotten County, Stordalen...
TCTCGTCGTCGAACCCCAGTATCGCCAGGTGCGCAACCTGGTCACCCAGGCCGGCCGCTTCTTCGACGAGGAGGACGAACAGACCCACAGCTATGTCGCGGTCGTCACCGAGCCCTTCGCGCGCGCCATGTTTGGCACCACCAGCGAAGCCATTGGCGGCACGTTTACCATCAACGGCCTCCCCTTCACCATCATCGGCATCTTCAAGGAGCGCGTGGAGACCTTCGGCGAGACCGAGATCGCCAACCAAACGGTTCTCATTCCCTACTCCGTCGGACGCTATTTCACCGGAACCGACAACGTTAAGGAGATGTACTTCTCCATTCGCGATCAGGCCGACGTGGAAGATGCAGCCAGGCAGATCGTCAGCGTCGTTAAAACCGACGGACGCCATCAGCCCAGCTCGGTTTATCAAACCCAGACCATGACCGCTCTCATCACCCTCGCCGGTCAGGTCGTGAATGCGCTGACGGCGATGCTGCTCCTCGTCTCCGGCGTCACCCTCGCCGTCGGCGGCGTCGGCATCATGAACATCATGCTGGCCACGGTGCGTGCGCGCACTCGCGAGATTGGCATTCGCAAGGCCCTGGGCGCCACCCGCCGCGAGATAAAGCTCCAGTTCCTCATGGAAGCGATGTTCGTTTCGCTGTTCGGAGGCCTCATCGGCGCCATCATCGGCCTGGCGATTCCCTTCTCCGTCCGTTTCTTCACGGCCTGGCGCGTGCCCGTCTCGGGCTGGTCCGCCGTCATCGGACTCATCGCATCAGCCTCGGTCGGCATTATCTTCGGCACCCTGCCCGCCAATCGCGCCTCCGCCATGGACCCCATCGAGTCGCTGAGGTACGAATAGCGGGCCTGGGTTACCGGGATCCCGAGCGCTTACTGCACCGTCACACCAGCTGGAATCACTGCCAGCGCGAACTGCATCTGCGTTCCGTCCGGCACATGCACGTTCTTGCCCTTCGAACTGAAGGTGACCGACGTAGGCTCGTGAATGTCGCTCTTCAGCATCACGTCCGGCACGCCTCCATGGCTCTGGGTTGTCCGCGACGGACCCTGGCTCGCGTCCGGCACGTTCATCGGTTCCGGAGCCGGAGCAGGCGTCGCTGATCCATTTCCCATCGACCCGCCGCCCGACGGCGCTCCCCCACTGGGCATCGCGGCCGGTGCACCGTTAGGCGCGCCGCCTGCTGCCTGCTGCTGCGCATAAACCGGTTCGGACACCGCCAGGACCGTCGCCTTAATTGGCAGTTCCTTCCCGTCCTTCAGCTTCGCCTTATCGAACGTCACCGTCACCGTCGAATCGCCTTTGTTCTCCGAACCCTGCACCTGATCGACATGCCCTTCCAGCACCGTGTTCTTCGGCAATGCCTGTGAGTCGGGAATCTGGACGTTCTGCTGCAGCTTCGCCGTCACCGGATCGCCCTGTTTCGCCTTCTTCGTGTCGAGTGTCTTATCCAGTTGTGCCTGCGCCTGCACCATCTGAATCGTGTGCTGCGCCTGCGACGCGTCCTGCGCGGCTGGCTGGTTCTGCTGCTGCGCAGACGGTTGACTTTGCTGTGCGGCCGGCTCGTTTTGCGACCAGGCCACGGCGCCCAGTACCATGCTGAAAGCCAGGCCTGCTCCTGTCACCAGGCCTCGGCGAAGAACTCCATTCATAAACCCCTCCTCCCGCGCGCCCCGTTCCCTCCCTTAGGAGGACGCCACCCACCTGAGAGGTGTTGCCCACAACTTGGTAAACTTAAGAGACGGCTCTGAGACAATCAGCGTCCGCACCCGCATCCTGACACCTGCATGACCGGGTATGGCCTGTACCCACAGGCACTTATCCATCACTGTGCAACCTGCAATTCAATTCTCATCACCCGATAGAAACCAGAGTTCTTGTGAGCATTCGCAATATCGCCATCATCGCCCACGTCGACCACGGCAAGACCACCCTCGTCGATCAGCTTTTGCGCCAGGCTGGAACCTTTCGCGCCAACGAAACCCTCACCGAGCGCGTCATGGACTCCAACGAGCTCGAGCGCGAGCGCGGCATCACCATCCTCGCCAAGAACACCGCCGTCTTCTACCACAGCGAGAAGATCAATATCGTCGACACTCCCGGCCACGCCGACTTCGGCGGTGAAGTCGAGCGCGCCCTCAAGATGGTCGACGGCGTCATGCTCCTCGTCGACGCATCCGAAGGCCCCCTGCCGCAGACCCGCTACGTCTTATCGAAGGCACTGGAGGCGAAGCTTCCGCCGATTCTCGTCATCAACAAAATCGATCGCCCCGACGAGCGCCACCAGGAAGTCCTGAACGAGGTCTACGACCTCTTCATCGATCTCGACGCCAGCGAGGACCAGCTCGACTTCCCCGTGCTCTACACCAACGCGAAACTCGGCCAGGCCAGCATCGACCCCACCGTCCCCGGCGCCGATCTCATGCCCCTCTTCGACGCCATCCTCGCTACGATTCCCACCGGCAAAGGCGATCCCACCGGCGTCCTCCAGATCCAGGTCACGAATCTCGACTACTCCGACTACCTCGGCCGGCTTGCCATCGCGCGCGTCTTCCAGGGCACGCTCCACACCGGAGACGATGTGGCGATCTCAAAACGCGATGGTTCGCTTCAGAAAACCCGCATCACCAAGATGTTCAGCTTCAGCGGCCTCCATCGTGTGGACATCGTAGCCACCGAGATCGACGACATTGTCGCCATTGCCGGCGTCGAAGGCATCACCATCGGCGAAACCATCACCAGCGTCGAGAATCCCGCGCCCCTGCCCGCCATCATCATCGACGAGCCCACCATCGCCATGCAGTTCTCCATCAACAACTCGCCCATGGTGGGCCGCGAGGGTCAATGGGTCACCTCGCGCAATCTCCGCGAGCGCCTCGAAAAAGAACTGCTCACCAACGTCTCCATTCGCGTGGAAGAAACGGGGAGCCCGGACAGCTTCAAGGTCCTCGGCCGCGGTGAACTGCAACTCTCCATCCTCATCGAAATGATGCGCCGAGAGGGCTTCGAACTGATGGTCGGCCGGCCGGAAATCGTCACGAAAGAGGTGGACGGCAAGCTCATGGAGCCCGTCGAGCACCTCACCATCGACATTCCGGAGAACTTCATCGGCACGGTCATCGAGCGCCTCGGCCCCCGCCGCGGCGAGATGGTCAAGATGCACAACCACGGGTATGGCCGCGTGCGCCTCGAGTTCCGTGTGCCTTCCCGCGGCCTCATCGGCCTGCGCAGCGATCTGCTCACAGAAACCCGCGGCACCATGGTGATGAATTCCCTCTTCGACGGCTACATGCCCCACCAGGGGCAGATTCCGCAGCGCCCCACCGGCGCGCTGGTCGCCGATCGCCCCGGCTCGACCACCGCCTACGCACTCGAAGGCCTCGAAGACCGCGGCATTCTCTTCACCCCGCCCGGCGTGGAAGTCTACGAAGGCATGATCGTCGGCGAGCACTCCCGCGACAACGACCTCGACGTCAACGTCGTCCGCGAAAAGAAGCTCACCAACATGCGCGCCTCCACCGCCGACGATGCCATTCGCCTCTCGCCCCCGCGCGCCCTCAATCTCGAACAGGCCATCGAGTTCATCGCCGACGACGAAATGGTGGAGGTCACGCCCAAGTCCCTGCGCCTCCGCAAGAAGATCCTGCAGTCCAACCGCCGCCCACGCCGCAACCCGACTGTACCCGCGTAGCGCGTGCCGTCTTTACCACAAATGCGCCGGAAGATTTCCGCAGCCCCTCTAAATTTGCCTCTTTCGTAACTTTCGCTTCGCGCCCAAACGGAGCTAATATCCGTCACTATTGCGGGGCCGAACTCGCGCGGCGAGTACCCACGCACCGTCCGGCGGGTCATCGTTCTCCTTTCGGCAGGAGGCCTGACCCGCCGCGACGCAACCCCCGGACTGTCGATCCGAACTGTTGATCTGTGAGCGATTCCCCAATCTGCTCCGCGATTCCTGAAGACCATCACCCGCCCATCTTCAGCGAGGGACCGTACCAGACTGCCGTCTTGTCCCTCGTCCCCAGCCATCAACAGCAGTGCCACAACAGGAGCATCGACAATGGCAAAATCGCAGAAAGTCACGTTGAAGGGGACCGAGCAGACCCATGCCGGGAGCGCGTGCCATCGGGCCGACTTCTCCGCATCAGTTGATTGAAATCTCCGTCGTCCTGAAAAACCGCCAGCCTCTGAATCTCAGCCAGCATCGCGGCCAGACTCTCAGTTACAGCGACTTCGCCAGAACCTATGGCGCCGAGCCCAACGATATCGAGCTCATCCGGCACTTTGCCCGTGAAAACAACCTCGAAGTCCTTACGCGCGGCGATGAAATTCACCGCCGCACCGTCACCCTGGCCGGTACCGCTGCCGACATGGAAAAGGCATTCAACGTGGAACTCGTCGGCTTCGAGCATCCCGACGGAACTTACCGCAGCCACACCGGTCCCATCCAGGTTCCTAAGGCCTGCGCCTCTGTCATCCAGGGCATTTTCGGCCTGGACAATCGCCCCGTCGCCCATCCGCACTTCCGTACGCGCAGCACCAACCGCGCCTTTGGCTCGCGCGCCTCAACCACCACCTACACTCCGCTCCAGGTCGCCTCGTTGTATGACTTTCCCCCCAATGCCGACGGTGACGGCCAGACCATCGGGATCATCGAACTGGGCGGTGGCTACCGGCCGGCCGACCTCCAGCAGTACTTCCATGGCCTCAACCTCCGCATTCCGCCGGTCCGCGCCGTCCTCGTCGATCACGCCAACAATCGTCCCTCCACCCCCAACAGCGCCGATGCTGAAGTGATGCTCGACATCGAGATTGCCGGGGCCGTCGCAAACGGCGCATCGCTGGCCGTTTACTTCACCTCCAACACCGCGCGCGGTTTTCAGGATGCTCTCAGCACCGCCGTCCACGATCAGTTGCACACACCTTCCGTCCTCTCCATCAGCTGGGGCAATGCCGAAGAAACGTGGTCGGATCAATCGATGGAATGCTTCGATCAGGTCGCGCAGGAGGCGGCCCTGCTGGGCATCACCATCATCGTCGCCTCCGGCGACAACGGCTCCAGCGAGGGCATGGCCAACAACCAGAACCACGTCGATTTCCCGGCGTCGTGCCCGCATGTCCTGGGTGTCGGGGCACACGGCTCATTGCCGCCGGCAACAATACCATCCACTCCGAAACTGTCTGGAACGACGGCCCTGCCGGCGGCGCCAGCGGCGGCGGCTATAGCAATGTCTTTGAGAGACCGGAATGGCAGGCGTCCGTCGTCACCATGCCCACTCGCGGCGTTCCCGACACTTCGGGCGACGCGGATCCGGACACTGGCTACAACATTCTCGTCGATGGTGAACTCGCAATCATCGGCAGCACCAGTGCGGTCGCGCCCCTCTGGGCTGGCCTCATTGCGCGCTGCAACCAGCTGCTGGGGACCCGGCTGGGATTCCTCAATCCCACGCTCTACGCGATCAACCAGAACAACGGGTTCCGCGATATCACCCAGGGGAACAACGGCGCTTTCCCCGCTACACCCGGCTGGGATCCCTGTACCGGTCTGGGCACACCCATCGGCAATCGGCTCGTGCAGGCCCTTGCGGCGGCCACCGGAAGGAGCGTCTCCACGACTGTGGCCAAACTAGCCGCCTCGGCCGAGACTGTTTCAACCCGTAGCCGCCCGCATTCCGCCGCCTGACGGCCTCATCGTCGGGCATCACCTTCACCCGCATGGCGCGACTCTCCTGCCCCTCCCCGGGGGAGTCGTGCACTTCGGAGGAGCTGGATCTTCGGCCCAGCTCCTCCGATTTTGCGCTTCTCTCTACGCCGCCTTCTGCGCGTACGGATTCACCCGATCTGCGATCTCCGTCAGCAGATGGTCGGCGTGTCCTTCTTCCTTGATCGTCTTGTCGAGCAGTTCCACATGCGACGTCTCGCCCAGCAGTTGCGCCCAGCGGCGAACCGCGCCATAAACGGCGATCTCGTAGTGCTCCACGCGCTGGCCAGCGGAAATCAGCGCCGCATCGCGCACTGCGTCGTCCGCCGCGTCTTTCACTGCGTCTTCGCCTTCGATCGCCAGCGCCGCCATCACCTTGCACTTCACCGGTTTGGCGTCACCGGCTGCCTGATTGAGAATCTGTTCCAGTCTTTGCACGTGCATCTCGGTTTCCTGCAGATGCGATTGGAAGGCCTGCTTCAGCTGCGTGTCGCTCGACTTCTCGATCATCTTTGGCAGCGCTTCGGTAATCTGCTGCTCGGTCGACAACAGCATCTGCAGCTGGTTGATGTAGAGCTTGCGCAAATTGTCGAGATTCGCGGAAAAAACCTTCATAGCTCTCGCTCCTGTGTGGGGGATTGAAACGGGTGTCTCTTTTTAGTGGGATGCGCGGAGCTGTGTGGGCGAAGCTTCTCCGAACCCAAACCTACCCGACCTCTTTTTGCGAGCTTCGCCCCTCCCGCTCTTCCGCATCCGACTCTCTATGAAGAACGCAGGCCCGGCAACAACACGTTCCGCCGCGGATTTCCTGCCGCGCAGCCCCGCTGCGCGCCACAATCTCGACTCTCTCCGCAAAGCTGCGGACGGCTGCAAAGGTTGCCCGCTCTACCAGCGCGCCACCCAAACCGTCTTCGGTAAAGGAAAGCCGCATGCAAAGATGATTCTCTTCGGCGAACAACCCGGCGACCGCGAAGACATCGAAGGCAAGCCCTTCGTCGGTCCAGCCGGACTACTCCTCGACCGCTGCCTCGAAGAAGCCGGCATCGACCGCGACGAGATTTACGTCACCAACGCCGTTAAACACTTCAAGTGGGAGCCACGCGGCAAGCGCCGCATCCACAAAACCCCCGGTCTCCGCGAGATCGCCGCCTGTCGTCCCTGGTTCGACGCAGAAGTCGGCGCTGTCGAACCGGAGCTGATCGTCTGCCTCGGCGCAACTGCCGCGCAGGCTCTCCTCGGCAGTGCGTTTCGCGTCACGCAGAATCGCGGCAAAATTCTCACCGCGCGGAACCTGCCGCCCGTCCTCGCCACCGTGCACCCGTCATCGATCCTGCGCGCCCCCGACGACCAGAGCCGCCACGAAGCCCGCGCCCTCTTCGTTGCCGACCTGCGCGAAGCAGCCGCCTTCCTGCGCCGTCACCGTCGCGCCGCCTAAAAGCAAAGGGCAGGGACTGAACCCTGCCCTACCGATCTTCGACCATCTGGGCCCGGAGACGTCAGATCATGCGCGCGAACTTCTCCCGCCGCTTCTCCCACTCCTCGGTCGAGAATAGCCGCGGCCCCACATCAATCAGCCGTGGAATCATATTGAAGATGGCAACCGGACTCCACCGCCTGCCGTCGCGCGTGCGGAAGCCCATCTCGTTCAGATGGCTCGCAATGTTGGAGAAGGGAAAGTCCTGCACCAGCATCTCCATCATCTGCAGCAGCGCCTGCTGCTCGTTTGGATCGAGCTCCAGCCCCTTGCAGTCTTCTGAAATCCGCAGCCCGTAAGGAATGTCCTCCGGAAACGCGCCGTCGGTGGGCATTTCCGAATCGGGCAGCTCGCGCCGCCACTCAACCGACACCAGATGCCAACCCGCCCCCACCCGCTGCCGCACAATCTCTTCCAAAAGCGGCTGGCCAATCATGTCCCGGATGCGCTCTACGTAAGCCATACGATGCCTCCCTCGTCCTGTCCGTGCTGTCCCGTCCTGTCCTGTCCGTGGCGCCTATTAGAATGCACGCCGCGGACCATCGCAAGCCACTAGTGACGAATGGGCTAAGGAATCCCTGATGAAGCTCCCACTTTGCACGGGCACGGCTTCACAGCTTGCGGAAAAACTCTGTGGTCCACAGCTCTTTGTGTCCAGCCGGGGACTATCAATCTCTCTGTTGCTGCTCCAGGAATCGCCTGTCAACGTCAGGTCACCGCGCACGTGGCGACCAAAATATTGATAGAGAAAGTCTGCAAATTGCCGGCTCGTTCGGAAGTAGAAGAGGCCTTGTCAACCAGACTCGCCAACTCATCGAGCGTTGGTTGCCTCCAGTCGGTGTAACCGGCTAAGTGCAGGTTCCGGCAGTATTTCATCGCCGAGTGCCAAGTCACCGCGTTGCCATTGTCCCTCGAAGGCCACATGAGTCCAGTGGATGGATCGATCCAATACTCACGCTCTTGAGGCGTCTGCGGAGACCCTTCGGTATGTGCTGAGGATTGAGCGCTGAACGAATTGCTCAGACTGACCGCAGCCACAATCATCGCTGCAACTACGGCAAGCAGACGTTGAGATGCTTTCGCCATCGCGGATCAGTTTAGCGCTCTGAGGTCGGCAATAAGGAAGTTGCCGGCGTTCGGCCGGGCCTGGCAGCGGAAGCCGCAGGTACAAAAAAAGGGCCCCTCGGGGTGAGGGGCCAATCTGCCTTGGTTCTCTCGTTGTGTGAGAGCTTTTTGGGCCTTGCCTTCTTACTGAGGCTGTGCCGTTGGCTGCGACGCAGCACCCTGAGGGGAGGGCTGCGCGGAATTCTGCTGCGTCGCACCAATCGGTGAACCGCCAGAGGATGGCTGGTTCAAGGCCGCGAGACTGTTGGCCATCAGGCTGACGCGAACGATGCTGCCCGGCTTCGCCGTGGAGTTATCGTCTGAGCTGATGGGCGTGTTGCCCATGGCGACTTCGTGAATCCGCCATACCGGAATCTGCTTCTCAGCCAGATACCGCACGACGGCTTCTGCCATGTGCTGGGAATTTGCCATACCGGCTTCGCCGCGCGAGCGGGAGTAGCCAGCGACTTCAACCACGTAACCCTTCTGACCCTGCAGCTGGCCGACGACCTGATCGAGGGCGTCTTTCGCCTTCTGGTTCAGCACAGTCTGTCCGGGACGGAAGCGGATGTCGGTGTTGGTGAGCGGGTGATACTGATCGAGGTTGGCGACGGTTTGGCCTAGCTGAGCGTTCTTATCGTTCGCCTGCTGGGCGGTTTGCTGCGCCTGCTGAGCGCTCTGGGTGGCGGCGCTGGCGACCTGATTCGCCTGATCGGCGGTGGACTGCGCGGCATGGATGCCGTTCTGCGCGCGCTGATCGACGTCCTTAATATCGCTGGCGTTCTTGGCCTGGAGCTGATCGAGTTCGTTCAGGCGATCCTTTACCGGATCGAGCTGCCGGTTGACCCACTTTTTGCGGGCGAAGGGATTCACTTTCCCCCAGAATCCTTCGTTGGACTGCATGGGGAGGGGAGCCTTGCCGGTGCCGGTCTGCTCGGTGGTCTGGGGCTGTGCCTGCGCGTTGGTGGAAGCACCCGTCTGGACCTGGGGCTGCTGTTGATCCGAAGTGGATTGCGCGACCGCCGGCAAAGCCATGCTTGCTGCAACCAGCAGTACGGTAAGGGAACCGGAATTCAATTTCATTGTCATTGTTGATCTCGTTTGAACTTCTGTATTTGAATTCGGTGGGCTGCGCAGCGCCCCGTGTTGCACGAACCTAAAGAGCACTCGCCATGCCAAACTGCGGGGCGTGCGTTTTTGGCAGATAAGCTGTTTTGAATCAACGATTGGAGTACTGCTGTGCGGGGCCTCGAACATGAGTAACCCGGTAAAAAGCACAAGATCGAGCCGGATCGGGAAGAAATTACGCTCCTTAATGGCCCGTGACTGCGATCACCCGGATTTCGGGGTAGTTCTGGTTCCAGTCCTGGGGGAGGCTGTCGAAGATGAGGCGGAAGTCGCGGGTTTCGCCCGGGTGGATGGGGGCGGCGCCGACGGACTGCGTATCTACATAAGGCTGGCGGGTGCGTATGAGCGTGAGTGGCATCGTCTCCTTTTTGGCGATGGGATTCTCGAAGCCGTGGAAGGCGACCTGGACGGTGATGGCGGTGACGGTCTTCTGGCCGGTGTTGGTGATCTGACCGTCGATGTAGGTGGACTGGGCGCCGGCGACGCTGCCGGCTTGGCTCATCTGGAGGTTGCCGATGGGGAGACTGGCGGCGTAGGGGTCGGGCGGGGCGAGGCCGGCTCCGCCGGGATTGACCGGCTGCGCCCGATGGGTGACCGTGAAGACAACGCCGATGAGGACGATGACCAGGGCGACGACAAGGGAGATGACCCAGGGCAGTGGAGAGCGGGGCTCGGCAGGAGGGCTGGGGCGGAAGAGGCCGGGATCGGAAGATGGAGGCGTGCTCATGACGGATACAGGGTACAGCGGATGGGCTGGAGCCGGTAGCGGGTAGCCTGTCACCGACAGCCTGTGGCCGGGCAGCTAAAAGCTGGTCAGCTAAGAAGCATCAGGCTAAGAAGCGGCCGGCTAAAGAGCAGTCCGATGAGAAACGGACGGCAGTGAATCAGCGATGGGCAGGAAACGAAGCCCGCAATTCACGGCTCGCACGCTCTTCTGCGTTCGAATCGATTTTGCTGCACGCTACGGGCTACGGGCTACCGGCTCGTTGTTATCGGCATTACGAGCGAGGGTAACTCATGGAGCACTTTCGCACAGGGGAGGAAAAATATTTCTCAAGTTTCGAGTCGCGATTGCCGAACAATGAGTCTAAGCAGGCGAGAACGCGTCAGCAAAAATTCCCCTTTGAGGCCAGACCATGAACACCCTCCCCGAAGAGCCCCAGAGCTCCAGCAGGAAGCCGGAGTATGCATATCGGATCGCGGCAGCGGCAGCTGCATTGTTTTTACTTCTGACGTGGCTGAGCGCGTAAGCGCGAGGCGCTAGCGAGCTGCGGCTTCGCGGGCGAGGGCGCGCTTGAGAAGAACTTCCAGCGCAGTTTTGTGCTCCGCGTATTCGGCGTCGCTGATCTTCCCTTGCAGCCGTTCTGTCTCCAGTTGAAACAGTTCTTCCTTGAGGGCCGCTAAGGTTCCGCTCGTTGCGGTGCCCTTTTGTGGGGCGCCGTTGGGAACGACGGTGGCTGCCGGTGTCGAGCCGGGCGCGGCGTGCGTCAGTTGCGCGCGGAGGGCAGTGGCCTTCACGCCGGGAGGCAGCGTGGGCGTGAGGGGCGAGGCTTCGGCGGGGGCGAGGCCTGCGGCCTGGCCGGGTTGGGCACGAAGCATGAAGGCGGCCGCGATGACGAGGGCAAGGCCGACGCCCGAGAGGATCCACCATTTGTATTTCTGCAGCGGGTCGGGGGTGTCGATGGGGGTGCCGAGGCCGCCACCGGGACCGGCGGGTTGGGCCGCGGGCTGGCCGGACTGATCGGGTGCGCCGGCCATGCCGCCGGCGCCCTGATCCTGACCCGGAGCACTCTGACCTGGAGCACCCTGGCCCATGGCGCCCGGACCGGCCTGCGCATTTTGCTGCTCGCGGGGCATGGAGCCGGTGCCGGAGACGGTGAAGGCAACGGGCGTTCCGGCTTTGATATTGGTGGCGAGGTACGTCTGGGTGCCGGGGCCACTGGCGTCAGGGCCAAGAGGCTGGAAGTTGCTGCCGCTGAAGCTCATGCTCTTCGGCAGCATGATGGCAATGTTTTCCGCTGGCAGCGTGACGCGCGCCTGCAAGTTGGCACTGCCGCTGTAGGGCAGGTGGTAGCCGACCTGGAAACGGGTTTCGCCGGGGCGGATGGGGAAGATGAAGGCGTAGTGGCCTTTGTCGGCCATGGGGACGGGCTGGTTGGAGACGGCCATGCCGCCGGGGCCGGTGGCGGTGGCGCCTTCGAGAATCGCGTCCTGCGGGAGGTAGAACTCGAAGCTGTGGGCGCTGAGCTGGGTCTTCGGAGGCTTCGATTCGTTGCGGATGAAGTAGCTTTCGGTGACGCTGAGGCCCTGGGGGTTGGTCTCGATGCGAGAGACGTCGGCGTAGAGGTGCAGGCCATCGACTTTGGAGGCAACGTCGAAGACGTCGATGTTGACCAGGGTGGTGTTGGGCGGGACGGGGCCGTAGTAGGAGGCTTTGTCATGGTCGACGCGGACCAGGTGCATGCCGGTGTTGTCGGGCACGTTGAAGGAGTAGTGGCCCTTCGCATCGATCTTCGTCTGCGCGGATTCCTGCATGCCGGCCTGCAGATCGAGGAGCACGGCGGTGTCGCCGGTGGCGGGCTTGCCGGTGGTCTTGTCCGTCACGTTGCCGGAGATGGTAGCGGCGCTGAGGGAGAGCGGGAGGGCTGCGGCGGCGAGAAGGGCGAGTCGGGAGCAGAGCTTCATGAGGTTGGTTCCTTGATGTCAGGCGTGGCGCGGCGATAAGACGTCGGACTCGAGCAGATCGATCTCGGCGACGGTCTCGGCGGCTTCGTTTTCGAGCATGGTGCGCTGCGACGCGTAGTCTTCTTCGGGATACTTGCCCGCCTTGTACTCGAAGTTGAGGTCGCGGAGGTTGTCGTAGAGGACTTCGCGGCGCTCGCGGAGGTATTCGAGGCGAGTCTTCTGGTGCTGGGCCTCGACGTGGCGCTCGGGCCAGAAGACGAAGAGGAAGGCGCCGATGAGGAGGAGGGCGCAGGCGGCTGTCGTCATAGCGACTCCGTGGAATACGGGAAGAGTTTAGAGTTTAGAGTTTGGAGTTGAGAAAAGCCCGTCGTCCTCATACTTCGGTCTCCTTGCGAATCTTTTCGCGGAGTTCGTCGGAGAGCGGAGCTACTTCGACGATGGGCATCGCGGCAGAGCGCATGCGCCAGCGTTTCACCAGGACCCATGTGCCGAAGAGGCCGAGGATGAGCAGCGCGGGGGGCACGACCCAGGCGACGATGTTGAACTTCGTGAGCATGGGCGCGGCGAGGGCGGTGGGGCCGTATTTGTCCTGAAAGGCGGTGAGGATGACGTTGTTCGAGTCGCCGTGGTCGATGGCGGCGCGGAGCTCGGCGAGCATGCGGTCGGAGTCGGGGCAGCCGACGTGGTTGCACTCGATGAGGATCTCGGAGCAGCCGCAGACGCACATGAGCTTGTGGCCGAGGTCCTGGTAGCGGGCCTCGGTATCGGCGGCGCCGAGGGTGATGACGGAGAGGACGATGACGAGGGGAAGGATGAGGTAGCGCAGTGCAGCCGGGGCTAAAGCCCGGCCTTTTTTTTGCGGCTGATTCCACGGCCTGAAGGCCGTGGCTTCTACCGTCAGCGCCGCTTGCGCGACGCTGGATGTTTCAGGGGCTAAAGCCCGGTTTTGTTTGGGCTGTTCCTGGCACGGCTGAAGCCGTGCCCCTTCAAAGCCCGAATCATGTCGCGATGGAAATGACCGGCGCATCAGTTCCCTGCCCTTCCGGCGGCGACGGGTTCAGCTGGGTCGGTGACGCGATGCTGCTGCGCGGCGGTGGTGGCGCTCATGTTGGGAACGAGCGCGATGCCGGTGCCGAGGATGGTGACGAGGAGGCCGATCCAGATCCAGGCGACGAGCGGGTTGAGGAAGGCCTTGATGACGGGCTGGCCGGTGACGGGATCCTTGCCGGCGTAGATGACGTAGAGGTCCTCGATCAGCGTGGAGTGGTTCGCGACGATGGTGGAGGGCTGGCCGTTGACGGCGTAGACGCGGAGTTCAGGCGAGAGCTTCGTGACCAGTTTGTTGCCACGATAGACGTTGAGCATCGCGAATTCGGTGTCGTAGTTCGGGTTCGAGTCCTGGGAGTAGTCGAGGCATTCGACGCGATAGGGGCCGAGGACGAAGCTGTCCTTGAAGTTCATGGTCTGCTCGTGACTCTGGTTAAACGCCTGGCCCGCGATTCCGATGAAGATGAGGACGATGCCGAAGTGGACGATGTAGCCGCCGTAGCGACGGGTGTTGCGGCGGGTGAGCCGGACCATGGAGGCGAGCAGGTTCTGGCCGGATTTTTGCCCGATGACGCGCGCGCCTTTGTAGAACTCGGAAAAGATGGCGGTGAGCACGAAGGCGGCGAGGGAGAAGGTGAGCCAGGAGTAGAAGGCGCCTTCCTGATCGGTGGTGAAGATGGTCCAGGGATGCACGCCGAGGGGGATGATGGCGATGGCGACGACCAGCCCGACGATGCCGGGGAGGATGAAGTTGCGGCGGATGCTCTTGATGGACGTGGAGCGCCACGCGAGGACCGGGCCGATGCCGGTGAGCAAAAGAAGGAAGACACCGATGGGGACGGCGACGCGGTTATAGAAGGGCGCGCTGACGGTGACCTTGTTGCCCTGCACGTATTCGGAGAGGACGGGGAAGAAGGTTCCCCAGAGAACAGTGAAGCAGGCGGCGAGCAGAACGAGATTGTTGAAGAGGAAGCTGGACTCGCGCGAGACGAGGGACTCGAGCTTGTGGTCGGTTTTGAGGTGGTCGCGATTGTAGATATAGGTGAAGAGACAGATGGCGAACGTGATGACGAGGAAGATCCAGAACCAGTTGCCGATGGGGGACTGGGCGAAGGCGTGGACGGAGCTGACGAGGCCGGAGCGGGTGAGGAGGGTGCCGAGGATCGACAGCATGAAGGTGGAGAAGATGAGCCAGACGTTCCAAGACTTCATCATGCCGCGCTTCTCCTGCATCATGACCGAGTGCAGGAAGGCGGTGCCGGTAAGCCAGGGCATGAGGGAGGCGTTCTCGACGGGGTCCCAGCCCCAGTAGCCACCCCAGCCGAGGACGTTGTAGGCCCAGTGCATGCCGAGGAAGATCCCAACGGTGAGGAAGAGCCAGGTGACCATGGTCCAGCGGCGGGTGATGTGGATCCACTTCTCGCCGGGGTAGCGCATCATGAGCGCGCCGAGGGCGAAGGCGAAGGGCACGCTGAATCCCACATAGCCGAGGTAGAGCATCGGCGGGTGGATGACCATCTCGGGATACTGGAGAAGCGGGTTGAGGCCGTTGCCATCGACAGGGATGGCGCCGGTGACCAGCGAGAAGGGCGTGGCCGCGATGTTGACGAGGAGCAGGAAGAAGACCTGGATGCCGGCGAGAATCGTCGAGGCGTAGGCGGTGAGCTTGACGTCGACTTTGTGGCGGGCGCGGAGGACGAATCCGTAAGCGGAGAGCAGGAATGCCCACAGCAACAGGGAGCCTTCCTGACCGGACCAGAGGGCGGCGAATTTGTAGGCCCAGGGGAGCGCGCGGTTCGAGTGCTCGGCGATGTAGGCCACGGAAAAGTCGTTGGTAAAGGCGGCCCAGACGAGGGCAAAGGCAGCGCAGGCAGTGGCGAAGAAGCTGGCGATTCCGGCGCGGCGTGCGGTTTCGGCGAGGCGTTCGGGAGCGATGGCATAGCGGCGGCCGGTGGCGAGCTGGCGGAGGGCGACAGCGCCGGCCAGCAGGTTGTATCCGCTGAGAGCCAGGGCGACGAGGAGCGCAAAACTGCCGAATGCAGGCATAGGAGGCGACTTTCTGATTGTCGCACCTTCAGACGGCCGATGACGGCTGCGGCTTACGGACACGACAACGAGGGGACAGGAATGATCTTCGCGTGAGACGGGGCGGGGGGCTGTGACGAATCTCACAGGGGGGAGCGGGGAGCCGGGAGCTTGGAGCTTGGAGTTGGGAGCTGAAAGCGGGGAGCTGGGAGGGAGCTCAAGGCGAGCGAAGGAGCGAGTGGAAAGGCGAGTGGAGAAACGAGCGCAAGGCCAGGTTTTTGGCTACCGGCTACAGGCTACCGGCTCCAAGCTGCTTCTAGGCGGTGCGGCTGAGGGGCTGGTCGAGGAGGGAGCGAACGACGGAGAGCAGTTCGTCGGGGGGGCAGGGCTTGACGCGGAAGAGGACATCGAGGAGGAGGTATTCGTCTTCCGCCTCGGCGAGACCGCTGAGGACGACGACGGGCAGATCGGGGAAGCGGTTGCGGAGTTCGGCGACAAATTCAGGCCCGTTCATGCCGGGCATGAGGTGGTCGGTCATCACGAGGCCCACGGGGCGCGGGTCGCCGACCTGATCGAGCATGGCGAGAGCCTGGGGTCCGTCACAGGCGACCGCGACGTTGCGGCCGGACCGGGACAGAATGGCCTTTCTGGTGGTGGCCTGAATACAGTTGTCATCCACCAGCAAGATGTCAGCAAGCATTGGGAAGAGTGATTCTCCGGGAGAGATTTAGGTTGCCTTGCCGAAAAGCCCAATCGTAACCGAGAAAGTTTCCCGGTTCCGTAGCCCATATCACC
>Ga0224555_1003497_pt1 | contig 15966 bp, 12 predicted proteins | sample 714S23034metaG_FD_180687 | JGI IMG/M metagenome (GOLD analysis project Ga0224555, IMG submission 180687) | Peat soil microbial communities from Stordalen Mire, Sweden - 717 S2 30-34 | ecosystem: Environmental > Terrestrial > Soil > Wetlands > Peat | place: Sweden: Norrbotten County, Stordalen...
CTGTGATGCCGGGCTTCCGCGAACCACAGGGACTGGGCTTCGACATTATCCCGGTAGAGGAACGACATCTCTACCGGGATATCAACGAATGGCGAATGCTACGGGTTGATACATTGAAAGGAACTTTGTGAATATCAAGCAGTTTTCCCTTTGCTCGCACCGTTCTCATTGCTTTGGGGCGGGCTGTTTATTGGTTATTCTTGCGCTCGCCACCATCCTTTGGCCCCAGTGTGCGCCGGGGCAGCAGCCTCCCGTCCCCAAGCTGACGCTTGCCCAGGTTGAACAGTTGGTGTCGAGCAAGGTGCCGGATTCAACGTTGAACACCCAAATTCAGCGGCGCGGGCTGGCCTTCACGCCCACTCCGGCTATGATCGAATCACTGCGGGCGAAGGGCGCCGGTCCTCTGACGTTGGCTGCAATCGAGACGTTTTTTCCCAAGGCAACCCTTAGCCTTGTAACAAGCCGCGACCTGATCTATATGCCAAGCCATCAGGGCCTCGGGCTGATTGAGCTGAGTGTTGCCGAAGGAGCCGCCAAGAGAACCGCAAAGACAGTGCTCTTCAATAACAACTATGTGTTATGGAATGTCCATCAGCAGGAGTTCTATGTCGTCGGCCTCAACGGAGACGCTGTGTCGGTGATTTCAGCGGGAACCTTCACGCAGACCGCTGCGATGAAAGGGGATGTCGGCTGGAACACCTTTTCCACTGCACTATCCCCGGATGGACGGAGTCTTTACCTTGCGTGCTTCGGCGGTTCTCCGCAGACACTGCGGATCGTCGCTTTTGATACGGCGTCGCGGAGTCATCGTGCAACACAGGCGATCTCTGGAGGAGGAAGCGCGGCCTACCTGGCGCTGAGCCCGGATGGTGACCGAGTGTATGTGGCATCGGGGAGTATCCTCGCGGAATACGAGACTTCCGACCTCAGGTTGCTTCGTCAGCAAAGCTTTGAAGGCTGGCCTTTGATCGTGTCCCCCGACGGGCGGTTCCTGTTTTCTGTGCAACAGGACAGACTGTTGCGAATTCGCACCGACGGTTTGAGTGTCGACAAGAGCCTCACCCTACCGGAAGCCGCGTTCAGGCAGCTATCTCTATCAAGGGACGGACGGAACCTTTTCGCATCGGGGAAAAATGCGATATACCGTGTGCCGTTGTCGTTGGATACCTACATTCCAATTCGCCCTCCGCATGGTGTGGATTCGGGTATTCAGTTCGCCGAGTCGGCGGACGGTAGGGCGCTGTATGTGCTTTCGGGCGGCAATAATCAGGAAAGCCTATGGGTGATTGACTTGGCGACCGAACAGGTTATGAAGACCATTGACGGAATTGCCTTCCCTGCAAGCATCATTGCAGTACCGGGTGCACTGATGCGGGGGATACCGAAGCGAGACGATCTGCCGGACGCGTCCTCCAATTCAGATACTGCGCCCAGCCAAAGGACCGAAGAATCTCCAAGTCCCCCGCCACGCGCCTACAAAATCACCCCTACTCTGCCGACCTCCGGCGCCAATCCCGATTACACCATGCAAGTTGACGAGTGCCACCGGGCAGGCGATCAGATTCTTTGCTCCGGAAAGATAACAAACAACACCGATGCGCCGACGAATACCTATCTGCGGGACAGTTCGGCCGTAGACGACGAAGGAAACTCATTTTTCGTCGGGTCTTTTCTCGGCGTCGGTATCGGATTCCCCGGATTTGGCACCGAGGAGCGGATCATGCCGAACACTCCCACTAAATTTATTCTGACGGTTAATGACGCGCACCGAAATGTCAAGACGATCAACCTACAGATCGCGGTTGATTGGACCGGAGGGGCCAGGTATGGATCCCTGATTTTCCAAGGAATACCTGTCCAATGAAATACAAACCATCATTTCGCGTAGCGCTCAAGCACTGGGACGAGTGCATCCCCGTCGGGTTCTATAAAAGGGGATGTCAAGCAAAAACACTCTTCCTCTTCCGCGAGGAGGGGATGTTTTTCCGACATCCAGCTCCATCCGCAGCTGCACGAATCCTGGCCGGGGTGCGGCTGGCCGAGCCGATTTCGCCGGTGGTTTGCGGAGTCATGAGTTGATGCGTTCCTTCGCGCGGCCTCATTGCGCCTTTAAGGAGCCACAAACGCCCACTCCTCATCTGTCACGTCGCTTGGATACCCCGATTTATTCGCATCTCCCATCTGTCCATCGTCGGCCATCGCGACTGCGACGCACACAACAATGATTCCAAAGGGATAAAGTTAATAACAGGCTCTAGCGAAAAAACCGGCTTGCGCATTGGACCGTGCTATACTTTAGCCGGTCAAACTCCCCCCGGACAATCAGACCAGAAGAGGCGCGTACGATGCGTAAGATTTTGCTTACCCTCTCTCTCCTAGGATCGCTGTGTTCTGCCGGTTGCGGCGGTGGCGGCGGTGGAAGCAGTACCTTGCAGGTATCCCCGACCATCACCTCAGTTAGCGCATCCTGCACTCCAGCTAGCATTCAGACCGGCCAGACCAGCCAATGTTCGGCCACGGTTTCCGGAACCGGCAGCTACAGCTCCGCTGTGACTTGGGCGGCGACGGACGGGGCGATCACCTCATCAGGAGTTTTCACGCCGAGTGGCACAGGAGCGGCGACGATCACCGCGACCTCGACACAGGACACAACCAAGTCCGGTAATGCAACGGTGACCGTGACGGCGCCGAACAACCCTGTCCCGACGATCACCAGCCTTTTGCCCACTTCAGCGACTGCCGGGGCAGCAGCCCAGACGCTCACAATTAACGGGACCAACTTCCTCTCAGGCTCCACGGTCACCTATAACGGAGCGGCGCACTCGGCAACCCTTGTCAGTTCCGCTCAGCTAACCATTTCGCTTACTGCAAGCGATCAGGCCGCCGCAGGAACCTTCCCGGTTGTCGCCTCCAACCCCTCCCCTTGTGGCGGTGCATCGAATTCCGTGAACTTTACCGTAAACAATCCCGCCCCCTCCGTTTCATCGGCGTCACCGAAAACTCTGCCAGTTGGTTCACCCACATCACTTGTTACCGTCGCTGGCACCAATTTTGTAGCATCATCACAAATCGTTTTTAACGGCACCTCAGCGCCGACCACATTTGTCTCCCCAACTGAATTAACGGCGACTCTCCCCGCATCGCTGCTTGTTTCTGCAGCTTCAGTTTCAGTTGCCGTCTCCAATACCCCACCTGGCGGAGGGACAAGTTCAACCGTCGCAATTCAAGTTGTGTCCTTAGGCTCATTGACGATGCTTGCCGTGCCTGCCACGGCCACAGATCCCACGGGACCGTGGAGCGCCTTTGTCGTCGCCCGAGATCCGTCCGGCAACCCCATAGCGGGACTGCCAATCACGATGACCGCTAGCCAAGGCACGCTCAGTGTCAGCAGCGGAACCACCGATGCAAACGGATCTTTCTCGACAACCATTACGCCACCCGCCGGAATCTCTGCAACAGAAGCGGTTGGCCTCGTCGCGACCTCAGGAGGTCAGGCGGTCAGCGCGAGTCTCTTGTTTACCGGGGTATCGACTGCAGCGGCTCGAACTGGAAACTCGGCGGCAGCCCTGCGAAGGAAACTCGGCGTTGAGGCAGCTACGCCGGCCGCTAGCTCAGCAGCAACCATTCCGGTTGCCATAGGCATCAGCATCGCTTCCCCTGGGAGCACCTCGCCCTTTGCAACTCCCAATTACTGCTATACAACCGCCGCCCTCTCAAGCACCGAGACTTCTCAGTGTGCCGCGTTGTACCAGGAACAAAGCATCGCACTGCAGCCCACAAACCCATTTCAAGCAGCGTGCAACGTCGCGAATGTCGCGGATACAGCCGTCGATGTCGGCGAATGCGTCGGGACAGCGGTAACAGTCGTCTCTTGCGCAGTTTCGGCGTCGGGAGTTGGTTCGGTTGCTACGTTAGGCGCCGCCGACGCTGTCTGCGCCGCAACCGTGGATCTTACTGCATCGACACTCGCGCCAGACTGTGCGGAATTCATAATTAATGAGGTCACAAATTACTTTTCCCCAAAAGCGGCCACGGCGGAGGAAGTCGTCGAACTTACCGTTGAGCCTTCCGAGAACCCGCTCGATTACGCTGTTGCGTTATGCGATCTCGCAAGCTCCTCCGGCAGCCAATCATCCGGCGCAGTCGTCGCTCCGGTCGCCGGGAACGGAGTTCAAGGGAACAGCAACGGCCTTGCGCTCAGCATTTCGCTTAACTCTCCGACCGGGATCGCGATTGATGCCAGTGGTAACGTGTATTTCGACGATGACGGCAACAATGTGATTCGTGAGCTGAATATTGCAACTAATGAGGTGACCACCGTCGTGGGAACGGGGGCTACGGGATACACGGGCGATAACGGCCCGGCTGCATCTGCAACTCTGAACCATCCCACACAGCTCGCATTCGATGCTGATTACAACCTCTACATCGCAGATGCCGACAACAATGTCGTCCGAAAGGTTAGTGGTGGAATTATCACCACCGTTGCCGGAACCGGTATTGCAGGGTACTCGGGAGACGGATCAGCCGCAGTGCATGCAATGCTGGACTACCCCGACTCTATCTTTCTTGACGCAGCAGGCAACCTTTACATTTCGGATGCGTCCAACAATCGAATCCGCAAAGTGACATCCAATGGCGTCATAAATACGGTTGCAGGAAATGGAATTGGAAGCTACGGGGGCGACAACGGTCCTGCTTTAGACGCAGAACTCAATGGGCCCACAAGAGTTGTCGTAGATAGCGTCGGGAACCTTTATATCTCCGATTTGCACAACAACCGAATCCGTAAAGTAAATGGCAGTAACGAAATCATTTCAACGATTGCAGGCAACGGTATTTCCGGCGACGAAGGCGATGGCGGAGCCGCCACCAGTGCGGAGCTTAACGAGCCTGTCAGCCTGGCCCTCGATACCTCAGGCAATGTCTACATCGCCGACCTAGGAAATCAGCGGATTCGGGTCGTCAACACGCAGACCGCAGCTGCCACTCTACTAGGGGTGGCCGTTCAGCCGGGCACCATTGCCACAGTTGTGGGCGGAGGTGCGCAGAGCGACCTGTATGCGGGCGCGGTACTCAGCGTTTCGCTTTTGTACCCCACCGGGCTGCTCACGGATAAGACCGGAAATCTTTATTTCGCCGACGCCGATAACAACATCATTCTGCGGGCAGGGGGAGGAAATTGAAGAATGGGAGTATGTCCCAAGGAGATACCTTCATCGTGATACGCGCCTTAGTTCTTTTCCGCAGTCATCTTCGACCTTGGACGCTAGTCAAACTCGACGTGAATCTGGAAATGGACTTTTGAGAATGAGGAACTCAAGATGAAATCCCGTTACCTCGGCCTGATAGAGGCCAAATCATGAATGACTGGACGTGGGCGGACTGCAAGAGGTCAATTCGCCGGCACGGATACGGAGGGGTCGTCTCAACGATCACGTCTCTTGCTCTTGTGTTGCTGATGAGGGGAGGGCATTCTCAGACTCCTCAGCCCATGACGCTTTATGAAAAAGACGGGGTTACGGTCATTGCGACCGAGACCCAGGACACGCTGGAACTCGCAGTGAGCGAGCCCGATCCAATAAATCTCGAGATTCAGGTTGACCAGAATCAGAATGGCCAGATCGACCGATATATAGACCACTCCTATGGCGTTACGCCGCGTGGAAAGCTCTGTTCCGCATACCTGATAAATGGGACAAGTGACACCGCTTGCGGTGGATGTGCTTCCTCTGCCCATTTGAAAGCCTTTAAGGATGCAGATGGGCGCAGACAGTACACGCTGGTGCTGCCAAAAAAGGAGCTGAGCCTCGGCCAACAATCGGTCAAGCTTGCTCTTAATTTCTTTAATAGTGCACAAAAATCTTTTTCTGTTTTCCCGCCCGAGAGATTCCAGCACCCAATCAGCGTTCCCTTTGCGATCCTTCCGGTTGGCGCAGCTCACGCTGACCTTGCGCTGTGGAACGAGCATCCGCAACTGCAGGGCTCCGGCCGCACCTTATGGTCAGAGACCGGGAATGGGGTCGGATTAGGATTCGGCGCAAGCACCAGTCCCGAGCCGAACCCAATGGGCGGGCTCTATCGGGTGGGCGGCAATGTTTCGGCACCGATTGAATTGAACAAGGTGGAGGCAGAGTTCACCGACACGGCTAGTCGAGCCAATTACCAAGGCATTTGCGTCATCTCGGTGATCGTTGATGCGAAAGGAGACCCAGAGAACCCGATTGTAGTTCTCGCGCTGGGCATGGGACTCGACGAGAAGGCTCTAGATGCAGTGCGCAAGTATAAGTTCAAGCCAGCAATGAAGGACGGCAAGACCCCCGTCTCAGTGATGATCTTGGTGGAGGTGAACTTTCGCCTCTACACGCCGACTAGATGATGTTCGACAAAGGCAGCAAGTACAGGGGAGGGATCTCTATGCGAAGTGCGGCTTGTTTGATAACTGCAGCAGTGCTGGCAATTGCGGCTCCCGCAATTCATGGTCAAGCGGGGACCACAGCGGCTATTCAGGAGAAGCTCAACTCACAGTTTAAAGTGACCACAATTACAGCCGACCGCTCGGATATTGTTACGGCTGGCGATGTAGTGCAGCTTCACAAGCCGGGGCTGGTCATGTATGCCGTGGCCTCACCACTGCCACCTTCCAATACATACAAGAATGGGAAGATAGGGCAGGGCATGAGTGGTTTTGGAAAGGACTTTGCGATTTCCATGTTGACGCCGGGGGCAGCGACGTCCGCCAGTTACCCGCAGCGAAAGTTCGTGCCAGAGGAAAAGTGCTGGGTTACCGCAATCCAGGTTCAAAAGGACGGGATACTCTTGCAGCTTTACAGCGATCCGTTCGACGACGTTCGCTATTACGCTAATCTCAAGATTCCTTTCCCCGACAAGAAGGCAGTGCCACCAGTGGATACTGCCGCGCAGATGGTGTCAGAGGTACTGACGGTGGTGCCTCCAGACGATCAAGGCGGGCAACAGGCTACGGAGCCTGCCGCTGGTGCGACGCCGAGCCCGGCGCAAGACGGCCAGCCGCCGCCAATCGCCGGACAATACCTTGCACCGGGAGGTTCTCATCTCCTTCTCCTCGCCGACGGTACATTCACCAAATTTGTGGCAGGCGGGCAAGGCAAAGGCCAATACACTGCCAACGGGGATGCCTTGACGCTCACGTTCAGCTCTACTGGGTTTTCCCAGAAGTTCAATATCCAAAGCGGCAATCTGGTAGATGCGAATACTCTTCAGGTATGGGCTCGCACCGGGGATGTACCGTCAGCGCCGCCGCCGGACATTGCGCCTCCTCCTCCGCCAGCAGATACACCACCGCCAACGATCGCTGTGGGCCAGACCAAAGAACAAGTGACAGCTGCCTTCGGACAGCCCGTGAAGGCCGCGAAGATCGGAGCGAAGGATATCTTCTACTACAAGGACATGAAGGTGACCTTCATGAATGGCAAGGTCAGCAACGTGGAATAGAGCGCGTGCAGGCGAAAGGGCCTTGGGCTGAGGCGGATAGGCTATCAGAGGCGAATTGGAGGCCATTCAACTAAGTCCCGATTGCGAAGTCGGAATCAGAAGGGAGAATTCCATGAGGAGGCGGACTTTCCTGTTGTTGTCCTTTTTTCTTGTTCCGGTACCGAGCGCCGCAGCTCAAGTGGCTATAGCTGCCGGCCCTTGCGCCGGGCCAGAAGGGATGGCATCGGTTCCTCCCAAAGTTCTCGATGCCCTCAACCTCGCCACCAAGATGCCAAATCCCCACGAGGCCAGCAAGAAGGCGATTGAGGTTGCAGATCAACCGGGGTCGGGTCTGAAAGTGGCCTATCTCCTTAAAGATGATGACGGAACGATCATTCAATACGTCATTGTGGTGGCATCTGCTCCAAAATGCAACGTCGCGACGATGGTTTTCAACTCTGAACGGCACCAGATCCCGCAGCCGATTATTCCCGGGCCAGCAGCATCCGGTTCATGGATCGATGAGTTTCAGGGGAAAAGCCTCGGTGATGCGCACGGAATAACATACTCTTCTGTTCCGACCCGCAACGGCGCTGTCTTCAGTCGCGCCAAGGACAGCCGGATCGAATACCGCAATTTATCAAGCGAAGGAACTCTGGAGTGGTGGGTGTTGATCGACAGCGGATATCACTACGATAACTTCACACTCCACAAAGACGACCCTTGCACGGCGCTGTTCAGCTCCGACGTGAACGGAGGCGATGTTACGTGGCCGGGAACGACGCGGCTCACCCTCTGTAAGAATGGCGACATTACCTTGGACATGGCGGAGAAGAAGTATGTTGCTCCTCATCAGACCATCAAGGCAGCGAACACTGCCTTCCGCTTTGGCGAATGGCATGCGGTGGGTATCAGCTATGGAAGCCAAGGCCAAGCCATCTCGCTGGATGGCGCCGTATTGAGCCAGGATTCATCGCACGTGCAATGGCTGGGAGTCGCCGGCAACCACCAGGCACCCATAGACGTGCCGACCATTGGACAAACTGCCTCAGTCTTCTGGGCGCCGCATCAATACGACGGCGGATTTGAAGGGACGGTTGGCCGTTTCCGAGCTTCCAGCAAACAGCAAGATTGGCTATTGAGTAAGACCGCGCCGCAGGATGGAACTGGTACACCCGTGATTGTCGACCAGCCTTCAGGCGTCAAAACCGAAAAGCAGACCGAGCAACCGCCCGACGCGGTTGCAGCAGAGGCAACAATCAATCCGGAACCACCCTCCGGCCAAGCCATTAAGCGATACAGACCGCAGGACGACGAGATGTGGTCGCGTCGAATGAATATTGACATAACCAGGACCGACGCGGGAAACAAATATCACTTTGCCGTCAACTTCACTGTGCCGGATCCGCCAATAGGTTCGCCTTTTCCTTCGCCGTATCTATTCAACCTTGTAACTGTGTATGGCAACCAGGTACAGAATGGCAAAATCAATTTTCCAAGTGAAACGATTCCGTCAGTTGAGGGGAATTGGAAAGCTGGCGATCATGTGCATTTGGAATTTGACCTTTCGAAAGAATATGTGGACCCGATGCAAGGCTGGAACCTGAGACTCTGCATAGGGAAGAGGCCGAACTGCCTGCCAAGCCCCAATTTGCTGATAAGTAGTACCGATGCCCAGAAACCAAGAGTGGAAGGGCCGCACATCCGGGTTGAAAATCGCTCTGCGGCGGATTTCAAGGATGTAGTGGTCAATGGCAAACAATTTGGCGATATCAAGGCAGGCGCGGCCACCAACTACCAGGTGATGGAGCGCGCTTACAAATATTCGAGAGTCTCCCTGTCGACCGATTCCGGGCCATTAAGTATCAGACCAATTGACTACTTTGGCGAGCGCCAACTCGGCATAGGCAATTACACCTACGTTCTTACAATTCAAGACGGCAGATTAAGAATCGAGTGCATAGTGGACTGAATCGGCTTACGATCATTGGAGATAAGGCGTGCCCCATCGACAAAGTGTCGTTGTGGCCTCACTGGGATAGGGTGTCCGCGAAGGAAAGGATAGAACGATGAAGATGAAATATCGGCTTACCTCGATCTTGGCATTTGGATTCGCCGCTGGGGCGTGCGGGCAGCAAGCCGCTCCGACCCCAGCCAAACCCGCCGACAGCGGGCCGACGCTGGCAGCGACCATGCAATTCATTCAAGAAAAGTTAAGCCAACAGGGTCAGGTCGGCTGGGCACAAACCCTAAGCAATCAGCCAGGAGTGACCCATCGCGCATTTGTCAGTGTCGGCGACGTGATGGCCGACCCGGGAGCCTGCGCTCTCTACACGACAACAACGCTCGACACCAGCGTTGATCTACCGAAGGGGAAGAATCTCATGGAGGGGGGCAGACCTGTTCCCGTCGACGACCTGCGCACCCACACAGTGGAGACGTACACAACCCCCTTCAAACAAGTCGAGAAGATCACCGTCGAGAATACGCAAGATATGACTAATCAGGCATACACCGAAGCTGGTTATCCTGACGTCAAGGTCACGGTGACGCCCCCTGTCTTCTATGTGAAGCTTTGGGCATCAAATGCTGTTTTTTCTGGTCATACTTCCAGTACGAAGGGTAAGCAGGCACCGGTGGAGAAGGACGTCACCAGCAAGACGAATGGCATCGCCTTCCGCGATGAGGAGACGGCCAACAAGGTAGCCAAAGCCATGACCCATGCCATGGAGCTGTGCGGCGGCGGCGTCACCAAGAAGGATATCTTCTAATCGACTAACGACTGGAGGCCGGCAGTTTTGGTGCCTGGTGACGGGATCTAAAGGAAAGGGAGAACGATGACGATGAAACATCTGCTAATTTCCATTTTGGTTCTTGGTGTCGCCGCTGGGGCGTGCGGGCAGCAAGCCGCTCCGACCCCAGCCAAGGCCGCCGACAGCGGTCCCACCCTGGCAGCGACCATGCAGTTTATCCAGGAAAAGTTAAGCCAACAGGGTCAGGTTGGCTGGGCTGAAACCTACAGCAATCAACCGAATGTGCCCCGGCGCATATTTGTGCAACTCACCGATGTAATGGCCGATCCGGCAGCCTGCACCCTTTACACCACCGAAACGAACGAAACTTTCGTCGACTTACCCAAGGGAAGCACCTTCAAGTCGAACGGCAAACCTGTCAATGATGACGACCTGCACACTCACATCGTAGAAACGGACACAGTCTCATTCAAACAGGTCGAGAAGGTCACCGTCGAATTTATTGTGAATAGGGCGCTTGGAGTGCCCGCTCACCCTGAAATCTCCGCGAGATTGACGCCCCCCATCTTCTATGTGAGGCTGTGGCCGTCGGATGCCGTTTTTGCCATTCATGCTTCCACTACGACGGGTAAGCAGGCGCCCGTTGAGAAAGACGTCACCAGCAAGATAATGGGCTACTACTACCGCGATCAGGAGACGGCCAACAAGGTGGCCAAAGCCATGACTCATGCCATGGAGTTGTGCGGCGGCGGCGTGACCAAGAAGGATCTCTTCTAGACCTTCAGGGGGGAAGGCCTGGGGTGCAATATCCCTTGGCCAGACCATAGGAATGCGCTAGGAAATGGCTAAAGAGCGCATTGTGCGTTCGTGATTCGAAGCGAGGATTGTGGCGCTTCGACGAAATGGAAATAATCATGCTGCGACGGAGAATGAATTTATGGAAAGAGCACATTTGACGTTGCTTGCAATCGCACTTTTGATCGTGCCGGTGCTGGGCCAGACAGCTCAGAAGATCGCAAGCATTAACAAAAAGGTCATCGGCAAATGGGTCACAGCCGATAGGAAGAGCTACATCGAATTCTCCGCAGATGGGTCCTGTTCAACAGGGGAACTCGGGAACGATGGCGCGTGGCACGTGGATCACGATGTCTTACAGACACCATGGTCACAATCAGATGATTTCACCTGCGGCAGCGGCGGATTGACGCTGATTGGGCCAAATACGCTGACTCGGGTCTACGGAACGAACGGTGAACCGGAGAAATTCTATCGGGGCTCAGCCTATGTCCCTAAGGGTCCGGGAGTCCTCACCCTGGGGATCGCACGGGATGTGCTGAATAGACAGATAGATCTTCCAACGGTGAACAATACCCTTTTCACTTGTCGTGCGTGCTACGATTCTTCGGACAAGGGAGACAATGACCGGGCCCCGCTCGTGACCACATATTCGGCTGGCCTGACTGACTACCTGATCCGGCTCGGGTATGTTCGCACGATTGGAGACAAGCAGGTGTTTACTGCAAAGGCAAAACGCAGCAGGTACTACACGCTGGGTCAAGATTTGGCGGGACTGCGTTTCGCCAGCCTTAGAAATCCCCGGATTCTCACTAGTGCAATCGTCGATCCTCATCACATCCCTGTCGAATACGAGCTGGTGCCGACAGATGTCACCACCGGATTCTTTGGGAAAACCAGCGTCGTCAAATCCTTCGTTTCCATTTCCTATGAGAACGAAGCGTGGAGGGTGTGCCTAGCCTGCCGTCGATAGGCGGCGAGAGAAGTTGTCCCGTGGAAATGCTGGATTCAAGACGGCAAGGAGAAGATATTGACATGCGACTCGACAAGAAATGCTGGCAAGTTGTTATCGCAGCTTCAGCGCTGCTCATCGTACCCAACGGGTGCACATCTCACAAAACCCTCACCGCGGGAGTCGCAAGGGACTTGGCGCAAACTTACCTTGAGGGGCAAACGCCCAAAGGCGATGTAGGAGTTCCTTACACTCCATTGGCGCAATTGGTCGGCCCGGACATCAAGGCAGATCTTACCCAAGGGACTTATTCGCTTAGCAGCGGCGAAGGTGTAGTCCATGCATTGTTGGAGGCCGGCTTCGTGAAACAAACCGTCCTGGCCAATTCACTGTACAAATACGAGTTCACTCCAAAGTTCATGGACCTGACACTGCCGGGCGGACTCGTCAAAATCGGGCGGCAGCGTGTTGCCAGCGTCGACAACCTTTTGCTGGACACTGAAATCGCAGCCAGCGGGAAGGCGAAGATTCACACAGAGATTAACGACGTAACACGTGCGCTCGGCGCCAAGCAAGACATAGACAAGGAAGTTCATGTTGGATTTCAAAAGCAACCGGACGGCAACTGGGTTTGCGTTTCTCTGGAGAGATGAAGCGGGATGGCGTAGGCCCAGTAGAATCCTAGCGGGACGCCCCTGCCCAGCCGCGCTTTTGCGGTGAGTGAGGTCTTGCGTCCCAGTAGCGAGAATCTGGGCCTCCGAGGAAAAAACTGAAAGGATGACATTGATCAATGAATTCACCCAATGAGTTCACCGAACGGTACTCTTCGATGTGCGACGAGGATCTCATCCGCCTGACGAGTGACCTGCAATCTCTGGTTCCGAACGCGCGGGAAGCTCTGCGACAGGAGACAGAACGTCGCCACCTTCAAATCGAAACTGTTGATTGGGCAGCTCATCCAGCCCCACCCTCAGGGCGTGCTACACAGGCGATGGCACGCTACCGGGACGGCTACCTCCATGCCCGGACCATCGACGGTTTCGGTGGCGTGGTCAAGATTGTTGCGCTTGTTATAGGAGGCCTGTTGGCGTTTGGCGGATTCGTCTCCTGCGCTAGCTCCGCCAACAGTTTTGGGGGATTTGGCGAGGTTGCCGGAATTATGATTATGCTGGCGGGCCTTCTCGTAGGCGGAATCGGGTATATCCTTGGCGTCTTGGTTCAGTCGGCGGGCCAATCCATGAAGGCGCATTTCGATTGCGCTGTCAACGGATCGCATTTCCTGAACGACGACCAGCGTGCCCAGGTTATGTCAATGGAATGATGTTTTCGTCGGAGTTGCTCCAGCGTCGCCAGCGCCCCCTCTGCGGGTAGCATGCGTGTGAGCGGGGCTCTAAACCGACAAGCATTCACGCTGGGGCTCGTGCGCGACGGGGGTGACAATGAAAAACCACAACCAGCGGGATGAGGTTCGCTTAGCTGCTCACGCACCGAGACGAAGGACTGCCCGTCGGGTGCCAAGTGATTACGGAAAGGAGTTGGGCGCAGTGACATCAGCCCCCGAGACAAACAGCGCCAATTTTCGCCTGTACGACGACGTGCGGCGGTTGGTTGGATGAATTCCTGACCCATAAACGGGAGCTGGCGCTCTAGTATACGAACTGTAGGTAATTGTCCCGGCCGTGAGGGCCTGAGACTCTCCCGCAACATCAAACGCGAGGTGGCAATCGGCTTCTGCACAAGCTGTGGATCAACAATAGCTGAAGAAGCGCGGTTCTGCGACAAATGTGGCATTCCCGTCGCTTCAAAGTCAATCATCGAAACTGCAAAGGCCAACATGATCGAAGTGATTGCGCCTCCTGCCGCAACATGGCATCTCACTTTTGCCACTGGGCAAACGGGAGGACCGTTCACCGAGGACGAGATTAGAAGCATGATAGCTCGCCAACAAATCAAAATCACGGATTCCGTGGTTCTCTCTGGGGGCTCGGCATGGGTACCTATCACTCAGTCGCCGTTTGCGCGCGATATCGTAACCCAGGCTAGCGTCGATCGGCTGGCAGCAAGCACGTGCCCTCGCTGCGGAGCAGCCATGGCCGTAGTGACCAAGAAGTCGGCTATGGCCATAATACTCATCCTTGTCGGGATCATCTCTAGCGTGTTCATTATAGGGATAGTCCTCATCATAATAGGCGTGATGATGCGGCGAAAGGGGAAGGTCGCCTACCAATGTCCCCGTTGCAACTACAGAGCCTGAGAGCGAGCCTCACGTGCGCCACATGTTCGGCCCGCGACAGCAATGAATGTTTGCGACGTTCCCTGTGATAGGCCGCTCGGACCTTCACGCGCAAAAAGAACTGCCACCTCTCGCCTCAGTTCAAACGCATGGCTGCATGGCGGGGAGTGAAGCAGGCGGTGATGGCTGTCGGATCAGCATGGTGGTGAGTCTTTTCATGCGACTCATTGGCATCTTGTGGCGTGCTTCGCCCGGCGCCGTAGTCGGCTTTCTTCGCCGCTGCGCCGGAACAACGCAACAAAAAAGCGTCTTTCACTTGTTCGGCCAAAAGACAATTGATGCGGTTTACAGGCTCAGGCCAAGGTCGGTGGTGTCTTTGGTGGCAGACTGCGCCTGGGCGTTGTCGCCCATTGAGTGAGCCGAGGCTTGGCCCGCTTGCTCAAGCGCAGCTTCTCGCGCGATCTGCTTGAGCGGGCCTCGAACTATATCGAGCGCGGCGAAGGGAAGGAGCGTTCAGCAGAACGTAAAGCATAGATAAAGTTTATCTTAATTGGCGTAAGTATACAGAATTCTTCTTATCGGACGTGTTTGATTTAGGTTGTATCTCCTTTACTGGGGTTGTAAGCCCACGCGGAGAAATAGCGCGATGGTGGTATCGCGTACAGTCATTATCCCGGCACCTCCGCCATGGTGATCCGGTGAGCTGATGCTGGTTCTGCCCCTTTTTCTTTTGATTGGCCGATGAACAACAACCTGTCTCTCAGTGACTCGGCGGTGTTGACGCAGCTGTTCCTCCGGTGAGCAACGTGGCAATGCTCTCCGTCAACTTCTTCTCTTTTAGAACGTAGAACAAACCTCCTCGACTGTTTTGGCTGCTGGCGCAATTCGGGCCATCGAGCGATCCTTGCTGATTCATGTCCCCAAAGATGGCCAAAGCATCGCCAGTGGAGGTAGACACCCCCACCTTCGCGTGGTTGAAGTTCGTGCCCAAGCCACCCGTTAGCCCGAATGTGGTGTTCGCCCATTGGCCGCTGGTCGCAATCTCCACTGCACCCGGGGCTTGATGCAAAGAAGAATCCCAACACGCTGGAATTTGTTCGTTGGCTGTCGAGTAGATCTGTGGCTTGGCCCACCATGTTGCGGTCCTCAGAGACGCTCCACCTAACAGGGAGGAGACCATTTGCCACGGGGGAACATGAAGGCCGGAGGGCTTGGAAATGAGTTCAACATTGCTTGAAAGGCTCTGCACCAGGTACTGGTGACTCGCAGACCGAGTGCCAAGCTCGGCAACAAGTTGCTGAATTTCAGCCGGACCACCATTCTTAACGATCTGAGGGTCCTTCTGGTCAGTAACAACGCTGGCGTTCTTGAGTGCCATCAGGACCATTGCTACGTCACTCTTGGTCAATTTGAGCGCGAAGAAGTGTTGGCTGACCTGCACATCATTGTCAATCACGCAGCCCAAAGAATTGCCGTCTACCTTGCGCGGACTCTCGGAACTTCCTGAGCCTGGCCATGAGGGAGTGGTGACTTGCAAAACCACGCCTTCCCCGTCTTCATTCCAGGCGAGCAATCCCTTTGAATGTCCCCAAGGAGCGCCGCAGGATTTCGAACACCCTGCGATCTCGGGGTCGTCATAAAACTGATCGTTCCAAACCCCTCTGTGCCAACATGAGTGAGACAAGTAGCCCCTCAACAATTACTGTAGGGCGGGGAAAGAAGTCTCACTTTGATAAGCATGAACAAGACAAGCTCTTCCTTCGCTGCGTTGGCAGCTTCGG
>Ga0224555_1003498_pt1 | contig 15966 bp, 20 predicted proteins | sample 714S23034metaG_FD_180687 | JGI IMG/M metagenome (GOLD analysis project Ga0224555, IMG submission 180687) | Peat soil microbial communities from Stordalen Mire, Sweden - 717 S2 30-34 | ecosystem: Environmental > Terrestrial > Soil > Wetlands > Peat | place: Sweden: Norrbotten County, Stordalen...
TCGACGACCGACTTTGGCCAAGCAGGACAGCCGCGTCATCCACGCTCAGGAGCGGCTTACGGGACCAGCTCTTGTCAGAGTTGGCCATCGGTTTGCTCCGTCTCCGACGGCGGGACACTCGGAGCAGTCGTGCGGCGTTCTTCTCGCGCTGCGCGGCGTTCCTCGGTGGTGCGATAGAGGTTGATGCCGCGTCGTCGAGCCACGTCGTCAAGGCTGTGGCGGGCGCGGGCGGCCTCGATGGTGGCGAGGTGCCGGGTCGTTCGCGATGACACCGTCGTCAGGCGATCGTCATGGGTGGAGCGGAGCCGAATCATGGCGCGATGGTGCGCTGACCGACTCACAGCACTTCTCACAGGAACACTCACAGCAGTACTCACAGACGAGCTCGCGGGACGCAGTGAAAGGGTCTTCACCCTCCGGCAACTCACAGCAACACTCACAGCAACACTCACAGGACTACTCACAGCAACACTCACAGCAACACTCACAGCAACACTCACAGCCCCAGGTCACAGCCCTGTGACTGGGGGAGGGCCCGGTCGGAGACGCGGCTCATGATCGGGTTGTCAGCGAGGGCGAGGATAGGGAAAGGGTACGTACGAGTGATCCTCCTGCTCTCCGGCTACGACAAGGGCGACTACCCGAGCGAGCGGAGTCAGCAGCGGGAGATCGCCGACGCACTCCGGCACCTCACTCCGTGTCCGACGTGGTCCGAACCGGACGTCGTCAACGCGCCGCTCGTGAACTACATCAAACGGCGCGGGGTCCGCGTGCCGTAGTGACTATGCTCCGCGAACACGGAGCGATCGTGAGTGCCGAAACGCTCGAACGTCCGCACCCGGCGTCGTCGCCGGCCTGGCACCCTGTGCTAAAGGTGTGCTGCCCGGACGCCCCTTGTTTTGACGAGCGTCCATGCCCTCATCTGGCCTTTCTCACGAGCCGCGAGGCGACCGTGCTCCGCGCGCGCCTTATACGCGCCTCAAACGCCAGTCAACCACATACACGGCGCGAGGTCATCGGGGTTCCCGGTCCCTGTCTGACCCGAGTGGCGGCGGGTCCCGTCAAAACCGGTGAACGACCACGCAGATGAGCCGTCAGATTGCCTCTCCCGTGATTGGCCAAGCGTCGATCACCGTAGTGGGAGTGAGGTGGGGGTCCGCGTCGGAGGGCCGACGGCGAGGATCTCCGACTGGTAACGCTGCGTGGATGTGGAGGAACCCTGCCGAATCCGGCGCCACTCCCCTATGCACGTGTCCCTTCCCGGTGGCGTTCTGCGCCCTGTCAGCCTCGCTGATCGAAGGCTTGAGGCGCGGATCGACTGGTCGGAGCGGTCTCAGGCTTGCAAGCGGACTACGTCGATCTGCCGGACCGAGGCAACCGCAATGAGTTCTCCCTGATCTGGTGCCGGGATGATCGCGACAGACGGAGAGATGTCTTGGTCGTTCAGGCTCGCCGCGATTGCCTTGTTGTCCAGATTTACGATTCCTCCGTGACCGAAGGCGTCGTTCACACGCCCCGTGCCTAGAAATTCGCGGACCCTCAGGCCGGCGGCCGTCCCGGACTTCAACGACGAGTAGACGATCGTAACCAGGAGTAGCTGGCCGTTTTCGAGTGGCGTGCCCCAGGTGCCGTTGCCGATGTCGTCATCAGAGGCGAAAGTCAGGCGACCAAGGTTCCCGAAGGAACGGTCGAGATAGCCATCGCCCATGAATTTGAGGCCAAGGCCATGACTTGGTGGCTGAGGATTCAATGGACAACTGGCCGCGTCGTCACCAAGCAGAGCGAACGTACCGTTCCTGCCAGGCAGGAGGACCGGGACGAATAGCACGTCAAGAGCGAGGGAGGCCTTCAGCGACGCTGCGAGATTCGAGTCGAATGCTCTGTCCAGACCTCCCTTACCATCGAGCCGCACGATCATCGGGAATCCGCAGCCCATTCCCTCGTATTGTCCCGCCACGAGCACTCCCGTGGCTTGGGGAAAAACGTTCGTCGTGTAGGACCCCTGGAACTGAGGCAGCGCGACCGAGCCATGCTCCCCGAACGATCCCACGAGAATTCCGCGTGGCGTGAGTTCGCTGACGAAGCTCTCGATGCAGCAGTGGGCTTGGCCATCGTTCGCGCCGACGAAGACCATCCCGGACGCCGCTTGGCTGATCGAGGTCGCCTGATACCCAAGGGCGTTTACGGCCGCGACAGGCTTCTCGGGTGGTCGGAAGCGCGTCCAGCCATCGGAGCCGAATGCAGCGTCGATGTGGCCGTTTCCCTGCAAGCGACCAACGATCTCGTTCGAGCCATCGGTTCCGGCAAGAAGAAGCTGCCCATTATTCGTCGCGCTCATCGCGTCGATCTCGGAAGGCGGCGATCCCCACATAGTGAGTGTCACTGTGCCGTGGTTGCCAAATCCGGGCGCCGGATGACAGTTCGGTGTGATCCCGTGCAGAACCACAACGAGTTGACCCGATCGGTCGTACGAGGCACCGATGACGTCCACCCCGTCAGACACTTCTGCGGCTAGCAGCGTGTCGAAGGGATACTCGTCGTCGACGCCCGGAGTGCCGACGACACACGGCCTGCTCACCGATCCTGGTCGTGGGGGTCGCGGGGAACGGGGCGTGGATGCCAGTTGCGCCACGCCGAGTCCTGCGAGCGCTGCTACGCAGCCACACACCAGCAGCGACATCAAGCGCGGCCGCATGCGAAACCTTACCCCTGCTCCCGCCCTACAGAACGCACGCCCGGACGCGAGCCCCGCGGCCATTGGCCAGCACGCAGAACGCAGACGGTTCTAGTGCATCATGGTGGCTGGATGCGGCGGGTGCGCTCTCTGTAATTCTCAATAATTCAAGGGTCCCTGGACGAGGTCCGGTCAGGGCCCGCAGAACAATCCCGAAGCCATTCCTGTGACGACGGGATCGCGTGACCTTGACGAGGCCGGTGACGCACTCAAGAGCATGCTTGGAGATGAACCGACGTCGCCGGTGCTCAGGTGCGGCTCGTGGCCGAAAGGAAAGGCGAACGTTGCCAAGACAGCAATCACTTAATGCCATCGGAGGGTTCAGTGAGCAAGACGAGCGAGGGTTGGCTATCGACGAGATGGTTGGGGGTCCGCGGCAGAGGGCCGACGTCGCGGATCGCCGACTGGATACGGAAAGGACCGGCCGAGGCGCATAATGGTGGGCGTGCGAGGAGGATCGCTCGGACTCGAAAATGTTGACCCTTCTCTTTTCGCCGGAGTCCTCGAACCCGATGAGCGCCTGATTTGGACTGGTCGACCGAGGAGAAGGTGGATCACGCAGACCGAGTACTTCACAATTGCCTTCAGCTGTTGCGCCTTGACTATTGGGACTCTGGGCTTGTTGATGAGCGTCACCGGGGGCTACGGTTCGCCGGGGCCCGGCTCCATCGTGTCCATATTCTTCGTTGTTGTCGGTCTGCTGGTGGCCGCTGTCAATATCGGATCAGCGAGGCGGCGCCGAGTCCATTCGATCTACGCCCTTAGTGACCGTCGCGTGCTGTGGATCGTGATAGGACGCGATTCGATCATCCGATCGGTTCCTTTCGCTTCCTCAGTGATCCTGGTCGACAGAAGTCGACGCCCGACGGAAGGAACGGTGAGGTTTGGCGATCCACGCGCTGCCCACCGCCGAGGGTTCACCCGTCTTCGTTGGTATGTGTGGGAAGACGAGAACATGACTCCTATCGCCGCTCAGGCCGGGATCTTGAAGACAGTTCCCCACATCGCGTTTTACGACGTGTCGCCCGCAGAGCCGTTATTTGGAGCGATCAACTTCCTGCGGTCGCAAGCTTCGGCCGATTCAGTTAGGAGCAAGTGGTGCATGACGTCTTCGAGATTGTCAGCCCTAAAGGACGTAGGAAACACGCGGCCTGAAGCGAAGAGGGTCGAATTGGCTAACCCTCCAGAAGGGTTGAGCGGGCCGCAGGGGTTCTAGCACGGTCGCGACGCGATCGACGTTGGACCGCCTTGAGGGGGGCCGCTGGCTCACTCAGCGACATGCCTGGACAGCAACCGGCAGAGCCGGTACTTGGGTGATGTCTGTGGTCGAGAGCAGTGGCGAACCGGCACTTCGCTACTAGGGCCTGACGGACCTCATCCGTCGGATGAGGGAAGCCCAAGCGCCCGCCGAACCGTCACGCGGGAGCAGGAACGAGCCCGGTGTGCGGCATCTAGTCGGTGAGACGCACGGTCACGAAGTACGTTCCCCACCCTCCCTCCGACTCATCTTGCGACAATCGCCCTGCCCGTAAGATAAGAAGGCGGCCAGGAAGGAAGGGGGCGGTGGACAGCTCGGGAGCACGTGCGACGCGAATGGAAGAGGACTCAGACGGGCCAGGACGGCAGTACGGCCTCCGCCAATGAAACTGGGAGAGTTTCACCGATCCAGTATCGCCAGCGGAACCACCGCACTCGATCGACGACCGCCCATATCAAGAGCAAGAGTCCGACGACAGTCGGTCCGATCCAAGGAAGCACCGCGATGGCCGCCTCGCCATTGCTCTGGTCGAGAAGGAAGCGCAACCCAGGGTTAGCGCGAAGTACGAAGAGCGCGATACCTGGCCGCTGCATGTCGAGGGAGAAGACGCCTTCGTAGGTCTCATCCTGCTCAGAGAGCCTGTCGCTGCTCGGATCGTTCGTCACATGCACGTCAGTCCCCGCCGACGACCTGACATGCAGCATCGACGGCGCGGTCTCGGCGCAAACTGAGTTCGGACAACGAAGGAAGACGACATAGTGTCCTGCAGGCAAGGAAAGCCGAACACTCCCGTGATCGGGGATCAGCTTGGCGTTGCCAAAGTAACTCTGAAGGTGGACAACGATGAGCCCGCCGCCTAGGCCGGCTCCAGCTCCGGCGAGCAACAGGACCACGAACAGGGTGCCAGCCCTCATAACGTAAGGCGGTCTTGGCTCTACTGGTCCAGGCCATGGCTCGCTTCCGCCCCATTGCGCGGTCTGGTCTTTTCTCAGGCGACGCCGCCGTGCCCACTCACCGAAGGCCATCATCGTGGCTATCGAGATGAAGACCAGAGAAACTCCTAGAAACAGTCGGCTCTGCAAGGCGAGGTCGTGCAGATAAGTGGTCCGTGAGACCGCGATGAGCAAGCCATGGTCATCCAGGTAGTAGTGGTGACCCACGGCGTGGTACTCGGGTTGCCCGGCAAGCCTGTGGAAGGCGGATTCGAAGCCAAATACTCCGAGGATTACGAAGATCGGAACGACCACGTAGCCGGCACGGGGCATGAGGCGAAACATCCGCAGCTGCGATTGCAGGCCGGCTGAAATGTCAAAACGCCGAGTCCCCCGTCGTCGCAGGGCTCCGCGGCTCCCAAGGGCGTAGAACATCCCGAACCAGAGAGGGAAGACCAATGCGAAGAACGGCGCGAACTCGGCGCTTCCCAGCCCGATGTCGCCGGGCAGGAATGTCAGCATATAGAGGGCCGTAGCAAAAAGGAGGGCGATCAATCCCACTACGGCTGCCAATGCGTTGAGACCGGAGACGAGCGGCGTGTCGAACACTCGGATGCGCCGACCCTGAGAGTCCATCGGCTGGCTGGCCCACGCCACGTATGGAGTCTCGCGCAGAACTACGTGGCTTCCGGAGTTGCCTGGATTGCTCTGACGGCGAGAACTCGCAAGGCGAGCTCTGAAGCAACGCACCCAGGAACTTCCGAAGTCAGGAGATGTCTGTGATCCCGCCGCACACTAGCGAGATCATCTCTGAACCGCCCTCCTGCCGCCTGATCGGTCGGTGAGAGGCGCTCCCTCTGCCCGTGGCAAGGCCCTGGTGTTACTTGACGGAGAACAGGTATGAGTAGTATCTTTAAGTAGCACTCCTACTCAAGAGGTGGGCAATGGCAAGGATCTCTGTCTACATACCGGATGAGCTGCTTGAGGAGGCGCGACGCGTCAGGTCTAGCTCCGTGTCCGGCTCGGCATCAGGATCTCGCGCAATGTCTGTCTCCGGTTCCGGGTCAGGGCATCGGTCCTCTTCGACTTCCGGGTCCGACACCGAGAACACCTCCCAACTGGTTCAACGGGGCTTGCAGTGCTTGATCAACGCCCAGGAGCAGAGTCCCGCCTATGCGCAAAGCCCAGCTGACGGTCAAGTGGAGATCGCAAAGTTGCGTGATCGCCTGGTCGCGGAAGCCCAGCAGGATTACGCGTTCGGCTATGCCGCGGCGCTCCAGGCTGCGTCGGCGATGTCGCTCCACGCTGTCAACGCTCTCGTTGATGTGGGATTCGACCTTCGCCGCTGGCTGGAGCCGTTCCAGAACGGCTTCAGGTACGAGGAGCTGGGGAAAGCACGGCCCGTCGAGGACCCGGAAGAGGTGAAACGGTTGCTCCTCGACGCGGGCAAGGCAACACCAGCGCACGACGAACGCTTCAAGACGAACCCCTGGTGGTGGCTGTTCAAGACCGCCGAAGCTCTCGGGAACCTTGCAGACCCCATCGGCTACGACGCGTACAGCTTCACACCGACTCGGGCTCGTGAACGCGGCTTCATCGATGCGATGCGCAAGCTGTGGAGGGCCGTCGAAGAGCCTGATATCGATGCGACAACGCCAGACGACCCTGTGCGTGATTCCAACCCACCTCGCCCCGCCAAGGGTCGCAGGAGCTCGAGCGATGCTGATCGTGCGCAGCCGTGAGCCCTGACGAAACATCTCGTAAACGGCAGACGAAGCCAATCCAGTCCGGAAAGGTCGTGAGGACACGGCCGTCCTCGAACGACGTTCACAACGTCGTCTATTTCAAGCGCCGTCGTGCCGACGATCCGGCCGAGGCGGTTCCCGGGCAGGTGTTTCTCGCCGGCTGTCCGACGAAGGTGAGGGCGACAATGCGGGCCGTGCTCGCCGCGGTGGCCGCCGCGCCGCCGAAGCGGTACTCGGGTGGCGGCTACTGGGAGGCGATGAAAGGCGACATGACCGGTTGGTTCGAGGTGCGTGTCGATGGACCGAAGCGCCACCACTATCGCCTGTTCTGCCGCCTGGACTACGAAGCCGAGAACGCCCCGAAGCCGCTGCTCGTGGTGATAACCGGGCTCGACAAGCCGTTCAGAACCGAGTTGTCGGAGGCCGACTACGCCGGCGTACGCCGTCTCGGGGAGGAGTACCTCTCCTGGAACCCACGGTCGATCGCGTGAGCGGCCGCGGTCAGGATGCCAGCGCGGCTCGCTTTCGCTCGCGCATTTCGGACGCGTGCTTGGCGAGCGCTCCGGGATCGGCAGCTCGCCCTTCCATCAGCGGCCGAGTGATCTGCTCACGCTCGGGCTTAGGTAGCGGTTCGAGAGTCAAACGCATGCCCAACGCTGCTGCGACTGCCGTAAGAGTCCCGACCGTTGGGTTCACGTGCCCGGCAGAAAAGAGTCGACGGACGACGGCGGGCTCGGCACTGATCGCACGGGCGAGCTCGGCCTTCGACAGGCCGGCGGCCTCCCGAGCCTCGTCAAGCTCGTTGACCAGATCGTCGATCGTGGCGATGCGGACCGACTCGCGCACGTACTCCCGGAGGAACTCGGGGTCCTCCAGGTCCTTAGCAAGGTCGTCCCAGAACTGACTAGGTGTGGCGGTCATCGTGCGACTCCATCTCGTTGACGAGCGTAGCAGATATGTTACGTCGGTTAGACCGAGTGGCGTACAGTTCAGAAGGCGTGAGCCCGGTCTCTCATCCCGCGGCGATCCCGCGGACGCCGCCGTTCACCGCCGTTCGCCGACGTGTAGATGACTCGCTGACCTGCCACGATTCTCCGCCCTGGTTCACCCAAGTACGGCAAAATCACGTTCGCAACCTGGAAGTCGGCGGTTCGAGTCCGCTCACACCACTCGATGTTTTCCCCCAGGTAGGACAGGCCGCCGCTGGCGCAACCGAACCATGACGGGTTCGCGGTGTTTCCATCAGCCGAAGGTTCCGTGCCACAGATAACCGGTGCCGTTCCAACCCCCGACGAGGAAGCACGATTGCACGATCAAGCAGTCGACGACCGAGTAGCTAGCGGAGTAAGCGGGGCCGAACACTGGCGGACCAGCGCCCTTTGGAGACGTAACGCGAGTCCATGTCCGCCCGCCGTCGGTCGATCGCCACACCTTGTCCGTGATTGCAACGCACACCTGCGCGGTAGGGCAAGAGTATTCGCTCTCACCGCCGGATAGCTGGCGAAGGAACGGCGGGCTTGGCAGCGGCGCCCAACTATGGCCGCCATCGTTGCTCACGATCAGCTCACCGTGGGTGGAGAGGGCCCAACACGTCGTGCCAGGGTCGCATGCCTCGAGTTCGTCCGGGACGGGCCCAGCTTGCAGACGGATCGTTCTCCAAGTTCGGCCGGCGTTGGGCGTGGCGACTAAGGCGTTCACCGAGTAAGTGTTCTTCGTCCAGTGGATTCCCACCACGTAGCACATAGCTGACGAACAAGCGATTGACTCAGGAACGATCCGAAATGCGGACCGGTCCCATCGCGCTGGATCCACTGGGTGCCATGTCTTCTCACCGTCGGTCGAGCCAGCGAGCTCCTCACCTGAGTTCGCACTGCCCATTGCCAGGCAGTTGCTCCCAATCGTGCACATGACGGCGTCCAGTTCGTAGTCGACGCCAGGCGTCACCGCGTGGTACCGCCAGGCCCATGCATGACCACCGTCGTGCGTTTTTAGAGCGAGTGCTCCGTAACTGGAGTTGTCGTCGAAGCCGCTGATCACGCAATCAGTCACAGACGTGCACACGAGACCGGTCCAGACGGGTCCGATGTCGTCCTTCGGGTTGGGAAGTGCGATCCCTTGCCAACTGACCGTGCCGCTCGCTCCAGCTGGAGCAGCGCTCGTCCCCGTAGTGGCGGCGACCGCACCGGCCGACGAGATCGTAACGGCGAAGAGGATCAGCGGAGTTAACGCCCCCAAGGCCCGATGCCCGGGCCTCCTTACCCCCCGGAGAATGGCCCTGGTCAACCGACCCTCCGTCCCTTTGAGGCTTCCTTATCGACGATAGCGCGAAGGGCAAGCAAGACCGAGTGCCCTCTCTCGCCGCCGACCGCCCGGCGTGGCACCGAGCCATGACGGGTGTCGAGTCGGTGGGGAGGGTCTGAAGCGGGCTTGGTTATGATCTAGCCAGGCCAAGGATCCTGAAGGAATCCACGACATCGTGGGCGGCGGTCGGGCCCTCGCCGCTCTCGACGGCCAGCACGATGTCGTAGCTAGGGCGTCGCACGAGCTTTCCGGCGGCGCAGATCTCGCCCCACGCACCAAATTGGATTCCGGGGTACAGAGAAGAAGGCCCGTGATAGCACCGCGAAGCGAGATGGATCACAGTGGAAGCGTCGCAGTTGCCATTTCGCTCGAACACAACCACGTTGAGAACGAGTTGGTCATCATCACCTGTACCGAACTCGTCGACCACGCACGGGGTCACAGCGACCTGACCAGTACGCAGACGAGCCGGCCGGAGCGATCCAGGGAAGGTGATCGAGAACCGCGCCCCGCCGAGCGCGTAGGTGGCGGAAGGGAGGCCCTGTAACGAGTAGGAGGTCGATCGAAGGCCGCCAACCAGACTGACGCCGATGCCGATGACTACCAGCACGACGACTGTCAGATACGCGAACGCCTTCACGGTTTCAAGCTACAACGGCTCGGCAAGGCTAAGACCCCGGGATTCGCGTCGGAGGGCCGGCGGCGCGAACCTCCGACTGGCGATGGGATCTGCGTCGGGTGATAGGTGAACGGCGAATGTGTACGACCCTCAAGGGCCGCCGAGGGGAAGATCGTCACCGCAGAACCCAACTCTCAAGCGTTCCCGGATAATTGATGGTTCCTGGGGATCCCACCGGGAGTATCGGCGGCTCGGTCCCGTCCGTGCTCGCGATAGCCGCCTCGTCCGAACGGTCACTCTGGCGATGCAGACCTTCTATTGCTCGCGAGTGGCAGGATGCTTCTGTGGGCGGCCCGGTCAGTCGTCGGAGGATCGCGACGTCGATAGTTATCGCACTCGTAGTCATCGCACTCGCGATAGCTATTACGTCTTGGCTGCGTGGCGTCGTCGCCCATCCAGGCGGTGATCCCGGGGGACGGCTCGTGGCGAAGTTGGCTCCCGTCGTAAGAGTGGTACCAGGCTTCCAGACGGGCCACGTCCCATGGATCTCCTTCCCTTGTGACTCCTGCGAGTTCCCGGTCACCTACGCCATCAAGATTGAGCCCCGGTGGGACAGCTGTGACGGAAGGGCGGGTACGTTCGGCTGGGACCCGGTGATCATCCAGATCGGGTTCCGGTGGACGGGCACCACACAAGCCCTTGTCAAACTACTCAGTCGGCGGCTCGCTGCACGAGGCTGGGCGAGAGGAGCCGCGCCGTCCTGGGCGGACGCGGCCGACAACGCCTGGGTCTCCCCGAAGGCACGTGGGACTACAGAGGTTTTGTCTCTCGAATCTCCCATCGAGAACCATGAATGGATTATCTTCGTCCAGGCGAAACCGCTGGGACGGTTGGTCAGCGGCTGTTGATGGTGCGTGCAGCAATCTCAGTTCAGTGAGGCCGGATCGACGCGGTGGCCCCCATCATCCAGATCTGTGTGGCTCGGCTGCGACAGTCCTGCCGCTGCGAGACGGCGGAATGTGGGCGGGTGCGTCCGTTGTAACACGGCACCCTGGGCTTCCTCCGGTTTGACGGACATCCACCATCAGGGGCACCGCCCCGGAAAGGATGTCCAAAATGGAGACCATGGAACGGAGGAAGCCCCGTCCTCGTAGGTCGTTCACCCCGGAGTTCAAAGCTGAGATCGTCGAGCTGTGCCGCCAAGGCGATCGCAGCATCGGCCAAGTAGCCAAGGACTTCGATCTGAGTGAGACGGCTGTGCGGGCCTGGGTGCACCAGGAAGAGACGGACGCCGGCGAGCGACCCGGGCTGACAACCGAGGAGCGGGCCGAGCTCATCCGGCTTCGCCGGGAGAACCGGCGGCTGCAAATGGACGTCGACCTGCTCAAGCGAGCGACGGCTTTCTTCGCGAAGGAGACGCGGTGAAGGTGGATCCCTTCATCGAAGCGGAGAAGCTCGCAGACCGCAGCGTGAACCACGCCTGCTGTCTGCTCGAAGTCTCCCGTGCCGCTTACTACCAACGACGCAACGGCGAGCCCTCAAAGCGCGAGGTGACCGATGCCGAGCTCACCGAGAAGATCACAGCCGTCCACGCCGAGTCCAAGGGCACCTATGGATCGCCCCGGGTTCACCAGGTGCTTCGCCAGCAGGGGTTCTGCTGCGGCAAGCGCCGGGTCGCCCGCCTCATGCGTGGCGCCGGCCTCGAGGGCCGCTGCAAGAAACGCTGGCGCAAGACCACGGTCGTCGACCCGGACGCCGAGCGGGCCCGGGACCTCATCCAGCGCCACTTCGGGCCGTGCACCGAGATCGACCGGCGCTATGTCGGCGACATCACCTACATCGCGACCTGGCAGGGTTGGGCATACCTGGCGACAGTCATCGACTTGGCGAGCCGCAGGGTGGTCGGCTGGGCGCTCGCGGAGCACATGCGGATCGAGCTCGTCGAAGACGCGCTCTCGATGGCCTTCTTGACGCGCCGTCCACCAAAAGGGGTCATCTTCCACTCCGACCGCGGTTGTCAGCCCAGTACACGAGCAAGGACTTTGCCGACCTCGCCCGTGAGAAGAGAGCCGTCCTGTCGGTCGGCCGCAAGGGCGAGTGCTGGGATAACGCAGTAGCTGAATCATTTTTCGCAACCATAAAACGCGAGCTCATCGACACCCGCCCGTGGCCGACGCGAGCGGGCCTTCACCGCGCGGTGTTCGAGTACATCGAGGGCTGGTACAACACGCGTCGTCTGCATTCGACTCTCGGCTACATGAGCCCTGCCAAGTACGAAGCACTTGACCGCAATGCAGACCGTCAGGCAGCATGATCAACTGAAGAAACCTGTCCGTCGAACCGGATCAAGTCCACCCCTCGCAAACTGCATCGTAGATCGGCGTGGCCGGTCCTAGGGCCGGAACGCTCAACTGCAGGCGGTGGGTTTTGCTTCGGCCGTGCTGACGAGGGCCGGTCAAGCCGGCCAAAGGCCGCTCGTGGGCAAGGTGGCCGCCCGCCGTGGCACCGAGGCATGACGGTCTTGTGGGTGCTCACGGAGGGCCGCCGTCTCCGTCCGTCCCTGCCTGCACCTATGGGGACTCGGCTCCGGCTGGATGCCGCGCCAACTTGTGGCGTTACGAAAGGAGGATTGGAAAGTCGGATGTCTGCGTTGTGACTCTCAGTAATTGAAGGGTGGTGTCCCTGGACTCAGTCTCCTTCGCTCCCCGGTCCCGTCCCCGGTCGACGGGGAGGGTCAGAGATAGCCCCCCAAAAAGGCAAGCGCAACCGCTACTAGTAGCCCGCCTACGGGCTCCCACCAGCGGCGATCGAGGTTGCTGGTGTAATCGATGGAGATACCAAGAAATACGGCTAAGCCGATGCTGGCCCAGGCGAGCGGCCTGCCATTCAGCGTTCCGCCTGCGGCGAGGCCGACTACGACGGCGACTCCGATCAATTCCAGTAGCGCACACCTCAGCCCCCGAATCTGCCGCCGCTCACGTGGCGGGACAGTGACGGGTTGCGGAGAGGTGGAGGCGGTCGCTGGCGTCAATACAGACGGCGCAACGGGCAACGTCGCACGGCGCTTCGCATCTTCAGACATGGCAGCGCGTTGCTGAGAATAGGCAGCATCAACCCGCTGGCGATGGGAAGCAATTGCGTCTTCCGCTAAGCGGCGTGCATCGTCACTTGAGCGGGACGTCAGATCCGGTTGAGCCACGATCAAATCTTGGAGGGAGAGCTGGAGCGCCTCAGACTCAGCCACATCGGTCACCTGAAGACGGATTGCTTTCGCTATCTGAATCGCAGTTTCAGTCGGGACAGTGGAAGCTCGTGTTAGGAGGGTGCGCCTAGAGAGTTCTGTGCTCACCATCTGGGCGAGCCGCTAACGGCAGGAGACCCTGTCGCCCATCTCATGTTTTACGAGCCAAGCGCGGTACCCCGTCCCGGTAGCTACAACTTCGCCCTCGAACTTCTGTTCCTCCACAACGTCCTCCACAACGACAGTTCAAACCTTCTCCTCTCATTCGCGGACGGTGCCGTCACTCTGGTTGTGGTCCTTGCGATCGCGGAGGCTCACTCGCTCGATGTCATCGTCGAGGGAGTTGAGACGCGCGCCCAGGCCGAGCTCCTCGTCGAACTTTGTTGCCTCGTGGCACAGGGCTTCTATCTCGACCGACCCCGAAGCGCCGACGATCTAGGGAGCTCGGCTCAGCAGTGGCCACGATCCACGCCGGTCTAAGGCGCACGAGACTGGTAATCGTTCAGAAACCGGACACCTTCGCGTCGCTGACGCACCAGCTGGCGAGGCACCCGCATGCGGAGAAGGTCGCAGACGTTCAGCGACGACGAAGCTGTAGTCAGTCTGCCAGGTGCTCTTTCGGTCGCGTCGACATCGGGCGGATCGATTGAGGAGGCCTGCTCGATTGGTTCTGCCACCGCGGCCATAGTTGGTGAGCGAATCTCAGCAGCGGATAGCGCAGTGTGCTCGCGTTCGTCGCCAGATTGAGCCAGATCTGCTCCACGTGAACGCGACACCGCGAAAACGCAGCTTTCGAACCGCTTGCTTACCGTCTCACGCGGATCCTGCCGAAATGATGATGACAGCCGCAAGCAGAACAAAGCCTGCCAACAGAACCATCTCCTCATTCTTGAGCTGAGCGTTCTCTCGCCTTAGGGCGGTAACATCTTGGGTCCCACGAAGCTCCAGGTCGCTGACCTGTTCGCGATATGAGCGGACCTGTTCTGCCAGCAAGGAGTCTCGGTAACGAGTTATGAGTCCGGTCAGGTCGGTGAGAGCGGCACTCGGATTCTCTGGGTCGAACGGTACCCACTCGATCAGTCCAAGGAGGGAGGCCACTCTGCCCTCGACCGCGCCAACACCAGGAGTCACTAGCGGAATGATCCATTTCTTTTCAGCTCTTGCGAGCGTCAGCTCTCGCCGAACCATTTCGGATTGGAATCCTTCACTGGTAAGAAGCACGACAAACGCATTGCACTCGCGGATGGACTCCACAAGTTTGTCCGGCAGATCTCTGCCAGCCTGATGGTCATTCTCCGCAACATAGGCGACGCCGCCAGACGCCTCGATCGCATTCGCGACAGCATTCGTCAGTTCAAGATCAACCGAAGCGTGACTCACGAAAAAGGTTGGATTCATCCTCGACCTCCTGGTGTTCAGGATAGATCGGCCGCGCGTTAGCGACGACACCGCAACAGGGCCATGGCGGGATGTCCTCACCGAGCTGGCGAAGGGCAGCCGCGCCGGAGATCGGCTGTAGATGTCCACCCGATACCCGCACGACACCTGGCACCGGTACCTAGACGACAGTTCTAACTCGTGATTCACAGGGCACTTTTGGCAAGCGCTTGAGATTCTCGCGAAGCCCCAGTCGGAGGTAGTCCCGTCTTGAACGCTGTTGGTGCCGCGATCCCGTTTCCGGTTCTCATGCGGAGGGCCCCAGTGAGTGCGGCGCTCCAGAGCCTCGAGGACGCAAGCCGGCGCAAGCCGACCAGCGATCATGACCCACCCAATTTGCTAACCAATTGCTAACCAAAATGCACGGACGGATCCGAATACACGGGGACGGCTACGGACGTGAACTCACAAATGCCTAGTAAACAAGGACTTTCCCGAACCTAGACGGACATCCCCGAACGCTCGCCTGCGGGTTTAGGTTCTCGTCCTCACCCGTCCCTGCGACGCCTGGCGTGGTCGCACCCGCGTGCGACGGCGGGCGCGCCGTCGAGTTCTCCTTGCCCGTCGCGTGGGCTAATTCCGTTTATGGGCTATCGCCTGTTGCGCAAATGGCCTCGGACGGAGTGACTGTGGTGGCGGTCCCGAGCCCGCTGCCTTCTAGCTCGGTGGTCTTGTTGCGAGCCTTCACGAAGACCTGTCACGCAGACCTCGACTTCGGAAACGGAGGTTCTGAGGAGATCGACGTTCGGGTCGATGGGAGGATGCAGCACGGCGTCAACTTGTCGGCGACCGCGCCGGGCTTGTCCAATTCGATCATCCTGGTCGGAACGAGCGACGCAGGCATGCTCGTCGGCATCATTACAGCGGACGGACAAGTCGATCGCAGCTTCGGATCCGACGGTTGGGAACTCCTGCCGTGGCCCGCGGGCCCGACAGCGGTCCTACAGGAACGATCGGGTGAGATCGTCGTCGGTGACTCCGTTGGAGGCGGCTGTTGCGAGACGGAGTGGGTCGGTGCATTGAGTGCCGACGGGCACGTGCTGAGGTCGTTTGGGGCCGGGGGACGGGTACGTCTCGGTTTTCCCCCCGTCGAAGACGAGGAAATCGAACAGCTCTCTGTGGCGAGCAACGGCGACCTCCTTGTGCTGAACAGCGGAGGCCATATGGGCGTCTGGGAAAGTTACGTCAGTGAGCTCAACCCACGTGGCCAACTCGTGCAGTCCTTCTCACGGAACCTGGAAGCGGGGTGGCGCACGCGAGTGCCGCCCGTTTTCATCGGCGGCCTATCGGTGAAACAGGGCGGCTTCGTGCTGATCGGCGCCGGTCAATTGGCCCCCGTCAGCAATACAGCGGCCCCTTCGGCGACCGGGCGGCTCCTGGAAGTCGACAACGACGGCAGACTTGTCAAGTCAGCGTCGGGGGCCGACACAGTGAAGTTCCCGAACGGGATGCTCCAGGGGGTGTGGGTGTTCTCGACGCCCACTGGTGGCTATCTGATGGTCGGCCAGCCACCTGGTATCCAAACCAACCCGAGCTCTCGCTTACGGATAGAAGTCGTTGCGTTCACTCGCGACGGGTCAGTCGCCAGCACCTACGGGGCATCGGGACACGGGTACATCGAACTGCCGTCGCCGGCGAACGGTGTTCAGGTGATGGTTACCGGATCGGGGAACTCGGTTGCCATCGTTTGCAGCACGGC
>Ga0224555_1003499_pt1 | contig 15959 bp, 12 predicted proteins | sample 714S23034metaG_FD_180687 | JGI IMG/M metagenome (GOLD analysis project Ga0224555, IMG submission 180687) | Peat soil microbial communities from Stordalen Mire, Sweden - 717 S2 30-34 | ecosystem: Environmental > Terrestrial > Soil > Wetlands > Peat | place: Sweden: Norrbotten County, Stordalen...
CTCTTTGCCTGGACCACGCTCAACTCCGATCCCGGCGCCGTCGATTTCGACTGGGTCCGCTACCAGGCGCTGGCTCCCAATCCCTGGTGATTTACAACGTGCATTGAAGCGGACCTACCGCCGGCCTCCTGGCCTTTGTAGCGCCGGTCTCCAGACCGGCTGTAGTGCGGGCGTCCTCGCCCGCACCGCTCTTCACTCGCTCACTCCTTCACTTTTTCACTTCTTCTTTTCACTTCTTCACGTGTTACAATTTGCGCACATCGCACGCCATGATGGAACCTTCCTCTCTAGCCCATACATTCGTTGAAGTGATTGCCCCTGACCAGTCCCGTCAGACCGTCACCGTCACGCATTCCCCATTCCTCATCGGCCGCGGCGAAACCGACAACAGTGTCGCGCTCATCGACGGCCGCATCTCGCGCCATTGCGCCGCCATTGTCATGGGCGACTCGGGCTACCGCGTCGAAGACCGGGGCAATCGCTACGGCGTGTTTGTGAATGGCGTCAAGGTGCAGCAGCAAACACTCCGCGACGGCGACATGATCGGCTTCGGCATCGATGACAGTTACCACATCGTCTTTCATGCGGGGTCTGCTCCCGAGGTGCCCACGCAGCCCGAGGTCGCCAACCTGCTCACCCGCATCGGCTCGCTTTCCAAACTGGCTGGCTCCTCAACCGCCGACGGCTTGAGCAAGCTCAATCTGCTTCTTGAAGCCTCTTCGCTGCTGCACTCCCAGCTCCCCCTCGATTCCGTGCTCGGCTCCATGCTCGACCACGCCATTTCCATCACCCACGCCGATCGCGGCCTGCTCATCGAGCCCGATGCCGCCGGCGTCATGCGCGTGCATCTCGCCCGCAACAACAAGGGCGACAATCTCGCCATTGAGACCATCAACCCCAGCCAGACCGCCGTCAATCAAGCCATCGGCAAAGAGTCCAGCGTCATCACCGAAAACCTCAACCTTGCCGGCCTCGATTTGAAATCCGCCGAGAGCGTTGTGGTGCAGGGTTTGCGCGCCGTGGTCGCCATCCCGCTCTACGCTTCCACCCGCGCCGTTGCCGATACGGGCGGCGACCTCAAGCACGGCCCGCTGCTCGGCGTCATCTATCTCGATTCGCGCCGCATCGCGGCCTTCTCCGCCATCGACCGCCAGATTCTCGACGCGCTCGGCGGCCAGGCCGCCAGCATTCTGGACAACGCGCGCCTGGTTGAGAAGGAGCGCGAGCGCCAGCGCCTCGAGCAGGAGCTATCCATCGCGCGCACCATCCAGCAGGCGCTCGTGCCCCACGGCCTGCACGACTTTCCCCATCTCGCCGTGACCGGCGTGCATCATCCCTGCACCGAAGTCGGCGGCGACTACTTCGACGTGGTTCCGGTCGACGAAGACCGCACCGCGATTCTCATCGCCGACGTTAGCGGCAAGGGCCTGGGCGCGGCCCTGCTTACCACCATGCTGCAGGGCGCCTTGTCGGGCCTCTCCATGGGCGCCGATCCCGTCAAAGTTTTCAACCACGTCAACAAATTTCTCTGCCGCCACAACGAAGTCGGCCGCTACGCCACCATGTTCATCGGCATCATCGGTCGCGACGGCATGCTCGAATACATCAAGGCCGGCCATCCTTCCCCGCTCCTGCTGCGCAAGGGCCAGGTCACGGAGCTTTACAACGAAGGCTCGTTCCCCGTCGGCCTGATCCCCGAAGCCGATTACGAATCCGCCTGCCTGCAACTCGAGCCCGAAGACACGCTGGTCCTCTACAGCGACGGCGTCACCGAAGCGGAGAACGTGAATCACGACCTTTTTGAGGTTTCAGGACTCAGCCACGCTCTGGCCGGCAAGCAGGACGTTCCGGTCGAGGTCCTGCAGCAGTCGGTCCTGGACGCAGTGAGTGCCTTTGCGCGCGGCGCCAGCCAGTCTGACGACATTACGCTACTCGTGGTGCGTTACCGAGCCGCGGCCTGAGCTCAGATCCAGTTCCCTCGCTCCCTTGCTCCGGGCTTTCTTGTTCCCTTGTTCCCTGTTTTTCTGATCCCTGTTCCCTGATCCCTGTTCCCTGTATTGATACAATCCACACCATGGCCGCCCCGACTTTTATTGGAAGATACGAAATCGTCGCAGAACTGGGACGCGGCGCGATGGGCAGCGTCTTCAAAGCCAGCGACCCCGCGGTCGGCCGCATCGTGGCTCTCAAAACCATCCATTCCGCCGCTCTCAGTGGGGCGCAGGCCGCGGAATACCGTGCGCGTTTTTATCGTGAGGCCCGCGCCTCCGGCGTGCTGGCTCATCCCGCCATCGTACCCGTCTTCGACGTGGGCGAGCACGAAGGCGCGCCCTTTCTCGTCATGGAGTTTGTTGACGGTCACACCCTCGACAGTGCCATGAAAAGGGGTGAGCGCTTCACCCTCAACCGCGTCTGCGAGATCGGCGAGCAACTCGCCGACGCGCTCGGCTACGCGCACCGCCAAGGCGTCATCCATCGCGACATCAAGCCCGCCAACATCCTCATGACCTCGCGAGAGGTCTACGGCAGCGAGCGGCCTCGCATCACCGATTTCGGCATCGCCAAGCTCGCGGCCAGTGAGATCACCACCACCGGCCAGATGCTCGGCACCCCCGCCTACATGCCCCCCGAGCAGTTCACCGGCGCTCCCATCGACGGCCGTGCCGACCTCTTTTCACTGGGCGTGATTCTTTATTCGCTGGCTGCCGGCGAGCAGCCCTTCCTCGGCGAAACCATGACGGCAGTCTCTTACAAAGTCGTCCACGTCGATCCCATCCCCCCCTCCAAGCTCAACCCTGCCATCCCTCCGGCCCTGGAGGGCGTGATTCTCAAGTGTCTCGCCAAAAACCCCGCCGCTCGTTATCAGACAGGCGAAGAGCTCGCTGAGGATCTTGCCACCTTGCGCGTCAATCCCAACGCCACGCTCGCCTCGACGGCTCCGGCCGCAAGCGATCCCAACGCCACGCTCGCCGCCGCGCCCAGCAGCATCTCGCATCCACCGGCCCATACGTACTCAACCACGCAAAAGCCTGCCGCCGCCGCGGCTAAGAAGCCCTCCAAACCGATAAAACACGAGACCATCGTTGCCGTGGCTCTGCTTGCTGTTGCGGCAGCCGGTGCAGGCGGCTGGTTTCTGCACCGCCTCTATCATCTAGGCCACGTTCCGTCGCAGCGGCAGACCGTCACCCCTCCCGCCCCGCAACCGGTAGTGCCGTTCGGTAGCCCCGATCTGCCTCCCGCTCCCGCCGTGCCTGAAGCCAAAACTCCAGCTGCCCCTGCCAAGCCGACGCCCTCTAAGCCCGCGCCCGTAACCGCCAAGCCCCAGACAGCAGCTGACAAAACCACTCCGCCGCCCGCAACCAAACCCACTCCAACCCCAACCCCGGCCGCTAACACCACCCCGCCGCCTGCGGTCAAGCCCGCCAAACCCACCACGCCGCCTGCCACCACCCCGGCTACTGCGGCCTCCGACCCCCACAAACTCGATCCCAACGCCAACAGCAAATTCAAGATCGAGTTGAGCCACATCCCCAACGGCGTGCCCCTCACGGTGGAGATGAATAAAGCGGTCTATCTGCGCTTTATCAGCGGCGACAAAACCGATCTCAACAACCTCTTCGTCCCGCCCGGCGTTCAGACATTCCACGTCATCGCTCAGAACGGCGGCAAGCAGATCGACTCGAACATCGTCAGCAGCGAATTCAAGGCCAAGAAGAAAAAGAACTTCAAAATCGAGCTGCAAAACCAGGTAAGCGTGCCCGCCGGCGCCGCGGCGCCGCTCAGTCCCGGCGCGAATATCTTCGTCTCGCTCTCCACCCCGATCTTTTAATCGGACATTCACAATCGTCCAATACCATCGCTCTATCTCACGCCGGACGTGTACCTGTTGATCCGGCCCACAGAATTCTGCGACCGTGCCCCATCCTTTTCCGCGTCTTTTTAGGGATATGGGTGGGAGAACGTGTCATGGCTCATGGGTCGGACCAACTAGACGCGTCCCGCGCCGGAGCTCAACATTTCCCACGTCGAAGAAAGAGCGCAATGCAAATCTCCTCTGAAGAATTGGCCGGCGGCATCACTCGCGTCGCGCTTGATGGCCGCATGGATATCGCGGGCGCCGCGGTGGTGGACCTCAAAATGAACCTCATCGCGGGCAGCGCCAAAAAACTCCTCATCGACCTGCAGAAGGTCGTCTTCCTTGGTTCGATGGGTCTGCGCTCTATCGTCATTCCCACGCGCGCGCCGTCAACAGCCGCGGCGGCAAGGTCGTCCTGTTTGCGCCCAACGAGATGGTGGAATCGGTTCTCAAGACCAGCGGCATCGATGCCCTGATCCCGGTCTGCCACGATCTGGATGCCGCCATTGCCGTGCTCGGGTAAGCTGGCAGCAGCACCAGCGGCGGCCATGCCCGCAACGTCAATGCCTGAGAAATGGATGACAGGCCCTAGCCCATCCTCGCCCGAGCCGCGGCTGACCCTCAAAAGTCAGCTCGAGGACCTGACCCTGGTCTGGCCCTGGGTCGAGGCGCTTGCCGCTCGCTACTCCATTCCTACCGATACCCAGTTCGCCATTCAGCTCTGCCTCGAGGAAGCGCTCTCCAACATCATCCGCCACGGCTACCAGGGCCAGGCGAACCAGTGCATCACCGTCGAATGCGCGCCCTCCGGCGTCGCCGAACTCGTCTTCACCGTTGAGGATCACGCCCTGCACTTCGATCCCCTCGCGCCCTTCACCGCCGCCCCGGCTCCCGTTCCCGCCTCCATTCAGGAACTCCTGCCCGGCGGCCAGGGAATCCGTCTCATGCGCAAGTTCGCCAGCCGCCTCGCCTGGCAGCAACTGCCCAACGGCAATCGACTCACTCTCGCCTTCGCCATCCCGCCCCTCGCCATCCCGTAGTCCCTCAGTCCCTAAGTCCCTGTTTTCTCGCTCCCTCGGCCCCTTGGTCCCTATTTTGCTATCATTGCGTCTATAAGGTGTGTGCGGCTGGCTTCCCCTTGCGGCCGTCCCGGTGGTGTGTGTGTCGCGACTCTTCCAGCGTCTTGTCTTTGCAACTTCCGTGGTGATCTTCGCCGCCCTCGGCCTGGGCTACATCCTTGGCGAGTTCGGTTGGTTCGGCGTGCGCGCCGGCGACGAGCGGAGTGCCGCATACAACCAGATGCGCGTCTACGCCGAGGTCCTGCGCAAGATTCAGAACTATTACGTCACCGAGCCCAACATTCCCGAAGTCACCAACGGCGCACTCCACGGCCTTCTCGACTCGCTCGATCCCGACTCCAGCTATCTCAGCGCGGCCGAGTACAAGATCTACAAGGACCGTCCCGCCACCGACAATGCGCAGGTGGGCCTCACCGTCTCCAAGCGCTTCGGTTACGCCACCATCGTCAACGTGCTGCCCGGCTCGCCCGCCGATCAGGACCACCTCCGCGACGGCGATGTGATCGATCTCATCGAAGGCCAGTCCACGCACGATATTCCTCTGGCCCTGGTTCGCTTTATGCTCGAGGGCAAGCCCGGGACCACGGTTACCATCACCGTGGTGCGTCCCTTCAAGCCCGACCCGGACAAGGTCACGCTCACCCGCACCGTCCTGGCCACGCCCGCGCTGGGCGAGCAGCTCTACGAGAACGCGTCCATCCTTTACCTCAAGCCCGGCGTGCTCACCGCCGCGCGCGTCGACGATCTCGCCGCCCGCATTAAAGGCGCCGGCAAAGGCCGCAAGATTCTCCTCGACCTCCGCGACACCACCGGCAGTGACCCCAAGCAGGGATTGCGCTTGGCCAACTTCTTCCTCAAGCAGGGCAACCTCGCCTCTCTCGAGGGCCAGAAGTTTCCCGTGCAAACCTTCTCGGCCGACCCGTCGCTGTGCCTCACCGACGCCCCTGTAGTCGTCCTGGTCAACCGCGGCACCTACGGCGCGCCCGAGCTCACTGCCGCCGCCATTGAAGGCCTCAAGCGCGGCGATGTCGTGGGTGAGCGCACCTTTGGCGAAGGTTCGGTGCAAAAAACCATCGACCTGCCCGACGGCGGCGCGCTCATGCTCACCATTGCCAAGTATGAAGACCCCGGCGGCAAGAAGATCGAGGACGAGGCCGTCATACCCACGCTGGTCGTCTCCGGTCCGGAGGACAACGACGAGCCCATGCCTCCCTCCAACGGCGACGATCAGTTGAATCAGGCGCTTTCGCTCTTGAAGGCCAAGACCAGCTAATGCAGCGGCGTTGGCGGAGCTAGCGGGGTTAGCGGAGTTAGCGCGCAGCACAAACCTCCCGTGCCCCATCCTTTCGCGCCTCTTGCGAAAGGGTGGGATCACACAAACCCCAACCCTCCCTTCAACTCAACACAAAAGCGCCGTGCCCCATCCTTTCGCGCCTTTTGCGAAAAGGTGGGATCGCACAAACCTCAACCCTCCTCCTTGACTTCAGCACGAACATCCAAGAACGCCCCAAATCAGCGCCGCATTCCCGCTCTTGCACGCCGTGATGCGCTCTTCGCCGCACGCCGCATTTCCACTTCGCCTCCAATGCTAGCCTTAAAGTGAACGCTGTTCCGCGACACTCTCCGGCGCAGCGCCGATGAGGCTTGACCTGCCTTGGCTGTTACCCCCCATCAGCCGCCGCCTAAGCCGCGGCCCGAATCACTCACTGCTGAAGCACGTACCGCCGCATCGCGCTCCGCAGCCCGGCCCGTCGAACCCCTGCGACGCGCGCTCGGTCCTCCGCTCCCCGAGCATCGCCGCCGCAAGCTGGCTGGCCGCTCGGCGCTGGCCGCGCTGCTCATTCTCGCTGCCGCAACGGGCTCGCTCGCCGGCCTCACCCTCGTCTACTCCGTCGATCTCCCGCAAATCCAGGAGCTCGAGCAGTACCGCCCCTCTACCACCACCGATCTCTACGACCGCAAGGGCCGCATCATCGGCTCCTTCGCGCTCGAGCGCCGCGAGGTGGTCGGCTACGACGGCTTTGCGCCCGTTTTGCGCCAGGCCGTCATCTCCATCGAAGACAAGAATTTCGAATCCCACTGGGGCATCAATGTCTTTCGCGTGGCCGGCGCTGCCTGGCACGACATCCGCTCGCACGGCCGTGCCCAGGGCGCGTCGACACTCACCATGCAGCTGGCACGCAATCTCTTTCTCTCCTCCGATCGCACCGCCATGCGCAAAATTCAGGAGGCCTATCTCGCCATCCAGATCGAGCGCGCCTTTACCAAGCAGCAGATCTTTACCCTCTACGCCAATCAGATCTATCTCGGCAGCGGCATGTACGGCTTCGAGGCCGCATCCGAGTACTTCTTCTCCAAGCACGCAAAAGATCTGACCCTCACCGAGGCCGCGCTTCTCGCCGGTTTGCCCAAGGGCCCCGCTGCCTTTTCGCCCGTGATGAATCCCGAACGCGCTCTGCACCGCCGCAACCTGGTGCTCAGTGAAATGGAGTCCGACGGCGTGATCACCCACGCGCAAGCCGAACAGGCCCGCGCGGCTCCGCTCGGTCTGCATATCGTGCAGCCCGTGGGCGCTGTGGCCCCGTGGTTCCAGGAAGAAGTGCGGCGCGAGCTCGAAAAGCACTTCGGTTCCGAGGAGGTGCATGAGGCCGGCCTTCGTGTCGACACCACCCTCGATCTCGACCTGCAGCAGATCGCCAATCGTGCCGTGGCTGACGGCGTTGCCGCTTATGAGCGCCGCCACGGATGGCGCGGCAAGCTGGAGAACGTCCTCTCCAACGGCGAAACGCTCGATTCCTACCGTCATCCCGACTGGGCCGTCACCGTCGGCCCCGGCGACTACATCCATGCGCTGGTCACGCGCGCGCTCCCGCTTGAGATCCACGCGCGCATTGGCCCTCCCGGCCAGCCCGGCTCCGAAATTGTGCTCCTCCCCACCGACTGGCAATGGACCGGCCAGCGCTACGGCGATGCCCTCGCCAAGCCCGGCGACATTGTTTTTGTCCGTCTCATCGCGGCCACTGAATCGGACGCGCGCCGCGCATCGCTCGAGCAGGACTCCGGCGCCGAGGGCGCGCTGCTGGCCATGGACAACACCAGTGGCGACATTCTCGCCATGGTCGGCGGCCGCGACTACGCGCTCTCGGTCTTCAACCGCGCGACTCAAGCTGAACGGCAGACCGGCTCCAGCTTCAAGCCCTACGTCTACACCGCCGCGATCGAAGACGGCGTCAAGCCCACCGACATCATCGTCGATGCCCCGGTCAACTTTGGCGGCTACGTTCCCCACAACTACGAGAACGATTACAAGGGCGCCATGACCGTCGCCAACGCCTTCGCCCAATCGCGCAACATTCCCGCCCTGAAGCTGGCCGCGCGCGTGGGCATTCGCAAGGTCATCGAAGTAGCGCACCGCTTCGGCGTCACCTCGAACATTCCCGCCTATCTTCCAGTCGCGCTGGGCGCGGTCGAGATCACCCTCGAAGAGCAGGTGGCCTCCTACGCGGTTTTCCCCAACGACGGCATTCGTGTGACGCCGCGTCTCATTCGCAAAGTCTCCAATGCCGACGGCATCACTCTTTGGCAGGAGACGCCGGCCGTCAAGGACGTTCTTGACCAGCAGACCGCGCGCACCATGATGACGCTGCTGCGCGGCGTCACCCAGCACGGCACCGGCGCAGCCGCCGCGCAGTTGAACCACCCCGTCGGCGGCAAGACCGGAACCACCTCGGACTTTACCGACGCCTGGTTCCTGGGCTTCTCGCCCTCGGTCACATGTGGTGTGTGGGTCGGCTACGACAGCCGTGAATCGCTCGGCAACAAGGAAACCGGCGCAGTCACCGCGCTTCCCATCTGGATCAATTTCATGCGCGCCGCCATCGCCGGCAGAGACGACGAAGAATTCCCGGGCGACGACGAAAATGCTCCGCTAGACAGAGCTGACAACTTGCCGCCCGCAAAGCTTCCGTTTCCAGCGGCCGCACCAAAAGCAGCCTGGCCTGCCGGGCGACACACTTTTATCGTCAAACCCGCGTTGGCTCCTGCACAAAAGCCAGCGGCGAAGCCGGCAAAGAAAGCCAAAGTCAAGTCGGCATTGCCCTCAAGCCCCTGACGCATCGCAGCACGATCTCAAACGTGCCCTTCAACTCAACGCAGAAAGCGGGCACCCCACATCTCGATTTTGAGATGTGGGGAAGCAAGCTTGTAGAAACCAGAAGCTGAAAGCTAAGAGCTAAAAGCTAAGAGCTGTTTTATCCGAAAATACCGCTTCGCCCGCGCCACGTCCTTGAAAATCTGCGCCTTCAGCGCCTCCGGCGAGGGCCACTCCCGTTCTCCGCGCAGCCGCATCAGGAATTCGAGCTCAATCGGCGTTTCCTCGCCTATTTCCAGCGGCTCAAAATCCAAAATGTGCGTTTCCACCGCAAATGACGCCGCGCCGAACGTCGGCCGGTTGCCCACATTTGTTACCGCTTCGAACGCGCGCCCCGCGATCTTCAGCCTCGTTACGTAAACTCCGAAGGCCGGCAGCAATCCGTCGTATGCAGCCAGATTCACCGTGGGCACCAGCAACCGTGTGCCGATGCCGCGCCCGCATGCCTGCGTCGACAGCACCGTGAACGGCCGCCCCAGCATCCATCGCGCCCGCCGCACGTCGCCTGCCGCCACCAGCGCGCGAATCGCCGAACTTGAAACCTCCATCCCGCGCACGTGCACCGCCTCATGCACGCGCACCGCAAAGCCCCATTCCGCTCCCATCGCAGCCAGTTCCGCGATGCCCGCCGCCGCGCCATGCCCGAAGCGGAAGTTCTGTCCCTCGTGCACGCTCCGCACCCCGAGCGCCACAACCAGAATCCGCTCCACGAACTCCCGCGGCGCGAGACATGCCAACTCCTCGTCGAATTTCAGCAGCAGCGCCGCGTCGATTCCGGTTTCAGCCAGCAGGCGCAGCCGTTCCGCCGTCGGCGTGATCAGCCGCGGCGCCTTGTCGGGGCGCAAGAACTGCTCCGGGTGCGGATCGAACGTAACGGCGACAGCCTTCGCTCCCGCGCCACGTGCGCCGATGGCTCGTGCTTCGGTCGTCACGCCGGCGAGAATCTCTCGGTGCCCGCGATGCACGCCGTCAAAGTTGCCCACCACCGCCACCGTGGGGCCGAATCCCGCGGGGATCTCCGCAAGCGAGCGAAACACCTGCATCTCATTTGACCCCGCGCCGCCGCTCATAGCCGTACGGGCACGCTCAACCCGTCGTAAGCCAGCTTCGCATTCTCCGGCAAGTTGCGGTTGGTTTCTTCGTGCCCCAGGTCGTGCGCGATGTGCGTGAACCAGGTTTGCCTGGCGCCGATGCGTCGCGCCCACGCGAGCGCTTGTTCCAAAGTCGCGTGGCTGGGATGCGGCTGATGGCGCAACGCCGAAAGCGCCAGCACCTCCACGCCTTCCAGCAAATCAAAGCTCGATTCCGGAATCGCGCTCACGTCTGTCATGTACGTCGCGTTGCCAAAGCGAAATCCGTTGATCGGCATCTCTCCATGCAGCAGCGGAACGCGCACGAACTCCACGCCGTGCACCGCGGTGCGTTCCTGCAGCGGCTTCAGTTCCACGCGCGCCCGCGTGGGATACGTGGCATGCGGCGAAAAAGTATAAGAAAAAACATGCTCCAGAACCGCCGTCGTGTCACTGTCGGCGTAAAGCGGGATCGGCGCGCCCCGCCTCTGTGCGATAAAGCTCAGCGGCCGCAAATCGTCCATGCCCAGAATGTGATCAGCATGCGCGTGCGTGTAGAACACCGCATCCACATGCGTCAGTTTTTCGTTGAGCGCCTGCTGGCGGAAGTCCGGTCCAGTGTCGATTACCACCACGCGCTCGATACCAACCTCGGGACCCGTTTCCGGCTCGCGCCAGCGCAACAGCGCCGAGGGCCGCAACCTGCGATCGTGCGCATCCGTCGATGTGCACACCGCGCATGTGCATGCCAGCGTCGGAACCCCCATCGAGGTCCCCGTGCCCAGAAATGTGAGGGTAGCGTTCATTGGATTTCTGCTAGAGCCTGTTATTAACTTTGAAGGGTGCCGCGAGCGAGTGAAATGGTGAAAACTCCGGCAAAACGCGGATTCTGGATGAGCTTGGTTCCATATGCACTTATGATTTCCATTTGAGTTGCGGTCATCTGAGAAAATCCGCGTTGATTTCATTGGGTTTACGGTCGAAAAGTTAATAACAGGCTCTAAGCGCGAGCGTCGGTGGTCAGTGTGAGTGTGAAGTGTGAGTGTGCAACGTGCGCCCATCACTCACACTCGCACTCACACTGTTTCCTAGCTTTTCGCCGGCGGCGGCGGCACGCTGGGCGCACCCACCATGCTGGTCAACTCCAGAAAAGCCATGCGCAATTCAAACAGCACCGACTGCAGCATGCGCTCCTCGGCCTCCGTCAGGTTGCCCTTGGTCTTCTCCGCCAGAACCCCCAGCAGATCGACGGTGGCCCGCGCGCCCATGATGTCCACTCGTGGCCGCTGGCCCTCCTGTGTGCCCGCGCCCATCTGCAGCATCGCGCTCAGGTAGAACTGCTGCACCAGGTGTTCGAATCCCACCGGTGGCTGCGGACCCACCGTAGGATTCTGTGCGCGGATCAGATCCTCGAGCCGTTGCGCCGAAGCGTCATACGCGGCCTTCTGCTGGCTGCTTTCCTCGGCCGTCGGCGCGGGAGGAAGTTCCTCCGCCAACTGCTTCTCCGCGGTCTCTGCGGGCTCCTGCGCTTCCGCCTCGCGGCCGGACACCTCTTGTCTGGCCTCGTTCACCACCAGGCGCGGTCCGGGCGCCGCCTCACTTGGCCCGGCCGGCTTCTCCGGTGGCGCCGTCTGCGCCGCGGCTTCCCCGCTCACTTTTTCTTCCTCCGCCTTCATTTTGCGGCGGTCGATGACTTCGAATTTTGGTGTATCACTCATACCTTCAAGTTTCTCATCCGCCCGGCCTGGTACTCCACTCGGGCCCCTGTTCCGCCACGCTATCCCCGTCCCTTGAGCCTCGGCGGCGCAGCCAGAATGCTCGCCGTTCCCTCCATGGCCCCGGCCTTCAACCGGAAGCTTTGGCTCTTCGCCTCCGCCTCCGCGCGCATCATGCCCAGCGCAAACACGCGCGCGCCATTTTTCAGCGACAGCTCCGCCGCGCTGGTAATGGTTCCCGCAACCGTCCCGTCCTCCAGCGTCAATTCTGTGCCGCTTGCCGGCGCAGGCCCAGCCAGCTCCAGCGGCCGCAGATGCCGGTGCACGTTGCCCCGCGTCCGGATGCGCTCCACAATCTCCTGGCCCAGGTAGCAGCCCTTGCTGAAGTGCAGCGCCCGCATCTGCGCCGTCTCCTGCGGCAGGTCGCGCTCCACCATATCGATCCCGTACGCCGGAATCCCCTCGGCAATGCGAAACGCCTCCAGCGACGCCGAACCCACCGGCGTTGCTCCGCCCGTGCGCAGACACGACCACAGCTTGGCCAGTCCTGCCGACGGCAGCCAGAACTCGTAGTGCGGCGCCAGCAAGCCATAGCCGCGCAGAATCCGCACCTCCCAGCCGTTCCACTCCACGCTGGTTCCAGCCATCGCGCTCGCGATCACCGGCAGTCCCACGCGCTCCAGCACCTCCGGGGCCAACGGGCCGCTCAGCCCGATCGCCGTCTCCGAACCCGCCTCGCCCACCTGCTCTTCACCGAGGGAAACGAGCTCCACATCGTCCATGACAATGAACTTGTTGAGGTGCGCCAGCAGTTTGTCCATCTGGTCGGCCGCAAGCTCCAGTTCCAGCCCCGATTCCCCGGCAAACGGCGTGCCGAGCAGCTTGTCTTCCCCATGATTTCCGCCGCCATTTCCATCCTTCGCCGCGTTCACAGGGCTGCGCCGCTGCGCAGAAAACTCCTCGCCAGAACGCCACACCGTCAGGTCGCCCTGGATGTGCCCCTGCGCATTCAGCACCAGGTTCCAGGCTCCCGTGTTCGGAAACAGATCGTTGACGGTATTGGTCACCATCCCGCTCAGCCATCGGAATCGGTCGGCCCCGCGCACATCCACGCGCCGCATCCAGCCCAGGTCGTGGAGCGCGGCTCCAAACGCCAATGCCTCTGTTTCCACCTCCGGTGCGTCCAACTCTCGTGGGGTCAACGCGCCGTGATAAACGGTTAGCTCATGAGGTGTGTGTGCGGATTCAAGCAAGGTGGCCAGCGCGGTGGCCTGAAGGTTTGCGGCAAGATCGGACTTGAGCATAGGAGCGTTTCCGGCGTTCTCGCGTCGTTTTCTTGGAATTCTTGGCGCAGAACCGCTCCCTGATTATAGCCTTGAAGTGTAGGACGCGAAGTGACCGCTCAGGCACCGGGTGGCGAATCAAATTCCCGCAGAGAGAATCGAGAGAATAGATGAAAGTGTTGTCCAAAAACGTAATTTCCGCCAGCTGCGGGCTCCTTTTTGCCCTTCCGCTCTGTCTTGCCCTGTCCGCAGTTGCCACGGCCCAAAAACCCACTTCGCCAACCGCCCCCGCCGCATCGCCCACCCCCTCGCCAGCCCCCTCGTCAAACTCGTCCGGCTGCACCCTGCCCGCGGGTCCGTCCCACACCGATGCCAAGACCCCGTCCAAAATTACACCCGAGCAGGCCAGTCAGCTCTTCGCGCTGGTCGATGTGCTCATCAAGTTCTCCTCCGACGAAACCGGCCTGCCCATCAAGAGCTCCGTCAAGCGCCAGCTCACCACCCGCGACGCCGTCGTCAAGTACCTCGAAGACAAGTTCAATGAGGATGAGGGCACCAAGCGCCTGCAACGCGACGAAATCGTCCTCAAAAAGTTCGGTCTCCTCGACCATGACTTCGAACTCAAGCCCTTTCTCCTGGAACTCCTCAAGGAGCAGATCGAAGCCTATTACGATTCCAAAACCAAGACCGTGAATCTGCTCGACTGGGTCGGCCCCGACGATGAGCAGCCCGTCCTTGCGCACGAGCTCACCCACGCTCTACAGGATCAGCATTCCGACCTCACAAAATGGGACGACCAGACTCCCGACGACGTCTCCACCGACTCCGCCGGCGACAACGATCATCTTGCCAAAGATGAGATGGACACCGCGCGTGACTCCGTGGCCGAGGGCCAAGCGACCGCTGTCATGTGGGATTGCGTCCTGAAGCCGATGGGCAAAAGCCTCATCAAGGATCCCGAAGTGCTCGATCTGGTCAAGACACAAATGAGCAGCACGGAAGACTCGCCTGTGATGGCTCGCGCGCCCCTGCTCCTCTCCGAATCCATGCTCTTTCCGTATCGTGAAGGCCTCAGCTTTGAGCAGGACGTGTGGATGGATCAGGGCCAGACGGCTGCCTTCGCCGGCGCGCTCGATCGCCCGCCCACTTCCAGTTGGGAAATTATCAATCCCCGCGAATACGAGAAGAAGCACATCCCGGCCATTCCGTTGCTGCCCAACATTCATCCCCTCGTCGATCCCACGTATAAGCCCTACGACATCGGCCAAGTGGGCCAGCTCGACGTGCACATTCTCTCCGAGTTACTCGGCAGCGACAACGCCGCCCGCGACCTCACTCCTGCCTGGAACGGCGGTCTCTACTGGGCCGGACAGTTGCGCAGCGCCACCACCCCCGCCGCGCAGGCCGACACCGCCTCCATCGGCCTCTTTTATTTATCAGTCTGGAAAAACGCCGACTCCGCTGAAGTCTTCGCCAAAATCTACTCGAACACTCTCGGCCGCAAATATTCCCACGTCAGCGAGCTCTCCTCCGGCGCATCCGCTGCCGGCGATGGTTCTGTGGAGAAGCTCTTCACCACCAATGAAGGCCCCGTCCTCATCACCACCCGCGGCAAAATGGTCTTCATCGCCGAAAGCTTCCCGCTTCCGCTTGCGCGCCAACTCACCGCGCTCATCCTCGACGCCCAAGGCGCCGGCCCCATGCACATGGCGAGTGCTCCGCTCGAACGTGGCACTCCCGCGCCCGCGCCAAATGCGCCAAACGGCGCCCTCACCACCGATCTAGTCCACTTCTTCGCCGAAGCCGGCGTGATGAAATCTGTACTCGACGCCGAAAGATTGGCGCTGCAGAAATCATTCGCACCGTAAGCGCAGAGTCTCACTCACCGCGCCCGATCCAGCACGAACCATGGGTGCCCCGCTTCTCGAATGCGCCACAAGTTCAATAAGATGAACGCTCTGAATATCTCGTGCTTCGCAAATCATGCGAAAATCAAATCAGACGCCACGATTCAATGACCCACGTTTACTATTCTCAACGCACTGGCAGCAATCCGCATCCGGACGGCCTGCCGCTTAGCGACACGCTGGACCTTTTCAAGCGCTCTTACATTCAGTTGGAGAGGGACGGATATTTCACTGAGGCCCTCGGCTACGACTGTGTGGATGTTCTTCAACACATCGAAGGTGAGATCAAAGATATCGATCTGGAAATTCTCTTAGCTGTACGCAAGAGAGACCTTTGGCCGATCGAAAAGCAAGTCACGGAATACTCTGAAGACGACCTTTTCGACGTGATTGAGTTCTTGTGCCAAATAGTTTCCAAACCAATAGACGGGACAATGCACACATGGGGCAATTGTGGGATGCACTGGGAGACTTTCAACAAGGCAGAAGGACAGAAGGAGTATCGAGAGAGGATAAACAGGGTGCTTTCCCGTTACGAGAGGAGATTCGAACTATCTGCCAGCGGAGAGATCCTGCTCAAGGCCGAGGCCGGATTTGATCGAATCTTCGATGCTGATCTGCCGACCACAGATCCCAAGGTTCGCGACAGAGTTGATGCTGCGGTACTTCGATTCCGACGGCACAGTTCGACACTTGACGATAGGAGGCAAGCGGTCCGGGACCTAGCTGACGTGTGCGAATACCTGCGACCCAAGGTCAAGGCCCTCCTCACTTCTAGGGAACCTCTGCGCAGGTGCGTGATTTTGTAGCGACGACTCGACCGCAGATGATTTCTTGATTTTGAATCAGTTTTCTGTCGGAAGAGGCGGGTTACTGCTTGTCTTTTGGTCTCTTGAGGC
>Ga0224555_1003501_pt1 | contig 15937 bp, 15 predicted proteins | sample 714S23034metaG_FD_180687 | JGI IMG/M metagenome (GOLD analysis project Ga0224555, IMG submission 180687) | Peat soil microbial communities from Stordalen Mire, Sweden - 717 S2 30-34 | ecosystem: Environmental > Terrestrial > Soil > Wetlands > Peat | place: Sweden: Norrbotten County, Stordalen...
GTTTGCCTGCGTAATGGGATACGGCGACGCGGGAATGGGGATGCTGCTCGGCGGGGTGTCGAGCCGTGCGACCAACCCGGCGGGCTGGACGAGCTGGGACCCGTCGACTTACACCGGGGCGAGCGGTTCCGCCTCCGGGGCGAGCGGTTCCGCGCAACAAGGGCAGTCAGCCAAGTGCGGAGACCCTACTAGTAGCGCGGTGGCACTGGCGGTCGAAATGGTCAACGAGTGCATCGACGAGATGTCCAAGAAGAGCGCGGCCATCGCGGCCAAGTGGGCAACCGGGGTGGCGCCGGTCGCCGAGACAGTGACGTACAGCGCCGACTTGGCCGCCCGACTGGCGACTGACCCCTGGCGCTATCTGGAGCGGCTGCGCAACCGGGCTCAAGGGGGTGACAAATGATCGATTACAGCACGCGCATCACCCGGTACGCCGAATCAATGCGTAGTCTAGTCAGCCAAGCGGGTTCGCTGCTGCTGCAGGCCAACGACCAGATCAACGACGGAACGTTCGACCATGCGCAGTGCGCCAAGTCAGCGCAGCAGCTGGCCAATCTGGCCTTGACCGCCGGCCTCGAACTGGCGCCGCAGATGATGTCGATTCCTTGCGCTCCAGCGTCATTCGACCAGCTCGAGCTCTCCGACTTCATCGAGGTCGCTCCCGACAACGAATGCGAAAGGTTGCTCTCCGTCGCCACCCCGTTCGCCCAGGACGGCGCGCCTTCGTGTGTGATCCCGGACCAGGCGATCGTGTTTGTGCCTGGAACTCTGCGCGTCTACGCCAAATGGTTCCGGGTGGGAACCAGCTGGCCGAACCTGCAAAGCGGCACATACCGGGGCCAGGTTCGGCTGACCCGCCTCAAGCCGGCTACCCCAAGTGCCGACGAGTTCCTGGACGTCATCGTCGACCTGTGACCATGTTGGGGCAACCGCGCACGATCGACGAATTGCTTGATCGCGCAGTACGAGCGATTAACAGCGGTGACCGCGCGACCGCAAGTGCGCTGGCCGAGCAAGTGCTGACGCTCGACAGTGCAAATCAGGACGCCGAGGACCTGCTCGCTGCCCCGGCGGCGGGAACGGACGAAATGCGCCGGTTGACAATCCTTTTCGCCGATGTAGTGGACTCCACCGCACTGTCCACCCGGGTGGAGCCGGAGACGTATTACACGGTGATCGGGCGGTATCGTCGCCAGGTCAATGAGATCGTCAACCGCTACGAGGGCCATATCTTCTCCGTTAAGGGTGACGGGCTGCTCGCCGTGTTCGGCCATCCCAAAGCACATGAGAACGACGTGCGACGCGCGGTGCAGGCCGGTCTCGACATCACCCGGGAAGTGGCCACGCTCAGCGAGCGGGTCCGGACGCGGTTCGGTTTCGACATCTCGGTGCGTGTCGGAGTCCATCGCGGTTTGGTCTATCTCGATGTCGCACACGACGACGTGTACGGGCTCGGCGCCAACCTCGCGTCTCGGGTCGCTGGGCTCGCGCCGCCGGGTTCCGTTGTCGTCTCCGAAGCGATCGCTCCGCTGGTGCGTAATTACTTCGAACTCGAGTTTCGGCCCGCCCAGTCCGTCAAAGGAGTCGACGAGCCCGTCGAGCACTACCAAGTCCTCGGTGAACGCGTCATGCTTGCGCGGATACCGCTGGGCCCCTTAGTCGGCCGCGATCGCGAGTTGGCATACCTGCAGTCTGCGTGGACGAATGCGGAAAGTGGCTCGCTGAGTACTCCAGGAGTCGGCTTAGTCGGCGAGGCCGGTATGGGCAAGAGCCGACTGGCCACGGTGGCGGCCGACTTGGCCGAACAGTCGGGCCGCCCGGTGCTTGCGCTGATCGGATCGCCGTTCCATACCGACGCCGGCCTATACCCCATTCGCGCTCTGCTCGAGCAGCGCTGCGGGATTGAGCGGTCAACCGAGCAGGCCGAGCGGTTGCGGTTGCTGGAAAACGATGTGCGGGCAAGCGGGCTCGAGCCGGAATCGGCGGTCCCGTTGTTGGCGCCGGTGTTGGGCATTGCGGCCGAACATGGCTATCAACCGGCGAGAGCAGAGGGCGCCAGGCTCTATGAGCAGATCATCGAAGCCATCACTGGCTACCTGCTTGCCTGTGTCGACAGTGGCCCAGCAGTGGTGTTGGCCGAAGATCTGCAGTGGTTCGATCCGTCAACGCTCGAAGTCGTCGACTCGCTGCTCCGCACAAGCACCGGCAGGCTACTTGTCGTGCTGACCGGACGCGAGATCGGCTCACTTCCAGACATCGCCGAGCTCAAGACTTTTCAACTTGCGCCGTTGAACTCGCAGGAAACGGACGAGCTGATCACCGCACTCGACCCGAAGTTGTCCGACGACAATCGCATGGAAGTCGCTCGCCGCTGCGACGGCGTGCCACTCTATCTCGAAGAGGTAGTAACCAAGCTGCATGAACAGCCCACCGACGGAGCGCGATGGGTGCGTGTGCCCGACGCGCTCTATGAGCCGTTGTTCTCGCGACTTCGCTCCAGCGACACCACAATTCAGGTGGTCGAGGCAGCGGCGACCATCGGCCGCGAATTCGACCAGGGCTTGCTCCAAAAAGTGCTCGACACGAACGGGTCCGACCTCAACGAGGCCATTCGCGACCTCGAGACGGCGCTTGTTTTCGAGCCGACAGGGCGCGACAGCTGGCGTTTTCGCCACGAGCTGCTCCGCGAGGTCGCCTATGAGCTGCCACCGCCCAGCGTCCGTCGGATACTGCACCACCGGGTAGCCGATGCACTTGTCGGAGACTCGAATGACCCGGACTGGCGGCTGGTTGCCGTGCACTACGAATACGCGGAACGCTTCGACGAGGCCGCGCACGCCCACCAAAAAGCAGCCGCCGACGCCCGGCACCGTGGCGCCCTTGAGGAAGCCCGGGCCTACCTCACTCGTGCCATCGCACAGATCGAACGTGCGGCGCCCGGTCCGGCGCGGAACCGACGCGAGATCCGACTTCGCCTCAGGCGTGGGTTCCTTGCGTCGGCGGCAGAAGGAACGTCAAGCCCACAGGCCGCGGTGGACTTCGAGCGTTGCCTTCAACTTGCCGGAACGGACTTGCGCGAGGCCGACCTCGTCTCCACCCTGACCGCCCTGTGGGCGTATTACCTGCCGCGCGGGGACGTCCGCCGGGCGCTGCAGGTGTCGGAATCCATCCGTAATCAGCCGTCGAGCACGCGCCGCGCGTTTCGCCGGGTGAACGACGCGGGATTCGGCATGGTCGCGTGGTATCGCGGCGACTTCGACAACGCGCGCTCGGTGCTCGAAGAAGCCACAAAAGGTCTGGCAGGTGCCGGCCTTGCCGATTCGGGATCGGTGTGGTTTGTTCCCAATGAGCCGGTCGCGTCGATGCATACACATTTGGCGCTGGCGCGGTTCGTCCAGGGCGACATCTGCGGCGCCGAGGAGCAGCTTGCCGAAACCGTCAGGCGTGTCGCCGATCTCGGCTTCCCGCAAGGCCCGTTCAGTCATGCCTACGAGCGCTGTTATGAGATCTGGATGCGCATCGAGGCCGGCCAGCTCGACCGCGCTGCGGATATCGTCGAAGAACTCGACGTGGAAGCGAAACGCCACGGCTTCGATTTTTGGGTTCTCATCGCTGCCACCCAGCAGGCCACTATCACTGCGCTGTCGACACTTTCGGCCAGCGAAATCGATATAGACCAGCTGCAACCTCACATCGCAGCGATGACAATTACCGTCGAAAGTTGGCGGGCAGCCGAGGCGAAGCTGTTCGTCACCTTCTACGATGCAGTCCTCGCGCGACTGCTCACTGCTGCGGGCAGAATCGAAGAGGCTCGCAAACGTCTCGACATTGCGTTGCAATTGAGCCAAGAAACCGACGTGAACTTCTACCGCGCCGAGCTGTTGCGGCTGCGCGCTCATACCGCCGCCGACGACGCCGATGCACGCGATACGGACCTGCGCGCCGCCATTGACACGGCCCGCCAGCAATCAGCGTCGATCTTCGAATTACGGTCCGCTATAGATGCTTTCGAGCTACACGGCGAATCCTCGAAGGCGACGCTGATCGAGGCGATTAGCCGGCTTCCCCTCGACAGCGACTGGCCGGAGCTGCGCCGAGCCCGGACGCTGTTAGGGTGAGCCGGCCGGGGGGCAAAGTCGCCATTCTCGGCGGTGGCATGGCCGGACTGAGCGCTGCCTGGCGGCTGAGCGAGCCCGGCTGGCGCGATCGCTTCAACTCCATCACCGTGTACCAACGCGGCTGGCGACTGGGCGGTAAGGGCGCATCCAGCCGCGGCGCGCACGGTCGGATCGAGGAACACGGGCTGCATATCTGGCTGGGCTACTACGAGAATGCCTTTGGGATGCTTCGCGAGTGCTACACCGAACTCGACAGAGCCACAACTGATCCCACCGCACCGATCAAGACGTGGGACCAAGCGCTCATCCCAGGGGACAATCTCGGATTAGCGGATAGGTTCGGCAGCGACTGGCTAATGTGGCTGGGTACCTTTACCCGCAACGACGGGCTTCCCGGCGAGCCAGACGCCGCCGGACGGGAGATGACCGTCGTGGAGTTCACCCGCCGCGCAGTGCAGTTGGTGCGCGATTTCGCCGAATCTCAGCGCAGTGCAACACCTGTCGGGCTCGAGCTATCCACCTCCGCCGAGCCGCCAGCGACCACACGTTGGATCGACGCGGTCCAAAACGCCGCATTGGCGGCGCTGCTTGCGCTGACCAATCCGCAAGCGGCGCAGTCTACGGTGACTCAGATGCTCGAGGACGCAGTCGATGCGGTGCGCGAGGCGCTCGATTGTGAGCGACGCCCCGACCACCGGCGATCGTGGCAGCTGCTGTCGATGATGATCGCGGTGATCCGTGGAATCCTCGCCGACAATTTGGTCACCGATCCGCGGGGTTTCCGGGCGATCAACGACGAAGACTACAACGCCTGGCTGCTGCGCCACGGTGCACACCCGGACGTGCTGGACTTCGCGTTGGTACGCGGCCTTTACGACCTCGTCTTCGCCTATGAGGATGCCGACCCAGAGCGTCCGTCATTCGGTGCGGGCCAGGCGATCTTCCTGACCGCCTTGGCGCTCTTTGAGTACAAGGGCGCGATCTTCTGGAAGATGACGGCCGGGATGGGCGACATCGTGGTCGCCCCGCTCTATCAGGCGTTGCGGCAGCGCGGTGTCGAGTTCGAATTCTTCCACCGACTCGATACCCTGCACCTCGACGACCAGCGCCTGGCGATCGACGCAATAACGCTGGGCCGACAGGTTCACCTCGCCGATGGCGCCGCTGCGTACGAACCGTTGACCAAGGTGCACGGGCTACCGGTGTTTCCGAGCGTGCCGCTGACCGACCAGCTTGCCGACAGCAACCAGATGCCTTGCGGCGGATGGCATTCCCTTGAGACATACTGGTCTAGCCATGCCGATGCCGAGACCCGGGTGCTGCGCCGCGGCGTTGACTTCGACCACGTGATACTCGCCGTGTCGGTGGGCATGCTTCCCATCGTCGCTACCGAGCTGATCGAGGATCGACTCGAGTGGCGCGAGATGACTTCCCGGCTGCGCACCGTCGCCACCCACGCGTTTCAGATCTGGCTTCGCCCGGACGAACAATCGCTGGGCTGGAACGAGCCGGCGGTAACCATCAGCGCCTATCTCCGCCCGTTCGAGACTTGGGCGTCGATGCCGCAGACGCTGTGGAGCGAGGATTGGCCGGAGCACGATCGGCCCGGCACCGTCGCCTACTTCTGCGGCACGCTGAACGCGACCTGGCCGACAACCGAAGTCGGTGCCGGTTACCTGCGCCGGTACCAGCGGCAGGTGCAGGAGCAAGCCACTACCTACATCGACCGAAACCTCAAACCATTCTTCCCACATGCGGTCACCGAGCAGGGATTCAGCTGGCAGCTGCTCAGCGGAGTTAACGGCGAACGGGGGAGCGCCGCACTGGGCACTCAGCACCTCAGTGTGAACGTCGATCCCTCGGATCGCTATGTGCAGTCCGTTCCCGGCACCGAGCGCTACCGCTTGCGACCGGACGAAAGTGGTTACGACAACTTGGTGTTGACCGGTGACTGGACCGACTCGGGCATGAACGCCGGGTGCATCGAGGCCGCGGTGATGTCCGGTCTCGAAGCCGCGAACGCCCTGCTGGGCCGTCATCGCTATCACCGCATTCGCGGGCTCTACATGCCGTGAGCCGGCTGATCCGGCTGCCTGGTCAGCGGCTCGCCGCGCCGCAGCGAGCCGATCCAGCCGTCGCGCCGCTCGCCGCGCTGTTCGAGCAGCCCACGGACCGTCCCCTCCATCCGGAATCCGCACCGTCCGGCGACCCGTCGCGACGCCCAGTTGCCCACTTGCGCACGCCAATACACCACCTCGATGCCCGGCAGCCCGAAACCCCAAGCCAATACCAGTCATAGCGCGCGGGTCATCACGCCCTTGCCCCGCGCCCACGGGGCCAGCCCGAAACCCACTTCGGCGCCGCCGATGCCGTCGAACCGCAAATCCACGCTTCCGGCGAAGCGTCCGCCATAGGCGATCGCGAACCTCGCCACGTTGGCCCACCAGCCCTCGGCGACCCGTGTCAGAAATTCCTGCGCGTGTGACTCGTGGTATGGCACCGGGACGGTGGTCCAACGCTGGAAGTCCGGGTCGCGGCAATGCGCAACAATGTCAACGACGTCGCGGGGAAGCGGAAGGCGCAACACCAAGTCCGGCCCGTCAGTCAGCTCAGGAGCCGCCGGCAGCTGCACGCGTCTGCCCGATGTCATGCCGAGCGCAATTCGTGGGCCAGATCGCCGCGGTCGCCAACGGTTACGCCACCCAATCCCAGCCACGACGCCATCGTCGCAAGCTCCGCTGTCAGCCCTGCGGCCACCCGCGACGGCGAGCGCCCCGCCTCGACGAACGCGCCGACGACGTGCAGCGCATCCGCGGCACGGTCAGCCTTGAGGTCGACCCGCCCCACCAACTCCCCGTCCAGCAGAAACGGCCATACGTAGTAGCCGTACTGGCGCTTATTCGCGGGCGTGTAGATCTCGATGCGGTAATGAAATCCGAAGAGCCGCTCCACCCGCGGACGGAAGAAGATCAGCGGGTCGAACGGACACAACAACGCCGTGCCGCGGTCGCGTCGTGGAATCGGCTGCCCCGCGCGCAGATACGCGGGTGCCGACCAGCCCTCGACCTCCACCCGCTCCAGCTCGCCGTCGGCCACCAGCTTGGCGATCGCCGGCTTGGCCTGTCCGGCAGCCAGCCGGAAGTAGTCGCGGATATCGGCCTCGGTGGCCACCCCCAGCGCGGTGGCTGCCCGCAGCGTGAGCTCCCGGACGGCGTCGTCTTCGGCTACCTCGCGGGCCAGCACGTCGGCCGGCAGCACCCTTTCCGTCAGGTCGTAGTGCCGGGCGAACCCCACCCGGGTCGCCGTGGTCAGTGTGCCGCCGGCGAACAGCGCCTCGGCGACCCACTTGGTGTCGCTGCGATTCCACCAGGCACCCTTCGCGCGTCAAGGGGCCGCGGCCAGATGGTTCTCGATCTGCCCGGCGGTCGACGGCCCCAGGTCGGCGACCGCCGCGACGATGTCGTCGGCCAACCGCGGGTTGGCCTTGACGATGTGGCTGCCCCACCGACCGTGCCGATATTGGCGCATCCGCCAGCGCAGCAGCGGCCAGTCGTCGACAGCCATCAGCGCGGCCTCGTGCGCCCAGTACTCCACCAGTACCCGGGGCGACCGCGCGGCGTGGCTCCAGGCCGCACGGTCCAATACGTCACGGTCGTAAGGCCCGAGCCGGCTGAAGACGGGCGCATAGTGGGCGCGCACCGCTACCGAGACCGAGTCGAGCTGCAGCACCTGGATGCGCGATATCAGCCGACGCAGGTGCGCGCGGGTGATCGGCCCGGCGGGCCTCGGCTCGCTAAAGCCTTGGGCCGCAACGGCTATCCGCCGGGCCTGCGCGGCGGTCAGGCTAGCGGGCCGGATCGACACGGCGCTGAGACTACCGGTCCGCTATGACAGTGGCGGGGCTATCGGTGCTTACCCCGCGCTGATTTCTTGGCCCAACGCCACCAGGGCGCTCCCCTCGGGCGGATTCTTGAGTTCCTGGTATGCCCGCTCGAGGGTGGCCGGCACCGCGTCGAGGTCGCGGTATACGCCCATCAGCTGTTCGAGAATCGTGATCCGCTGTCGAATCGCCTCGTCCACCGCTTGCCGGGCCTGCGCACGATAGTGATCAGCCTCGTGCTTGGCGTCGGCGAGGAGTTGCTCGCGCTCCTCCTGGGCGTCAGCGCGCAAGCCGGCCAGTTCGGCGTCGAGCCGCTCCTTTGTTTCTCGGTACTCGGCTTCGAGGTTGTTGAGCTGGGCGGTCATGTCCGCCACCCGCTCCTTGTGCTCAAGCTGTGCGGCCTCGATCTCGGCTTCGGCCGCCGCGATCAGCGCCTCGGCCTCGCCGCGTGCCTCGGCCTGCATCTCGGACACCTCGTCGACTGCCCGCCGCAGCATCTTCGCCATCCTTTGTTGCATCGCGTGGGGCGAGGGTGAGGTATCGGTGAGGACGGCCACCTCCTGGCGCAGCGCTGCCGCTTCACTGCCGCGTTCCTTCAGCTTGTCCCTGAGGTTCTCGACGTCGTCGAGCAGCAACTGCTGTTTGGTGGCCAACATCTCGATGTGGGCATCGACCGCAGCGGGATCGTAGCCCCTGAACATTCGAGAGAACTTTCGTGTCGGTTCGGTTATCAATGCCACTTCCCCCCTCTGCAAACGCTTGTTCGAAACCTTTGTTCCGACCCGTCAGTCGAGGGTATGTCAGGTCATGCCGTCGGCGCAGAACCGAGGGATCACGCGCGGTGGTAGCTATGGCACCGGTATCGCACGCCCGCACGGCTGACCTGCCACTCTCCCGGCGTGCCGACCCACGTCTCGTCGAGCACCGGGGCCACCGCGTCCCCGTCGTCGCGAGGCAGGTCGATGTCGATCTCGGTGACCTCGCACCGGTTGGCCCGTGGCATCGCCAGGGTGTAGATCTGTTCGCCGCCGATCACCCAGGTGTCCGGATCGGTCAGCGCGTCGTCAAGGCTTTGCACCACCGTTGCGCCATCAGTCATGAAGTCGGCGTGATGGGTCAGGACGACATTTCTGCGGCCCGGCAGCGGCCGGAACTTCGCCGGCAGTGATTCCCAAGTGCGGCGGCCCATCACCACGGTGTGGCCCACGGTGAGCTCTTTGAAGCGGGCCAAATCCTCGGGCACGTCCCAGGGTATGGTGCCGCCGCGACCGATGATCCCCGATGTCGACTGAGCCCAGATCAGGCCCACTCCGTCGGCCCCCGTCATAGGCGCCACTCCTCGATCCCGGCTACGCCGGCATCAGCGCCGTCCGCACGTGTCATACGGCGACTGGGGCTTTGATCGCCGGATGCGGGTGATAGTCCTCGACGACGATATCGTCGTAGGTGTAATCGAAGATCGAATCACGCTGTGCCAGAACAAGTTTCGGATATGGTCGCGGGTCGCGGCCCAGCTGCTGGGTGACCTGCTCGACATGGTTGTCGTAGATGTGGCAGTCACCGCCGGTCCAGATGAACTCGCCGACACCGAGGCCGGACTGGGCGGCCATCATGTGGGTCAGCAGCGCATAGCTGGCGATGTTGAACGGCACACCGAGGAACAGGTCAGCGCTGCGCTGGTAGAGCTGGCAGCTGAGCCGGCCGTCGGCCACGTAGAACTGGAACAACGCATGGCAGGGCGCCAGCGCCATCTGCGGGATCTCGCCGACATTCCAGGCCGACACGATGATGCGCCGCGAGTCCGGATCGGTCCGCAGCAGGTTCAGAGCCGCGCTGATCTGGTCGACGTGGTCGCCGGACGGCGTGGGCCACGACCGCCACTGCACCCCGTATACCGGACCGAGATCGCCTGTGTCGCTGGCCCATTCGTCCCAGATTGTGACCCCGTGCTCCTGTAGCCAGCCGACGTTGGAGTCACCGCGCAAAAACCACAGCAGCTCGTACACCACCGACTTCAGATGCACTTTCTTGGTGGTGATCAGCGGGAAGCCCACCGACAGGTCGTACCGCATCTGGTGGCCGAACAGGCTACGGGTACCGGTGCCGGTGCGGTCGGCTTTGGGCGTGCCCTGCTCGAGTACCAGACGCAGTAGGTCCTCGTACGGCGTCACGATCGGCACGCGGTCAGCTTAGCGGCGATCGCAGGCGCGGCGAAGCCAGGCGCGGCGGGTCGACGCCGATGAATTTCAGTCCACACCCGGGGAGTAGAACGGATGGCATGCCGAACATCACCGACACCGTCACCACGCCCGACGGCTCGTGCACCGTCCGCCTGTTCACCCCCGACGGGGAGGGGCCCTGGCCAGGTGTGGTGATGTATCCCGACGCCGGCGGAACCCGAGACACCTTCGCCGACATGGCCGCCAAGCTGGCCGACTTCGGTTACGCGGTGCTGCTGCCCGACGTCTACTACCGCCAGGGCGAGTGGGCGCCGTTCGACATGAAGACCGCATTCACCGACGACAACGAACGCAAGCGCCTGATGTCGATGGTCGGCAGCATCACACCGGACGGCTGGGCCTCCGACGCGACGGCATTCTTCGACTACCTGGCCGCTCGGCCCGAGGTCAGCGGGACCAAATTCGGCACTACCGGCTACTGCATGGGTGGCCGCGCCTCATTGATCGTCGCCGGGCGTCTGCCGGACCGGGTCGCCGCCGCGGCGTCTTTCCACGGCGGCGGGCTGGTCACCGACGGCAGCGACAGCCCGCATCTACGGGCCGACCAGATCCAGGCCGCAGTCTATGTGGGCGGTGCCGAGAACGACGCGTCGTTCACAGCCGACCACGCCGAGCAGCTCGAAAAAGCCCTGACGGCGGCCGGCGTCGAGCACACGATCGAAACGTATTCCGCCGCACACGGGTACGCCGTGCCGGACAACGGACCCTATGACGCCGACGCCGCCGATCGGCACTGGAGGGCGACGCGGGAGTTCTTCGGGGCGAACCTGGCGGGATAGTCGGCGACCATGCACGTCGACGCGATGACGACTCCGCAGCCGCTCGGCCAGATCGGTGACCTGGCCCGACGAGCACAGTCCGTCGGATTCTCCGGTCTGCTGTTCACCGAGACGGGCCGCACGGCCTATCTCAACGCCGCCGTGGCCTCGCAGGCCGCGCCGGGCCTCGAGCTGTCCACCGGTGTCGCCGTGGCTTTTCCGCGCAGTCCATTCATCACGGCGGCCACCGCATGGGAACTTCAGGAAGCAACCGGCGGGAACTTCCGGCTGGGCCTGGGCACGCAGGTACGCACTCACGTCGTGCGGCGTTACGGCGCGGCTTTCGAACGGCCCGGTCCACGGCTGCGGGACTACCTGCTCGCGGTGAAGGCGTGCTTCTCGGCGTTCCGCTCCGGCACGCTCGATCACCACGGCGAGTTCTACGACCTCGATTTCATTACGCCGCAGTGGAGTCCGGGGCCGATCGATGCTCCTGATCCCAAAGTCGATATCGCCGCGGTGAATCCGTGGATGCTGCGGATGGCGGGCGAAGTGGCCGACGGGGTGCATGTCCATCCGATCGGCGAGCCGGGCTACCTGGCCCGGCATGTCTTGCCGAAAGTCGCTGAAGGAGCGAGGAAAACGGGGCGTTCGCTGTCGGACATCGCGATCATCGTGCCGGTCATGACCATCGTCGGCGACACCGATGAAGAGCGCGACGAACAGCGAGAAGTGGTGCGCGCCAGCATGGCCTTCTACGGAAGCACGCCCAACTACGCGTTCATCTGGGACGAGGCCGGGTTCGAGGGCACGACCGCCAGGATTCGTGAGAAGCAGAAGGCCGGCGACTTCGCAGGTATGGCCGCCCAGGTGAGCGACGACCACATCGCCGCGTTTGCCACCGAGTCGAGTTGGGAGGCGTTGGCCGACACGCTGACAGATAAATATGCGGCTGCGGCAACGCGCCTCGTGCTGTACAACGCGGTCGGCGATCAGGAGCGTTTCGAGCGATACGGCGAAGTCGCCCGCCAAGTCAGCGCCCGATCAACCGCTGCATGAAGTCGGGATAGCGCGCGCCCTGCACCTCGATGCCCGCCGCGGCGTCGTCGATCTCGCGGAGGTCGTCGGCGGTCAGCTCGACGTCGGCCGCCGCGAGGTTTTCCTGCAGCCGGTCCAGGCGCCGGGTGCCGGGGATCGGCACGATCCAGGGCCGCTGAGCCAGCAGCCAGGCCAACGCGATTTGGCCGGGTGTCGCACCCTTGCGGGCTGCGATCGTCTGGAGGAGGTCGACCACGGCTCGATTGGCCCCGCGCACCTCGGCGGCAAAACGCGGAATGCTGTTGCGGATGTCGGAGCTGTCGAATTGCGTGTTCTCGCCGATGCTTCCGGTGAGAAAGCCTTTACCCAGCGGGCTGTACGGCACAAAGCCGATGCCGAGTTCGGACAGCGTGGGCAGCACCCCGGTCTCAGGAGCCTCCGGTTCGCGCCACCACAGCGAGTACTCGCTTTGCACCGCCGTCACGGGCTGCACGGCATGGGCGCGGCGAATGGTCTGCGCTGACGCCTCTGACATCCCGAAATGTCTCACTTTGCCGCTGTGGATCAATTCCTTGACCGTTCCGGCTACGTCCTCGATAGGGACCTCCGGGTCGACGCGATGTTGGTAGAGCAGATCAATGGTCTCCACGCCCAGCCGGCGCAGCGAATTGTCGGCGACCTCTTTGATGTGTTCGGGCCGACTGTCCAGCCCTGCGATGTTGCCGTCGGCGCCGAAGGCGAAACCGAACTTGGTCGCGATCACCACCTGTCCGGCGAAGGGCGCTAACGCCTCGCCGACCAGTTCTTCGTTGTTGCCATAGGCTTCCGCGGTGTCGAAGAACGTGACACCGCGCTCGACCGCGGCGCGGATCACCGCGATCATCTCGGCGGTGGACCCGGACGGACCAAAGCCGCGGCTCATGCCCATGCAGCCCAATCCGATCGCCGAGACTTCGAGGCTGTCACCCAGGATGCGCTTATCCACTGCTTCCTCCTGTCATTCGGATGGTCACCACACCGGCAAGTCCACCAACCCGGCCAACCGGGCCCGGTGGCGGTAGGCGGTGCCGAAGGCCAACTGATCACTCTTGGCCCGCTTCAGGTACAGATGCGCCGGATACTCCCACGTCATTCCGATGCCGCCGTGCAACTGAACGCATTCCTCGGCGGCGTGCACGGCGACACCGCTGCAGTAGGCCTGCGCGACAGCGGCTCCGATCGTCGCGTCGTCGTCCTTTCGGGCGCAGGTGTCGGCGGCGTATCGGGCCGCCGCCGCAGCGGAATTGACCTCGATCCACAGGTCGGCGAGTCGGTGTTTGATGGCCTGGTAGGACCCGATTGTCCGGCCGAATTGCTTGCGCTGCTTGGCATAGGCCAGTGTGGTGTCGAAACACCACTGCGCGATGCCCAATTGCTCGGACGCAAGCAGCGCCGCACCGGTCTCCAGCGCATTGGCGATCGCCACGTCAGCAGGCGCAGTGCCGACCCGCGACGACGCGGCACCGGAAAATTCAATATTCACAAGGGGTCTCGTCATATCCAGGGTGAGCACCGGCGACACGTCGACGCCCGTTGCGCCACGGTCGACGGTGTGCAACTCCAGTCCGTCCGGCCCGGCCGCCGGCACCACCAGCACGTCGGCCTCGCGGGCACCGGCCACGCTGGTGATCCGTCCGGTCAGCCCGTTGCCGCCCGCGCTGATGCCGGTAACCGTGTCACCGGGCGCGGTGGACAGTGGCACCGTCAGCGCCGCGGTGAGCGAACCCGCCGCCAAGCCCTTAACCGTTTCGGTGTCGCCGGCGTGCAGCAGCGCGACCGTGGCCAGCACCGCACTGGACAGAAACGGTACCGGCGCGACGGCGCGGCCGATCTCCTCCATGACCACGGCCGCCTCGCGGGCACCGGCGCCCGCGCCGCCGAGCTGCTCGGGCACCAGCAAGCCGGCCATGCCCAGATCGGCGGCCAGCGAGTGCCAGACGTCGGAAAACTCCTGCGGCGCAGAGTCGTAGGCGCGCGTTACCGCTTCCGGTGGACAGCGGTCGGCGAACAGGCGCCGCACACTGTCCCGCAGCGCTTCCTCGGTATCTGAATACAGCAGATCAGTCACCGGTCTAAATCCTTCCAGGCGATGTCCTTGTCAACCCGGTGTTCTGGGGGCAGGCCGAGGATGCGCTCAGCGATCGTGTTGCGCAGGATCTCCGATGTGCCGCCCTCGATCGAATTGCCCCTCGCCCGCAGGTAGCGGTATCCGGGCTCGCGGCCGAAGAAATCAGGCGCTTCGGGTTGACGCATGGTCCAATCGTCGTAGCGCAAACCCTCTTCGGGGTGCAGTTCGATGTCGAAGCCCGAAATCGCCTGCGCCAGACGCGCAAACGTCACCTTCATCCCGGCACCCTCGGGTCCGGGCTGACCCACGGCCATGCGCTGGCGCAGTCGCAGCCCGGTCAGCCGGGCCACCTCCGCGTCCACCCACAACCGCATCAGCTCGTCGTGCATCGCGGGGTTGCGCAGCTGCGGTTCGGCCCGCCAGGCTTCGGTGACCTTGCCGATGATCCCGGTTTCGCGTGCGCTACCGGCCATCGAGCCGATGGCGACGCGTTCGTTGTTCAGCGTGGTCGTCGCGACCTTCCAGCCACCGCCCTCGGGGCCGAGCCGGTTGGCGTCGGGCACCCGGACATCGGTGAGGAACACCTCATTGAATTCGGCTTCGCCGGTGATCTGGCGCAACGGCCGGACATCGACGCCGGGGTCCGTCATGTCGCAGACAAAATAGGTCAGGCCCTGATGTTTGGGAACCGCCGGATCGGTTCGCGCGACCAGGATCGCCCGCTGGGCGTTCTGTGCGCTCGACGTCCACACCTTCTGCCCGTTGACGATCCAGTCATCGCCGTCGCGGACCGCACGGGTGGCCACGCCGGCGAGGTCGGATCCGGCGCCCGGCTCGCTGAACAGTTGGCAATAGACGTGCTCGCCGGTGAACAACGGCCGCAGGAACTTTCGCTGCTGATCTGCGCTGCCGAATGCTGCGATCGTGGGTGCGGCCATGCCCATCCCGATGCCGTTTCGACCCCCACCGCCTCCTGGCGGCGCACCCGCGGCGGTCAGTTCGTCCTCAACCTGCGACTGAAAGCTGCGCGACAGGTCGAGCCCGCCGGAGCCGAGCGGAAAGTGCACCCACGCCAGGCCGGCGTCGAACCGGGCACCCAGGAAATCGTGTGGATCACTGCTCACCGGGTCGTGTTCGTCGAGCAATGCCCGCACCCGTGCGCGTAGGTCCTCGGCAACCGCCTGCTCGTCAGTGCTCATCGGAATTCCGCGGCGTTGCCGAGCAATTGACCGCCATCGATCACCATCATCTCGCCGGTGATCCAGCTCGCCTGGTCGGACACCAGGAAGGCGACCGCGGCCGCGACGTCGGCCGGCTCGCCGATCCGTCCCAGCGCCGTCGACGACGACACCGCGTCTTCGTGGTCCTTCCAGAGCGCCTCGGCGAGCTTGGTGCGAACGACACCCGGGCAGATCGCATTCACCCGGACTCGTGGCGAAAGTTCCAGTGCCAGTTGCTTGGTGACGTGGATCAGCGCGGCCTTCGTCGCGTTGTACATGCCCATCGCCGGGGATTGGTGCATGCCGCCGATGGATGAGGTGTTGACCACGGCGCCGCCGTGTTCAGCCATCCATGCTTTGACCGCGAGCGAGGTCCACAGCAGCGGCGCCCACAGATTGACGTCGAAGATCTTGGTAAATCGGGCGTGATCCTGTTCGATCAACGGGCCAAAAGCCGGGTTGGTGCCGGCGTTGTTGACCAGGATGTCGATGCCGCCGAAGCGGTCGAGCGTCAGCTCGACGCAGTGTTTCGCGGCGTCCTCGTCGACTGCGTGAGCAGCCACGCCGATGGCATTG
>Ga0224555_1003503_pt1 | contig 15924 bp, 10 predicted proteins | sample 714S23034metaG_FD_180687 | JGI IMG/M metagenome (GOLD analysis project Ga0224555, IMG submission 180687) | Peat soil microbial communities from Stordalen Mire, Sweden - 717 S2 30-34 | ecosystem: Environmental > Terrestrial > Soil > Wetlands > Peat | place: Sweden: Norrbotten County, Stordalen...
CTTTTCGCTCAGGATGACAGCTTTTTCTTGATGTGCACTTTAGACTCATCACCAAACACGCAATGTCACCGGCGTTTAAAAAAGAAAATGCGATAATCGGGGCGTGATGAGCGAGATGACTAACGGTGCTGAGATTCTCGGGGCGCGGCCGGCAGGGAATGGGCCGACGCTGCTGTTGCGCGGAGTGCGGAAGGCGTTCGCGGATGTGCAGGCGGTGGATGGGCTGGACCTGGAGGTGGCGCGGGGCGAGTGCTTTGGGCTGCTGGGGCCGAATGGGGCGGGGAAGACTACGACCATCGAGATTTGCGAGGGGCTGACCATTCCGGACAGCGGGACGGTGGAACTGCTGGGGTTGAATTGGAAGGCGAACGCGGCCGAGTTGAGGGAGCGGATTGGGATTCAACTGCAGGAGACGCAGTTTCCGGACAAGCTGACCGTGGAGGAGACGCTGCGGCTGTTTCGGAGTTTTTTCAATCGCGGGATTTCTGTGGAGGAATCGATCAAGACGGCGCAACTGGAGGAGAAGCGGAAGTCGCGTGTGGGCGGGTTGTCAGGCGGGCAGAAGCAGCGACTGGCGATGGCTACGGCGCTGGTGGGTGATCCGGAATTGTTGTTTCTGGATGAGCCTACGACAGGGCTCGATCCGCAGGCGCGGCGCCATTTGTGGGACCTGGTGGATGAGTTGAAACACGCGGGGCGCACGATTATTTTGACGACGCATTATATGGAGGAAGCGGAGCGGCTGTGCGATCGCGTGGCGATTATGGATCACGGCAAGGTGATTGCGCTGGGGACGCCGCAGCAACTGATTGCGTCGGTGGGCGGAGAAGACATTGTGGAGTTCGCGGTGGTGGAGATTGTTGATTCCCCGGTCCCCAAAGGCGAGGGACCCTTCGAGGGGCTCAGGGCAGGCTCGGGGGCAGCCGCGGTTTCTTCTCCACACGGGAGAGTGGATGCGGCGATGTTGTTGGCGATTCCGGGGGTGCAATCGCATCGCGTGGATGCGGGGCTGCACCAACTGGCGGTGAGCGAGCCGCACCGGGTGGTGCCGATGATTTTTACGGCGTTGACCGAGCAGGGGCTGCACCTGAGCGAGTTTCGCACCCACTCGGCGACGCTTGAGGACGTGTTTGTGAGGCTGACGGGAAGGAATCTGCGCGATGAGTAAGCTGGAACAGAGCAGCCTTTTTCAGTTAACGCTGGTGCGGTTCAAGCTGTTTTTGCGCGAGCCGGAGGCGATCTTCTGGATCTTCTGCTTTCCGATTCTATTGGCAATGGGGCTGGGGATTGCGTTCAGAAACCGGCCGGCGGATGTGCTGCAGGTGGGCGCGACCACGGCGCAACTGGCGCAGGCGCTGGCCGCGGACAAGGGGTTGACCTCGGTAACGCTTGACGAGCAGGCGGGAACGCATGCGCTGGCTACGGGGAATATCCTGCTGCTGGCGATTCAGAGGCCAGATGGGGTGGCGTACAAATACGACGACACCAATCCCGATGCGCGAGTTGCGCGGCTGCTGGCGGATCGTGCGATTCAGACGGCGGCGGGGCGGCACGAAGCGGTTCATGCCGAGAACGAACTGGTGCATGAGACCGGCTCGCGCTATATCGACTTTGTGGTGCCGGGGCTACTGGGTATGAACCTGATGGGCTCGGCGATGTGGGGGCTTGGCTTCTCGATTGTGGAGGCGCGGCAGAAGAAACTGCTCAAGAGGATGGTGGCTTCACCGATGCCGAAGTGGCAGTACCTGGCTTCATTTCTGCTCTCGAGGCTGGTGATGCTGATCATCGAGGTTGTGGTGTTCCTGGCTTTTACGCTGCTGGCCTTCGGAGTGCCGTTTCGCGGGTCACTGATTGATCTGGGCTTTCTGTGCGTGTTGACTTCGCTGGCGTTTTCGGCGCTGGGACTGCTGGTGGCTTCGCGGGCGAGAACGACGGAAGCTGTTTCAGGGCTGATGAACCTGGTCATGCTTCCGATGTGGATTTTGTCGGGGATATTCTTTTCGGCGTCGCGGTTTCCCGCGCTGATTCAACCGGTGGTGCGGGCACTGCCGCTGACAGCGGCTATCGACGCGATGCGGGGAAACATGCTGCAAGGGATGAACCTGGGACAAATGATGATTCCGGTTGCGATATTGATCGCGTGGTTTGTTGTTCCGTTCGCGATTTCTCTGCGCATCTTCCGGTGGAGATAGAAGCAGGGGTTAGTGGCTAGTGGTTAGTGGTTAGGAAAAGTTGTGGCGCAGTTTCACGATTTCTGTGAAAGCGTGAATCGGGGAGTGGATTGCGCGAGTGACTCCTTTAGCAGATTGCGGCCTAGCGCCAAGGCGCGCTCATCGAGTTCGACCCATTTCGGATTCTTAAGAAGGCGACGCAATGCGGCGTCGATGCTTGCTTCGGGCAGCACGTTTGTGGCTTCGAGCAGCACGCCGAGCATGACCATGTTGGCGGCTCGCGCATCGCCAAGTTCGGCGGCGAGATGCGTGAAGCTGCGGGCGAGGATGTGAAGATCGGTACGTTCGCATTCGGCGGGCAGTGTGTCGCCGTTGTAGACGATCCATCCGCCGGGGCGCACGCTCGCGCAGAACTTGTGGAGCGAGGGCTCGTTCATGGCAACGAGGACATCGGGATGGGTGACCAACGGCGAATCGATGGGCTGACCGGCGAGGCGGACGTGGCAGTTCGACGTGCCGGAGCGCATCTCGGGGCCATACGATGGGAGCCACGAGACTTCAAGGCCGGCATCGAGGCCTGCTTCGGCCAGCACTTCACCGAGCAGCAGGACACCCTGGCCGCCAAAGCCTGCCACGCGCAGGCGCAGGTCGAGGTCTGCAGTCTCTTGATTCATGTGGTGCGCATTGCCTTCCGGCAATCCTGCTTCGGCAACGCCGAGGATACGCGGGACCTGTTCGAGCGGCGGAGCATTCTCAGGCAAAGGCTTTGGCTGTGCGTCTTTGGCGCGGTCCTTGAAGACTCCCAGGGGAAAGGTCTTCTCCATCACATCGCGCACCCAGTGCTGGGCTTCCACCGGCTGCATCTTCCAGATGGTCGGGCAGGGGGAGAGGACTTCAATCAGCGAAAAGCCGAGGCCGCGCGTTTGATTTTCGACTGCCCGGCGGATGGCGCGCGTGGCCTGCGCGATCTGCTTGTTGTCGCCGAGGCCCACGCGCTCGATGTAGACCGGAGCCTCGAGCGTGGCGAGCAGTTCGCTCATGTGGAGCGGATAGCCTTCATTGGCGGCGTTGCGGCCGCCTGGCGTGGTTGTGCTCTTTTGGCCGAGCAGCGTGGTGGGCGCGGCTTGTCCGCCGGTCATGCTGTAGATGGCGTTGTTGACGAAGATCACCGTGATGTTTTCGCCGCGGTTGGCGGCATGCAAAATCTCGGCCGAGCCGATGGCCGACAGGTCGCCGTCGCCCTGATAGGCGATGACGATGCTCTCCGGACGGCTGCGCGTGACGCCGGTGGCGACAGCGGGGGCGCGGCCATGCGCGGCCTGGATGTTGCCCACGTCGAAGTAGTAGTAGGTGAAGACCGAGCAGCCGACCGGGGCGATAAGAATGGTGCGGTCTTGTATGCCCAACTCGTCGATGGCGCGGGCGAGCATCTTGTGCACAACGCCGTGGCCGCAGCCGGGGCAATAGTGCGTCTGGTGTTGCAGATCCGCTTTGCGCTCATAGGTCTGGTAGAAGGACTTGGCGCGGCCGTGTGCTACGGCATATTCGGGATTGCTGACAGAGGTCTCATTCTGAGCGGTCCTGAGAGCGGGCTGTACGGGGGCTAAAGCCCCCTCTCTCTCATTTAAGGAGGTGTGCGGCACGACTGAAGTCGTGCCCTTTCGCACATCTAGGTCAGAATCAAGGATTGTCAGCACACAGTCTTCGGGGATCAATTCGCTCGACAATTCATTAGACATGGATCACCTGCTGTTCTTCCGATTGCGATGCCGGCTGGTGTTCGACAGCCAGTTTTCGCACGAGCCTCAGGACCTCTTCGTGCGTGGGCACATTGCCGCCGACGCGGCTGAGGAACTCGACCGGGCGGGCTCCGTTGAGCGCGAGGCGCACATCTTCGATCATCTGGCCGTTGCTCATTTCGACAACGATGAAGACGCGCGCGTGCTGCGCGATGCGCTGGAAATGCAGTTTGGGAAATGGGTAGAGGGTGATGGGGCGAAGCACGCCGACATTGATTCCGGCGGCGCGCGCTTCGGATGCTACGGCTTTTAGAATTCGTGCTACGATCCCGTAACCCACGAGGACAATCTCAGCGTCCTCGGTGTGGCACTCTTCGGCTCGGGTTTCAAGCTGCTCGGCGCAGAGGTATTTTGTTTCGAGATCGCGATTATGGGCTTCCAACTCGTCGCAATCCAGATGGAGCGAATTGATCAGGTTGGCGCGCGACTCGGCTGTGCCGGCTACAGCCCATTCGGGCAGATGGGGCGCGACGGCTTGCTGCGGGAACTCCACCGGCTCCATCATTTGCCCGATGAATCCGTCGGCGAGCAGGACGACGGGATTGCGGTAGCGGTCGGCCAGCTCGAAGGCGAGCGCAGTTAGATCGGCCATCTCCTGTACGGAGTGCGGGGCAAGAACGATGGTGCGGTAGTTGCCGTGGCCGCCGCCTTTGACTACCTGGTGATAGTCGCTTTGCTCAGCGGCGATGTTGCCCAAGCCGGGTCCGCCGCGGGTGATGTCGGCGATGACGCACGGGAGCTCCGCGCCAGCCATGTAGCTGATGCCTTCCTGCATGAGGCTGATGCCCGGGCCGCTCGACGCGGTCATACAACGAACGCCGGCGGACGCGGCGCCGTAGAGCATGTTGATGGCCGCTATTTCGCTTTCGGCTTGCAAAAACACGCCGCCAACCTGGGGCAGAAACTGGGCGGCGGCTTCGGTGATTTCACTGGCCGGAGTGATGGGGTAGCCATAGAATGCGCGGCAGCCAGCGAGGATAGCGCTCTTGACGATCGCTTCATTGCCTTTCATCAGTTGCTTGCGCATGGGGCAGCTCCTTCTGTGCCGGCGATGGGAGGAATCATGTCCGCCGACCGGCGATTGACGGCACGCAGCACGGTGATGGCGCCCGGCTCGGGGCACGCCATGAAGCAGATGCCGCAACCGGTGCAGCCCGCGCCCGCGTACATTGCCGTTCGGTAGCCGGAGTGATTCAGGTGCTCATTCAAGCGAATCACCTTGGGCGGGCAGGCTTCGACACAGAGGCCGCAACCCTTGCATTCGTCCTCGTCGATTCGCAGGATGCCTCGGTCCAACTTTGTTTCGCTCATACGACGCTTCTTTCCGGCACAACAAAGGTTGTCCTGGGCTGCGGCACGGGGCGAAATGGATCGCTTGCCTGTGCTTGCGATGCCATCGGCCGAGCTCGTCTGGAGCCAACCAAGACACCTCTGAAAGCCCGAGTTACTCTATGCCCGGCGAGAGGGGATTGCCGTGATGTGGGTCACCGCGGCGGGTCGCAAACGGCTTCAACAGGTAGCGGGAAGAGGCCTGTTTTCGTTTTCGGGGACCCAGGAGCATCACGCAGGGGCTACAGCCCGACTCATTTTATGGGCTTTATCGGCACGACCGAAGTCATGCCCTGAAAAGAAACAGGACGGAGGATGGAAAAACCCGATTCCGATGGTTGGCCTTTGTGGTCTCCCACCCATCGAGCAAAAAGACGCTCGATGGATGGGGCACCCGCGGTTTCATCTCCCGTGGGTCGGCAAAGCCGGTGGGTGACCAAAAAAGAAACGAGGCCGTATGTTGTTGAAAATGCGCAAGGACGTCAAGGTCCGTGCCTTCCCACCCTTGCGACCGAATGCACGTCGCAAGGATGGGGCACCCGGCTTCTCCCTCCGGGAGAAAGAACGTCTGAGGCTGTTTCATCTCCCGTGGGTCAGCTTCGCCGGTGGAGGACTGAAACAGAACCCTGGAAGTATCTCAGTGGAACGAGTTTTTCCGCAGTTTGTTCAATCCCGATCCTCGATCAACAGTGGGCGGAAAACTTGCATCCAAACACATTGGAGAGCCAAAGCGTGAAAAAGCCGGCAAGCGCAACCGATCCCCTCTGGTACAAGAGCGCGATCATCTACGAGCTGCACGTCCGAGCCTTTTCCGACTCAAACGGGGACGGGATCGGGGACTTCCCCGGCTTGATCTCGCGGCTCGACTACCTGCAGGATCTCGGGATCACCTGCATTTGGCTGCTGCCGTTTTTTCCCTCGCCGTTGCGCGACGACGGCTATGACATCTCCAACTACGTCGACGTCAACCCGTCGTATGGAACCCTGGACGATTTCAAGTCGTTTCTGAAGGGCGCTCACCAGCGCAATATACAGGTCATGATCGAGCTGGTCATCAACCACACCAGCGATCAACACCCCTGGTTCAAGGCTGCCCGCATGGCGCCGGCGGGCTCGCCGCAGCGCGAGATGTATGTCTGGTCCAAAACGGACCAGCTTTACAAGGACGCCTCCATCATCTTCACCGACACGGAAAAGTCCAACTGGACCTGGGACGAGACGGCCAAGGCTTTCTACTGGCATCGCTTCTTTTCGCACCAGCCCGACCTCAACTTCGATAACCCCCTGGTGATGGAAGAGGTTCTGAAGGCCATGCGCTTCTGGCTGGACATGGGTGTCGACGCGCTACGGATGGACGCGATTGCGTACCTGGTAGAGCGCGATGGGACATCCTGCCAGAACCTGCCTGAGACACACGCTGTGGTGAAGAGAATCCGAGCCGCCATCGATGCCGAATATGCAAACCGTTTCATGCTGGCCGAAGCCAATGAGTCACCTGCCGATGTCCGTCCCTACTTCGGCGATGGAGACGAGTGCCAGATGGCCTTCCACTTTCCCCTGATGCCGCGCATTTACATGGCCCTGAGGCAAGAAGACAGCCTGCCGATTACCGACGTCATGGCCCAAACGCCGGCCATCCCCGACAACTGCCAGTGGGGTCTGTTTCTTCGCAATCACGACGAGCTTACGCTGGCGCTGGTGAGCGAGGACGAGCGCGACTACATGCACATTGCCTACTCCAACGACCCCCGCATGCGCGTCAACGGAGGTATCCGCAGGCGGCTCGCGCCACTGGTGGACAACAACCGGGGCCGCATCGAGTTGTTGAACTCGCTGCTGCTCAGCTTTCCGGGAACTCCGATCCTCTACTACGGCGACGAAATCGGCATGGGCGACAACATCTACCTGGGCGACCGCAATGGCGTACGAACCCCCATGCAATGGAATTCGGATCGTAATGCCGGTTTTTCACGGTGCGACCCTGCCCGGCTTTATCTTCCCGTTGTGATGGATCCCATCTACGGCTACCAGGTGGTCAATGTGGAGGCTGAACTCAGCGATCAGTCGAGCCTGCTGCACTGGATGCGGAAAATGATCGCGTTGCGCAAACTGTTTCAGGTCTTCGGCTGCGGCAGTTTCAGTTTTCTGAAACCGGCAAATCGCAAAGTTCTAGCCTACCTTCGCGATATCGAGCGCGGCGACGGGTCGCACGAGACCGTTCTTTGCGTGGCCAATCTCAGCCGTTTTGCGCAACCCGTGGCACTTGACCTGTCCGCCTACCGCGGCGCAGAGCCGGTGGAGATGCTCGGCTATGTGCCTTTTCCAACCATCACCGAGGCCCCTTACGTTCTTACGCTCGCTCCGTATTCGTTCTTCTGGCTCGAACTCCAGCCCCCGAATGCGAAGCCGGCATGATGCGAAGCATGCCGTAATCAGGCGGTATTCCAAGCGATTTGAGGATTGAGGTCCAACAGAAGATGGTCATTTTGAGACTGTAGAAAGATTCCGGACGGCGTAACATCCGTTTCGCGAATAGACATGGCGACAGCAGATACCATTTCCGAGATCTCCACCGTTTCGACTCAACCTGGCGCCGAACTTCTCGTCGTGCTCGCCGCCACGACGCCGGACCAGCTCGAACGTGTCCTCGCAAATCTGACCGCTGCTTTTCCAAATGAGGGTTTGCTGGTTGCTTCCCCAGAGGCGAACTCAGATGCGCTCCCTACCGACGCTTATCCGTCTCTCCGCCTGGTCACCATTCCCGCGACGAGCACCTCCTGGACCCTCACCGCCGCCGATTTTGTCAATGCATACCAGGTCGCCGAAAAGAACGAGGCACGCGCCATCCTCCTGCTGAGTCCGGAGTCTGGTTCGTTCAGTTCGTCGGCGCTCCGCGACATGGCTCATGCCGTTCTCAGCGCCCCCACCGACCTCACGGTCGCCTGTTACGATCTGGCGCCGCACGCCGGCCTGGTCAACTCCGCCATTCTTTATCCGCTTACGCGCGCGCTGTTCGCCTCACGCGTGCGGTTTCCACTGGCTGTCGATCTCGGTCTCTCGCGGCGCATGGCTGAACGGCTTGCAGGCGTGGCCCAGCGTTTCGCCGCAAACGGCCAGAGCGAGACGCCCCTCTGGCCGGTCAGCGAGGCTGCGGTTGCCGGGTTCACGATCGACCAATTCGACGTTGGTTTCCGGGTTCAGTCGCATTCAACGGGACCGGACTTCAACACCATCTTCCCCCTGGTTACCGGAGCGCTGTTTTGCGATATCGATGCGAAGGCGGCGTTCTGGCAGCGTTTCCGTCCATTGCCGCCCGCACGCAACGCGAGACCTATGCCGCCAGCATCCTCCAGCGATGGAGCCGTTGAGATTGCCCCAATGCTGCAGGCATTTCGGCTGGCCTATACAAACCTTCAGGAAATCTGGTCACTTGTTCTGCCGCCGCAGTCGCTGCTGGGGCTCAAGCGACTGGCTGCAACCGACGGCGCGGAGTTCCGCATGCCCGACAGCCTCTGGGCTCGAATTGTGTATGACTTTGTGCTGGCCCACCGGCTCCGCACCATCAACCGCGGCCATCTTCTCGGCGCGCTTATCCCGCTTTACCTTGCATGGGTTGCAAGCCACATTAACATCACTGCTTCGGGCGCCGACCCTGAGAGTCCTATTGAGGCCGTCGCTCAAGCTTTCGAGGCGGAAAGAGTCTACATGGTCTCGCGCTGGCGATGGCCGGACCGGTTCAACCCATGAGGGAAGGCCGAATCAAGGGCGTTTCCAGCACCCGGCAAGAGATTCGATGAAAGGAGTGAGTCCTATGCTCAACGTTCTTACTACTGTTATCCAGTCAAGCACAAACCAGCCCGCGCAATCCTCCTATGGCGAGAACGCATCGACCTGGCACCACATGTCCGATGCGCTTCATCAGTCGCTCAACCGCGTGCTTTCGCTGCTTATCGCGATCCTGCCCGGTATCCTGGCCTTCATTGTTGCGCTGGTTGTGCTTACGCTGATCGGGATGGTTCTTTCAGCGCTTTTGCGACGGGGACTGACCGCTACCAAATTCGATGAGCACCTGGCGCGTGGACGCGGGAATGTCGATTGGGCGCCATCGACTTCACCCACTGTGCTGATTGCACGCGCCTCTTTCTGGGCATGCGTTCTGCTCGGACTTATCATCGGCGTGTCGGCCTTCGACGCTTCCTACGCATCGGCCACGATCGTAACGAACTCGCTGCTGCCGTACCTTACCCGCGTCGTGGGCGCCGTATTTCTGTTTATCGCGGGAACTCTCGCCGCTCGCTACCTGGCGCGTTCAGTGCTCATCGAAGCAGTGAATGCTCAACTCCACTACGCACGCTTTCTTTCGCTGGGCATCAAATGGCTCACGCTCGTATTTACCGCAGCCACGGTCCTTGACCATCTTCAGATCGGCGGCCATGTAGCTGTGCTGGCCTTTGGCATTCTCTTCGGCGGCATCGTGCTCACACTTGCGCTCGCCGTGGGCCTGGGCTCCCGCGATCTGGTCAGCCGCTCTCTTGAAAGCCACGTTGAACATCCCAACGAGAGCGGATTTGCAACCCCCACCAGCCCAACCGTTGGCGCGAACGATACGATCCGCCATTTCTGAGGACTTCAGCGCGGCAATGGTAGGCGTGGATATCGGGCAGGGAAGACATATTGGTTCAGAGAAGTCTCGAAATCAAATGGAGGATGGCGGAGATTGTTGCCGTGCTTTCAGCAAGTTGGCTCGTTCTTTCAAATGCTTCATTCGTTCACAGGCTGAATGATGGACATCAGGAAACAGGATGTTCCAAATTGCTCAGGGAATCAGGAGCATTTTGTATAGAACAGAACAGTAAGGGGTAACGATGGAGTTCTTTCGCATGCGATTGATTCTCGCACTGGTGGCGGGAATTACGTTGATCTCAGTTGCCTCGACCTATTTCGAGGTGCTGACGCACAAGCACGCTCTGCGGCTGGAACTGGAGCGCAGGACCGCCTTGCTGAGCAAAAGCATGCAATTGGAGATGGAGACAGTGGTGGCCGGCGGCCAACCGGGCGAGATTGCGGCCGATGCAGCGCGGCTGCGATCGCAGAATGAGGCGTTGGGATTGGCCGTGTATGACATGCAGGGCCGGCTGGCGACGGCGTCGGGACCTGGAGGGATTTTCGGAGCGCTTCCGCGCGGCCCATTGGATAAGGCCATTCAACAGGGTCTTGACTCGTTCGCGTTTGGCCACCTGGACAATCAGCAGTGGCTGGAAGAAGCGATTCCCCTTCGTGTGGATGGGCACATAGCGGGAGCGCTGGTGGTTCTGGAGGATGCCGGCTCGATTCGCGCGGAGGGTACGCGGGTGTGGCAGCAGAGCTTCTGGCGGATCGCCGCATTTGTTCTGTTGATTCTTGGCGTGACACTGCTGATGGTCCGCTGGTTTCTGATGCGGCCCATGATGCGGGTGGCGGATCGGCTCAGGCGATTGCGCATGGGGCAATCCGAGGATCTTGCGGACGACAGCCTGGAGGAGATGAGCCTCTTCACTCCGCTGGCCCGCGAAGTTGAGTCGATGGCCGAGAGCCTGATAGAGGCGCGTGCCGCCGCTGAAACCGAAGCCCGACTGCGGGACGCCGGCGAGCACCAATGGACGGCGGAGCGGCTGGCGGTGCATATTCGGGAGCGCTTTGGTTCAAGCCGCATCTTTGTGTTGTCGAACCGCGAGCCATATACGCATGTGCTTCAGGGGCGCGAGACGGTATGCGTGGTTCCTCCCAGCGGCCTGGTGACGGCGATCGAGCCGGTGTTACGGGCGTGTGACGGCGTGTGGGTGGCGCACGGCAGCGGCAGCGAGGACGCGACGGTGGTTGACGAATTCGATCATATTCGCGTGCCGCCCGACGATCCCCGCTACACGCTGCGCAGGGTCTGGCTTTCAAGCGAGGAAGAGGCGGGCTACTATGACGGCTTTGCCAACGAGGGGCTGTGGCCACTGTGCCATATTGCGCACACCCGGCCCATCTTCCGCGCTTCAGACTGGGAGTGCTACCAGCGCGTCAATGAGAAATTTGCGGCGGCGTTGCTTGAGGAGATGGAGGGCAGCGACAACCCCGTTGTCTTTGTTCAGGACTACCACTTCGCGCTGGTGCCGCGGCTCATCAAAGCAGCGCGTCCAGACGTGCGTGTAGCTATCTTCTGGCACATTCCCTGGCCCAATCCGGAGTCCTTCGGCATCTGCCCGTGGCAGTCGAAGCTTCTGGAAGGGTTGCTGGGCGCGGACCTGATCGGATTCCACATCCCGCTGCACTGTAATAATTTTCTGTCCACCGTAGACCGGGTACTGGAGTCGCGGACCGACCGCGAACACATGACTGCCCGCCGGGATGGGCACATCACCGCAGTACGCCCCTATCCGGTGAGCGTGGCTCTGGACGACAAAAAGCCGGAGCGATGGACGCCGAGAACTTCTCGCGAGGAACTGTGCAAAGAGTTCGGCCTGCGATGCGAATCTTTGATCGTCGGCGTGGACCGCATGGACTATACCAAAGGGGTCGTTGAGCGGTTGATGGCTGTCGAGAAGTTTCTCGAGGAGCATCCTTTCCACCTGGAGCGACTGACCATGGTGCAGATTGCCGCGCCGAGCCGGACGCGCATTCCCAGCTATGCGAAGCTGCAGCGGCAGGTTGAGGAAACCGTGGAGCGGATCAACGAGCGCTTCCAGACGGGCCATTGGAAGCCGATATTGCTGATCGAGCGGCAGACCAGTCATGCGGATGTGGATCGGTGGTACCGCGCGGCGGATGTGTGCCTGGTGACCTCGCTTCACGATGGAATGAACCTTGTTGCCAAGGAGTATGTCGCGGCGCACGACGACGAGGACGGTGTGCTGGTGCTGAGCAAGTTCACGGGAGCGGCAACTGAGTTGCTGGATGCTCTGATTGTGAATCCCTATGACATTGAAGGTGTGGCCGAGGCCATTCATCAGGGCCTGGATATGAGCCGGAGTGAGCGGCGCACCAGGATGCAACGGATGCGCCGCCATATCATGGACCACAATGTCTATGGCTGGGCTGCCGGCATTCTGGGCGATTTGCGCGAACTCCGGATGGAGAGCGCGGGTGCAAGCGATCAGGCCCATGCGTGGCCAGTAGCCAAATCGACCCATGAAATGGAACATCGAAAGATGGCTTGAGTAAATGGGCGTTCGCAGAAGCGCATCGTGCATGCCCAGCGGTTGGCCCCTGGTATGCGAGCGATGCTAACCTGTTGGTAGGGTGACTTCAGCCTAAATTGGCCCCGTAGCTCAGGTGGATAGAGCAACGGTTTCCTAAACCGCAGGTCGGAAGTTCGAATCTTCCCGGGGTCACCATTTTCTACTGAGAAGCAGGTCCTTCGACTGCGTTTGACGCAAAATGCGCGCCAAACTCCGCTCAGGATGACGGCTTTTTTCTCTTTTGACTTCGCACTCATGGCCGGTTATAAATGTTGATGTCATGGAAAATGGTTCCATGAGACTACGGCTGCTCCGTTGAGGGGCAGCGCAATTCACCATGGCAATCGCCAGGATGCTCGGGAAGGCGGTGAAACTCCGCCACTGCCCCGCAACTGTGAGCGCACTTGTCCCGTTCGGCGTCCCATTTTTATTGGCTCGTCGAATGAGGGCAGGATTTCAGTCAGGGTTGTTCCGCCGGACGCGGAGGGACCCAGGAAACCACTGGAGGCGAGTGATTCAGCTCGTCGCTGGGAAGGTGGCTGAAGGAAGCGCAAGTCAGGAGACCGGTCCTAGGCGCCCTTACCCGCTTGCGTTCCGAGGGGAACGAAGGAGCTTATGATGGCTATCTCCGCATTCCGGCGCGGATTACCGCGCCGCGCATTCACCCAAATACTTGCTGCTTTTTTGCTGGCCGCGTTTGCCGCGGTGTGCCCGGCTGCGTCGGTCCGCGGTGTTGTGACGGATGCTTCCGGCGCCAAGGTGACCGGCGCCAACGTGGTTCTTCTCAGCAATGGAAAGGTTGTCGGTTCCACGATCTCCGGGGCCGACGGGAGCTTTCAAATAACGACGGGAACCACCGGCAGGTTTTACCTGGTGGTTTCAGCGTCCACTTTTCGCCAACTGGAGACGCCGGGCTTTTACGCCGGAGCTCTGGATAACATCGAGCGCAACGTTGTGATGGAACCGCAGTGGGTGAGGGAATCGATTGTGGTGACGGCAACCGGAACGCCCACGCCGCAGCCGCAGACGAGCGCGGCGACGAGCGTGATTGGCCCTCAGGAGCTGGCCCTGCAAAGTGAGCTGGCGGACTCGCTGCGGATGATGCCGGGTACGTTTGTTGTGCAGGCTGGTCAGATGGGCGCGCAGACATCGCTGTTTGTCCGCGGCGGCGATTCAGACGACAACAAGATTCTGCTGGACGGCGTGAGCGTAGGCGATCTGGGCGGCCAATTCGATTTTGGAACGCTGGCTACGACGGCGATGGAGCGGGCAGAGGTGTATCGCGGGCCCGATTCGAACTTGTACGGCGCGGATGCGGAGAGCAGCGTTGTGAGCTTGGTTACAGCGCACGGCACAACGAGTTTCCCTTCGCTGCTTTTTCAGGGAGACGCGGGTAATTTCAATACATCGCGCGAAGAACTGGAAGTGGCAGGCGCGTACAACAAGTTCGATTACCTGGGCGCGTTCAGCTGGCTGCAGACGGGCAATGCCTTGCCGAGGGATGAGTATCACGTGGCGACCACGGCGGCCAACGTGGGCTGGCAGCCCAACGGGAATTGGCAGATTCGCGGGACGCTGCATGATGGCGTGGATGCAACCGGAGTTCCCGATGCCTGGGATTTTTATCATGTGGCGAATAACGCGACGGAGAAGGACCAGGACATCTTCATGAGCGCGTCGGTGGATAACCAGACGACGCCGGACTTTCATAACAGCATTCGCTATGGCCTGACGCGGAAGCGCGAGCAGTATGACATGTGGGCGCAGGAAGGCAGCGGGACCTTCGACGGTTACTACGACAGCTTTGGTTACCCGGTCACCATCACCGGCGCCAATGGTTCTTCGGTGAGCGGACAGGCGCTGCTGGATTACTTCAACTACACGGGAGTGTGGCCCGAGGGATACCAGCTGGTTTCGAACCGGGATCAGATTGGGTATCAGGGCGATATGAGCTTTACTCCCCACCTGGTCGGCAGCATTGGCTTTCATTATGAGGATGAGCGCGGCGCGGAACCGGGGAGCACGACCTATACGCCGGTGGAGCGGACCAACTACGACTACATTGCGGCGGTGCATGGGGACTTCAAGAGCCGCTTCTTCTATACGCTGGGCGGCAGCCTGGAGCACTACTCGCTGTTTGGGACGCAGACCTCGCCCCGCGCGGGATTGACCTACTATGTGCTGAAGCCGAAGCCGGGCATTTTCGCCGGGACACGCGTGCTGTTCAACTTTGGCGATGCGGTGCGCGAGCCCGCGCTGACGGATCAGTTCTACTCGCTGTATAACTTTCTGCTGACGGCACAAGGCGGCCCGGCTGCGATCGAGGAGTTCCGCATCACTCCGCTGGCTGCTCCGTATGCGCGCACCTATGAGGGCGGCGTGGAGCAGGCGTTCTTCAGCCAAAGGTTGATCTTTCGCACCAGCTTCTTTCACAACGAGTTTGGACGCCAGATTGAGTACATTGGACTCGACCTGGTTCCCGAATTGCTGCCCAACCTGACTCCGGCCGAGCAAAACAGCCTCGAAGCAGAATTGGTGGCGGATGGAGCGTATGGGGCCGACATCAACTCGGAGGCGTACCGGGCGCTGGGTGTGGAGACGACGGTGGAAGGCGGCATCGGGCGCAGCATCTTCATGCGCGGTGGATACACCTACCTGGATGGTGTGATACAGCGGTCGTTTGCCAACGATGAACTGTCGTCGGGTGTTCCAATTCCGACGTATGAGGGCGTTCCGAGCGGCATTCCCATCGGAGCGGATTCACCGCTCGCGGGAGCACGGCCGTTTCGTCGCGCGCCGCAAACCGGGTTCTTCATGGCCAGCTACTCGGCGAAGCAACTGACGGCGGCGTTCAGCTCGGCGTTTGTCAGCCGCTCGGACGACTCGGATTACCTGGGCGGTGAAGATCTGAATGGCGGGAACAGCCTGCTGTTGCCTAATCGGAATCTGGATGCGTCTTATGCCAAGCTGGATCTGGGCGGGAGTTTTCAGTTGTTCTCGTGGATGGGCATCTACGCGCAGGCGCAGAACCTGACCAGCAGTCAGCACATTGCGCCGATTGGATATCCGAGCCTGCCGTTCAATTTCAGGGCAGGTCTGAAGTTTCAGTGGGGGCCGGGAAGCGGGCATTGATTGAGTGAGATTTTGAAACGAAGAAGCCGCGCGGTGGGCGCGGCTTCTTCGTGTTGCGTCGTTGAAACTGGATCCAAAAGGTTGGGTCCCGAACCGCAGATCCTTCGACTCACCACCCCCGAGCTCCACCCCAAAGTGCAAAGACCGCTCTTTGGGGACCCCGGGACTGAAAAACGCCTGGGGCCCCGTTCGCTCCTAATGAACGAGTCTCTCATGCGGTGAGTGGGACCAGTTTGAAGCCGAGTGTTTTGGCTTGTTTTCGGATGCGGTTTTCGTGGCGTTGGACTTGTT
>Ga0224555_1003504_pt1 | contig 15922 bp, 15 predicted proteins | sample 714S23034metaG_FD_180687 | JGI IMG/M metagenome (GOLD analysis project Ga0224555, IMG submission 180687) | Peat soil microbial communities from Stordalen Mire, Sweden - 717 S2 30-34 | ecosystem: Environmental > Terrestrial > Soil > Wetlands > Peat | place: Sweden: Norrbotten County, Stordalen...
TCCTAGTAGGCGGCAATGACGCGCTCGAAGACTGCGTCCCAGGAGCAGTGCAGGGCGTACTGGCGGGCGGCGAGGCGCATGGCGGCGAAGGTATCGGAGTGGGAGAGGACGCTGGCGATGGCTGCGGCGAAATCTTCGTCGCGGGCGACGCGGCCGGTGAAGGCGTCCAGCGTGGTGCCGGTGGAGATGATGTGGGCGGGGCCTCCGTCGGGGGTGACAATGGCGGGGACGCCGCTGGCGAGGGCTTCGAGGACGACGTTGCCGAAGGTGTCTGTGTGCGAAGGGAAGACGAGGAGGTCCATGTTGGCGTAGGCCTGGGCGAGGGCTTCGCCGCGCAGTACGCCGACGAGTTTGGCGGTTGGGAGCTCGCGGCGGAGGAGCGCTTCTTCGGCTCCGTGGCCGACGATGAACCACTTCGGCGTGATGCCTCGGGTGCGGAGTTGCTTGTCGATGGTGGGGAGCAGCGCGACATTCTTTTCGACGGAGAGCCGGCCGACGTAGCCGAGGAATATCTGGCCGTCGTCGACTGAGCGAGTGCGTTTGGAGGGGGTGAAGATGGCGGTTTCGACGCCGCGCTGCATGAGGTGGCAGGGGCGGTCGGTGGTGCGCTCGAGGAGGGCGCAGAGCTCGGGGTTGGGTGCGTACAGAACCTTGGCGAGACGGTAGAAGCGCGAGATGGCGTCGAGGACGAAGGCTTCGACGCCGCATTCTAACTTCCCGCCGACCGGCCCCAGGTGGCGGGAGAGCCAAAGCATCCGGCGGGCGGCGTACTCGTGCACATTGGTGTGCCAGCTGGCAACGAGTGGAATGCCGAGTTGCCAAGCGAAGTAGGCGCCGAAGATACCGAGTTCGCTGGGGCCGGTGATATGAATGACGTCGGGCTGGAAGTCGCGGACGGTCGAAGAGATGAGGCCGGAGTAACGGAAGAAGAGCGGGTCGAAGCTGAGGTCTTTTTCCATCTGCACGGCGAGCGGCGAGCGGCCGAGTTCGAGTGCTTGGACAGAGCCGTCGGGTGGGCAGAGTTGCGTTTTCTGGCCGGCGCGGACGCAGAGCATCGGAATACCGCGGCGGCGAGCGAAGGCCACGAAGTTGCGGCTGGTGTGCGCGACGCCGTTGACCTCGTGAAAGCTGTCCGGGAAGTATGCGATGCGTGGAGTGTGCGGTTGAGCCGGCATCGCCCCTCATGCTACCAGCTAAGGATTAAAGGACGTCGAAGGACCAGCAGGCAATGATTTGAGGGTGAGATGGAGCGCGTGAGCACGACGATGGCTTCTGCGCAGCGGACAGAACGGCCCGATGATTTCGGGAAGCGTGATGAGCTCGATGCGGCGCAGTTCTGCCTGTTTCCAGGGCGAAGATGCAAGGCGGAGGGCTTGACGCAGTGTTGCGCACGGCGGCTTTTTTGTGACCAACCTGCCGGGCGGGGGGCGACGCGATTCGTGCAGTGCTCGTGGAAGTGGCGTTTGCGATCTTTGCCGCGGGGTTGATGGGTAGCGTGCGGATATTCTAGCGGAACTCGCCTATGTCTCTATAGCTTGCAGAAATGACTCGAGGCGCTGTTTGTCTTGAGCGGATAGCACGGGGAGATAGAATTCGCGAAGATGTTCACGGACGGCGCTTGCGGCACAGCGTGAGTCGCCATTCCGGATAGCATCGACTATGGCGGCATGTTGCTGCAAGGTCTTCTCGCGGCCATGTTTCGGAGATGACCTGAGGCTCTTCTCGATTAGAGAGCGTATAGGTTCACTCAGAGCCTGAAAGACGAGATGAAAGAGACGATTTCCGCTGGCTACGATCACAGCTTCGTGAAATTGCGCGTCCACCTCAGCGAAGATATGCAGATCAGTTGTGGTCTGCATGTGCCCCAAGAGCTTAAATAGATTTGCAAGCTTTTTCCTGGGCTGCATACTGGCCAACGCAGCGGCTGACGAATCAAGCACAATACGCATCTCCAGCAACTCCACAGCAGAAGTGCAGCCTGCTTGAAGCATGCTGTCGAACACACGCGTGATCCCAATGCTCGGAGTGCCCAGCACCTTGGAGCCTCCGGGATCGCCGGGGCGCACCGAGATTAATCCCATGCTTTCAGCTACTCTGAAAGCTTCGCGCACCGTCGGACGGCTGACCTGAAACTCGATCATCATTGCCCGTTCGGAAGGCAGACGCGTACCCGGCGCCAGTTTTCCGCTGAGGATAAGGTTCTGCAGCTGATCCACGATTTGTTCGTGGGCGCGGGTGGAGCGCACCTTGGAAAAGGGGGAAACGCGTGGACGAATCTTGAGTGAATCCAGAGGGGCATTCATGCGGGAATAGTAGCACGCCGCGCACACAGTTGACTGGTAAGACCAGTGGCGATACCGTAATAGTGGATGCTGCTTTAGCAGGTTTATGGCCTGTGCAGGTTGTCCAAATCACGATAAAGCGACTTCGGGAAGGTGAATAATTCTATGTCGGAGACAAAACTAGATAAACAAATAGTCAGAATTGGATTTATTGGGCTGGGATTGATGGGAAGCAGGTTGACGCGGCGCCTTCACTCATCTGGGTGGAATATTCGAGCCTGGAATCGCAGTCCCGAACCGGCAAAAGCTATTAGTCAGGAGGGTGTAGCGATTGCACCGTCCATTGCAAATCTCGTCGTCGAGTCGGATGTAGTTCTTTCGTGTCTGGCCAATGATGCAGCAGTCCACTCTGTGTATTTCAATGACGGGGGTGTATTTTCTGCGATAAAACCGGAGACCATTGTTCTTGAAATGAGTACCATTTCACCGGAGTTATCGCGTCAACTCCATCACGAGGCCGCTAACCGGGGAGTTCGTTTTCTCGATCTGGCTATCTCCGGCTCGACGCCGGCAGTCGAAGCAGGAACGATTACACTGCTCGCCGGCGGCGACCGGAATACCTTCGACACATGCACTCCCATCTATGAGTCCATTGCCAAGCAATGGTTTCTAATCGGGCCTGGATCTTCCGGCATCTTGATGAAGTTGGTGGTCAATCTCCTGCTGGGCGTCGAGATGCTGGCTATTGCTGAGGCCATCTCGCTGGGAGAACATCTGCGAATCAATAGAGATGTGCTGCTCGATGTTCTATCCAGGACGACAGTGATTCCTCCGGCATATGCGGGCAAATTCAAAAAGATAAAAAATGGTAACTACTCCGCAGAGTTTCCTCTGAGACTAATGAGCAAAGATATGGACCTGGTTCTGGATGCCGCCGTCGCTTCGGGTGCGGAGTTGCCCGCGGCAAAGGCGGCCCAGTTGGTATTCGCTTCCAATGTTTCCTCAAATGGAGATTGGGACTTGTCCGCAATAACCACTTTCGTCCTCAATCAGAAAATAGCAAAGCCATGAGGGATCGAGGCTGCGAGCGGGAGCCTCTGTAACTCAGTTCAATCGGCAATTCGGCCCAGGAGATGAAGCCGGTTATCGACTCGCTCTGGGAGTTGATCCATTTCATTCCGTGAACCCAAGTTGCGTCACTTCGAGCATTTCCTGCGAGAAGCGCTGAAGTGCTTCCTGGCTCTTGAAAGAGTAAATCGATGGTTGGTTTCTTAATTATTGTTGGCTTTGAACTTCTCGGTATGGGCCTCCACAGACTAGGGATACCGTTGCCGGGAGGAGTTCTGGGTTTGCTGCTATTTGCGACCGCACTTGCGACCGGATTGGTTAAGGTGGAGTGGGTGGAGCGGACGGCTGCCTTCCTCCTAAGGCATATGCTGCTTCTGTTCATCCCGGTGATGGCAGGGCTGACGCAGATGTCCGCCGAACTGCGCCACGATGGCGTGGCGTTGCTCGCAAGCCTGGTAGTCAGTCTGTTAGCTGTTCTCCTGACGACAGGCGGGTTGGCACATTTTCTGCTACGCGACGTCAAGATCGACGATCTTTCTGCGCTGGAGAACGAATGAGACTGTTGGCCGAAGTTTTCAATGGTCCTGCGTTCGCCATTGGAATTACCATAGGCCTCTATTGGATTTCCCTGCATGTGCATAGCCGTTTTCCATGGGCAAATCCTCTGGTCACTGCTTCTATGGTGTTGGTGCTTCTGCTCTATTTGCTTCACATCTCCTATGCCCACTATCGCACCGGGGGACAGGTGTTCTCCTGGCTGCTCGGGCCGGCGACTGTGGCGCTCGGTGTCCCCATGTATAAGCAGGGTGTGAAGCTGAAGGGATCGTTGAGACGATTGCTGGTGGTTGTGCTGGCCGGATCGGTCGTCGGTATGGTCACGGCCGGGTTGGTGGCGTGGATGTTCGGAGCTTCGCACGAGGTGATCATGTCGACGCTTCCGAAATCGGTGACGACCCCGATTGCGATTCAGGTGTCGGAGAATCTACACGGCAATCCAGCGATTACGGCGGCGATGGTGCTGATTAGTGGTCTGCTGGGAAGCATAGTGGGCCCATCGGTGCTGCGGATGTCGCGTATCCAGCATGACCACGCCATTGGCGCAGCGATTGGAACCTCATCCCATGCTCTCGGAACTGCTTCTCTGCTTAGTCACTCTGAGGTCCAGGGTTCAGTCTCTTCACTGGCGATGGCAATGGCGGGCGTCATCACCTCCATCCTGGCTATGCTGCTGAGTTGGTTCTGGCACTAACTCCGATAATTTATGAGGTTGAAAATGCGAAAGCCCGATCTGGCTACACCCAATGTTTGAGAAGACAGAAGACAGTGTTTAAAGCAGCAAGAGGGGCATTCGCGTGACCAGCGTTACCACACCACGACAGAGTGTTCAGCAGGAGCAAATAGCCCAGGCGTCCTTTCCTCAGCCCTGCCAACTATGATTGCTTCAGATATGGCATCCGTAACTTCTCTCCCCAGCGACATCCTCCTGCACATTGCGCAAGTCCTCAACGTACCTGCTCGTTCCCTTCATGCGGTGATCGAGCTGCTGGATGAAGGAGGCACGGTCCCCTTCATCGCGCGATATCGCAAGGAGGCGACGGGCAACCTCGACGAGGTCCAGATCCGGAATATCGAAGAAAGGCTCGGCTACTTTCGCGAGCTGGTTGCACGGCGCGAGAGCATTCTTGCTTCAATCGGTGAGCAGGGCAAGCTGACCGACGAGCTCAAAATGCGGATTCAGGCGACGCTCGACAAGAGCGAACTGGAAGACCTGTATCTGCCTTATCGGCCCAAGCGGCGGACCAAGGCGACCATCGCGCGGGAAAAGGGCCTTGAACCGCTGGCGCAGTATTTGTGGATGCAGGATCTGAGAGAAATGCCCCTTACTGAGTTCGCCGCTACCTTCATCGACGCGGAAAAGAGTGTTCTTTCGGTTGAGGACGCACTTGAGGGAGCGCGCCACATCGTTGCGGAGATGATCAGCGAAGATGCCACTATCCGCAAAGCACTGCGTCATGTGATGTACGAGGAAGGCGTCATACTTTGCCGTAAGGCGATGGACGCTGTGGATGAGCAAAAGAAGTTCAAGATGTATTACGAGCACAGCGAGCCGGTGAAGACCATTCCTTCGCACCGCATGCTTGCGATCCGGCGCGGTGAAAGCGAGAACGTCCTGTACTTCTTGATTGAAGTCGACCAGCCACGTGTACTCGCTCTGTTGCGTACACGCGTGTTGCGCAGGGAGGGCGACTGGACGCCGCAGTTGTTGCTGGCGATCGACGATAGTTGGAAGCGTTTGCTTAGCGCTTCGATCCAGGGTGAACTTCGATTCGAACTCAAGACGCGATCGGATGCGGACGCGATCGACGTCTTCCGCGACAACCTGAGCAACCTGCTGCTGGCGGCACCGGCGGGCCCGATCTCGGTACTCGGTATTGATCCCGGCCAACGCACCGGATGCAAGATTGCGATTGTGGATGAGACTGGCAAGTTTCTTGCGCACGATGTGATCTATCTACACACGGGCAAGACAGATGCGGCAACGCAGAAGCTGAGCACCTTGCTTGCGAGCCATAACGTGCGAGCCATCGCAATCGGCAACGGGACTGCGTCGCGTGAGACGGATGCGTTCGTGCGCGACTTTCTGCATGAGAATAAGCTGAAGAGCATCTTTCGGGTGATGGTGAGCGAGTCGGGAGCCAGTGTTTACTCTGCCTCCGACGTGGCACGGCAGGAGTTTCCAGATCTTGATCTCACGGTTCGAGGAGCGATCTCGATTGCGCGGCGACTGCAGGATCCGCTTTCCGAGCTGGTCAAGGTCGATCCAAAATCGATTGGCGTCGGACAGTATCAACACGATGTCGATCAGCGCAAGTTGCAGCAATCGCTCGAAGCTACGATTGAAAGCTGCGTGAACCGCGTTGGCGTGGATGTGAATACTTCGTCGTGGACGCTGCTGCGTTATGTGGCCGGGATTACGGAGCGTACAGCGCTCAACATCGTCAGTTATCGCGACCAAAATGGGCGGTTTCGCTCGCGTGCCCAGATCAAAGAGGTGCCTGGAGTAGGGGCGAAGACCTTCGAGCAGGCTGCCGGGTTCTTGCGTATACGCGATGGCGAACAGCCGCTCGATGCGACGGCTGTGCATCCGGAATCCTACCCGGTCGTCGAGCAGATTGCACAATCCATTGGCGCGCCGGTGCAAGAGATCATCGCTAAGCCTCAGCTTCTTGAAGGCGTCGATCGCAGCCTGCTCTCCGCAGGTACGTTCACGCTGAACGACATTCTTGAAGAACTCCGCAAGCCGGGCAGAGACCCGCGAAGCAGCTTCGTTGCACCTAGTTTCCACGAGGGAGTGCGCGAACTCTCCGATGTCGAGGCAAACATGGTGCTGGAAGGCGTTGTCACCAACGTGACGAAGTTTGGCGCGTTCGTTGATATTGGAGTGCATCAGGATGGACTCGTGCATATCAGCGAGATATCGAACCGGTTTATCAAAGATCCATCGGAGGCATTGAGGGCAGGACAGATCGTGAAGGTGAAGGTGTTGAGTTGCGATCTGAAGTCGAAGCGAATCGCGCTCTCAATCAAAGCATTGCTGCTGAACTTAGACCCCGCGCCGAAGTCTCGGGAAAGGAAGCAGCAGGCTGCAACGCAGCCACCCGCAGACTTCTTGTCTGTTCTATCTACGAAATGGAAAGTTTCTTCCGTCCGCAAGTAGCGTATGCATCTGGTGCTGAGCGTGAGGATCAGTACCGGCTTCTCGCAAATTTTAGGATGGACTGGAATTGCGGATAGGGGCGAAGATCATCAAAACGTGGATTGTATTGCAAGTAGATGATCCAGTTGGAACGGGACTGATAAGCGCGCTCAAGAGAGGTTTGAGCTCTCTGTTTATCTCCAATGGCAGTCCAGGCCGCCGCCAGATAATAGTAGGCAGGCATGGAAGCGCCATGAGATTTTGCCAAGTTTCGGATGGCTCCGGCTCGTGTGCCGCTCCGTGCTAATTCATAGTCGAGAAGAATGGGAGGGGTTGCGCTATCCCTTTCCAGAATTTCGACAAGCTTAGTTCGTCCATGGAGTGTTGCTCCGAACTCATCTGGCCGAAGACAATTCCTAACAACTGATGGGCGGGGACTCAATCGGGCTACAGTTCCAGTGCTCGCCATGGCCGGGTGATGAGTCTGCTCTCATGCCAACCCCATGCGTCGTGCGCAAAATACTCGCCTTGGAGTCAGTCGCGTGCTTTGGCTTGCCGGACCATTTCGACAAGCATCTTCCGTGTCTCCTGTGCGGTAGCTACCTCGTGGAGGAAGTTGATGCGAGGGCCCTTCATTCCGTCCTTCGTCTTCAAGCGCAGAGTAAAGCCCAGGCGGTCGACGGAGGTCATGGTTGCTTCGGTGGCTTCCATTTGTGCGTGTGACCGTGCTAGCAGGATCATCGAATCGACGTGATCGGCGTTCATGTGGGCGAGGATGCCCGGCACTGCCTCGACCAGCGGGTCAGGGGATGCATGTTCGTAGTCTTGTGCGTCCACCCATCCCATCACGCCGAAGCCACCAACGTAGTAGAGGTCGATGGGCGCAAGGCGAAAGAAGCTGAAGTCGGCGAAGTCGACCCAGTAGCGGCTGTTCTCGTGGCGAGCGAGGTAGATGTCTCGAACGGAGGCTGTTTCGTGCTCGGGCACCGGCTCGGCGCGACCGATCAGGGTTACCCGAGCGGCACCGAGCGGATCGCCATCGGCACCGGCTTGCGCGACGAAGAGACTGCAGCGCGGATCGTTCTGCAGGTTCTGGGTGTGCATAGCCATATTGCTGATAAGGAAGATGGGGCGACCTGCGGAGTCGAACGCGAACGGCATCAGGGATCCGAAGGGAAATCCAGGATGCTTGCGCGAAACGGTCGAGAGAGTGGCAATGGTGACGAGCGAGATCAGGGTGCGGCTACGCTCGGCGTGGCTTGGTTCCGGTAGTTGCGACTGCGCCGGTCCGCCCGATGCGTGCTGGCGGGGCGCGGTAGGTTGGTTCGACGACATAAGCTTCCTCGGGTTCTACCTATCGTAGCGGTTGCTGAGGCTTTCGGTTTTTCCAGCGACGTGGGCTTGTTGCTATCTGCAGAGGGCTGCGAAAATAGTATGGATGCAAAAAATGCAGTATGAACTGCCTGCTGTCGGGATCGATTTTGGCACCACGAATAGCTCCATGGCGCTCGTGACGCAGGATGCGCGGGTGCAACTCGCCTCGTTTCCCACGAGCGGTGCGGATACGTTGTCCTACCGCTCGGTACTTTACCTGGAGCAGGTGAAGCAGGAAAGCGGGGCGCGGCGAACGCACTCATGGACCGGGCCGGCGGCCATTGAGCATTATCTCGAGGCGGAGGAGAAGGGACGACTGATTCAGTCGCTCAAGTCCAATCTTCCGAGCCGCACGCTGACCGGAACCGGGATCTTTGGCCGCCGCTACATGTTCGAAGACCTGGTCTCCCGCATACTCTCCGATCTGCGTAAGCACGCGGAACGGCAGTTCGGCACACCCATCCGTCATGCCATGGTGGGACGCCCTGTTCGCTTTGTCGGCGCAGAGACGGACGAGGACGACGCGTATGCCGTCTCGCGGCTTCGGGATGCGTTTGCGATCGCCGGCTTTGAGAGCGTGGAGTTTGAGATGGAGCCTGTCGCTGCCGCTTACTCTTATGAATCCACGCTGGACCACGACGAACTGATTCTTATCGGCGACTTCGGTGGGGGCACCAGCGATTTCTCCCTGCTTCGGGTCGGGCCGGGAGTGCGACGGCGCGGACGCACTCCGCAGGACATACTTGGCAACAGCGGCGTTGGACTTGCCGGCGATGCCTTTGATGCCCGGATCGTCCGTAAACTTGTCTCTCCCGCGCTGGGATCGGATTCCTACGCGCGCTCGCTGAACAAGATACTGCCCGCTGTCCCGGCGTGGATTTATGCGAACCTCGAACGTTGGCATTATCTTTCCTTCCTGCGAACCCACGACGTGACGGAGATATTGCGGAGCGCTCGCTTGCGGGCTCTTGAACCGGAAAAGATAAAAGCCCTCACTGCCCTCATCGAGGAGGATCTCGGCTATCAGCTTCACCAGGCGGTTCAGCGAGTGAAGTTCGAGCTGTCGTACTCCCACACTGCGGAATTTCGCTTCAGCGACGGGAGCATGGAGCTGCACATTCCTGTCACGCGTGGGGACTTTGAAGCGTGGATCGCAGATGAGTTGCGCGCCATCCAGCGTTGCATCGACTCGCTGTTCGAGACTTCAGGCATTCTTCCGTGCGAAGTGGACCGCGTCTTTCTGACGGGCGGAAGTTCCTTTGTGCCTGCCGTGCGCCGCATCTTCGCGACTCGGTTTGGCGAAGATCGCATTCGCAATGGTAATGAGTTCACCTCGGTCGCGCATGGTCTGGCACTGCGCGCGGAGGAGTCGTTGCGGAGTGTCTGCAGTCCGGGCTAGCCCGCAAGAAGGTTGTGCCCACAAAGAGATTGTGGGGGCAGAGACAAAGGCGGGAGCCGTGGCGAATCGCTCGGATGCTTTCGTGGTTGGCCGTGTGGCGCGAATCCCGTTGGCTTCTGCCCGCAGATCATCGTAAAGCCCAGTAAGTTGAATGCCTCCGGTGTGATGATCATCACGGCTACGGGCTATCTGCTTATGTCCTGCTAACACAGGCGGCAGTCTAACAGGCAATAGCCAACCTATATTTTGTATCGGGGAGTGGAGTATGAACAACACGCCAGCAAAAGTAACCGAGGTCATCGCGAGGGTTCGATCCGCACGGCCACTCGTTCACCACATCACAAATTTCGTCAGTATGAATGCCGTTGCCAACATCACTTTGTGCATTGGAGCACTTCCGGTGATGGCCCATGCCAAAGAAGAAGTTGAGGAAATGGTAGACGCCGCCAGCGCACTGGTGTTGAATCTGGGCACCCTTTGGCCGGATCAGGTTGACGCCATGCTGATGGCAGGCCGTCGCGCCAATCAACGGAACATCCCGATTGTTCTGGATCCCGTTGGAGCTGGCGCGACACAGCTGCGCACGAAGAGCGCACTGCTTCTGCTGCATGAGCTGTCGATTGCCATTGTGCGCGGCAACGCGGCAGAGATCGCATCACTGGCCGGAGTGGAGGCGAAGATCAGTGGCGTCGAATCGCTTAGCGTGGGCGGTGACGTGGCAACCATCGCCTTGCAATTCGCCAGGGAATATCGCTGTGTCGCGGCGGTCACTGGAGCCGTTGATGTCGTGACCGATGGCGTGCGCTTGATCCGCGTCGCGAATGGGCATCCCATGATGAGCACCGTCACCGGTACAGGCTGCATGGCAACAGCGGTTGTTGCAGCTTGCGCGGCCGTCGAAAGAGACTCTGTCCATGCAGCCACAGCCGCACTCGCCGCCTACGGATTGGCTGGCCAGATTGCCGCCGAAAGATCGCGTGGGCCTGGGACGTTTCAAATACATCTCTACGACGCGCTGGCGGAGTTGACAGAAGACACCTTGCGAGCTGGGACATGCATTACGGCCGGGAATCAGTAGAGAATGCGGACCTGCGTGTCTATTTGGGGTCAACTCACGAAACGGATAAAAAATCGTAGGTTTAGCAGTGTTCGAGCAATCGGCCGGAACGGGGCCGGGCAAGCAGATATCATTTAGATAATGTTTCTTCCTAGTGGGATGTCGGTCATCGGTTCGCTTGTTGGCCTGGTCGCAGTCTTGACCTGGCGAGTACGTGAGGGTCGCACTGCGGTTTCGATCAAGAAGATCGTGATCCCGCCATTGGGCATGGCGACGGGGTTCTCGATGTTCATCGTCCCGGCGTTTCGCATTCCATGTGCGTGGGGGGCGATTGCGTTCCTGATTGGTGCAATCGGGCTAGCGTATCCGCTGTTGCGGACCTCACGCCTGGTGCGGCAAGGGGACACGGTCATGATGCAACGCTCGAGCGCATTCTTCACTGTCATCCTCGTGCTGGCGGCGATACGAATCCTGGCACGAGGCTATTTCGATACCCTACTTTCGGTACAACAGACGGCAGCACTGTTCTTTGTGTTGGCATTCGGGATGATCTTGCGGTGGCGCTCCAGCATGTTCTTTGAATACCGCAGACTCACCTGCGGATATGCGCCGAAGATCCGCCAACCAGACAGACCGTGAGAACGAAGCAGCTCGTACGTTGGTCGACAATGCGCTGGAACTCCGTTCGTATGATCGGAACACTCGCTCCCATTTCATGGGAGGGCTATGAGAGCCACCGCTGAAACCTTGGGATACCTTTTGGTCACCGTTCTCTAGAACGGACGCCCTGTCCGAACTAGAGCCAGCCTCGGGTGCGGGCGATGCGGGCGGCATCGATTCGGTTGGCGGCGCCGAGTTTGGCGATGGCTTCGGAGAGGTAGTTGCGGACCGTGCCTTCGGAGAGGCGGAGTTCGGTGGCGATTTCCGCGGAGGAGCGACCGTCGCCGGCGCGCTGGAGTATCTGGCGCTCGCGATCGGAGAGCGGGTCTTCGTCGGCGCTCCATGCCTCGGCGGCGAGGGCGGGATCGACGGCGCGGAGGCCGGCGTGGACGCGGCGGATGGCCTCCGCTAGTTCACTCGCCGGTCGATCTTTGAGGAGGTAGCCGCGCGCGCCGGCGTCGAGTGCGCGCCGGAGATAGCCGGGGCGGGCGAAGGTGGTGAGGATAATGATGCGTGCTTGGTTCCGGGAGGCGGGGGAGTCGGAGAGCTTGAGATCAGCAGCTAGTTCGAGGCCTGTCTTCTCGGGCATCTCAATGTCGGTAACGATGATGTCGGGGGAGAGCTCGCGGGCGAGCTTGAGGGCCTCGCGCCCGTTAGCGGCCTGGGCGATGACGGTGATGTCGGGCTCGAGGTCGAGGAGCGCGGCGAGGGCTCCTCGAAGCATGGTCTGGTCTTCGGCGAGGAGGACGCGGATCGGCGTAGCACTCTTGGCGGCAGGGCTCATGATGCGGCGACCTCGGTGCCAATGGGGTTGCGGAGCGGCAGCTCGATGACCACTCGGGTACCGTGATCGCAGGCTAGCCCGCGATCGAGCGAGAGATGGCCGCCGAGCGACTCGATGCGCTCGCGCATGCCACGCAGTCCGTTGCCTTCGCGCGCGATGGTGTGCTCGCCGTTGTCTTCAATGACGAGGCGGCGGTGATTGTCTTCTGTGATGAAGTGCAGGCGGCAGGTGGTAGCGCGGGCGTGGCGCACGATGTTGGTGACTGCTTCGCGCAGGGCGAGGGCGAGGGCGGTCTCTTCAGCGGCGGAGAGATGGGGCGGCGTTGCTGGCGAGCTATCGACGCCTGCTGTGTCTGAATCCAGGATAAGTGTGACGCCAGCGGCATCGAGGGTGAGGCGTGCGGCTTCGATCTCGGCGGTGAGGCCTCGGGCGCGGTAGCCACCGATGGCCTCGCGCACCTCGGCGAGTGCGGTGCGGGCGATGCGCTCGACGTCGGCGATTTCGGCGGCGGCCCGCTGGGGATCGCTGGCATCGCCGCGGTTGATGAGCCGACCGGCGAGTTCGGCCTTGAGAACGATGACGGAGAGGGTGTGACCGAGGACATCGTGGAGGTCGCGCGCGATGCGTTCGCGCTCGGCGACAGCGGCCAGCGCGAGGTTCTCTTCCAGTGCGGCGCGGAGTTTGCGGTCAGCGCGTCTTTCCTGGGCGAAGAGGACGTTGCCGCCGCCGATGATCCCCATGAGGAAGATAGCGATGAGGGTGTTGGGCCAGCCGATGTGAAAGATGCCGGCGTGGGCATGGAAGATGTAGCCCTCGGCGAGGACGAGCAGGACTTCCAGCAGGAAGATCGAGAAGACGCGGCGGAGGGAGACGATACTGAAAGGAAGGAAGGCCGCGGCGTAGACGAAGAAGGTGGAAGCGCCGCCGATCCACGGGAAGGTGATCAGGCCAAGGACGAAGGTAGCGGCGATCATCCAGAAGCGGATGGGGCTGCCCTCGTCGGAGGCCCGGACGTAGAGGGCAAAGATACCGAGGAAGACGAAGAACGCGGCGATGGTGCCGAGCCAGAGGTAGAGGCGTGGCTCGATGAGGGGATCGATGAAGAGAAAGCTGGTGTAGGCGAACCAGACCCATGCCGAGTTGCCCTGGCGCTTCTTCGTGATGGGGGCGATGGTGGGCATGGGGTGTGCTCCAGTGCAGTGTACGCTGAAGGGCTAGGAGTTTTGCTCGAGCCTGCGGAAGGCGATGGAGGCAATGCCGAGCATGATCAGCGTGAAGCCGAGGAGACCGAGCCAGTGGCTGCTGGTGCTGCCGGCACTCGCGTAGCCAAAGGCGCCGAGCATGAGCTGCGAGAGATGGTAGGTGGGCAGCAGAAGTGCGAACTTTTGCAGGATGTGCGGGAGCATCATGATGGGAATCCAGAGACCTCCGCAAAAGCTCATGGGCAGGTAGATCATATTGATGGTGCCGGGAGCGGCGTTGAACGGGACAAGCAGAGCGATGACCATGCCCATGCAGGCGAAGGGAACAGTGCCTACGAGGGTGAGGGCGATCATGCGGGCGAACTCGGGGAATGTGATGGAGACGTGGGCGATAGTGATGCCGAGCACGCTGAGAAGGCTGACGATAATGACGCCGAAGGCCATGGCGGTGCAGCATTTGGCGAGCAGATAGGCAAGCGGCGGCATTGGGCTGGCGCTCTTGAGCTCCAGCCATCCAGTGCTGAGCTCGCTGGCCAGGCCGCCACCGATGCCGAAGAGCGCGGCGCCCACCATGCCGAAGACGGCGTAGCCGGCGAGCATGTACTTGGAAACGGTGACGCTGCCGATGTGCTCGCCGCGGGGCATGATGAGGCCGAAGAAGAGATAGAAGACGACGGGGAAGCCGATGACCGAGAGCGAGAAGCCGCTTGTGCGGAGCAGACGTGTGAACTCGTAGCGGGCTTCGGTGAGGAAGATTCGCAGGTTGCGCGTGAGGGTATTCGAGTGCGCGGCGGGAAGGGTGATGGTTGCGGTCGACATGCGTGGCTCCTTGAACTTAAAAAAGGCAGAGGGTAGAGGGCAATGAGAACTAGGGATTCGCGGTGAGGGCGAGGAAGGCGTCCTCGAGGGCGGGACTTTGGACCTCGAGGGAGTGGAGGGTCTGGTCGAGAGCGAGGAGCTCCCGGAGGGTGCGCTCGGGTTCGGTGCTGGTGAGGGTGGTGAGGATGCCGCTGCGGTCGGCGGTGGTGACACCGGGGATGGCGAGGAGCGTGGTGGCAGGGAGCGAGGTAGAGCAGCGGATGATCTTGAGGCTGCGGCTGGTGGAGGCGCCGGAGAGTGCGGAGCCGAGGGATTTAACCTCGGCGGGTGTGCCCTCGCAGACAACGCAGCCCTTGTTGATGACGACGATGCGGTCGGCGAGGGCGTCGGCCTCTTCGAGGTAGTGGGTGGTGAGGAGGACAGTTTTGCCGCGTGTGGCGAGGGAGCGGATCTGTGCCCACATGCCGCGGCGGGCTTCGATGTCGAGGCCGACGGTGGGCTCGTCGAGGAAGAGGAGGTCGGGGTCGCCTGCGAGCGCGAGAGCGAAGAGCACGCGCTGTTTCTGGCCGCCAGAGATCTGGCCGAAGAAGCGAGACTCGATGCCTTCGAGGCTAGCGGCGCGGACGATGTCTGCGTAAGGCATGGGCTGCGGGTAGTAGCCGCGGAAGATGTTGACGTATTCGCAGACGCGGAGCATCTCGGGGGCTTTACCGGCTTGCAGCATGACGCCGGTGCGGAGGCGCGTGATGGTGTGGCGCGGGTCTGCGCCGAAGATGCGGACGCTGCCGCTAGTGGGCGAGCTGAGGCCCATCATGAGCTTAACGGCGGTGGATTTGCCGGCACCATTGGGCCCGAGGAGGGAGACGATCTCGCCACCTTGGAGGGTGAGCGAGAGGTTGTCGAGCGCGAGGACGCCGTTGGCATAGCGCTTGGTGATGTGGGTGAGGGAGGCGACGGCTTCGGTGGACTCGCTGGTGATCGCCGATGCTGGGGCTTCAGTACGTTCAAGAACTGCGCTCATGGCTCGCTCCTTTTGTGTGCTGGCTGATGACAAGAGCGAGTATGGAAGCGGGCGAGCGGTGATTGCAGTGAGGTACGTCAGGAAAGCGTTGTGACGTTTGTCATACAGGGGCTGGGATGCCAACCTTGGCGCACGGCCCACGGCCGAGAGCCGGTCGTTCCTGTACAGGAGCGTCTTCAGGATCGCATGACTGTTCAGCAAGGGAGGAGAGCGTTCGGTGCATACCCAGAAGTTGCTCCAAGCTTTTGCCCGCCCGTTTTATTCCGACGACAACGTGCGTCAAACTCTCGTCGCGACCCACAGGGGAGCCTGGGATGATCCCCGCCACGGTCACTTCGCTCTCTTGATGTATGTCAAATCCATCATTTCGAGAACACGTCTCGGGCGAAACTCTCAGCCATCACCCGACCGCATGACATCTGTGACTATGACATTTGTAACCCCACAACGCTGAGCCGATGACATTTTATTGAGAGGCGCACCGGTTAGCGTCAGCAGCACTCTGGTAGAACCGCGAGAAGTTGGGGCCCGCAGGACCTGGAATCCCTGCGGCTGCAAT
>Ga0224555_1003505_pt1 | contig 15919 bp, 17 predicted proteins | sample 714S23034metaG_FD_180687 | JGI IMG/M metagenome (GOLD analysis project Ga0224555, IMG submission 180687) | Peat soil microbial communities from Stordalen Mire, Sweden - 717 S2 30-34 | ecosystem: Environmental > Terrestrial > Soil > Wetlands > Peat | place: Sweden: Norrbotten County, Stordalen...
CTCGCCGGGCTTTAGCCCCGGGCCTTCTCCACCAGTTCCGATGTGCTGAAGCGAATACATGCCCATTTGCGTGACGCACTAACACTAGTTGGCCGATTACCGCTCCAAATGGGGTCAACCAAAGTAACCCGAAGTAATGTGACAGAGATCACAGCGCGATGTTGCCGAGTCCCCGCATTATGTTTTTATTAGTTCGTTATGCGGGGCCAAACGCTAAGCGAGCTTTGAACGAAAAGCTTGGGTGGGGAGGTCTGTGACGATGCCAGCACCTCCCCTCAGGCTAACGTTGCGGTAGGGGCCACGGTGTTGTCAGCAAGTGCTGTCGGCAGTTGGTGATTTGCAAGAGCACGGTTGCAAGAGCAGTTGGGTTGCAAGGGCAGTCGATTCAAGTTGCAGGAAGCTGCATATTGCATCTGTGTTGTTGCAAAGCTGTACGTTGTTGTTGCAAAGCTGTACGTTGTTGTTGCAAGGCTGTAGGTTTCAAGTTGCAGTAGGTTGTAAGTCGTAGGTTGTGCTTGTTGTCTGTTTTTGAAAGCTGTAGGTTTCAAAGGCTGTATGTTGCAAAGCTGTCTGTTGCATAGTTGTAGGTTTTGAAAGCTGTAGGTTTCACAAGCAGTACGTTGTATCGGGCCAGAGCAGTACGTTTCAGATTGGGCCAGGCAGTACAACTCGTCGAGCCGCCGCTCGCACGCCTCGTTTTAGATCGAAGAGGGAGCCGGCTCGGCGAGTTCTTATTTTAAGCGTGAGACCTCCGGCTGTCCGCCTCCTCCCGCCACACTGCCCAACGCTCCAATCTTCGCTCCAATCCTGCGCCGCGCCGCCCGCCGCCCGGATGTGTGCGCACGCAGCGAAAATAAGACTGGCAACCCGCATCCATCTTCCGTTACAGTGGCTTGCAACTCCTGGAGGCAACATGGACACCCAGCAAGCAACGAACTATGGCGCCCTTTTGGCCGGCATGTCCGGCATCATCCTGATCATCGTCTTCGCCTGTTTGGCGTTCGTCATCTTCCTGTTCTGGCGCATTTTCTCCAAGGCCGGCTACCCCGGCGCCATGGCTTTCCTGATCCTGATTCCCGCCGTCGGCGGCCTGATCGTGCTCTGCGTTCTCGCGTTCGGCCAGTGGAAGGTGGTTCCGTTGTCTTCGGTCGTCGTTGCCCCGCCCAGCTACCCGCCCAACTACCCACCCGTCGGCTGACCCGCTGCCTCGGCGCGCCTGTCCTCCGCTGCCGCAAGGCGGCGTCGCACCCCTGTCGATTCCCGGAAACCCGGGGCGCAGCCTGCTGCGATTCATGTCCGTTGCGGCCTGTAGCGCTCCGGGGTGCGGTAAACTGAAGGTGGCGCACATTTGCGCCTCCCGCACGTTTCCGCCCATTCCAAGCACGAGACAGGACACCCATCGCCTTGAGTAGCACCCCGACCAGCGCCCAGACCATTCCCTCTCCCCCCGGCGTCGACCCCACTCCGGCCCCGACCCCGGCTGTGCCCATCCCGGCGCCGGCCGCGGAGCCCGCCGCGGAGCCCTCAGCAGCTAAGACCAAGCTCGCGCCGAAGCCGATCTTCAACATCGCCATCATCGCCCACGTCGATCACGGCAAGACCACCCTGGTGGACGCGATGCTGCGCCAGAGCGGGACGTTTCGCGCCAACGAGGCCGTCGCCGAACGCGTCATGGACTCGAACGACCTGGAGCGTGAGCGCGGCATCACCATCCTGGCCAAGAACACCGCGCTCTATTATCACGACAACAAGATCAACATCGTGGACACGCCCGGCCACGCGGACTTTGGCGGCGAGGTGGAGCGCGCGCTGAAGATGGTGGACGGCGTTCTGCTGCTGGTCGACGCCTCCGAGGGACCGCTGCCGCAGACGCGCTACGTGCTTTCGAAGGCGCTGGAGGCCAAGCTGACGCCGCTGGTGGTCATCAACAAGATCGACCGTCCCGACGCCCGCCCGCAGGAAGTGCTGAACGAGGTCTACGACCTGTTCATCGACCTGGACGCGGACGAAGACATGCTCGACTTCCCCGTCCTGTACACCAACGGCAAGGTGGGCACCGCGACCCTCGACCTGGCCACGCCGGGCACCGACCTGCAGCCGCTGTTCGAGCAGATCATCCGCACCATTCCGGTGGCCAAGGGCGATCCCGACGGCCCGCTGCAGATCCTGGTCACCAACCTCGACTACTCCGATTACCTGGGCAGGCTGGCCATCGGCCGCGTCTTCAACGGCACCATGCGCACCGGCGAGCAGTACAACGTCGCGCGCCTGGACGGCGGCTTCTCCACCCACAAGATCACCAAGCTGTTCAGCTTCTCCGGCCTCAAGCGCATCGATATCGACGAGACCCAGACCGGCGACATCGTCGCCATCGCCGGCATTCCCGGCATCACCATCGGCGAGACCTTCTGCGACCTGGAAAACCCGCGGCCGCTGCCGGGCATCAAGATCGACGAACCCACCATCGCCATCCAGTTCAACGTCAACAACTCGCCCTTCGCCGGCCGCGAAGGCCGCTGGGTCACATCGCGCAACCTGCGTGACCGGCTGGATAAGGAGCTGCTCACGAATGTGTCTCTCAAGATGCAGGAGACCGGCTCGCCCGACACCTTCAAGGTCCTGGGCCGCGGCGAACTGCAGCTCGCCATCCTGATTGAAATCATGCGCCGCGAAGGCTTCGAGATGATGGTCTCGCGGCCGGAGATCGTCACCAAGCGCATCGACGGCCAACTCATGGAGCCGGTCGAGCAGTTGATGATCGACATCCCGGAGAACTTCGTCGGCACCGTCATCGAGAAGCTGGGCCCGCGCAAGGGCGAGATGACCAAGATGACCAACCACGGGTCCGGCCGCGTCCGCATGGAGTTCCGCATTCCCTCGCGCGGCCTCATCGGGCTGCGCTCTGAAATGCTGACTGAGACGCGCGGCACGATTGTGATGAACGCGATCCTCGACGGCTATATCGATTACCAGGGTGAAATCCCGCAGCGCGTCTCCGGCGCACTCATCTCCGATCGTCAGGGAACTACAACCACCTATGCGTTGGATGGGCTTCAAGACCGCGGCACGCTGTTCGTCCCCGATGGTGCCGAGGTTTACGAGGGCATGGTCATCGGCGAGCACTCCCGCGACAACGACATCGACGTGAACTGCGTGCGCGAAAAGAAGATGTCCAACATGCGCGCGTCAGGTTCCGACGAAGCTATCCGCCTGGTGCCCTATCGCAACCTCACGCTGGAGCAGTCCATCGAGTTCATCGCCGACGACGAGCTGGTCGAGGTCACCCCCAAATCCCTCCGCCTGCGCAAGCGCATCCTGCAAGCCAACCGCCGCCCCCGCAAGGGCGTCGCAGTGGAGTAGGCTAACCCGTACTCTCCTAGTCGCTGAAGACCCGACCTATACAATTACGTCCATGAACGTCGGATCGCATGGCGACTATAAGTGGCTGGTTACCGAGTTGAGCTTTGAAGATATGCTCGAGTTCTGTCCTGAGTTGGTGGTCGGCAAGTACCTCGCGGTCACCGCCTTCGACAGCAGTCCTTTGCACATCAATGACGTGCGGAGCCCAAGCGGTTGGGAAAGCCGTCTCGGCGTGATGTACGGTCCAAAGATTTCCGCTGTTGAAGACCTTCCTTACGACAAGTGCTGCTGCTTTAACGAGTGGTATGTCTTCGAAGGCCCTGCGAGTATCGGCCCGCCAGCCGAACAGGGCTCGAACATCCTCCAACCACCGCCGGGTGGCGAGAGAATCCACGATTTTGTTCGCTATTGCTTGGATCAGGTACAACAGGACTTCGCCGCCAGGCGAAAGGTCCAGGGCGACTCTACAAGGTGAGTAGCTGCCGAAACTGCGCTCGGTGACTTCCCGGGGCTACAATCGCTTGCAACTGGAGCGGGGCCTGAATTCATCCTAGAATCAGCCTCAGGAGCGTGCCTGTGTCCCCTATCGATCGCCGCGAATTCGTGAAGTCAGCCAGCACGGCGGCCGGAATCATGGCTGCCGAGCATCTAATAAGTCCGATGCTGAGCGCCCAGACCACCACCGCAGACGGGATGATCTACCGCACCCTCGGCCGCACCGGCGAGCGCGTGTCCGCCATCGGTCTGGGCGGATACCACATCGGCAAGCCGCCGCTCACGGAGCAGGACTCCATTCAATTGATCCGGAGGGCGGTCGACCGCGGCATTACCTTCCTCGATAACTGTTGGGACTATAACGATGGCGCGAGCGAAGTGCGTATGGGCAAGGCGCTGGCCGGCGGCTATCGCAACAAGGTGTTCCTGATGACGAAGATCGACGGACGCACCAAGGCTGCGGCCGCGCAGCAGATCGACGAGTCCCTCCAGCGCCTCCAGACCGACCACGTCGACCTGATGCAGTTCCATGAAGTGATCCGCCTCGAAGACCCGGACCGCATCTTTGCCGAAGGCGGTGCCATGGAGGCGATGCTCGAAGCGAAGAAGGCTGGCAAAGTTCGCTACATCGGCTTCACCGGGCACAAGGACCCGCTGGTCCACCTGCGCATGCTGGACATCGCGCGCCAGCACAGCTTCCACTTCGACACGGTGCAGATGCCGCTGAACGTGATGGACGCGCACTTCCGCAGCTTCACCAAAGAGGTGCTGCCGGTGCTAACGCGCGAAGGGATTGCGCCGCTGGGCATGAAGTGCTTCGGCGACCACACCGTGCTCGACTACATTCTCGCCAACAATACGATGAAGCCGATTGAGGCGCTGCACTATTGCCTGAATCTGCCCATCGCGGTGCAGATCACCGGCATCGACAGCCCGAAGATTCTGGACCAGGCGCTGGAGGCGGCGCGCACCTTCAAGCCGCTCTCGCAGGCCGAAGTGGCAAATCTTCTGGAGCGCGTTCGACCGGCCGCCCTCGAAGGCAAGTACGAACTCTACAAAACCACCCCACGCAACGACGGCACGGCGCGCAAGCCGCAGGTGCTGGGCTGACCGGCTGGGCGAATGGTTTGCCTCATTGCCAGAATGGCCCCAGTCCTATGGAGTTGTCATTCTGAGCGCAGCGAACGGGGTCCCCGGCCAGCTTGCTGGCTGGGGCAGGAAGAATCCCCGTATTTTGCCCCGGGGCTCCGCTACACTCCAAGCGGGTTCGCCCCGGTATACTTCTGAGGACTTTCCAGGAGAGTTGCGGGTTTGGCTTTCGAGCGCGGGGGACGATTGAACAGCCGAGCGAACCGGAGTTCCGGGCACGAGAGCTTCGGCTTATCGCCCAAGAACCTGCGCACGTTGCGCGCGCTGAAGACGCCGGCGAAGATCCAGAAGTTCATTGACGCGCTGACGTACCAGTATGCGGACACGGCGTTGTCTCCGCGGCGCGTGCTGCGCGAGCGCAAAGGACACTGCCTGGAGGGAGCGCTGCTGGCGGCTGCCGCCCTGCGCGTCAATGGCCATCCGCCGCTGCTGATGGATCTGGAGGCCGTGCGCGACGACGATCACGTCGTGGCGCTCTACCGCGAACGCGGCCTGTGGGGAGGCATTGCCAAGTCCAACTACGCCGGCCTGCGCTTCCGCGCGCCCATCTATCGCACCCTGCGCGAGCTGGCGCTCAGCTACTTTGAGCACTACTACAACCTGCGCGGCGAACGCACGCTGCGCGCCTACGCCGGGCCGGTGAACCTGGAGCGCCTGGACAGCCGCCACTGGATGACCGCGGAGGAGGACGTCTGGTGCGTCCCGGAGATGCTGATTCAGGCCAGACATTACGCGCTCCTTCCCGACCCGGTAGCGCGCGCGCTGCCCCGGCTGGACCGCCGCAGCTTCGAAGCAGGAATGCATGGCAGCGTGAAGCACTGAAAATGAGAACCGCAAAATGGACAAAAGGGTTTCCAATGAATGACAGAATGTCGAATTCACAACAGCTCCCGCATTTGGTCCCGAAGATTGCCCTGTGCCTTTTTCTAGGGTGCCCGCTTGTGCCACGCCCGACCTATGGTCAGGCACCGCAGAGCCAATCTGATCAACTCGCTACTTCCATTGCAAGAGTAAAGTCAGGCGAGGCAGATGGGTGGGACGTAGAAGTCATTGCTCACGCCAAAGCTGTACAAGCCGTTCCGGCGCTCGAAGAGCAGTTTAGACGTGCTACCGACGTTGATTTCAGGAGCAAAATCGCCAATGCTCTCGTGAGACTCGGCGACAAGGACGATACCTATTGGAATTACCTCTTAGAGCAGGCGACACTCGCGGTCGACAGCGACGTGCCCGATTCAATCTTCTCCGATTCGCAAGGAAAGCTAATGATGAAGGAGTCGACCCCGGAACTTCAAGCATGGGCTCATACCCATAATGTCTCCCCGGAGACAGCTCGTGAGTATGCGACGTATGATTTGCCGGGAAAAGTATGGGATTTGGCACAGACCGGAGACGCGCGTGGAATTCCGCTTTTGCGGCGAGCCCTCCAGTCCCGCAATTGCCCTATGGCTTCTACAGCTGCGAAGGGTTTGGCTCAGATTCAAGACAAAGAGTCGATACCGCTCATCATTGCGGCGTCCCAAAGGGCTGCGGGAGGATGCGGCGGCGCGATTGCCCTCGCTCTGATCTACTTCGACGACCCACAGGCACAAAGTGCAGTCGATACTTATGTGCCGAAAGAGACAGCTAAAGCTTCTCGCGACGCAAGAGCAAATGGGCTAGGGCCCTTCGGCTATGACCATTAGGAGAGGCATCGAAAGTTGGCGGCCCGAAGCGTAGAGGCCGCTCACACCGTCTTGCGCTGCCGCAAGCGGGCTACGCCTCTTCGTGCACGGAGAAGCGGTCGGCGAGCGCATTCAGCATCCACATCCAGCCCTCTTCGTGGCGTTGTCCCATCGCTTCGTCGGGCAGGTTGGAGTGGCGCAGCGTTATCTCGGTCTCGCCCTCCAGCGGCTGGAAGGCAATTGTGACCACCGACTCCCGGCCGTAGGTCGCCTCCGATACCCACGTGTACTCGGCCACGCCGGGACTGTCGGCGCTGTCGGGGTCCGGCCGCTCGATGCGCAAAAAGCGACCGTAGTGAGCCCAGGCTTTGCCCTCGTGCTCGATGACGAAGTAGAAAAGACCGTCTTTGACCATGTGGATGACGAGGCGCGGCAAGCCATGCCACGGACTTCCGGGGCTGGCCGGGTCCATCCATACGCCGAATACCTTGCCCGGCGAAGCCGGGATGGTGCGGGAAACGGTAACTTCCGTGGGGTTCATCGCGGCCTTTCCTGGAACCTGCTGCTACTTGGCGGTGTCGATCTTGGCGGTGTCGATCTTCAGGTTGATGTTGAAGGTGCTGCGGGTGTCGAAGGAGCTCAGGTTCTTTACGGAACTCTTCTTGCCGTTGAACTCCGCCCACAGCTCGTAGTCGGTGTTCTGCGCCAGTTGGCCGAAGCGGTAGGTGCCGTCGTCTGCGACGTAGCTCTTTACCGAGAGGGTGTGGCCGTCCTTCAGATAGACGGTGGCGCCCTTCACTGCCGCGTCGGCCTTATCCACCACCTTGCCCTGGACCACGCGGTCGGCGGCCTGCTTTTGCGCCAGCAGCAGAGGCGCAGGCAGGGCCAGCGAGGCGGGCAATCCCAGGCAGCACAGCAAAGCCGTGCTGCGGGCCGTGCAGCGGAACAGGCGGCGTACGGAGCGGGTGCGGCAGGCGAGAGTCTTCATTCCTGTGATGATACGCGGCCCGGACTTGGGCGGGGCGGATCAGAGTGTGGAGCGTGGTTCACTCGGGCGCTATTCCTCATCCTCGTCGGCGACGGGCGTGTCTTCCTCATCGTCATAGCCGGTCACATCCACCGGGGCAAGCTCCAGGGGATCGAGCGAGACCACTTCCAGCTCGAGCCCGCACTCGCCGCACTGCAGGGTTTCGCCCTCTTCCACCTCGTCGGCGTCGACTGTAATTGGGTTATCGCATTCAGGACAAACAACAGCCATGGTAGAAGCCTCCGAAGCACCTTAGAAGATCGAGCCAGCCCGCGGGATGCCCGCCGGACGCCAGCGACACTTTGACGATAAATGTAACGCCAGGATACCGATGCCAGCCGATTTTTCCATGGGAAAAACCGCGCCGGCCACGTTTGCCTCTGCAACTCTGCCACAACATTCGTGCGCCACCGCTCCACAACAGACTCTGGACGCTCTGGGGCGAACGCCGTTCGGCACACCCGCCACCGATAGTATCGGTAGCCTGCGGCGCTGCGTCAAGAGAGACGATTCCCACAGCCCGCGGGCTTCAACCTGCACAGGCCATTGACAATACCGGCCCGGCAGCTCCGGACGCTCCCTCCGGATGTGGTGAAATGGAGGGAGGACAGGGCATCGCCGGTCCCGGCGAACGAGCGCCGGGTTTGCGGGTTGAACCAGAGAATATGGCGCGCAGCGACTCCATCACGATGACCTTCCCGCCGTTCTCGGGCATGGTGCGCACGCTGGTGCTGGCCAACACCATCGTCTTCCTCGGCTTCTGGTTCCTCTTGGTCCTCTCCCCCAGCGCCGCGGGCTACATGTCCCGCCACTTCCTCCTGCAGCCGGACAGTGCTTTCCGGGGCCAGATCTGGCAGTTCTTCACCTATGTCTTCTTCGAGAGTGGGCTGCTCGGGTTCGTGATTAACAATATCTTCCTCTGGCTGCTCGGTTCCACGCTGGAAGCCACCTACGGCCACCGCTGGTTCCGCGAGTTCTATTTCACCGCGGCCATCGGTGGCGCGCTGCTGGCGTCTCTCATCACTCTTACCGGCATCTTCCGTCTCACCCCAACGCTGGTGGGCCTGGGCGCCGGTGGTCCGCTCTTCGCCATCCTTATTGTTTACGGCGTGCGCTTCGGGGATCTCGAGTTCTGGCTCATCCCGTTCCCTGTCCGCATGAAGGCGAAGTACATGGTCGCCCTCTTCATCGTCATCGACCTCGCGCTGCTGCTGCGTTTCGGCGACCCCTTCGCCGCGCTGCTTTCGCTCTGCGGCGGCTTCGCGGGCTATCTCTACCTCAGGTTCGCATCCAGCCGCGGCCTGGGCTTCAAATTCAGCGAGCAGATCTTTGGCATGCGCAACGCCTGGTACCGCGCCAAACGCCGCCGCGCCGCGCGCAAGTTCGAGGTCTACATGGGCAAGCAGGGCCGTAAAGTGAAGTTCGACGACGAAGGCCGCTACATCGACCCCGACCAAGAGCGCAAGGACCCCAACGACAAGCGCTGGATGAACTGACCGAAGTGCAACCGGAAGGAACGCAGATGACGAAGCCCACCGAGAAGACGCAGCAGCCGGAGACCGGCCTGCAATCCTTTGCCTCGCTCTGCGTCATGGCGATCAGCGTTCTGTTTGTGTACGCCTTCATCGCGCAGAACTTCTTAATCCCCTCGGCGTCCATGGCCAGCACCATTCTGGTGGGCGACCACGACGTCGTCGACCGCGTGAGCCTGGTGCCGGCCTCGCCCTGGGCGCACATTTTGCCCTACCGCGAGCTGCGCCGCGGCGAGCCCGTCGTCTTCTACAAGCCCATCCTCGAATCCGACGGCAGCGAAGACATTCTGGTGAAGCGCGTTGTCGGCGTCCCCGGCGACCGCATCCACCTGCGCGGCGGCGTCCTCCACGTCAACGGAGTCGCGCAGCACGAGCCTTATGCCGCCATGCCCACCGCCGCCAACTACAACCTCTACCGCGATGACTTCCCGCTGATCCCGACCAGGAATGTACCCGGCGTCACCGCTCGGTGGAGTCTTGAACTGCCGCAGCACATCGATGGTGACGACCTGGTCGTCCCGCCCGACAGCTACTTCATGATGGGCGACAACCGCACCAACTCGCTCGACAGCCGCTACTGGGGCTTCGTGAAGCGCGAGAACCTCGTGGGCCGGCCGCTGTTTATCTACTGGTCCATCGACACGCCCGAAGAGGACGGCAATCCGACGCTCGCGGAACAGGCCAGCATCTTCCTCCGCCACCTCACCCATTTCGCCACAGACACCCGCTGGCGGCGGACGTTCCAAATCGTGCGTTAGCGGAAGCGATTGCCTTGGCCTATGCCGTGGCATATACTCTGGGGAAGAGGTTATCGCGCTGGCAACCACGCCCCAATCCCGTTCCGTCCGGCTCTTCCGCAATGGAAGAAGCCAGGCCATCCGCATTCCGCGCGAGTTTGCGCTGCCCGGCAATGAAGCGACGATCTCGCGCGACCGCAAAGGCAGGTTGATCGTGGAGGCCGTCAAGAAACCGACGCTCAGAGAATTGATTGAGACGTGGGAGCCTCTGCCGGATGAAGATGCTATGCCTCCAATCGATAAGCTGACCGTCGAACCGTTCGACCTCTGATGGCCGCCTATCTACTCGATTCAAACGCACTCTCTGACATCTTCAAGAATCCGGGCGGGCGCACCGCGCGAGAACACCAGCGCGTTACCGACGATCCGGAAAACGAGGTACTGGTCAGCATCATCACAGCATGCGAGTTGCGATATGGTGTCGCCAAGAAGCAATCAACAAGGCTCGCTGAGCGTATCGAGGAGCTGCTCGCGGGCGTAAGAGTTATCTCGCTTGGTGTGGGGGCGGATATTGTGTACGCTGAACTCCGCGCAGACCTGGAAAAGAGAGGGCAGCTCATCGGCCCGAATGACATGCTGATCGCCGCGCATGCCCTCGCGCTGGACGCCATCCTGGTTACTGACAACGTGCGTGAGTTCAAACGCGTAAAGGGACTACGGATTGAGAACTGGCTGCGCTCTTAGCTGCGCTGCGCGATGCGCAGGTGCAGCTCGCGGAGCTGGGCTTCGGTGGCGTGCGAGGGCGCGTCGCACATCAGGTCGATGGCTTTCGCCGTCTTGGGGAAGGCGATGACCTCGCGCAGGCTGCTGGCCCCGGCGAGGATCATGACGATGCGGTCCAGCCCGAGCGCGATGCCGCCATGCGGAGGCGTGCCGTACTCCAGCGCGTCCAGAAAGAATCCGAACCGTTCTTTTGCTTCTGCATCGCTCATTCCTAAAGACCGGAAGATCTCCGCCTGCACGTCCTGGCGGTGGATACGAATCGATCCTGATCCAAGCTCCGTGCCGTTGAGCACAACGTCGTAGGCCAGCGCGCGCACGGCGCCCTTGTCTGAAGTCAGCCTTCCAGCTTTTATGTCATCTTCATGCGGCGAGGTGAAGGGATGGTGCGCCGCGTCCCAGGTTTTGGTCTCCTCGTTCCACTCGTACATGGGAAAGTCGGTGACCCAGGCGAATTTGAAGTCGGCTTCCGTGCCCGTCTGTTTGAAGCGCCCATGCTTGTCGGCAAACTTCGCGCCGAGCTGCAGCCGCAGTTGGCCCACGCGCTTCCAGATCCACTGCGGATCGTAGTTCCACATCGTGGGCGTGCCCAGCTTCGGCGTGACGACTACCATCAAATCCGCCACGGAACCGGGTGCCCCAGGTTCGACCGTAGGTCGACCCTGGGAAGTCGAACCGTTGAGCTTCGCCTCGATCACCGCAGCCAGCGGAGCAAAATCTGCGCTCGTCTTCAGGCGCGCGACATCCAGCAGGTCCAGCCCGCAGTCGCCGAAGCCCGCGCGCACTTCGCTGAGCAGAGACTTGCGCGCAGTGCCGCTCAGCTCGCCGACTTCCGGGATCACGAAGCCCAGCACCGGCAGCGCCTGCTCGATCTTCAATTGCTCGCGCAGCTCGGGAGTCAGTTCATCGGTCAGCGAAACCATCGCCGGCAGCCGCATATCCGGCTTGTCGATGCCGTAGTTCTTGATTGCCTCGTCGTAGGTCATGCGCACGAACGGCGTGGTCAGCCGGATCGGAGGATCAGCTTGTGCAAACGCGGCGGTCAGGAATCCTTCGGTCACGCGAAACACCGTTTCCTGCGTGGGAAAAGAGATCTCCAGGTCGATCTGGGTGAACTCCGGCTGGCGGTCGGCGCGCAGGTCCTCGTCGCGGAAGCAGCGCGCGATCTGGAAGTAGCGGTCGAAGCCGGAGATCATCAGTATCTGCTTGAAGATCTGCGGCGACTGCGGCAGCGCGTAGAATTCGCCGGCGTGGATGCGGCTGGGGACGAGGTAATCGCGCGCACCCTCGGGCGTCGACTTGGTCATGAACGGCGTCTCGATTTCCAGGAAGCCTTCGCCGACCAGGTAGTTGCGGATGGCCATCGCCACGCGGCTGCGCAGCGCAAAGTTCCGCTGCATCTCCACGCGGCGCAGGTCCAGGTAACGCCATTTCAGGCGCACCTCTTCGTTGGCGATGGCGTCCTCGGCGGGCGAGAACGGCGGCGTCTTGGATTCATTGAGAAGCAACAGCTCATCCGCGACCACTTCAACCTCGCCGGTGGGCATGTTGGGATTTTCGAGACCAGCACCGCGCCGCCGGACGTGCCCTTTCACGGCGACCACGTACTCCGGCCGCGCCGCATCGGCCTTGTCGTGCGCCGCGCCGACCTTCTCGTCGACCACCACCTGCGCGATGCCGGTGCGGTCGCGCAGGTCGAGGAAGATCAGCCCGCCATGGTCGCGCCGGCGGTTCACCCAACCCATCAGGACGACATTCTGCCCCGCATGCTCCCTGCGAAGCTCACCACACATCTGCGTCCGCTGCAAATTGCCCAGAAAGTCTAAAGTCACGATCTTCCTATTGTACGAAGTTTGGCGGGTCTAGCGAATCAGATGGACTGCGCAGGGCAGGTGCAGTTGAGCCCAGACCCGCTCCGCCGTGTAGACCTCGGCTCCGAGAGCAATGCCCAGGGCCAGACATGCACGGTCTCCCAGCGAGAGGCCAAGGTGCATGGTTGAGGCCCTCAATGCACCTGTGATTGCGGCCTGCTCTTCCGTGAATGGGACAACCTCTTCTGCGACGGAGAGCAGCTCGGCCAATGCTTGGCGCCCGGACTGTCCTCTTTCCGCCAGCTTCGTGTGGACTTCGGCAAGGTTGACCGTGCCGATTGCCGAATCCATCAGGACTGTGGCCACTTTGTCCGCGCCAGGCTCTGCGTCGAGAAGCGCCAACACGGCGGAGGCATCGAGAACGTATCTACTCACGCGACGCCTCGGCACGTCGCTCGGCGAGCAACTCGTCGACGAGCGAGCGGCCGGGCTGACGATACGGGCGCATCAACTCCTGCGCCCGCTGGATGGCCGCCTGTACCTCTTCCGGCGTTCGGCGGCGCGGCGCACCCTTGGCTCCGGCGGCCTCGAGGGCTGCACTCAGGACGAAACTATTGACCGAGCGGTGCTCCCGTCGAGCGGCCTCGGTGATTCGTTCGTGCTCCTCAGGAGTAGCGCGAACGCCCAGCGGCTTTCGGATTGTGGCAGAACTACTCATGTAGCCATTATGTATACATTTCGCAGACACGTCAAGCAGAGGGCCAGCGATAGTGACCTTTCGCTGTCTGCAGCCTGAACGCAGCAAGCTCACTTTCTTGTACTCCCGCGCCGATATTGTGCACGACCTCAGGCCCCCAGGAGCCCACCGACACGACGACCCCGACGTGAGGAAGCTTGCCGTCCAGCAGCCAGGTCAGCAGGTCGCCCACCTCGATCGGCACTGGGAACGCGTCACCCACGGTCTTGCCGCTCGCGGTCCAGAGGCAAGCGTTGACACGCCGCCAGTACGTCTCCAGGTTGAGCACGCGGCGGTGGTCGATGTTGGCGTCCGGCCAGCGCGCATGCCAGGCCGTCGGGTAGTCGGCAAAATTGCGCGCCATGTCCTCATGAACCAACTGCTGCAGATCGAGGCTCAGCCCGTCGCGCGCCGCGCGCACCACCACGTCCGCGCAGACGCCGGTCGTACGTGCCACATCGCCGTTAGGATAGGCGATCTTCGTGTAGTTCGGATCGTAGCTGGTGGTCACGCCCAACTGCTTTTTCGCCGCCTCCGCCAGCTTCGTGCCCGAGTCGCGCACTCGCGCGTGGCCCGCAAGAGCCGCTGCCGCGAACGCGCCGCCGAGGAAGTTCCTGCGCAGCATGGGTGTCCAACCTTATAGACACCAGACGAAGGTGGTTCGTTCCAGCTCGAGCGCCGTTTCGCCAGGCCGGCTGAGATACGCTAGACTCAAACGACCCTCTCAGGAGAACCCTTCAATGAAGCTGATCGCGAAGACCAGCGTCGCCCTGCTTGTCTGCCTGATGCCACTCTGCGCTGCTGGCGCTACTCCGGACCTGATCCTCACCAATGGCCACATCTTCACCGGCGACACTGCGAATCCTTGGGTTACGGCCGTCTCCATCGAAGGCGAAAAGGTGCTTGCCGTCGGCACGGACGCAGCGCTCACCGCGACCGCCGACAAGCATACCCGGATCGTCGATCTGCATGGACGCATGGCAATGCCGGGCATCAACGACGCGCACGATCACGTCGGCGGCGCTCCGTTTGGCGTCGAAGCGCATACGCAGACTCTGCCGCCCGCCAACCCATCCATCGATGAAGCGGCGGATGCGGTGCATGCCGCTGCGCTTACCGCCGCGTCCGGCGAGTGGATCGTCTGCGACGTTGGCCGGGAACCCATCGTGCATCCAAAAGACGCGCGTGTCGCGCTCGACCGCGCTGCTGCCGGCCATCCGGTCATGCTCGAATCCTACGTCGGCCACGGCATCGTTCTGAACACGGCTGGGCTCGACAAGCTGGGCATCAAGGACGACGTCAAGGATATAGACGGCGGCCGCTACGACCGCGACGCCGACGGGCACCTGACTGGGTTGCTGGAGGAGAACACCGGCAACGCCATTCGGCAACGGCTTTCGTCGCAGGCCGGCGTCACGCCTGCGGAGATCGCCGAACTTCGTGCGTATGCGCAGCACCGGCTGGAGCAGGGTGTGACGACGGTGCAGGTGATGGCTTCGAATCAGAAGCTGAGCGACCTGGAAAAAGCTTTTGTGCAGGCGAACACGCCGCTGCGCCTGCGCATCATGCGTTTTCCATTTCCCGAGGAAGACGCGTTGAATCACGAGCAGCTCGGCTCCGGGGAGCAGCAGCTTACTCCGCTGATTCGTGTCGCCGGCGTCAAGTGGGTGCTCGACGGAACGCCGCACGACGGCGAACTCGCCTTCCAGACCACAGACTATCCGGATCGTCCGGGCTGGCGCGGCCGTCCCAACTTCAGTGTGGACTTCATCGACTCGCAGTTGAAGATCGCCCTGACCGGCAAGGATCAGTTGATGATGCATATCGTCGGCGATGCAATGACCGACGAAGTGCTCGCGGAGATGCAGAAGCTCGCGCCTGCGGAGCGCTGGCGTCCGCTGCGGGTGCGGTTCGAACACGGCGACGGATTCACCACCCCGGCGCGCATGGAACTCGCCAGGCAGTATGGGATCGTGATTGCGCAACCGCGGCCTGGACGGCCCTTTCACGCACTGACGGCCGCGGGAATTCCGCTGGCTTACGGCTCCGATGGTGGAATGGCGCCGTTCTTCATGTTCGGCATCATGACGCAGCCGGGCAATCCGCAATCCATCTCGCGCGAGCAGGCGCTTTCGATTCTTACCGCGGGTCCGGCCCACGCCGAGTTCGAGGAGAAAACGAAGGGGACGCTTGCCCCGGGCATGCTCGCCGACTTGGCGGTGCTTTCGCAGGACGTGATGACGGCGACCCCGGATAAGCTGCCCTCAACCCACAGCGTGATGACCATCGTCGGCGGCAAGATCGCCTACACCTCGCCTGAATTTGAGGCGAAGTAATCCTGAAGAATCGGTCTTAGCTGTGTAGAGGCGTGCGGACCGTCTGCTCCAGCTCCCTTGCGACTACCCTTTGGCCCGGAGCAACTCCCCAAGCTGTCCCCGCGCCACCTTCACCTGCTCGCCGGTGGCGAAGGTCTTGACGGTGGCGGTGTTGGTAGCGAGTTCGTCTTCGCCCAGGATGACGATGTGGCGCGCGACTTTATCCGCTGCCTCAAAGCTCTTCTTCAGCCGGAACGTCCCGTCGCCAACTTCAACCGACAAGCCGGCGCGGCGGAGTTCGCGGGCGAGGGCCAGC
>Ga0224555_1003506_pt1 | contig 15918 bp, 8 predicted proteins | sample 714S23034metaG_FD_180687 | JGI IMG/M metagenome (GOLD analysis project Ga0224555, IMG submission 180687) | Peat soil microbial communities from Stordalen Mire, Sweden - 717 S2 30-34 | ecosystem: Environmental > Terrestrial > Soil > Wetlands > Peat | place: Sweden: Norrbotten County, Stordalen...
TCCACATAGACAGTGCTCAAAAGGGGTGCCGCAAGGCACCCCTCAACTCGTTGAATCTACGCGCTCGAAATCAGCAGTTCTGGCGCCTCACAAGGTATGGGTTATGAGACAGTCCGCGAACTTCACCATAGGTGGCGACAACGGCGTTTATCGGTATTGATGCTGATGGCTCTCAGCGCGTGCAAAAACAGCTTGGAAAGTCGAGAACGAGAAGAGTCAAGAAACAGGAACCTGCTGTAGTCAGAAACAGACTGCAGCAAATATACATGCTGCTTCGAGAGCGGATTACTTTGCACCAGCTGCAGACACATCACTTCTGTCCATTGCATGTCCCGCAATCCGCAGAAATCCTGCCCATGGGCACCCGCCTTCTCGGAGATTGCATCCGCGCACAGACAACGTCGCATGTGCGGGCGGGGTTGCGAGCCTTAGATCTTGCATCTCGCGTAGCTGACGAAGAGTTTGCATTGCTACCGTCACCCGTACGGAGTAGGTGCCGTGTTCGTCCTGCCACAACTCGAAGGCGAGTTCGGTGCCTGGCGGCGTGTCATCGGTGCGCCCATCGAGGCTCCAGTGGATCTCGAGCAATGCAGCGACTTCGGCAATATTCGAATCGTGACCCGCGATCAGGATGAGCTTTGTGTTTGGCGGGCCGAAGGCATCGGGCACAGGCTGCTGCTCGACTGCCTGTTGCAGTGTATGCGTGATGTGCAACAACATATTCGATGCCTGCAATCTGGCCTGTACCGGGGTGCGATGCGTCTGCTCGAAGTTTTCCGTATGCAGCGCCAGAAACCTGCGCAGCTGGGCCTCATCCACCTTGCCCCAACCAACCTGGTCCATCGGCATCCCGTCGGCGTATTGCAGCAGCATGTCCTCGGCGAAGCTGGAAGCCAAGGCCAGCGGGTCCTGAGCTTTAAACATAGAACCGTCCGTGCCGCGCACAGCGGCAACGTTTGCACCAAGCAGCGTCAACGTGGGCGCACGCACCGGCGTGCATGATATCTTCGGGGCGCATCCCAGCAGTACATGCTGCATCTCTTCGATAAGCTCGCGTTGCATGGGGTCTATCTGAGTCGCAGCCCGTTTTGGCAATTGGGTGGAGGCGGCATTCGTTGCTGCCGGTTTCATACCGGCTGAGGTGGAATGAAAGAGCGGATCTCGCTCGTCGGCGGCGACAGTATGCACCTCCGGAGGACAACCGGGGAAGAACCCTTCTGCAAATGCATTGCCGCTTGCCATGGTGCGCTGGTCGGTGTCCGCCCAGATGTACAGCATGGATGCATCCTCGCATCCATGTGCGGCGAACAGACCTGCTTCAGCGAGCGAGGCCCGGTCGAAGCTGCCAAAGAGCTTCATCTGATCGTACCCGCGGCTGGTAAGGTAGCCTGTAGGAACGCTCCACTTCGGCCACGGCTGCGCGGAGTAGCTGTCGAGCCGCTCCTGCGGCCAGGTTGACGACCGGGTACCGTGACGGCTCAGGATGACCACCAGCTTCAGATTGTCTCCGCCGCGGCTGCCCGCAACGGCTGTTTTCACCGATTGAGCAGCGTAGTGCCCTCCGGTCAACACACACATGCAAGCCAGCAGCGTGGCCCACGCGAACTTATTTCGCACAATTACTCCTGAGGTTCCCTTGCTGCCAAAGAGTTGGTGTAGATGGGCAGGTGAAATGGTTTACCGTTCACGATCAAGATCCCAGCGGATACCACCGTAATAAATCGGTTTGTAGTACTCGCGTTGCGTCATGTATTGTTTACTTCCGTTGTAAAAGCCCAATATCGCGTTATTCATGTTCTCTCCTGACGCGGTGAGAGTAAATCTTTTGCCAAGGTAGTAACTCGCCTGTGCGTCCACCTGGGTGCGCTCATAGTAGTAGTTATCCCCGTTTGGGCCTGTGACCCCGCCAAGCACTGCATTTGAACCGATGTTCTGGTATTGATACGAGGCAATATTGGGGCCATCGTAGGAGATGCCGAGGGACACAAGCGCGCGTTTCGTCGCATAAGAGGGGGTGATGTTATAGGAAAATGGCGCCTGTCCCACGAGCGCTGGCGTATCCGTGCGGTTAGCCATGTCGTAGTTCTTCGATCCCGTGTACGTGAAGTTGGCCTCGATCCGAGCGCCGGCCAATACTCCCGGTAGAAAGTTGAGACGCTGCTGATAGGCCATCTCAATGCCTTGAACATACGCGTGGCCTCCGTTTACCGTCTGTGTCAGGAGCACGGTTGGAGTTTGCGGATTGGGAAATGGGTTGGGTACGGTTGACTGCGTTTGAAAAAGGGGTTGAGTGAGATGCTTGTAGAAGTACCCTCCTTCAATCATGCCAACAGAAGGCAGGAATTTCTCATAGAGGAGATCGAAATCCTCTGCATGTTCCGCAACCAGAGCGGGGTTTCCGATGTTTTCCCTGTTCGGTTGCCTCGTCTCGTCCAGTGTTTTGTAGGGCACCAGGTCGTACGGGTTTGGCCGGGAAATACCGCGCCCATAGACGGCGCGGATGTCCGAATTCGAGTCGATGTTGTAACGAAACTGAACGCTGGGCAGCAGATCTATATAGGAGCCGCCTGCCGTGACGGGATCCGTTGAGACGTAGATGCCATCGAGATCGTTGATCACGAGGTAGCCGGTGTTCGATTCGTTGGTGGCCTCAATCCTCAGACCGGTTTGCAGATGGAACCGGCTTCCCAGGTCGACGGTGTTCATAATGTAACCGGCCGAGATTCTCTCCTGTAAGTTGTAATTCGCAGGGTCGGAGTTAAGATGGGTCCCCGGCCCATCCAGAGGGAGAACGCCAGGATTTGTCGCGAGCCAGTTCGCGGTCAGATCGAAGCTGGTGACGGGGCCAAATTGGTAGCTCCCGCCGTAATATGAAGGATTTGTAAAATTGGTCGTAAACAGGGTCATTGACGGATTTGAGTTCGCGCCGCAGGGACTCGTGCCATTGTTGACCTGGTCGTCGTTCTGGGGATTGCAATCGTATGTAGGCGCAGAAGCGTATTGTCCCTTATGCGCGTTGCGGATCTGCGCGCCAAACTCCAGTGTCGATGTGTGCGTGCCAAGGTGGTAGTTGATCCCCATTGAGCCGCTTGCCTGCAGATTGAGTTGCGACGACTGTCCGGTGGTGAGATTGACGTCTTGCAGGGCGTACTGGGTAGGGTCATAAATCGGATCGTTCGGCGCGCAAGGGAACTGCGGCCGGTAGATGCTTTTGTTCGCCGATGGAGTGTAGGTACAGGTGCTTCCGGCTGTAGAACCACTCACTGGAGCGAAATCCGCGCCAGGATTACCGGCCGCCCCGCCTTCGCGCGAATGTGAGATAGCAGCTACATATCTGATGTAGGAATGATTGAAGACCTGATTGCCGCCGAATATCAGATCGGAGATCTGATAGTCCGGCCGGCGGAGGCTGTTGCTGTATTTGACGCTGCCATCATTGTTCGAAGTACCGTCGGCATTCTTTGTGGCTGCAACAATATCGTACGTGAACTTCTGGCCGTAATCTTTGAAGTTTGAGAAGAGGCCGTGCACAAACAGATTGGAATTATCCGATAGCTTGTAATCCAGGCTTCCGCCGAAGCCCCACCGCGTGTGATTGTAGAAATACTCATTCATCGCGATTTCGTTAAACTCTGGAGTTACATTGTCCACTGGACTGATGTCGGGCACCGGCTCCACGTCATCGGTGCCGATATCGTTTAAGTCATAGCTGTAGCTGAGCAACGCCCCCCAGCGCTTCTGCGGGCCGAAGCGCATCCCACCTATTATATCATCCCGAATCCACGACTGTCCGGTGTCGATTGGGTTCCAGCCGCCCAGGCTTTCAAGACTAAGCGTAGGCCGGTCTCTGGAGGCCTCTTTCACATTAATGTTCACTGAGCCGCCAATGGCATCTCCATCCTGGTTTGCGGAGAGCGTTTTGTTGATCTGCACCTCTCCCGCAAGGTCCCCAGGGATCACCCACAGGTCCACCTGCCGCACTTGCGGATCGGGGCCGGGTACGACGACGCCATCAATGGTAGTGTTGCTCAGACGTGGCTCCGTGCCTCGAATCTGCACATACTGCGGTTCTCCCTCGTTGATCTGCACGGTCACACCCGGCATGCGGCCCAACACGGTCGCGATGGTCTGATTCGGCAGACTCATGATGGTGGGCGCTGTCATCACATTGAGAATGTTCTCCGACGTGCGCTGCTCGTTGATTTCAGCGGCGTCGCCCTCCAGGTTTGTACTCACCACTACGCTCTGAGTTGTAAAACCGATGGTCAGGGTTGCGTTTAGAGGAGTCACCTTGCCGGCGGTCACATTGATGGATTGAGTCGAAGTGGAAAATCCGATATAGGTGATCGTCACCGTGTACGTGCCCGGCTTGATATTCGGGATGTTGAAGTTGCCCTGTGCATCGGTTGCCACCGTGGTTGACGTGGGCTGCAGCACAACCTGCGCACCATGCAATACGGCGCCAGACGCGTCCTTGACGGTGCCGCTCACACTGCCATTTGACTCGCTGGAGCTTGAGGAAGCGGAGCCCGACGCAGCAGAGCCAGATACGGCAGAGATCGATGCCGCATGGAGCGATTGGGCAGTACCCGTTGGCGTGAGCGTCGGCAGCAATATCGACAGACAGACCGGTGCGAGCAGCTTGCAGATTGCCCGCGCCATGCGTGGAGTGGAAAGTTGCATGCAGTCGATGTGGTGAAAGCTGAATCGATGGGAAAGAGCGAATCTTTGCATGGAGCCTCGCAGAATCTGTGCGCGAACGCCGCTAAGTGGAGTGGAAGATCAAACCGGATTAAGTCGAAGGTAACGACGCAATGTGAACGGCGATTCAACATGCTGTTAATAAGTCCTGAGACGGCACCTCCACCTGAATTCACAGAGCGGTAACAGACGGTGGGTAGTGTGAAAGTTGGAGCCTCCGCCAAAACGAGCCTATGAAAACGCCTGCCAACCTGCGCATTCTCGTCGTCGAGGACGACCTGCGCATGGCTGAGCTACTGCACAAGGGTCTCTGGGAGAGAGGGCATTCCACTGTGACGGCGACCACCGCCGAGCAAGGCCAGCAGCTTGTGGACACGGAAAAATTCGACGCAATCGTGCTGGACATCGGACTTCCCGACCGCAGCGGGATCACCATTGCGCAGCATCTGCGCGCGCGACCCAACAGACCAGCCATCGTCATGCTCACTGCGCTGAATCAGGAGGACAACGTCGTCTGCGGGCTAGACGCTGGTGCCGACGACTATCTCACCAAGCCCTTCTCATTCCCCGAGTTGGTTGCGCGCATCGGATCCGCCGCACGCCGTGCCCGGATGGCCGCTGCCAACGACTTCTGTTTCGGTCCCTTTCGGCTGGACACGGAAAAGCGCTGCCTGGTCTGCAATCGGACCGAGGTTCACATCACCCGCAGCGAGTACCTTCTGTTGTGCGCGCTCGCGCGGGATCGCGGCGAAGTGGTCTCGCGCCGTCAGTTGATGAAGGCTATTTGGAGCACCACAATCGTCAGTCACGGCGCGCTCGATACGCTGGTCAATACCCTGCGCGAGAAGCTCCACGCGAAACAGCCTGGCCTTATCTCCACCGCACGTGGCATCGGTTATTTGTTGGTGGAAGAGGCTGATTTGTAAGCGATGGAAAGCCACAACACCAACAACACAGCAAAGGAGTTCAACCTAATCACTTTTAATCTCCCACTTCGCGTTCGACTCACACTTTGGTACTCGCTGGTTTTTGCAACCGCTCTGTTCTGGCTTGGCTTCGCCTCGCTATGGATGGTGCATCGCGCCATCGACGACCTTGAGAAAAATGAGCTGCAGCAGCGCGTCCGCAGTGCTGGCCGCTTTATAGAAGCTCAACCTGCACACGAGCCGACAGCCGAACTGCGCGACGCCATCACCGCGGCCTATAACGTCAGCCACGGGAGTAAATGGGAACAGATCATCGACGAGCACGGCAACTGGCTCTACCGTTCCCCGCACGTCGCCTCTGTCTATCCGCAACTCGTCCTGCCACAGCAGGCGTCGCAGGCTGGTGTCTACTTCACCTATACCGCAGATTCGATCCATGTCCGTGCACTCATCGAGTCCATCACGATCCACGGCGTGCGCTACACCGTGCAGACCGGCCTCACCCTCAGTAAGACGCTCGCCATCCTGTCCAACTTCAGCATCCAGCTCTCCCTGCTCACCGCGCTCGGCCTCTTTCTCTCCTCGCTGGCCGGCTACTTCATGAGCCGCAAGGCCCTCACGCCCATCGCCTCCATCGCATCCGAGGCGCAACGCATCAACGACAAGAACCTCAACAGCCGCCTGCCCGAGCTACAGACGCGCGACGAACTCGCCGCCCTTTCCAACACGCTGAACCAGATGCTCAGCCGCATCGAGGCCGGCTACCAGAGCGTGCGCTCGTTCACCGCCAACGCCGCGCATGAGCTTCGTTCTCCCGTCGCCCTGCTGCGTGCCGAGACCGAGGTCGCCCTCGCCTTTCCCCGCGACACCGCCTACTACCGCGACACCTGCGAACGCGTCCTGCACAACTCCGTGCAGATGACGCACCTCATCGACCAGCTCCTCTCGCTCGCCCGCGCCGACGCCGGCGTCGAGGTCCTGAGCCTCGAACCCCTCAACCTTCCCGACCTCATCGACGAGGTCGCTCAGGAGTGGGCCGAGCGCTTCGCCGAAGTACAGATTCAATTCTTATGTAATGTGGACACATCAGAACTATGGGTTGAGGCAGACTATGTAGCACTCAAGTGCCTGCTCAACATCCTGCTGGAAAACGCGTGGCGCTACACGCCCTCCGGCCAATCCGTCTCGCTTGCTCTCTGCAAACGCGTACAGAGCACAGGACCTTTTTCCGCGGAGATCAGCGTCACCGACACAGGCATCGGCATCTCGCCCGACGACCAGGGCAGAATCTTCCAGCGCTTCTGTCGCATCGCCCAGCCGCTGCACGGCGACTTCACCGGCTCCGGCCTGGGGCTCGTCCTCGCCCTATGGATCGCCGAGCGCCACGGCTCTGCCATCCAACTGCAAAGCTCTCCCGGCAATGGAAGCCGCTTCTCGCTGCTCCTGGCCAATATTCCTGCGGATCAGAAGCCGGCAGAGCACCAATCAATTCAAATAGATGAAGCAATCCATGTATAACCACGGACTGGCTGCCCTGGTCAGGACACCCAGGAAAGAAAGCTGTCCGTCTGCCAAGGATACAGGGTTTCCGGAAAGTTACTCGGTGTGATTTATTGATCGTTGCCAAATCACCGATGCGCTCAGCTAAGGACAGATTTGTAACGGGTGGGTGATTACTCCTCAAAAGTCGGCTTGTGTTGAGCATTCCGCGCGCTGACCGCGATCGCTGTTCTACTTGGAGGTGCGTCATCTATGTGTAGTGTTTGGGCCGTCCAGAAGGCATACCTTGTGAGGCGCCAGAACTGCTGATTTCGAGCGCGTAGATTCAACGAGTTGAGGGGTGCCTTGCGGCACCCCTTTTGAGCACTGTCTATGTGGATACAGGTTCGGCATCTTTCGCCTGTTTGAGCAGGCGGCTGATGGTGGCGCGGGAGACCCGGTGGGTCTTCGCGATGTTGGTCAGGCTGTCGCCCCGGTTGCGGTCCCGAAGGACAGCAAACCGGTCGATCTCGAGCGGACGCCGGCCGATATGCCTGCCCTCCAATCTGGCGCGGCGCATCCCTGCCCGCACCCGTTCGATGATGAGGTTCCGTTCCAGTTCTGCGATCGCGCCGATGATGATGACGACGGCCCGTCCAAGCGGGCCGCCGGTATCGATGCTCTCGCGGAAGCTGACGAACTCAACATTCAGCCTGTTCAACTCATCCAGGACCTCGAGGAAGTGGCGCACGGATCGGGCGATCCGGTCCGAGGCCCACACCAGGACTACCTGGAAGCGGCCGCGGCGGGCATCCCGAAGCAGGTCATCGAGCCCCGGCCGGCGAGCCTTGGTCCCGGAGATCCGGTCGGTATACTCGGCGACGATCTGAAAACCGCGCTGCTGGGCCATCGCACGCAGATCATGAAGCTGAGTCTCAGGATGCTGGTCCACGGTAGATACGCGCATATACAGAGCTACAGTTTTCATATCTTGGCCCCTTCGATCGAAGCCAGAACGTCCCGCAGGTAACTCGACTCGAGGTCCAGCTAGAGTAAGTAATTTATATCCGGCTTGACCCGGCTGAGCTCGAGAGCAGCTTCCAACTCATAGGAACTTGTTGAATAACTCATGTGGGCACTTACCCCAGAGCAAAAATGAGTGACCGGCAATGTATCCCGATGCCAGATTGGCGCGTTGTAGGCAATTTCTGTGCGAAGTTAATCTGAACCAAAGTGCCCTTTCAACCTCGTGTAATCGTTTTTCAACAAGTTCATAGAGATCCCTCATCCGGTCGACCTTCTGCCGGATCTGGGGCCGGGTGATAGGAAGCGGGGCAGGACGGCAAGAACGGCGGAAAAGACGGCTACCACAGCGAGTTTTCATTGATGCTCCAGTCATATCGTCGATATATCGTAGATATAACTATGAGCCTAGACTACTCCTCTTTTCTGCCAAAATGTAGCTGCCTGATGTGAACAGCACCGGCGTCATCCTCCAGGGTGCCGTGATCGTCACCTTCGATCAGGAGATCGATGTCACTACCTACGATGAGAGATCCTTCCTGCTCTCCGCGCCGCCAGAGACACCCGTCGCCCCACCCGGCGGCCTGGTAGGCTCTGTCACCCCAGCCAGCGGCACTGACTACGTGGCTGGCACGTTCAGCTTCGCGCTGAACTCCGCCGGCGCCACCATCGCCACCTTCAAGCCGGCTCGCCCCATGCGGCCGAACGTCAAGTACACCGTTCTGATCTCGACCGCCGTGGCCACTGCCGCCGGCGTCGCCCTGGCCAACAACTACACCTGGTCGTTCGTCACCGGCGTCCTGAACCTGACGATCCCGCCGATGCAGCAGCCCGGCCCGGCCCAGGTCGGCCGGATCCGCAAGGAAGACCTCCGGACCTCGCCGCGGTCGTCGATCAACAACGACCTGCACCAGATCATCATCGAGTTTCCCTCCAACATCGATCCGGCGTCGTTCGATCCAAATGACCTCCATGACAGAGTTTCATCCGTTATTTACTAGGTGTTTCTCCTCGCGCGTGCGGATGCCGAGTTGAGAACCGCTGCTGGAAATAGGCCGCCGGAGGGCTGTTTCGCCTGTACTGACGCGGCCTTTCGCTGATTCCGGCGTGGCCCTGATGCTGGCTCCTGCGCAGAGAGCCTGCCGGAAGTGGCCTGGAGAGTCGGGATCAGCCTCAGACCGCCGCCGACTGGTTGCAAATCCGCTGCCGCAGAGCCAGCCCCCGGATCGCCGCCCCAGCGGTTGCTGGCGCGGCTTTTATGCTGGTTTGCTTGATTGATCCTGATGGCCATGAGAGGGGGAATTGGGCACGTATCTGGCCTGTGCTGCCTGCTTGATCCAGACTCCAGTTGTTTTTCCTGGCCCCGCGCCGAGTTGGTAGTTCTACTGCCACTGGGGGGTATAGAGAGGATGTTTAGTGGAGGGTTAGGCGACAGGGGTACTGGGTATGGAGGAGGAATTGAGTTCACGGGGCTGGTTCCTGGCGTCCCGTTGCTCAGGCTGATAGGTGAGTGTTGGGGGGCGAGTAGTTGTTATGGGAAGTGGAGACAGACAGAGACAGAACCTTCTACGCCCCCGGCCCGGTGGGCCATGGACTTCCTCAGTGCCTGGTGTCGGGTGGCACCTTGAACCTAACCATTGACCTCAATGAGTGCATCGGCCTGTTGCGTCAATTGAGAATCGAAGTTACCGAAAACGCGACTTCGCAGGCAGTTCGAAATATCGCGGCGGCGACAGGATCGTCCAGGCCTCCGAAAACCGGAGATTCTCTATTACTACTGACAATTGTTACTAGCCCCAACGCAAACACAGGCTGCCGGTCTTAATCGCCGAGGCACGTCCCGACCCTGCGAGCAGATTCCACCCACGAATGGTCCGGTGGCACCAACTTGAGCTTGCCTGCGACTTGATCCAGCGGCACGGGTTCGGTGTTGTCGCCGCGTGCCGCCACCATCACGCCGAACTTCCCCGCGTTGATCAGATCGGCGCAAGCGCTGCCCAGGCGCGTCGCTAGGATTCGATCTTCCGCGCAGGGCGTGCCTCCGCGCTGCACATAGCCAAGGATGGTCAGGCGGGACTCAAGGTGTGTCATTTCCTCAAGCTGGTGGGCCAAGCGCAACGTGCTGCCTTGATGCCGGACTTCAAACGCGGCGATCTCGCGCTTGGCCTCCAGCTTCTCGTTCAAGGTCTTGGCGCGTTTGAGAACCTTTTCGGCCATCCCAAAGACGCGCGCGTCGTTCTGGCTCATCGCGCCTTCGGCCACGGCCACAATGCTGAAGTTGCTCCCTTGCTTGCTGCGTTTTCCGATGGCCTGGGCGATTCTCTCCACGCTGTATGGGATTTCGGGAATGAGAATAACGTCCGCCCCACCCGCCAGCCCCGCACCGAGCGTGAGCCAACCAGCGCGATGTCCCATGATCTCAGCCACGATGATGCGATGATGGCTGTGAGCGGTGCTGTGCAGACGGTCGATCGCGTCGGTGGCAATACTCAAAGCTGTGGCATAGCCAAACGTGGCATCGGTCATGGCCACGTCGTTGTCGATGGTCTTGGGTAACGTGATGACGTTTATGCCCGCCTGGTGTAAACGGAATGCGCTTTTCTGCGTGCCGCCTCCTCCGAGGCAGACGAGACAATCGATCCCCCACTTCTTGAGGTTGTCTTTGATGACACCCGTCATGTCCTTGGTGCGTCCGTTAATTACCATGCGATGCGGTTTGTCGCGGCTGGTGCCAAGGATGGTGCCGCCAATGGTTAGAATTCCGGAAAGAGCGGAGTGATCCAGATTGATCCGCAGATTCTCAACCAGGCCGCGAAAGCCATCGCGAAATCCAACGACCTCCATGCCATAGTAGCCGTGCGCGGCCTTGCCGACACCGCGGATGGCGGCATTCAGGCCGGGGCTGTCGCCGCCGGCGGTGAGGATGCCGATGCGCTTGACCTTCTTAGCCATTTGACCCTCAATGCTCAACTCTTCCACCTCGGCCAGGAAGCGATTGCCAACGCGATTAGCCACGCCGAGCCGACACGTCTTATCATTAGTGTTGATTATCAAAGCGACTCTGTGCGGCTTAATCGGAATTGCTTTGCATCCAGAGAACGACTGCCATGCTGCTCGCAGGGCAGTCATTTCTCGGGGCGTTTGTTTGCCTAAACGGTCGATAGGAGTCTACCAGACGACTTTGGCTGAAAGCTGCAACTGCCGAGGCGTATTACTTTGCCCCCATGGTCCTTTTAATATCTCGCCGAATGTTGAGTCTTGAATAGTGCCGTCAGGACCGTACGACCACAACGGGTGGTTTGGTGCATTGAAGGCTTCCATGCGCATCTGCAAGTGGAAACCTTCGGCAAGCGCGAAGTTCTTTGAGAGATTGACGTCTAAGTCATCGTTCCGAAGCAGGCGGACTCCCTGAAAGACGTTGTTCGGGATCGGCATCCAAGATCCTACGTTTTCCATGTCCGCGCCCTTGGAGCACGTCCCGTCATAGTCATACTGCAGTTGCTGCATTGTATAAACAGGCTGGCCCAGACTATTCGTCGAGTCGACCCATTGCTCCACGCACGCGGCCACCTCACGGATATATCCATCGTCCTTCTGAATATGAGGATGGACGTAAGGATCGTGAAGCATGTATTTGTAGCCAAGACTCCACGGGGAACCCGACTCGAGGGTAAAGAGACTGCCAATCTCCCAGCCGCCGATGGCGGTGTCCAGCACGCGGTTCATGTGGGGCAGTATGGCGTGGCCCCGGCCAATGGGAAGGTTGTAGACGCCGGAGATGGTGATGACGTGGGAGTGATCGTTGCCGTCGAGTTGCCGGTAGGGAATACGGAAGGTTTGATCCGTCCATCCGCCCGAATCCATCAACTTCGACCAGGTCCAGGTGCCGTGGAGGACTAAGCCCTGGCTCAAGCGATGATCGGCAACCACCTGCAGGGAGTTATACCAGGTATGGGAGGTGTTGAGCTGCCATTCTGTAATACCGCCAAATTCCGGAAACGGCTGCGTGAACGTAAAGCCGCTGAGTGTGCTGTCGTAGTAGTCCGACGTGCCCTGAAATGCCGCGTTGCCCTGAAAGGGATTGGGGACGTTGTAGTTGTTGCAGTTTTCCCACTCGCCGCCGGAGTTAGGATTGCAATTCAGCGCCTCGATTGCGCTCGCGCTCCAATGGTTGATGTTGTCGCCATTGTCTCCGCCGTAGAGGCGGGTTCCCACGTAAGAGATGTTGACCATGTCGTGGCCAGAGAGTTGGCGCTCCACACCGAGGGAGTAATTCCAGAAGTGCGGTGTTCTGTACTTAGGGTTCAGGAAAAACGGCCCTTGTCCCAACTGGGTCAGCATGCCCAGGGAGGAGTACGTAGGCTGAACAAGACTCTGTGGGAAAGGATTGTTAATCTGGGCCGCCATGTTGGGCATGACGCCGCTGGGATAGGTTGGATCGGAGGACAGGTAGCTCGTGCTGGAACTGAATCCGGCATTGTTCGGAGCGTTCTGCGGCGAGCGGGTCGAGTTTCCGAAGCCGCCGCGAAGCACGGTCTTGTCGTTGATCGAATAAGCAAATCCGACGCGTGGCTGAAAGTTGGTCTTGGTGAGCGAATAGGCCTGACGCGGATTTCCGTTGACGCCAAGAAACGTTATTCCGCCCAGAATTTGGCTATAACCGGGAACGCTGATTTGAGAGTTGATCGGGTTCACAGCAGTCGTGTCAAATGCGTAGTCGCTCCGGTTGTGGCGCTCGGTTTCGGCCGGCAGAAAATCCCAGCGTATGCCCAGGTTCAGGGTGAGCCTCTTCGTCACTTTCCAATCGTCCTGAACGAACGGCGCATAATAATGCGCGGACCAGAAGCCTTGGGAGGAGATGGAGTCGCCGCCGGAAGTTGGAACGCCGAGCAGAAAAGCGGCAATGTCGTTGCCGGAGGACTGATAGGTTTCGTTCCCGGCGCAACTGCCGCACTGAATCTGGGTCCAGGTGTCGTCGGTGTAGAAGTTGGCACCACCGCCGACAACATCGTAGTCGGTTTGCCAGAAGCGCAGGTCGAGGCCGGCATGGATCGTGTGTTTCTTTTCGACCCAGGTAATGGTTGGGAACATGTTAAGTGAGTCCTTCACCGTATTGCTATTCGAGTTGGTTCCCATGCTGTTGTTATTGGAAAAGTTGAGTGCGGGAAACTCAGCAGTTCCCGAGCTTCCCATCGCCGCGATCAACCCGGAGCTCCAGCCAAAGAGTGTGCTTGGATTGAAGGCCGCCCCGGTATACGTAAAATCGTCCCTGGCCTGCACGTTCGCGCGGAAGTCGAAGATCAGATAGGAGCTGAATGTATGAGTGTGCCTGAATGTGAAGCTGTGCTGACGCTCTCCCAAGGGCGCCCAGCCCGTCTCTGGAGGTCCGGTGAGACCGTTGCCATTGCGAAGTTCGACGCGATCCCAGTAACCGTAGGTAAGGGTGGAGCGATCCTTGTCCGACCAGTTCCGGTCTAATTTCGCGAGTACGTTGCGATAACGGATGGCGTCGGCTCCCTCCATGAAGTAGTTGTTCGTAAACTGATCCGCTCCTTGCGGGGGAGTCACATTGGGCGCGGGATAGAGGTTCAAGATTGCCTGCGCATACGGATTGATGCGCGGCGCCGGAATGACGTTGGAGCCAAACGTTTGCCGGAGCCATTCCCCCGTGGGGCAGTTTTTCGCGCCAGGATTATTTGAGCACGAATTGCTGAGCGGGTCGTAAATGATCTTGGGAGCGTATTTGCTGCCGTCCCAATAGGTCAGGTTGCTGAAGTCGCCTTTGAGCCACTGCGGGCTGGGAACCGAAGCGGTTTGAGGATCGGGCTGGGTCTCTTGGAATTTTTCGTACTGCATGGTGAAGAAGGTCTTGGGCTGCCCCTTGTGCCAGGGAAGCTTCACCGGACCGTCGGCTTCCGCTCCGTACTGATCCCACTTCATTTGCGGCGTTGCGAACTGCGACACATTCGTGCCCGGAGCCGCTTCTTTGATAAACCAGTCGTTCTGCCACCAGTTCGCATCGAGCCATTGCCGGCGCGCGAATTCATACACGTCGCCGTGGAATTTGCTGGTGCCGGTTTTCAGGGTTACATCTTCCACGGCCCCGGCCATCAGTCCGTACTGCGCATCATAGGGATTGGTAACAATTTTGTATTCCTGAACCGAGTCGATTAGCGGGGCATAGGCTATCTCCGCAGCACCGCCGTTGTTGATGGGCGAAGTCGAGTTGGAAAGGCCATCCAGCTGTAATGCGACGCCGCCCTGTCCGCCGCCGTTCACCGACATGTACTGGTCATCGCTGTCGAATGCCCTGGTATATTCCGAATCGCCCTCAAAGAGCGCACCGGGGGCTAACACCGCGAGCATTCCCACGTTGCGCCCGTTCAGCGGAAGTTCGGTGACACGCGTATTCTCTATGACTACGCCGTTATCCGCCTTGGCAGTATCCAGAAGCGAGTCGGCATTGACCGTCACCGTTTCGGTCGTGCTGCCAACCTTGAGCGCGAAATTCACGGTCGCGGCCTGATCCACCTGCAAAGTCAATCCAGTGCGAACCCCAGTCTCAAAACCGGGGACCGTGGCGGATATGGAATAGTGGCCTGGAATCAGGTAAGGGATGGTGTAGTTCCCAGTGGACGTTGTTATTGTGGACGTATCCACGCCGGAATCCACGTTGTGGGCGATAACCGTGGCCTTGGGCAAGACCGCCCCGCTCGGGTCAGTCACGCGCCCGGTAAACTCCTGCACCTGCTGTGCCGCCAGGAAACTGGCAGGCAGCGAAAAAATCAGCAGTAGCAGCGGGATTAGCTTACGAGCGAATGAGCTGGTGCGCTGCAGTAAACGGCTTCTCATGACTAACGTTTTCATTAGGAATCTCCTTCTTCGGCCCTGGTTCGCACGAATTATACCGCTCTTCAGCAGTATGGCAAGGGCAAAGTTGGAATTCCGGTCGAAAAACAGAGCAATTCCGTGCCGCCCTGGACACGACCGCGTAATCAGGAACCTTCCTTGTCGATTTCTCGGACACTCTTTTCTCCTCCTTTCTCCTCAGCGATTTGATTTGGCCTCGCAATCATCGTTAGTTTGCCGGAAGGGGCAACAGCGCGATCCGTCGCATCATCGCAGCGAACCGCACTCGCGATAGGTGTTCTTCGGCCAGCATCAGCCAGTAGTACCGCGCGTGCTTCACCAACCGCCCTCCCGTCTTCACCAGCCTCTGCTGCAAGCTAGTCAACGACCACGATCCGTATTCCTCCGAAGCCCGCCAGATCGCCGAAAAATATGGGGGCTCGCAGAAAGCCATCGAACAGCGCCTGCGCGAAACCGCACGCACCCGCGGCTTCAAAGCCTTCGTCGCATGCGAAGATGCGGCCCCCGGCTTTTCTGCCCTGACTACTTCAGGTCCCTTCGCCCCCATGATTGGCTCTCTCGTTCTCCTCTGGTGGCTCGCCATGCTCATCTTCCAGGGCGAAGGCCTCGAACTCGATCTCCAGCGCCGTCGCCATCCTATGTGGGAGTGGCTCTTCTCCCATCCCGCCCCGCCCGGCGCCATCTTCCTCGCCGAAATGCTCTCCCCCATCGCCGCAAATCCCATCTACTGGGGCGCGCCTCTCTTCGTCGCAACCATCTACACCTTCGTCTACAACGCCGCCATCGGTCTGTTAGCGGGCATCCTCATCGGCATCCCCATCACCATCGCCGCGGCCTGTCTCGGCAAGGCGTGCGAGATCGCCGTTACCCTCCGCTTCTCCCCGCGCTCCCGCGGAGCCATGATCGGCTTCATGAGCTG